>Ga0307509_10000056_pt1 | contig 157836 bp, 126 predicted proteins | sample 10_EM_MG_FD_202245 | JGI IMG/M metagenome (GOLD analysis project Ga0307509, IMG submission 202245) | Populus trichocarpa ectomycorrhiza microbial communities from riparian zone in the Pacific Northwest, United States - 10_EM | ecosystem: Host-associated > Plants > Roots > Unclassified... | reverse complement strand
CAAGGCCCGCAAACTTGCCAGCAAGAAAAAGGAAGCGTAAACCTCGTCGCCTTCGGCTCCGCCAGTGACCCCCGTCAGGTGGTCCTCAGCTGGGAAATCGGGCGGTCCTCAACGAGGAAATCCTGCAATACACCGGAAAGCCGCCAGGTCGAGCGCACGACGGTCAGATCATCACGATTTGACCCAACCTGCGCTGGACCTCCGATGGCTTCGAAATCGCCTGTTGGAACGGTCAGACTGTGCCGTCGCATTTGCACTGGATACCTCCGATCGGGAGGTCATGGCGTGGTGTGCCAGTACCGACGACATCAGTGGCGAGATGATCCATGATCTGATGCTCGAGGCGGTCGAGAAGCGCCTTGAAACTGCCGTCACGGCGCACCCGATCCAATGGCTCTCTGACAATGGCAGCCTTTACGGGGCCTTCGAGACGATCTAGCTTGCAATGCGCCTGGTCTCATTCCGCGCTTCACGCCGGTGCGGAGCCCGCAATCCAATGGCATGGCTGGAGCGCTCGTGAAAACCTTAAGCGCGACCACGTGTACCTCCATGATCGACCTAATGCTCAAACTGTCCTGCGACACTTGTTGAACCGGCTCGAGGATGACAACGAGGTTCACCCTCACAGAGCACTGCAGCTGAAGTCGCCCCGCGAGTTAACCCGCAGTTACCCACAACCTGCAGCGTGTCCGGTCGGATAGAGGAAACTCAACTTATGCCTCACAGAAATCGTGCGTCGAAACAGCAGTGCGCACGAAAACGGAGACACTTTCCAAAGAATAGACGAATGAGTAGATACGACACACCAAACAACAATGACTATGAGCAGCCAATTGACTTAGCTATTGTTCGCGCTTGACATGGCTCTTATTCCGAGCGCAGAGTTTCTCTACGCAGCCGTTATCCTGCGTACACCCAATGACAAGGATAGTGTTTTGGGAGAAGAGTTATATGACATTCGCCTGTCAGGTGAATACTCGTTCTGCCCCTTGCGCACAGGCTGGGAAATTCGTCGGGATCTGCCTGTCATTGTTACGACGGCGCCCCATGATTGTGGCCGAGTCATTTCGGCGTACGACGACGGTTATTTCGAGTATTTGACCGAGCCGTTCGATGCAATCGGCATGTCGGCCGGAATTGCTGAAGTATCGCGGTGAACGTTGTGCGTGATCATGCCATGCGTGGACAACTATTTTTTCGCATGACCCGAGCTCTCCGATTCCGAGTACTGCTGCATCGGGGCCCCCAATTTCAGGCGGAATTATTTGGCCACGAGAGAATCGCGTTTGCCGATGCCGAAACTCGGCCCCATGGAGTGCAACGGATGGGGCGATTGGGCCTGCGTTGACGCGGTACAAATAGGGAGAGAACTGAGGGCGTACATCTTGAACCGGACTGTTCGTGCACAATTTCAGGTGCACAGGACGAAATGCTTTAAATAGATCTGAGGCACCTTAAAGTCCGACCATACACGCTTCATCCGAGCCGGTCGCTCAGCAGGAAATGTTCATGCGCGTGCAGCAATATCCCAACGTCGCCGTACTCATGCCGACTTACAACGGATCTCGCTACGTGGACCAGCAAATGATATCGCTCAAGGCGAACTATGTGCCGTTCACATTGCATTGGCTTGATGATCATTCGACTGACAACACGCGAGATGTAGTTCGTGCGGCGGCACTTCGAGGATCTATCCCTCTTGTTGAGTGGCACCGGCCTGACCACTACGGTGCCGCAGGCAGCTTTTTTCAACTTCTGGAATGCGTCGAAGCTGACATATATCTATTTTGTGATCAAGACGATATTTGGCAAGCCGGAAAAATAGACGCGACGGTTCAAAATTTAACACTTGATTTAGATTTGCCGGTCCTTTGCTCTTCCGACATGTGGTTGTTCAATGAAAATGAACCGGCGGACACCCGATCCCTGTCGCGAATTCTAGGGAAGGGAAGAATATTTTCGGCGCTGCAGCAGCCACCCGTCCTACTCATGTTTTTGCACGCGATGTCGTCAGGACAAACTCAGGGATTCACGCGACCGTTGAGAGAGATCTTTCTCAAGCACAAGAATATAGCCAGAGAATATGCGCTCCTACATGATTGTTGGATGTACGACATTGCTATCGCCTCTGGAGAAGTTCGCCTATTTTCCAACCGTCCAACGGCTCTCCACCGAATTCACAATACAAACGCTAGCTATCACTTCATCGCCGAGGGTCACAATTGGATTACCCGTGGGTGGCGGCAATCTCAACTGTGGAGACAGCTGTTTTCCCGCCATGCGCAGGGGCTCATTCTGGCGGCACCGACATTGCCACCCGGCAAAAAATTAGACAGATTGCTTGAGTTAGCTCGATCCGTCGCCGTAGTAAATCGTAGGCAGACGGCGCGCCAGTTGATTCGACTGGCGCAAGCTGGAGCCATGCCGTGGTTTGGATGTTCTAACCCTTCATTCTGGTTCTCAGCGGCATGTTTCTGCTCTGGCGCTCAAAACAGTGTTAGGACTACCGTAGCCCCATTCTTCCCAACGTGACTGTTTGGGCGGCTATTTTTGCGCCCGGCCGGTGGCAGACAATTTCGTGCTGCACGCCAGAGTGCTGGAGCAAAGTGCTCTTCTTGTGCACGCAATATCGGCGCAGAGTTGCCGAATAAAACGAGAGTGGTGACGGTTGCACTGCGCGCTCTTGGTTTGTTGTATGTACACAATGAGATTGACTCTGGACGGCATTCGTGGTCTCGGGCCTCAACGGGCAGGCTTCACTATCACGCCTCTTTCCTGACGGCTCGCGCCACTTGGAGGATTCTTAGCTGTTGATCCTCGGGTACACATCCAGCGCCTCCGCGATCCAATTCCGTATGGTAGAAGAACGCAATTGGCGTGTCTTCACTTGGCCCTTCTGGGCTTGATCGGTCGGGATCCTAGGATCGCCGACGTTCTCGTACCACATCGCAAGCCGCCATCTCTTCTTGCCCGAGATGCGCTTGATTTCGGTGCATCGCGCAGCGCAAGTGGTCACGATGGGCTGCGGAGGTTAAGAAGCTATGGATCGCGCCATGGCGATGGTTGTGGGCGCTGACAGGCGCTACTCCGTTTTCGCCAGGTGCTCGAGTAATGCAAGCACCACGCTGCCCTGAAAATCAGTCGATGACAGCTCGCCGGCCTCGCACCGTCTGCGGTAGTCGCAGCAACAACTTCCGGGGTTGTCGCGCTACGACTGGGGTGCAGGGGTACTTTTGCTTGCCCGTCCGCTCACGGAGGAACGAATGAACAGGGGAGGCGCGGGAGCTCAATTTAATGACACTCTCCGCTGACCAGGCGCCACCACACCGTTCCTGCGAAGGCGCGCCGGTAGCCTCCGACGATAACCTGAGGCTGATGTGCGAATTCCAGCGTTGATCGGATATTCGTATACCCGAAATGCGACTCGAACTTGGCAAGTCCGATTGCGAGTCAATGTCTAACTTGCGCCAATTGGGTTTCCGGCGTCCGATCGCCCTCATAAGACATTGATATCAGAGATGCTGCGCGATTGCGGTTGCACATTCCGAGGCAGCTGTGTGCGGCCAACAACGAAACGCACTCTTCCTGTGATCGATGTGACTTCAAACATCCTCTTGACGAACTCGCTCGACGAGTTCAACGTTGTGCAGTAATGGAATGCAGCGCATAGCTGGGTCGATGAGTGTGATACGGCCGAGTGACATTAAAGTCGTATCTCAACGGGAGCAACACTGGTCATGAGAGCCCGCTAACCGGCTCGGCTAAGCATTGTGGCCCGCTGGCGCTCGACTATCGCGCGGTCCCCAAGTTGTCGCACGGTTTTTGAGCCACCTTGAGGTGAAGTCGATGGACCGACAGAAAGTTGAGCCTATGTTCAACGTGACCGCAGACGATGTTTGCCGGGACTCCATTCTGTCGGAGCGCGAGCGGCAGCAGGTCGTCGAACTATTCAATGCGACGGATGTGGCTTATCGAGAGGTGGAATTCATCCACGAACTATTCGAGCAGCAAGTCGACCGGACAGCTACGGCGGTGGCCGTGGTGCATGAAGGGGAGTCTCTGACCTACGCCGAATTAAACCGGAGAGCCAATCAGTTGGCTTGGTATTTGAGAGGCAGAGGTGTAGGTCCGGATCAGTTGGTGGGCATCTGTCTCGAGCGAGACCTCAATATGTTAGTGGGATTGCTGGGGATCCTGAAAGCAGGAGGGGCGTACGTTCCGCTAGATCCCAGTTACCCCTCTGAGCGGCTGGAACACATGGTGCGAGATGCTGGACCAAAAATAATGCTCGTTCAGCAGCGGCTAAGGGCACGGCTGCCTGAAACGGGAGCCGAGGTGATCGCTCTGGACCAGGATTGGAGCAAGATTGCGACCCTCCCTTCGGACAATCTGGAAGTTGAGACTCTGGGACTGCGCACCGATCACTTGGCGTACATCATCTATACTTCCGGATCCACCGGAGAGCCCAAGGGTGTCGCCATCGAACATCGGAATGCCGTAAATCTGATCTGTTGGGCGCGGGATGCAATTGATCGGAACGCGTTCGCTGAGACGTTGCAATCGACTTCTCTGAATTTTGACCTTTCAGTGTACGAGTGCTTCGTTCCGCTCAGCACAGGCGGCTCTATCCGGCTCGTTCAGAATGCTCTTGCGATGGCCATGGAACAGGGTGGCGTGACGCTGGTCAATACGGTGCCCTCTGCAATTGAGGGGATCATGAACTCGGGCTGTATTCCGCAAACGACACGTGTAGTGAATCTGGCCGGAGAAGTACTTAGAAAGGAACTGGTTGATCGCATTTTTGCGCATAGCCCTGTACAGCAGGTCTGCAATCTTTACGGTCCGTCGGAAACGACGACCTACTCTACCTGGATTTCTATGCCGCGAGAGCACGGATTCGTCGCCTCGATCGGCCGCCCGATCGCTAACACACGAATCTACATACTGGATTCGACTCGAGAGCCTATCCCGATCGGGGTTGCAGGAGAGATCTACATCGGCGGAGCCGGTGTGGCGCGCGGGTATCTCAACCGGCCAGAACTGACGGCTGAGCGATTCCTTAGGGACCCATTTGATGCCGATCCGAAGGCGCGGATGTACAAGACGGGCGATCTGGGTCGGTGGCGATCGGATGGGACTATCGAATACCTGGGCCGTAATGATCATCAGGTGAAGGTCCGGGGTTTCCGAATCGAGCTCGGGGAAATTGAGGCGCAGTTGCTGCGGCACGTACAGGTCCAGGAAGCTGTGGTCATTGCACGTGAGGACGTCCCGGGCGAGAAGCGCCTGGTGGCGTATATAACTCCGCGTGATCAAAGCATACTGGGTGTTGACGAGCTGCGTGCGCACCTGAAGATGGCGTTGCCCGAGCACATGGTGCCGAGCGCGTTTGTGCTACTGCGACGTTTGCCACTGACGACGAACGGAAAGCTGGATCGACGTGCGCTGCCAGCTCCGGCCTTGGAGGCGTATGTGAGCCGGAAGTACGAGCCACCGCAGGGAGGATTGGAGGGGACCCTGTCGGCTATTTGGCAGACGCTCTTGCAGGTGGATCGGATTGGACGACATGACAACTTCTTCGAATTGGGTGGCCACTCGCTGCTGATCGCGCAAATGATGGAACGGTTGCGGCAGGACGGACTGTCAATAGAGTTGCGCGGTGTATACGAGAATCCGACATTGGCTATGTTGGCCAACGTCCTGACGAGCGAAGCGGCCGGGCATTTTGAGGTTCCGCCGAACCTAATTTCCTCCGGGTGCGAGGCGATCACGCCAAAAATGTTGCCGCTGATCACGTTGGATCGGGAGCATATCGAGCGGATCGCCCAGGCGGTGCCTGGCGGTGCGGCCAACATCCAAGACATTTATCCGCTAGGGCCCTTGCAGGAAGGGATCTTGTTCCATCATCTACTAGATGACGAAGGCAGGGATACGTACGTTTTACCGACGCTGTTGTCGTTTTCCTCGCAGGAACGGCTCAAGGATTTCACCACCGCGTTGCAGCAAGTCATCAATCGTCACGACGTTCTGCGCACGGCAGTTCTGTGGGAGCGGTTGCCGAGGCCGGTACAGGTGGTATATCGCCGAGCACCGCTGCAAGTCGAACAGATCGTACTGGATCGGGATCGTGAACCGATCGCGCAGCTCAAGGAGCGAATGAGACCGGAGCAGCAGAGTTTGAATCTGCATAGGGCGCCGCTAATACGAATGTTGGTCGCCGCAGACCCACGTGACTTACAGTGGTATGCACTGCTGCAACTACATCACCTCGCTGGCGATCACGAATCGATCGAGAGTATGTTTGCGGAAGTAACGGACCACCTTGAAGGGCGTGCGGCGAGTCTTCCTGAGCCAATCCCCTATCGGAACTACGTCGCGCAGACGCTGATATCTGAAAGGCGCCGAACAGGTGCTGCGGAGGCGTTCTTTCGCACTAAGCTCGGAGAGATTGACGAGCCGACGGCGCCATTCGGGTTGATGGATGTCCATGGGAATGGCAGCCGGATCGAAGAGGCCCATGACGAAGTGGCGCCCGTACTGGCGCGCCGCATACACGCCGAGGCTCGGCGGCTGCACGTGAGTGCGGCGATGCTATTCCATGCGGCTTGGGCTCTGGTGGTCGCGCGCACCAGCGGGCGGAACGATGTGGTATTTGGGACTTTGTTGCTGGGCCGACTACAAGAGCGCTTGGGCGCACAGCGGATGTTGGGACTACTCATAAACACGCTACCGTTGCGATTACGGCTGGACGAACTGACGGCCAAAGGTCTGGTCGAGCAGACACAACGGGAGCTGATCGATCTTCTGAGTCATGAGCAAGAGTCGTTGTCGCTCGCTCAACGTTGTAGCAGTATCGGCGGCGGCGCACCCTTGTTTACCACTCTATTGAACTACCGGCATGTCACGTTGCCTCTTGAAACTGGGCAACCACTTTTGACATCAGGGATCCAAGTGCTGGCTAGTCAGGAATGGACGAACTACCCAATCGTGCTGTCAGTCAGCGATCTACGCAACAGATTCGTATTAACCGCGCAGACGGACCGGCGTATCGATCCGCGACGGATCCTGGGGTATATATCGACGGCACTGCGGTCCCTAGTGGAGGCGTTGGAGGAGGCGTCGCAAAGGCCAGCACTGTCGCTTCCTATATTGCCGGAAAGCGAACATGATCTCATAGTCGACAAATTCAACGCAACGCTGACGATTTGGCCCGAAGAGCAACCCATCCATCATCTGATCGAGAAGCGGGCGCAGCTAACCCCTGGAGTCATCGCCATTTCTCAGGGGGGGCAGCGCATTACGTACGCCGAGTTAAATAGCAGGTCAAATCGGCTCGCCCGTCACCTCAGAGAAAACGGTGTCGACCATTATTGCTTGGTAGCAATCCATTGCGAGCGCAGTATCGACATGGTTGTGGGTATGCTAGGAACCTTGAAGGCCGGAGCTGCCTATGTGCCACTCGACCCCCATTACCCCGAAGACCGGCTTCGTTACATGCTGGACGATGCAGCTCCTGCCGCACTTATTACGCAGGAAGGCCTCGATCCGATTCGGACTCAAAACAAACTTCTGACATTATCGCTCGATCGAGATTGGGACGACATACGCCAAAGAGCCGACCATAACCTAGGTTCGGTAGGTCTTTGTGCAGGAATGAGAGATCTCGCATATGTGATCTACACGTCCGGATCAACAGGTAGGCCCAAGGGAGTAATGGTTACCCATCACAGCCTCCTAAACCTTACTTTATGGCATTGCAATGTTTTCGACGTGCACCCGGGATCTCGGTGCTCGTCCTTAGCTTCCGTCGCGTTCGATGCAACTACTTGGGAAGTGTGGCCACCTCTCATCGCGGGCGCGACTCTCGTGCTCTCTCCTTATGACGCCGTTAATGACAGCGGGCGTGTCTTTAGCTGGTGGCTCGCCGAATCACTCGATGTGAGCTTTCTCCCTACGCCACTAGCAGAACTGGCCTTCAACCAGAATCTTTCTCACCCCACACTTAAAACGCTGTTGGTAGGCGGCGACGTTCTGCGCGTTCGTCCCAGTAGTGCTTCATTTTCTCTTGTTAACAACTATGGACCAACCGAATCAACCGTTGTCGCAACCTCAGGTGACATCCATCCAGAAGACGCAGCGTTGCACATAGGCCGCCCCATTGCGAACACGCAGATCTATATTGTCGATCCATTCCTTACGCCTGTGCCAATAGACGTTCCTGGTGAGATCTACATCGGAGGAAGAGGAGTCGCACTGGGGTACTTGAACCGGCCGGAGTTGACAGCGGAGCGCTTCATTCCCAATCAGTTCAGCAACGATCCGCATTCGCGTCTGTATAAGACCGGGGATTTGGGTCGATGGCGCGCAAACGGCACGATTGAATACATGGGTAGAAACGATCATCAAGTCAAGATTCGGGGCTACCGCATTGAGTTGAGTGAAATTGAAGTCCAACTAGCTGCGCACTCACAGGTGCGAGAGGTAGTCGTGATAGCGCGGGAAGACGTTCCTGGCGAAAAGTGTCTCGTAGCCTACGTAACATCGTCTGATGGTATGTGCCTGGGCGTTGACGCCCTGCGAGCGCATTTGAAATGCTCATTGCCGGCCTACATGATTCCTAGTGCATTCGTAACGCTCGAAAGATTGCCGCAAACGCCCAATGGAAAACTGGATCGGAGGGCCTTGCCCGCACCTGGTATATCTGCTTACGCGAAGCATCGGCACGAACCTGCGCAAGGCCGCATAGAACAAGTGCTGGCGGAGTTCTGGCAGGAATTGCTTCGTATTGAAAGTGTCAGCCGACTCGACAACTTCTTCGAGCTCGGTGGACATTCACTATTGGTCATGCGACTCATGTCGCGCATCCGCGAGTGTCTAGGTGTAGAGCCTCCGATCAGAGACTTGTTCGAAGCGCCAACTCTGGAAGAGTTCGCCAAACGAGTCGAAAAAAAGATGAATGCGCCTGAAATTGCTGGGGTGACCGATCCTCCTCGCGACTTTGGCCGTGATGTCAATGAGATGAGTAATGACGAGATAGTCGCAGAAATCACCGATCTCCAAAACAAGTTAACAAATGGGTCCGTTGGATCTTCGGCCTCATTCGTCACGCACAAAACCGACAACGCATGAGACGCTAGGGAACCTCGCCGCGCCTTGCGTAGGCATTTATCAGCGCACAGGCGTTTTACGCGTCGTCCGCTTCGAAAGGGAATTTATGCGGAACATCAACGATTTGCGCCTCCCTCGAGAAAATGAGAGCCGAATTTCCCTGGAAGAGAAATTGTTGCGGCTAAGAGCCCAAGCGACGCAAGGGCGATCGCCCGACCATCTCACAATCAAACCGAGGAGACAAACGTACGAACCCGTTCCGTGTTCTTTCGCTCAAGAACGGCTCTGGTTCCTGGACCAGTTGGGCCTTGTTGGACCCGCATACAATATAGCGTTGGCCTTGAGATTGTCTGGAGAATTGAACGCTCATGCGCTGGAGCGCTGTTTCTCCGAGATAGTCCGTAGGCACGAAATTTTGAGAACCCGGTTTGGTGCGAAGGATGGATCGCCATACCAGCTGATTGACTCGCCTCAACTCTTTCAACTACATCGGGCTGATCTTTCCACCCTAACGGATTCCGTTCGACGACAGGACCGGCTTGAGGAGTACATGAGAGCCGAGCAGCTACATAGATTTGATCTCGCCACTGGACCTCTGTTTCGAGTCGCTCTGATTAAACTGGGGGAACGCGAGCACTCGTTGCTCATAACAATGCACCACATTGTGGCCGATGGCTGGTCATGCGGCGTTCTGGCGCGTGAACTTAGCATGCTCTATACCGCGTACGTCCATGACGAACAGAGTCCCTTGCCCGAACTGCCGGTGCAGTATGGCGACTACGCGATCTGGCAGAAAGACTGGTTGCAGGGAGAGATTTTGCAGACCCAATTGAAATACTGGATCGAACGACTCGCAGATGCACCTTCTCAGTTGCAACTCCCTGCCGATCGGCCGCGCCCTGCAGTCGAGACCTTCAGGGGCGCTCTGTTAAAGTTTAGTTTGTCTGCTGGCCTATCGCAGTCGCTCTTAAAATTGGCTCAACTTGAGAGCGCAACACTCTTCATGGTCATGTTATCTGCATACCAAATACTACTGGCTCGCTACAGCGGTCAAGAAGATGTTGTCGTCGGCTCGCCAATTGCCAATCGCCGTAATCGCGCAATAGAAGATAATATTGGCTTCTTCGTGAACACAATTGTTCTGCGAACGCATGTCTCCAGCGACCTCACGTTTCGGCAGCTGCTACGCGAGGTCCGCGAGATCACTCTTGGAGCATATGCCAATCAAGACATGCCTTTTGACGCGCTAGTGAAACAACTTAGACCCGAACGCAATTTGACCCGGCAACCGCTTTTTCAGGTGTGGCTTGCGCTGCAAAACTTTCCGGAGAAGTGTCTTGAGCTGCCGGCCCTTAAGTGGACGTGGGTAACTATGGATTGGGCGACTTCTATCTTCGATCTAGCACTTTATTTGGAAAATCTCCCAAGTGGGCTTTCCGGGGTGTTCGAATATGCGACCGATCAGTTCGACTCTGAGACCATTGAACGGATGTCTAGACATCTAAAAAATTTGCTGGATGACATCCTTGCGCACCCCGACCGGCCGATCGGTAACCTGTCTATGCTTGACGAAGCTGAGCGGCACCAGATCATTGGCGAATGGACCGCCACAGACTTCCTTTTTTCTCACAAAAAGCTCATACATCAGCTGTTCGAGGAGCAGGTTAGGCGCACGCCAACAAGCCCAGCAGTATTGTACGAGGAGAGTGTTCTCACCTATTCCGAGCTAAATGCCAAGGCCAATCGACTCGCTCGACATCTCATATCCAAGGGTGTGGTTCCGGACCAGCCCGTCGCGATATGCATTGAGCGTAGCCTTGAAATGGTAATTGGGTTGATAGGTATACTCAAAGCAGGCGGTGCCTACGTTCCGATTGATCCGAACTATCCGCTTGACCGAATTCAATCTATGTTAGAAGACGCCGCGCCGAAGATAATGATTACTGAGGAGAGGCTGACGACCAAGCTCTTATATCAGCGGGCCACACTGATTGTACTCGACCGTAACTGGATGGCCATCGAGCAGCATTACGACGGTAACATTGATCCCAACGGACTTGGGTTACAGCCCACGCACTTGGCTTACGTCATCTATACCTCCGGCTCGACGGGTAAACCCAAAGGGGCAATGAATGAGCATCGAGCCCTGATTAACCGACTCGAGTGGATGCAAGACGAGTACCGTCTTGACACTCGCGACCGTGTGCTTCAAAAGACGCCGTTCAGCTTTGATGTATCAGTGTGGGAATTCTTTTGGACCTTGATGACTGGGGCGCAGTTAATCATCGCGCGGCCGCAGGGCCACCAAGACCCAAGCTACCTCATGGACTTAATCGAGGCGGCTGGTGTCACCACCGTACACTTTGTGCCCTCCATGCTGCAGCTTTTCTTGGATCAACACAGTCCGGGCCGATGTTCAAGCTTACGACAAGTAATATGTAGCGGCGAGCAACTGCCGGTCAGCTTGACACGGCAATTCTTTGAGTCGTTTCCAGACACGCGCCTCCACAATCTGTATGGACCTACAGAGGCGGCAATCGACGTTACATATTGGGAGTGCAAGCCAGACAGCAAAAGCCCTCACGTTCCTATCGGGCGACCAATATGGAACACACAGATGTATGTTGTAGATTCTTATCTCCGTCCCGTAGCGATCGGAGTGCAAGGAAACATTTATATCGGAGGCGTTGGAGTCGGCCGTGGATATCTCAATCAACAGAAACTAACGGATGAGCGCTTTATCTCCGACCCATTCCGTCCGAATCAGCGAGGTCGCTTATACAAGACCGGAGACCTTGGTCGCTGGCGACGAGACGGGGCGATTGATTATCTCGGGCGTTGTGATTTTCAGGTCAAGATTCGCGGCTTTCGAATCGAACTCGGAGAGATAGAGGCGGCGCTTATGGAACACCGTGAGGTGAAGCAGGCAACCGTAATCGCTCGCGAGGGTCAACAGTCAGACGACAAGCGTCTGGTCGCCTATATCGTCGGACAAAAACCCAGCACTTCCGACCGCTCAATCGAAGAGCTACGCACTGTCGTCGTAGATCAATGGGCGACACTCTACGAAGAAACATACGGATCTCCAGAAAACCCTGCCGAGCCAAGTTTTGTCGGCTGGAACAGCAGCTACACCGGCCAGCCGATTCCTGAGGTCGAAATGCAGGAATGGCTCGCCACCACTATACAACGAATTCAAACTCTCAAGCCGCGGCGAATCTTGGAGATCGGTTGCGGCGTGGGCTTGCTGTTGCAGCATCTCGCGCCACAATGCGTCAAATACGTTGCTACAGATTTTTCATCCTCGGCAATCGCATCCTTGCGCCATTGGGTAGCACACCGGAAAGAGCTGGCTCACGTCGAACTGCTGCATCGCTCGGCCACCGAGCTTGAAGAGTTTCCAATTGGCGCCTTCGACTTGATCATTCTCAACTCGGTGGTGCAGTATTTCCCAGACATTGATTACTTCGTTGGTTTCTTGAAAGGTGGAGTTCGGATTGTTAGTTCTGGAGGACATATTTTCATCGGCGACGTCCGGCACCTTGGGTTACTGCGAACGTTCCACACCGCCGTTCAACTGGCCAAAGCCGCCGCCCCTGTCACGGTGAAGCAGCTCAGGAGCCGGATTGGGCGGTCAATCTCACAGGAGAAGGAACTGCTAATTGACCCTGAGTGCTTCAGAACGCTTCCGATCAATGTGCCGAACATCAGTGCTGTTGAAGTTCTTCTCAAGCGCGGACATGCTTCAAACGAGCTGACGCGCTATCGTTATGACGTCATGCTTAAAGTTGGCGACCAGATTGAGCCTGAGTTGGTTTGCGAGCACCTCGACTGGAGTTCGCTCAATGGCTCGCGAGAGCAACTCGAACTCGGTTTGGAGAAACGGAGATGGGGCGCCATTCGCCTCATCAATATCCCAAATGAGCGACTGAGCGCAGATCTTGCAGCTCGCGCTTTGGTGGACCGCGCGGAAGCGCGAGTCGAAATTGGTACTTTGCGTCACCTCCTTGCTCAAACTCAACTCAGAGCAGTGGCTCCCGAGGTAGTATGGGAGCTGGCGAGCGCATATAACTATGATCTTACGCTAAGTCCATCCGCCGAATGTGAAACTTTCAATGCTTTGTTGTTGGACCGCACCAAACACCATTTGGCTCGTGCTTCCGGTGCAGTCCGAGGAGTGGCAAGGCCTTTGCATGACTTTGCCAATGACCCGCTCGAAAACGGATTCCGGCAACAGCTCATTCTTAAGCTTCGCGAACACTTGAAGGCACGCCTGCCCGAATACATGCTTCCAGCGGCGTTCGTCGTTTTGCAACAGCTTCCACTTACGCTGAATGGCAAATTGGACCGCCGCGCGCTACCGGCACCCGATGTCGAGTCATTAGCAAAAGGCCGCTATGAAGCCCCCGAAGGGCAGATCGAGCAACTGCTTGCCGTACTGTGGCAATCCTCGTTACAGGTTGATCAGGTCGGTCGGGACGACAACTTCTTTGAACTCGGAGGACACTCGTTGCTCGCCGTAAGGGTGCTCCAGAGAATCAATTCGTCGTTTGGATGTGCGCTGCGAGTCGTAGACCTTTACCAGAGCCCTACGGTCAAGCAATTAGCTGCACGAATAGAGGGATTAAAAAGCGAAGACCAATTGGTAGATCTGTCCCGAGAGGCGACATTGGACGCGCATATCCTTGCTCCCTTGGGGGGCCGACATTCGCCACTCCAATCCATTTTGCTAACTGGATGTACTGGCTTTGTTGGGCGCTTCATGCTCGCACGATTGCTCGAGGCCAATGTGAGCAAGCTGTTTTGCCTGGTCCGTGCGCAGTCACGACGTGACGCGGCGTCCCGGTTACAAAAAACGCTGGACAGATTTGGGCTGTGGCGCGATGAATTTGGTGGCCGCATAGTACCTGTTTGCGGAGACATGACGCTTCCAGGTTTTGGTCTCGATCCTGTAACTTATCGCGATGTTTGCCAGGAAACGGACTGTATCTACCACTGTGCGGCCAGTATGAATCATCTTGAGACCTACAGTATGGCAAAGACGGCGAACGTGGATAGCGTCAGGGAAGTACTGAAGATCGCGACAGATTCAAAGCCGAAATTGGTTAACTATATCTCTACGATGGGTGTATTTGGACAGCAGTATACCGATGGCGTCCGCGTAATTGACGAATCGACTACTATAGAGAGGGAAAGACACCGAACATCCCAGGGGTACGTGGCGAGTAAGTGGGTCGCTGAAAAGATCTTAATGATTGCCCGCGAGAGGGGAATCCCCTGCAACATATTCAGAGTCGGCCTGGTCTGGGGAGACTCCGAGCTTGGACGCTATGATGAGTTGCAGCGAGAGGATCGAATTTTTAGGAGCTGCATGCAGTCTGGTTTCGGTATTAAAAAATACACTTATGATCCGCCGCCGACACCGGTAGACTACGTCGCGCGTTCTGTTGTATGGCTTGCTACTCAACATTCCGCGGGGCATGGCGTCTTTCATATTTTCTCGTCACAACCTCCCGTCGAAAATGTATTCGAGCGTTGCAATGCCGTCGCGGGGACTTCACTTAAGCTCCTGCCGCTCTATGATTGGATATGTCAGCTGAAGCTATTACACAAAGAAGGGCGAACGCTGCCCGCGGTTCCGCTTATCGAGTTTGCTTTCTCGATGGAGGAGTCATCTTTCAATGAGGAGCAGCGCCGCCTGTCCTCTTCAATTCCTCATTTTGACTGCGCCAGGACCGAGCGAGAATTGGCGCGAGGCGGACTTTTTACACCTGAATTTACAGACAAGCTGCTGAGTCAATACGTGAAGCGGATTGGTTACGAACAGGCTCTCTCCGATTCCAAGGTGCCAATGCCGTAACCGGGTCTCAGGTCAGTTTGTCCATGGTACAACCACGACATCGTCGCAGCGGAATTCGCTACGTGGCCCCGGCGCAGCGCCGTGCAGGCCAAGACTGGGGATGTTGGGACGCTGCCACGCGCTGTATCCGAATCTTGGCGCCGTCTTACCCAGGCGCTAGGTCTCTCAGTTCACGTCAATTTGGACAAACCGGCTGCGCTAATTAGCTGGACCTTCTCTGCTCAGTCGGTTCCGATAAATCGGTGCTGATCGGTCGTTTTACGATGCGCGCACGGGTCGCAGCTATCGGCCGCGCAAGCTTATTTCGAACTTCATCCGGCTGCCGGCGACGCGACGTCGCGCGCGTCGTGTGGGCAAAGCCGGCATTTCGGGCGCTCCTTGTTGTAGTGATGCACTATGCGAGTGATGATCGTCTCTGCCGGCCATAGTTTCGTCGTCATCGCGCTCGGCTTATAGCTGCTGTTGAAGCGCTCCACAATGCCATTCGATTCCGAAATTGTGGCTTGCTTCGGCATCGGTTAAATTGTGTGTTTTTACCGACTGCCGCAACGTCACGGTTACCGAATTCACTTCCCTAGTTGTCGCAAGCACGGCCCGGTGCCGTGTGCCGCCGCTTGCAGCTCGATCGCTACTGTTTTTGCCGTCCAGGCTGATGAGCAGTTTGTGCCGATGGCTTTGAGATCGGCTGCGATAACGGGGAGGAGGTTCGTGTTACCTTCCGCCTGGACTGCTGTGATCGACAGGCGTTCGCCATCGCTGCCACAACGGCAGGCATTAGTGGAGAGCTCGTGCGGGACGTGATCGGACAAACTCTGAACACCCGAGTTTCGCCGGGTCGAGCAGTTGCCACAGCCGGCTCAGTGGCTCAGCGACAATGGGCCCGTGTACATTACCCGGCAAACATGCGCCTGTGCCCGCCCACATTGGTCTGATCGCCTGCGCACTCCGTACTGATCGCCACAGAGCAACGGCATGGCAGAGGCTTTTGTTAGACCTTCAACCGACAATGACTCCGAATAGGATCGGTGGTCTGTCTGCTTTCACGGGGTCAACTACAGTGGTTACCGTCGCCGTACGAGGCGCGCAGCTCTTCGATGAGACGGAGCGCATCACGGGAAGCTTCCAGCACTTTCATCATGGTCGGCACCCAGTTGGCGAACTGGATCGGGGGTCGTCTGCTCGGACATATGGCCGCTAAGACGATAAGGCGCTGGACGAAGTTCGTCCCAGTGAGGCGCTGTAGCTCGCGCGCGACGGATACTAGCCGCTATTGCATAAGACTCAGTGGTGTCGGCGAAACGGTCACCGAACCTGACGGATGCCAGCATATCCGGCTACGCGACCTATTGCGCTACAACATCAGGAGCGCCCGTACCCGACCGATCGAGGAAGACTTGTAGCGACTATAGCATTACACCTCGCCCACTTGAGCCGGAAAACTCCCGTATACCTGGTGCACGCAAACTGTGCGCTTGCGGAGCGTACCAATAGGAAAAGTGCACCCTGACGGTGTGCGCTTCCCGAGAGCTGCTGCTCAACCATTTCCGAGCGTCGCCAACGGTTTCATCGAAGACTCCAACACAACAAGGCGAAGGTCACCATGAGAAAGGATTCCAAGAATTTAAAATACATGTCATTGGAAAAGTTTCGGAGCCAAAGCTCGCCCCCAGTTTCTACTGACGAACAAAGTTTAAGAACAAGGAAGAAAACTGCAATGATGGACACCGAAGGCGTCGGGAATCTCGTCGCAATATTCCTGCCCACTGTATTAGCGTGTAAGCTCAACAAGAGGAGTCGTCCAATTGATCGGCCAGACGCTGGCAGAATGCCCGCAGTTTATCCGTAGGAGTTTAGCGCCGCTATCATAGGTCGTGGATACGGTGCTCTTGTTAGCCCTTGAGCGGTGAGAAGACTGTATTATCGGCTGGCGGCTGGCGGGCGAGAACGTCTACATATGGAGGAGGTACTCAACCATGAGTGGAGCTATATATTGGAACGACGAAGCGGCGGTGGGTAGTGGTATTGTTTTCAGCGAGCATGGTCCAAACATATTGTTCAAGTCTTATCGGGCAGATAGGCCCGCGCAGGGCGAGCGATTGCGGGCATCCGAAATCGCTTTAGACGTGTCGATCACCGTGCCTCATCCTGCCAAAAGAGTTTGGGCAATATTCAAAGATTTCAACCTGTGGATGAGTCGATTTGGCTACGTTTGGGACGCCGGTGTCCCGGCGGACAAGGAGGATAGCTTTGTTTACCTGAGCAACAGGCCGGGAGCCAATGACGTGCCGTGGGAGGACGGCGCTCGGATAAAGTACATAGTTCGTAAGGTTGTTCCGGAACGGTTAATTTACTTTGATAGCCTACCGGCACCGATCGCAAATAAGGATGGCGTATGGACCGGACACAACGTCATAAGTCTTTACGAAGAGAACAAACAGACGAAGATCGCGATCTTCATGGAACATACGTGGTACTCGGAGACGATGAGCATTGAGGAGTTGCGCGCGGAAGCAAAAGGGGAGCTAGACGGCGGATTGGGCTTTTGGCGTGATTACTTCATCCCAGATCTCATGTGCGCTGTGGAATCCAATTCGGTCACTGCGTTGTGAGTTTGAAACAGATCGTCACAGATTGGTGAAATTCTGAAGCGATGGATGCGGTTAGCGCGCTCGCTTAAAGAACGCTAACTCATCTGCGGGTTTCTGGACTGGCCGGGGGCAAGGAACATCCAGTGCCGGGAGGCAACTTGGCATAAGACGTTGAGCGCAGTTCTAACGCTGAAACTCTGGCGTGCTAGCCTTTACCCCGTTGCTAAATTTCATGCAGCTGAGTTGTTCTCCGCAAGCATCTTACTCTGGAGCTACCGAGTTTCGTTCGGGAGTGAGTGTGCTGCGAGGATCGGCGTCCAATTACGTGTGTGACGCGACACGCGGTCAAAATGCACGTTCCTGCGCCGCAGGGTGCTGCGCCGGACTCACGTAGCGATACCGCTGTGAGGATGATTGTGGTTATACCAACATGCAAAGTCGCTGCCCCATCTACACGCGTGTTCAGTGCTCGAAGGGCCTGTGGCAGTGAACTGCGGGCTGATTGGACCGACGGAATGAGGACTACACTAAGGCATCCTCGTCATTGCCTCGCGGATGAGGGTGGGAGGCCCGGATTCCCTCCACATCAGCATCGCCGGTTGCCCTCATACACGAAACTGCGCGATGGGCTGATTGGACCTCGTCGACCGTCGTCTAGCGACGGGCTGACTCGTGCTTCTTCCAGTTGCGAAAGCGCTGCCATCGCTCTGCCTCCATTTCTTTTCCGGGCGGGCCTGGGCAGCGCCAGCTCGCCAAGGTTCTGATGTCGCCGCCGATATCCCTTGCTCCTGATATACCGTCGTAATCGGCGCGCGCCCCACCAGCAGTAACCGCGTTACTTCACGATCTATGAATTCCTGTGAATGTCGAGCTACGTCAGCTGCTCAACACTCCCGTAGATAAGTGTTTCAATTGGAACGGCAGGTGACCGGACGTAGGAGAGGCTTAGGAGCCAGCGTATAGATCAGTGTTTAGACGCAATCGATCGCGGGCACGCGCCCGAGCGCCCAACGATGCCATGCCCGTAATGTGTACTCGCATGGCGAACTCTCGATTTCGATGCACGTTGTCTTTCTAATACGCTTGGCAGAATATCCTTCTATGTGCCGTGGCATGCGAAACGCCGATCCGCTCAGCTCCCGCGTAAGCTGCTGCATCGCGAAGACGTCCGGTGCTGCGTCAGACTTCGATGGATCGCCAATGTATGGGCGTGTTCAGGAAATGGCGTGGGTCGATATCACAAGAGTTCAAGGATCGGGCGGTAGCGCGTTTGTTGCCCCCGGAAAGTGCGGCATCTACGACGGTATCTCCAATGCGAGTGGGGCAACGGAGCCAATTTGACAGCCACCTCAGTACTGGCGATCTTCATGTGTCTCGGGGTCTGCGCTAGTGGGGACAGTTCGTTTACGCGGTGCGTACAACGATGATCGCTGTCACCGTGGTATTCGCTGGGTCAGCCCGTGCGGTGTCACGCGAGTAAGGAACTCAATTCTCTGCACCACCCGCCACGAGTTCTTTGCACAGACTACGGCTGCCAAAGTCACGCTGCTGGTCGCGCAATTCTCGCCCGGACGCCGATCGCGGCCGTCCGCTCAATCCCCAACGCGACTGTGTGGTCCAGGCCGCAATCGAACTTGTGGAGCGCGCGCGCTCGGCGGTGTAAATCAACAAGTGTCTTGACGTGCGCTGGTATTGGTGATAGTAAAAAGAGAGCGCTAAGGAGTTGGCACGGAGGATGTAGCAACCAGTGTCTGAGCTTCATGGAGATCCAATTCCTGAAGTTTTTGTCGGCGTCGCATACAAGGAGGAAAGCCACATGGATAACGGTTCACTGGCGGAAAGAATCACCACGCACTACGAAGAGATGTTTCATAACCGTGAAACAGCTCATTTTGATAGGATCGGATTTGTCAATGTGGGATACTGGAACGGAATTAACAATAACAGCATGGAGATGGCTCAAATAAATCTGATTGAAACGTTGATTAGTTTTTTTCATAACACTAGCGGAAATGTTTTGGACGTGGCTTGTGGGAAAGGAGCCTCTTCAAAATTTCTCACAAAATACTTTGATCCGCAGAAGATAACTGGAATTAACATTTCGGAGCGGCAACTGGAAACTTGTAGAGTCATTGCTCCAGAATGTAATTTCAGACTAATGGACGCCGCAAATCTTGATTTCGGGAATTCCACGTTTGATAACGCCTTATGTATCGAGGCCGCGTTCTATTTTCTGACACGGCAAAAGTTCTTCCAAGAGATACAGAGGGTCTTGAAGCCGTCAGGAAGACTGGCTATGTTCGATGCCTTGTTCGACCACGATTTTCTTGAGAGCCTTGGTCAAACTCTTTGTCCAAGGGAAAACCATTTGCCTAACCTTGATGCTTACAGAGATAGTTTGTCGAAGGCTGGATTCAGCTATGTGCGCGTCGACGATTGCACAGATCTTACTGCGCACGCTGCATGCAGTTATGTGACTAGAATGGAAGAGAGGGAGTTTGGTAGGACACAGCATCCTGAGGCTCTGGAACGCATCAGGAAGGCAAATCTCTTATACCGTTCTGCTTGCCTTAGTTCGTTTATGGTGTACGCGATCAAATAGGGTATTTCCTTCGGTGAGCGAGGAAATTCATGCGCCGAGCGAGTCCACCGAGCTTGGAGAAGGGGTGCACGGTCGAACATGAAGGTTGCGACGGGGCCGAGGACGCTGAACGGTTGGAAACCGTACGCCAGGTCGTCGATCAGCGGCCACCTGGGATTACAGCATGATCGGCACCGTGCTGATCCGCGAGCGCACGAAATCTAGGCTTCGTCAGCTGAACCACAAGCGTTTCTCCCGGCCGATGGCACAGAGCGGACTGCATTTGCAGCGATACACCGGAAAGCCGCCAGGTCGGGCGGACCGACGGCCAAATCATGACGATCCGACCCAATCTGCGCTGGACTTCCGACGGCTTCGAGATCGCCTGGGATGGTCAAGTTGTACCCATCGCATTTGCAACGGATACATACCATCGGGAAGCCATCGCCTGGCCGGTAACGGTGGCATCGGCGGCGAGTTGATTTGTCATCGAGCCTTGCGTCCGATTCAAAGGCCAGCTGGGTGAGCAAGCGATGCTGTTCTTTCGCGATCCGTCGGGCAATGCTCTCTAGTTCAAAGCATTCAAGAACGTAGCCGAGCACCCGAGCACCCGGCAGCGACCTGACTATCCGGCCGGTCACGGCGACGCCTGCTCGATTTCCTACACGTCAGTAAGGTGTCGATGATTGGTCTATGGAGGACCATTCGCCGCGAGGTTAAACCAACCGATTCGTTCGTGTACTTTGAGATAACCCGGCAAGGGCGCCGTCTTTACGTTGAGGAGACCGGCTGTCTGTTACCCAGACATAACCTGAGCGCGACTGACTTTCAAACCTGGCAAGCTGCACACTTTGACTCGTGATCCTCTGCCTAAACAAAACAGAGACATGAGTACGTTGCCATTAACGGCTCCCAGGAGCTCATTCGGACACATCGATCACGTACTGGTCTCATGCTTTGGGAATACATTTCCCTGTTTTCACATCCGGAAGATTTTGTTCCTTGCGGATTGGAGACGGATCGCTGGCTGATACTGGTGAGACGCGCCTTTCAAGATCATGGAATCCGCTCTCACGCCCTAGCCTCGTCCAATATGAGTTTGGATCGGAATTTGGCTTTTGTCGTTGGCGGCGATGTAAACCCAATGACTCCGGGACAGCTATCTGCTTCGGGCTGCCGATTCGTACTGATCCTGGACGATGTGCTGCGCGTGCGCAGAGCCTTCGAATACTTCGACCGCTCAGGCCTCCCGTCGCCGCTGGAGTTCTTGGGATGGGCTGTAGTCCTTCGCTCAAGACAGGCCTGCGACTGCAGCGAAGAGCGCGCCGCGATTGTCAACGAAATAGGAGTGTGACGCGACCGTCTGTCTGTCCCTAAATGGCAACCAGCCTCGCTGGTCTGGTTGCAAGCGCGGACGTTCTCCGGCACCCTGCGCTGACGCCGGGAACAGCTAAAACGAGAACACTAAATGCAGCTTCCGCACCCAGCTCAACCCACGCTTCGATTACCCCACTACGGCCCGGTCACGCACTGAATGAGCCAATCTAGTCCTGCCGGTACTGGAGGCGCAATCAGCTCCGCTGGTCAAGCGCCCGCAGGTAGCGACCCTTCCTCAGTCGCCTGGTCCTCCACCTTCGCCGTCTATCTTGGCACCGCCGGCGCCTCAGTCGGCCTAGGCAGCATCTGGCGTTTCCCCTACCTCGCCGGCACTGGAGGCGGCAGTGCATTCATCCTGGTGTTTGTGCTCGCCTGCGTACTAGTGGCCACTCCACTTCTGGCCGCAGAGTTCGGTCTGGGCAGAGCCTCCCGACTGAGCCCACCGGAAGCCGCGGGCGCTGTCGCCGCCAGTCTAGGCCGCAGCACCCGATGGAACGCCATCGGAATCCTCGGCACCGTAGCCGCATTCCTTCTGTTCTCTTATTACACCGTCATAGCTGGCTGGCTTCTGGCTTATGCATGGAAATGCGCCATCGGCACTCTGTCGGCCGCCGGCCCTCAACACGTCGCAGCACTTTGGACCGAGTTTCAATCCAGACCGCTTGAAGTCGCCGCATGGCATGCCGCGTTCGTAGCGATGGTGATACTGATAACCGCTCGAGGCCTGCAAGGCGGAATCGAGCCCGCCAACAAGATTCGTGCTCCGACACTTCTCGCGTTGCTGCTGATCCTAGTGATCTACTCCCTGACTACCGGAGATGTACGTCGGGGACTCACCTTTGCGTTCAAGCCCGACTTTTCAGCGATTAACGCGCAGGTTGTGTTGTCAGCCATCGGACAGGCCTTCTACGCAACTGGCGTCGCGCAAGCCATGATGATTGCCTTTGGGGCTTACGTGCAGCGCGGCACTTCGTTGGTCCGCACCTCATTTGTGATTACCGGTTCCATACTGCTGGTGTCATTGCTGGCCACCATGATGATTTTCCCGTTGGTGTTCGCTTATGGGATGGATCCTGCGCAGGGTCCGGAGCTTGTGTTTAACGTTCTGCCGCGCGTCTTCACGGAAATCCCGGGTGGCCGCATCATCGGAACATTATTCTTCTCTCTCCTGGTGCTCGCGGCTTTGATGCCATCAATCGCTCTGCTCGAGCCGGGCGCTGCCTGGCTGATTCGCCGCCACGGCATCAGCCGGGCCAGTGCCGTCTGGCTGGTTGGTGTCACCTCGTGGGTGATCGGAATCGGGACAGTGCTGTCGTTCAATCTTTGGTCGGGGTGGCATCCCCTCTCGTTCATCCCGATATTTGCGCACAAGACCTTCTTTGATGTCTTGGACTATGGTTGTTCCAACATCATGCTCCCCATTGGAGCTTTGCTGACCAGCGTACTGGTCGGCTGGCGCCTAGGCCCAGTCTTCGCGCAGCGTGAGCTTGCAGAGACGACGCCATTCGCTCGCATCGCGTGCGTGTGGTTGCTGCGGTACATCTGTCCTTTGGCAATTCTTGCAGTGTTCATCGCCACGCTAGTGTGACTCCGGGTAGCCCCGGCCCGAGAATCCCGGTCGGTAAGATGGGTACCCTAAGTCAGCAAGATTCGGAATGCCTTTCGGACTTCAGCCGGCTAGCTTCAGCCTCTTTGGCTTAGGAAGCTTCCAATGAGTCACTTGCCATCACCCTGGTGCCCATGCCGGACGGCATTCCGGCTCTTGTTTCCCGCAATTCTTGCTCTAGTCGCAGTATCCGTTCGAGGCTCGGACACAGCCGCCCCTCAGCTCTACGACCTCACGACCGAAACGACCATGCCGCACCTCGAGGACAACTTGAGGTACACAACAACAACTCAACGGCAATGCCTTGCCCTGTCCGACTTCTCGACCGCGTTTCCAATCCTGCGTCATCCGGCACTAGACGGCTGCAGACTGGAAAGAGAGCAGCAGCAACCCGACTCACTGTCCTACCAATTGATCTGCACGGGCAGACATGGAACCACAGGTTCCGCCGTATGGCACTTGGGGGACCATCGTGTGCGCGGTACGCTTGACGTCAAGTTAGGCGGCAAAAACATGACATTCTCCCAGACAATCACCGCCATCCCGCTCGGAAAATGCCCTTGAACAAAGCGCAAGAATCGGAATGCGCGAGAACCCCAGACCCTGACAATGGCTACCATCGAAGTTGTTGGAAGAACTTCTCATGACATCCGCAGGTATTAAGGAAGCCGAGATCCGATACGCCGTCAGCCATTGCTCGCTCGGCGCAATACTGGTCGCATCAACGGACAAAGGTGTTTGCGCGATACTGTTGGGCGATCAACCGGGCCCGCTGGTGAGCAATCTGCAGGAGCGATTCCCGGATACCCCACTGGTTGCTGCCGACGGAAGATTGAATCGTCTAATTGCGAAAGTGATTAAGTTTGTCGAGTCGCCGCGTGTCGGGCTAGATATTCCGCTCGACACTCGTGGCACGGCATTTCAACAGCGAGTCTGGATGGCGCTGCTGGATATCCCAGTGGGCAAGACCGCGACTTACACAGATGTGGCCGCGAGGATTGGAGCACCTAAATCCGTGCGCGCCGTAGCGCAGGCATGCGCTGCAAACGCAATCGCTGTAGCCATCCCTTGTCATCGCGTGGTTCGCAGCGATGGCGCCCTATCGGGATATCGCTGGGGCGTAGACCGGAAACGCACGCTGCTGGTTCGGGAGGGAGCACGGTGACGGATTGGGATCGACTTACCAACGATCTCGACGCCCAGGGGAGTGCTGTCGTTGAGAACTTGCTGGATCACGAAGAGTGTCATTCGGTGGCCGCTCTGTATTCCCAAGACGATAGATTCCGAAGCCGTGTGGTGATGGGCCGACACGGCTTCGGACGTGGTGAGTACAAGTATTTCGCCTATCCATTGCCACGGAGAGTAGCGGAGCTTCGATCCACGTTGTATCCGCGATTGGCGCCCATAGCCAATCGTTGGAACGAGTCTCTTGGGATAGAGACCCGATATCCTGGGAAACACTCGGAGTTTCTTGCTCGTTGCGCAGAGGCAGGACAATCTCGTCCAACACCCTTGCTCCTTCAATACGAAGCAGGGGACTATAACTGCCTGCACCAGGATCTATACGGTGAGCACGTGTTTCCGCTGCAGGTAGCGATCCTACTTTCGCAGCCCGACAAAGACTTCACAGGTGGAGAGTTTGTCATCACCGAACAAAGACCTCGTATGCAATCCCGCGCAGAAGTAATACCCCTTCGTCAGGGTGATGCAGTGATCTTCGCCGTCCATCATCGACCCGTGAAGGGAAGCCGCGGGGTGTATCGCGTGAATCTGCGTCACGGAGTTAGCCGAGTTCGAAGCGGACATCGGCATACCTTGGGCATCATTTTTCATGATGCCAAATGAGTCTTAGCGCGCGCAGAGGTATCGAGCCAAAGCCTGGCAACCCGCCTCGACCAGAGGGGTTACACCAACGGCCGCGCTGTCGGGCAGGAAGTCACTGATCCACACGAACCGGCAGCCAGTTGCTGTTTCGACAATCTGCATCGAAGCGCTGTGTTGAGTGAATGAACCATCGAGTACTGTATAGACGAGCCGACGCTCCTGATCATCCAGCGTCACCAGTTGCTCGTTGATTGTATGGCCATTCGCGAAAGTCACTCTGCGCTTGTCGCCCTCGGATTTGCAGTCAACCAATACGCCCGCAAATAACTTGGCGGCATTCCCAAACTCGCGCAAATCAATCCAGGCGGAGTCCGCTGCAAGGTCCAGATCGACCTCGCGCTTTATGGTAGCCATTGCGTCGCACCCCGTGCGTCCTCAGTGGCGACGATTAGATCCGACCCGCTTCTCGACTTCTTGGAAAAACTTGCGGTCGCTCGCAGCGAGATGGCGGTATGCGCGTGGGGAGACCCCCGCCGCGCGATGAAAGCTCCGCACAAAATTCGAGATGTCTTCGAAGCCGACGTTCAGCGCAACCTTTGTGATGGGCGCGTCGTCTTCGAGTAATCGCCTCGCAGCGTGCCGCAGGCGGCACCTGATTAAATGCTGATGCGGGGTCACACCGAGAGTCGATTTGAAAACCCGCAGGAAGTGGTAGGGACTTTGGCCTGCTTGGCGAGCCGATTGTGCGAGATCAATAGGCCGGTCTGAATGCGCTTCAATCCAATCGGCCACATTTACGATGAGGCGTCTTGAGTGAGGCGTCACCTTCTCTTGTGTGTCGTATGAGTCAGATTGCAGCGATTGAAACCGCGCCACCAGCAGCAGGCCAGCCTCATCGACTCCGACGTCAGTCTTGCCCCAAGCAGCAGACTGGGCGAGTTCGGCAATAACGGCGATCTCGGCTATTGGTGGTAGGGCGCCGATCCGCCATTTCTTACGTTGTCCGCCCAGCGACTCGAGCAACCCGTCACTGAGCTGGAACGAGAGGCATTCGTCCCCGCAATCGTGGTGATCATGGGTGCAGACGAACTCGTCGTCGGGACATCCGAGCAGGAGGCCACCCGCCAGTAACTCAAAACGGCGTCCGAGGGTCTTACAGCCAAAGCTGCCCTTGCGCACGTACGAGAGCGAGTACCGTTGGTGGACCTCGGGAAAGGGCGCGTCGACCGTTGTCGCCTCGCATTTGTAGTCGAGTACCCTAAGGTCGCCGTCCGACAGTATTTTGACCGCCATGGCCCTCATTATATATGGGTCATAAACCCATGACCTCGGAGGTCATTGCCGGCCCGATCCGGGCTCTTTAAGCTGGGCAGATGGCGAATACCGATAAGATGCCGGAGCTTTCAGTCGAGCTCCTTCTTAATACCAAGAGCGTCTCCGTTCGGGACATCGTATGCCGGGGCGGGTGCAGGCATAGAAGCCCGGAGGAGTGCGCCACCGCCACCCACATGGTCTTTCCATATCGCGGAGTCTACGTTCGACATGTGGGTCGAACTGAAGTGGTGGGCGAGGCCAACCAGGTGCTGTTCTTCAACGAGTCGGAGAGCTATCAGATTAGCCATCCGGTCGGTGGTGGCGATTCCTGTATTTCGCTGGCGCTGGGCGACCCCGAGCTACGCGAGCTCATGCCGAAGCAATATGCGCGTGAGAGTGGCGCCGCAGCGTTTAAAGAGCATCGACTTCGAATCGACTCGAGCGCGCAAGCTCTTGTTGCGCGACTGCGGCATGGCCTGGTGAGAAGAGTCATCGGCTCTTTGGAAGCCGAGACGTTGGCGCTGAATTTGGTGCGCCACACGCTCGGAGTAGGGGCCGACCGACCGGCGCGCCCAAGCGTGGGTCGACAGAAGCTCGTTGATCGCGCCAAACTAGTGTTGTCATCCGATCCCACACGACGCTGGACTCTTGCAGACGTAGCATCCGAAGTTGGAGTCTCCCCCGTATACCTCACCCAGGTCTTCCAGCAGGTAGAGGGGATGCCGCTCTATCGGTACCAATTGCGCCTGCGGCTGGCACGCGCGCTCGACCTACTGGGGCACTGTGAAGATCTGAGCGCATTGAGCTTGGATCTAGGTTTCTCCAGCCACAGCCATTTCACATCCGCCTTTCGCCAAACCTATGGCCGCACTCCGGCGGACTTCCAGCGCTCACTTCGGCCCAGCTGATCCTACTGTCTCCACGGTCTCTGAAAGTCACTAAAGATTTTGACAGCGGCGCAAATCGTCGATGGGCATCCTGTTGCCCATCGCACGTAGCGAGAATTACGGAAGGATCAAATCATGCGCCGTCGAGAGTTTCTGGCCGCATCGGTCGGTGGGTTAGTTGTTGGTGCCATCGGCACTTCATTTGCGCGAGCCATCCAGGGTGGTACTGATGGCACCGGAATATCAGATGCCGAGGCCGCACGCCGTTACGATAAGGAGCGACGGTTCGCGCAAACATCATTCGGCCGCATTGCTTACATAGACCGTGGCACAGGCGCTGCGGCCCTATTCCTACATGGCTTCCCACTCAATAGTTTTCAATGGCGTGGAGTGATCGATCGCCTTTCCAGCTCTCGACGTTGCCTCGCCCCTGATTTTATGGGTCTTGGTCACACTGAAGTTGCAGCTGGACAAAGTGTTACGCCTTCTGCTCAGGCAGGCATGCTTGCCGCTTTCCTCGATCGTCTATCGGTTCGCGATGTGGATCTGATTGCCAATGACAGCGGCGGTGCGGTTGCGCAGCTATTTGTGACTCGCTATCCAAAGCGGGTAAGGTCGCTGCTCCTCACTAACTGCGACGTCGAAACTGATAGCCCACCCGCTGCGCTGCAGCCAGTCATAGATCTGGCGCGTGCAGGCGTCTATCCGGACCTCTGGCTCGAGCCCTGGTTGAATCACAAGGACGTTGCACGATCGGAAACCGGTCTCGGTGGAATGTGTTATAGCAACCCAGCTAATCTTACAGACACGGCAATTGAACAATACCTAGCTCCATTGGTCGCCTCACCCGAGCGCAAAGCTCTGGTAAATCGCTATACATTGGGCCTCACGCCGAATCCGCTGGCAGGCATCGAGCAGCAATTGCGGAAATGTAGTGTCCCTGTGCGGATCATCTGGGGGATGAGCGACAAGATCTTTTCCACCGGTAATCCAGACTATCTTGCGGGCATCCTTCCGCACCTCAACGGCATTCGGCGTATACCCGAGGCGAAGCTGTTCTTTCCAGAGGAGTACCCCGACGTCGTCGCTGCTGAGGCACGCCTTCTGTGGGGGTGGCAGGCCCCATGATAAAGTGGCTCGAGCCAATAATCATGGACCCGGGACCTGCATGTGAAGAGCCTGATCATCGCCAAGCGATTCTGTGGCCCGTCAACTTCCGCGAACGGCGGCTATCTTGTAGGACGGATCGCGTCGCTTTCGCCGCAAACGGTGACAGTACGTCTGAAGGTGCCACCGCCGCTCGAAACCGAGCTTTCCGTGGTCGAGTCCCAAGACGGCAGGATCGAGGTTCGCCACGGCGACATACTAATAGGCGAGGCTATACCAGCGACGCTTGACCTGCAAACACCTCCGCCACCCACGTACGTCGAGGCTGTCGAGGCATCATGCAACTACGTCGGATTCGTGGACCATCGTTTTCCAACGTGTTTTGTCTGCGGCATAAATCGCAGTGAGGGTGATGGGTTACGCATCTACGCCGGAGCGGTTCCGGGGAGCAATATAGTCGCGGCACCATGGACGCCGGATTCCTCATTAGATAGCGGTGACGGAACCATCCGGCCGGAATTCCTCTCGGCTGCGTTGGATTGTCCCGGCTATTACGCAGTAACACCCGACCGCCGGATAATGTTGCTTGCTCAATTCACAGCGCAATGGGATCGTGCCGTACGTGTCGGCGAGAAGTGCACGGTGATCGGCTGGGGATTGGGCTCCAGCGGCCGCAAGCACGAGGCTGGAACCGCTCTCTACAACAGCGAGGGCGAGTTGTGTGGTCGTGCTAGAGCGCTGTGGATAGAGCCACGTGGTACTGTCACCGGATAATGACGAGCGCGTGGCAGTAGCGCTGCGTCGCAGTGCGCCGGCATAGGTGTCGGATTCTGACCGGGAATGCTTCTAGCTGCGGCGCTCTGTTGCTGCATTCTGCGCCGGCCTCGGGGCCGTCATTACCGACTTGGGGCCCTTGGTACTACGGCCTGATCGTTCCATCCTGGAAGCCGCCGGATTGGCTATTCGGTCCTGCGTGGACGCGCATATTCACTCTAGCTGCGGTGCCTGTATACCTGACTTGAAGCTGGGCGCCGGCATACCGCCCCGGAACACCCTCGACGACTCCTAGCTCTATTTGCAATTAATGGAGTCCTGAATATCGCCCGCAGCGTGCTGTTTTCAGGCTGCACCTGCTTGACTGGGCCTTGGTTGAGCTGGCGCTCCTTTGGGTGTCCATCATTCGGCGGTTCGCGCCCGGCTGAGGAGTTTCGCGATGGCCCTAACGGAGATTTGTGGTTGGGCCGTCTAGACGGTCAGGTGGAGTTGGTTCAGCGCGATTTAAAGGACGCGGGGCCAATCGTTGAGTGGGTGGTGGGGCACCAAGAAAATGAAGTCAATGGTCGAGTCGCCTGAACGAGGCTAAGGCTAGGGGCAACATGCAGTCCGACACGGTATCGGAAATCAACGACTTCTCCGAGCGCGCGTATCATTCAGAGCAAGTACGGCAAGTGCACGCCGAATTTGCAGACGCTTAAGCCCCTTTTCGCGGTGCTCACAGTGTCCGTGCCGTATTTCCATGTCCGAAGAAGTGCAGCTTGCGGAGATTGTCATGAGACTGCATTAGCAAGGTCAAAAAAGACGCATCTGTAATCTGATTGACGAGCTCCAATCCCCCGTGTCGCAGTGTAGGGAATTCTCCAGGACTGCCACCAACTCGGGCCAATGCAGCTGGCCGACGAAGTCGTTTTCCGTATAAAAATATGCTGACTCCTCAACAAAAGCGTGAACGACTGGCAGGCATAGAGTCCGAGGTACCCGGCTTTCACAATTGGCTCGGGGTGTTGTTTCCAAGAATGCCCGAGGTGTTATATTCGGAGTACACGCACGGAAGTGCTGAGATGGGAGCGGACTTCGTATTAGAGATGCGCGTGCCAACAACCGGGCGCACTGTTTTCGTTGGTGTGGTAGCGAAGAAAGGGTCCATAAAGCAGGACACGGCTGACGTAGATCGGCAAATCGAAGAGTGCGGAGTGAGGCGTAAGATTAAAGGTGGCAAACAGGAAGTAAGGCTATCGCAGGTCTGGGTCATCAGTAATGAGACAATCAGTCGTAATGCCAAGGACAAGATTCACGACAAGTATGAACGGTTGTCCGTTGAATTTTTTGCGGCTGGTGACCTGATCGAGTGGACAGATAACTTCGCATGCTACTTGTGGGAGAATTTACCTAGTGACATCAGCCACTACTTGAATGCGGTCCGCATTGGGATCAAGGCGCAGGAGCGCGAAGCAAGTCTTCTGGGTGAGGAGACTCCTGAACCATATATCGAACTCGATGTAACAGCCGTCGACAACGACGGATACAGTGGCGGTCGGCGAAAAAACAAATTGATATCGTTGCACGAGGAAGTGAAGCAGCGAAAGATTGTTCTCGTTGAGGGCGGCATGGGAGCGGGTAAGTCCAAGCTGCTGCGGCGATTAGGATTGGATCTAGCGAACGAAGACGCATTCAATGATACAAAATTACTTCCGGTTCTCGTGCAAATGCGCGAGCTTTTCATTGACCATGGTGGTTCGATTGAGACGCTTCTAAACCGTCGTCTAACAGACTTAGCGGCCCAAGTAAAGGATGGCGCTTGCCATGCCCTTGTGATGATTGATGGCGTAGATGAATTCATCAAGATCGATGCGGCGGAGCCAAGTCCATTGGCAGGCCTGATGGCGCAAGTGCGACAGCTTCCAAACGTCAAGGTGTTGCTGGCAAGTCGCCCAGGGGCTGCGACAGATCTAAAGTTGGGAAGCACCGCCGACACGCGATCCCTTGAGATTCAACCCTTGTCGATAAAACGAATTTCAAATTTTGTTCATGAAGCATGCAAACAAAAAAATATTCAAAATCGACTTGTACAGGATATTAACCGGTCCGATCTATTTCGTCAGCTTCCACAAAATCCGATTGCGGCGCTCCTGTTGACGAGGTTGGTGCTTGAATCTAAATCCCGAGACGAGCTTCCCCAGACCCTCACCGAGTTGTTTACTCAATCCCTTGAGCTGATGCTGGGGCGTTGGGATATGCGAAAGGGATCCGGACTTGTTACGCAGCAGGAGTATGACGTTTCTCGCCGGGTGTGTGGTCTCGTAGCCAGAGTAATGATTGAAAATAACATGTCAGTGATCGCTATAAGGCAGGTCGAATCCACGCTCGACGAATACCTCAAAGAGAGAAATCTGGTAATCGACAGAGACCAGACGTTGAATCGCCTTTTCTCACGATCAGGCATTCTCAATCGGGATGAAAAAAACGGAGTAACTAGCTTCCGTCACAGGTCATTCGCAGAGTATTTCTGTGCAGACGAATGGCACTATACAGATCAGTTTGACGTTGATACGCGAGTGCTGCAGAGATATTGGTCTGACGTCTACTTCTTTGGGATTGGCATGCGTCCCGATTGCGAGCAAGTATTAAAAGACATCTTGGCCTGCCAGCCAGTGACGGAGGCGGAGCGCTGGGGGAAATGCTTTGCGCCCGCTAATTACCTTTTGGCGGGGCACCTTACTCCCTATAGGGTTGTGGAAGAAAACCTTTATCGCCTAATGTTAGAGGCCGCCAGGCTGTTTTCGGATATCGCGTCCGGTCGTGTCGTGTCAGACGCAGCGTCCTTACCGGAAGTAAGTTTGTTGTTCGTGTTGCAGGCGATAATTCGCGACTACTACGGATATGGATTTTTCCGCGCCGCTATCGACGACACTGCTATCAAGATCGTCGACTCACTTGAGAGTGCGGAAATTCGATCATACGCATTGTTTTTCATCGGAGTCATCGGAATCGAGCTGGGCTATGAGGACGCGATGAATTTTCTCGTCGATACTTTCAAGGTCGGTGAAATTCCTCTGACGTTGATGTTGGCGGTCAGTGGAGAGGCGGACCAGATCGATTCGAAGAAGATCCCGGCGCGGTTGAGGGCTTATTCAAGACAAATTTCGAAGATTCTCAAAAGCAATCCGGGTGGCACGGAGGCGCTGGTGCGATTGACTAAGTCGTCTATATCCTCGCGCCTCGCTTCTCAAGCGAAGCCCAAGCGGAAGTCGCGTGTTAAATCGGCGTGAGGTAGTCCGATTCGTCTGGCATTCGGCGCGATGGCGTCATAGATTCGCCCAATGGCAGTCAGCGAACAATTCCTCTCCTACCTCCTAGACCAGTTACAAGGAGTAGGTCACCTAACCTCCCGCCGTATGTTCAGCGGCGTAGGCCTCTACAGCGGCGGCCTTTTCTTTGGCCTGCTATTCAAAGAGCGCCTGTACTTCAAAACCGACGATGCCAGCCGCCCCGATTACGAGTCTCGCGGCAGCGAAGGTTTCTGCCCGCGCCCGAACACAAAGCGGGACAAGATGACCTACTACACCGTCCCGGCCGAAGTACTCGAAGACGGTGATGAACTAGTGAAGTGGGCGAGGCGAGCCGTCTCCGCAGCGCTAGCAAAAGAAAGCGCCAAAGCCTCGAAAACTGCGTCGGTTACCAAGAAGCGCGCCAGCGCGAAACGAGCGAATGGCGCAAAGCGCGCCGGCGGCGCCAAGCGAAAGCCCGTCGCAAAGTCCGCAGTTCGGGCCAAAAAGCGCCCCAAGCGACCTTCCGTGGCTAAGCGCAAGAGGTAGCGCTACCATACGCAGCCTCGCGTAGCCTTGGGAGCCGCAGGATGCGACCGTCAGTTTCCGTCACAAGCCTCTTGGTCCAGCTAGTCGCAATGACTCTCGCAGCGACCGCCGCTCCCGCCGCGACCCCCAAACCCCCCGCGGCAACCGGAACGGCAACGCTCATCGCGGCCGCGCCACCACTCCCATACCTAGACCCTTCCATCCCCTTCGAATCCCGCGCAGCCGACCTAGTCGCGCGCATGACCCTCCCCGAAAAAATCTCCCAACTCCAAAACGACGCCCCCGCAATCCCGCGCCTGCAAGTCCCCGCCTACGAATGGTGGAACGAAGCCCTGCATGGCGTAGCTCGCGGAGGCTCCGCGACCGTCTTTCCCCAAGCCATAGGCCTGGCAGCGACTTTCGACCCCAAACTGATGCACGAAGTGGCCACAGCCATCAGCGACGAAGCCCGCGCCAAGCACGCCGAAGCCGAGCGCCGCAATCAACACGCCCGTTACCAAGGCCTCAACTTCTGGTCCCCCAACATCAACATCTTCAGAGACCCACGCTGGGGCCGAGGCCAGGAGACTTACGGCGAAGATCCGTATCTGACCTCCCGCATGGGAGTGGCCTTCGTCACCGGCCTGCAGGGAGATGACCCGAAGTACATGAAGGTCGGTGCCACCGCCAAGCACTACGCCGTCCACAGCGGACCAGAAGCCGAAAGACATCACTTCGATGTGCACCCAACCGAACAGGACCTGTACGAAACCTACCTCCCAGCATTTCAGGCGCTGGTACAGGAAGGCCACGTATCAGCAGTGATGGGCGCATACAACCGGATAAACGGTGAATCTGCCTCCGCCAGCCCGCGTTTCTTGCAGCAGATCTTAAAAAAAGATTGGGGATTCAACGGCTATATCGTTTCAGACTGCGATTCGATCGACGACATCTTCAAACAGCACAAGGTCGTCAACTCAGAAGAGGAAGCCGCGGCACTGGGTTTGAAGGGCGGCCTCGACATGAATTGCGGCCACGCCTACGCGGCTCTCGAAGGAGCCGTTAAGCAGGGTCTCGTGACTGAAGCCCAGATCGACGTATCAGTGCGCAGATTGATGTTGGCGCGCATGCGCCTAGGCATGTTCGATCCGCCTGCGCAAGTGAGATGGGCGCAGACGCCCTATACCGTCAACCAATCACCCGCGAACGATCAACTGGCACTGAAGGCCGCCAGATCCTCCATAGTGCTGCTGAAAAACGATCAGCACCTGCTGCCACTAGCGAAAGACATTAAAACAATCGCAGTAATCGGGCCAACAGCCGACGACGTAATGTCACTGCTCGGAAACTACTACGGCACCCCCGCAGCCCCCGTAACCGTTCTGCAGGGAATCCGCGCAGCAGTAGGCGGAAAGACCAAAGTTCTGTACTCCCGCGGCGCAGACTTAGTCGAAGGACGCGAAGAACCCCGCGCCGCGCCAGCAATCGATTCAGAATACCTGCGTCCTTCCGCAGCCGCGAAAGAGCATGGCCTGAAAGGCGAGTACTTCATCGGCCGCGACTTCACCGGCGAGCCAAAGCTGACGAGAACCGACGCCCGCGTATCCTTCCGCTGGGACCGCGGCTCCCCAACAGACGATTTGGTCGCCCAAGGTCAGTTGCCAGCTGACAAAGCAATCCCCAACGACAACTTTTGCATACGCTGGACCGGCCAACTACTACCGCCCACCTCCGGCCGCTACGAAATCGTGGTAGGCGCCGATGACGGCTTCCGTCTCTTCATTGACGGCAAACAAGTCATCGATAACTGGCAGATCAACCCAAGAATGCAGAGCAAGAGCGCCTTCCTCGACCTGCAAGTGGGGAAGGCCTACGACATCCGCCTGGAGTACTTCGACAACATCCGCGATGCCGAGGTCCGCCTCGCTTGGCGGCTACCAGGAGCAAAGCCACCACAAGAGGAGGCAATGGAAGCCGCAAAGGCGGCCGACGTAGTCGTCTTCGTCGGTGGCCTCACCGGAGATGTCGAAGGCGAAGAGATGAAGGTCAGCTTCCCAGGATTCGCAGGCGGCGATCGGACCGATCTACGGCTCCCGGCAACGCAGGAAAAGCTGCTCGAAGAAATTCAAGCCACGGGCAAGCCCGTGGTGCTAGTGCTGACAACCGGGTCCGCGTTGGCGGTTGATTGGGCAAAGGAGCATCTGCCTGCAATTCTCCTAGCATGGTACCCAGGCCAGAGAGGCGGAAACGCCGTTGCCGATGTCCTGTTTGGCAACACCAATCCAGCAGGGCGCTTGCCGGTGACGTTCTACAAGGCTTCAGAGAAGCTTCCCGCATTCGACGACTACAACATGCACGGCCGAACCTACAGATACTTTGAAGGCGAGCCCTTGTACCCCTTCGGATACGGCCTGTCATACACGAAATTTGAGTATTCGGACCTGAAAATTGACCGCACGAATATTGGCCAAGGCAGCGACAGTGTCCATGTCTCTCTCAACATCAAAAACGTCGGCGCCAAAACCGGCGACGAAGTTGCGCAACTCTATATCCGCGAGCTGGCCCCACCTCATGAACGGCGTGAAATAAAGGCTCTGCACGGCATAGACAGGCTGACGCTCAAACCAGGAGAAACCCGCCGAGCGACTTTCACCATAACGGCCAACAAGGACCTTGCCCACTACGACGTCGAGCACAAGCGATACGTCGTAAACCCCGGCAGCTACGAATTACAGGTAGGCGCCTCCAGCGCCGACATCCGACTCAAATCAACCATCAACGTCCACTGACGGCGATCGCAATCTCCAGCGCCTCCGCAAGCCCGCCCTGGTCCACATGTCCTACCGAGCGCTCTGCGGCTTTCAAAACCGCCGGGTCAGCGTTGCCCATTGCAATAGGGTGACCCACAACCTGCAGAGCCGACAGGTCGTTCATTGCATCGCCGACATACATGACGTCTTGCAACGCAATGCCATATTCATCGGCAATCAACCGCATCGCGTTGCCCTTGGTCACTCCCTCCCGTGTCATGCCTACAAACTGGGTATCCGGCATCAAGGGCGAAGTGGACTGCGCGACTTCGAGCCCGTCGTGTGGCTTGGATGTAAATTCCCTTGCACGCTCCCGTGACAATACCCACTGCGCACGCACAGCAGGCTGCGTGAGCGATTCAAAAGCCCGCGGCTCAAAGGGAACACCCAGCAGTTCGGCGTGTACACGCGCGAGTTCAGAGGCGCTCTCAACCGCATACGCCGTGTCACTGTAAAGCTCGAGCACCTCGCCACTGCTGCGTGCCTGTTCGATGAGTGTCGTCTTCCACGCTAATGGAAACGGCATCGAACGGGACTTGCCGGACGCCAGATTGATGATGCTGGCGCCGTTCTGAAAGATGTGCCAACCGCCAGTCTCCAGGCGCCGCGCATATTCCAACGCCAGTCCAAATGCAGGCCGCCCAGAGCACAGCGCCAGATGTATACCGTGCTCGCACGCGCGGAGAGCAGCATCCCACACGCTCGGATGAACAACGCCACCCGTACCGACCAGCGTCCCATCCACATCAATACCGACCAACCGAATTTTCGAATCCTGCAATGGCCCGCCGTGGTCAAACCGAGAATGAGGAACTACCATTCTGTCATGGCCTCGCATCCACTGGCGACCGCGATCGGAAATACCATCGGAGCGACGCTGCATCCGCAGCCCGCCGCGCGAGTCCATGGTGGATCGATTAACGAGTGCTACCGTTGGGAGGCCAATTCCGGCCCAGTCTTCGTAAAAGTTGCACCAGCGCAGAGCAGGGACATGTTCGCGGCCGAGGCCGCTGGCCTCGAAGTCCTCAAGTCCGCAAACGCCGTCCGCGTGCCGCAAGTCCTCGGCTTAGGTACCACCACAGATAGCGCCTGGCTAGCGCTTGAATGGATTCAAAGCGGGCCCAACGCGAGCTTCCGAAAATCCGATTCGATACTGGGCGAGCAGCTTGCCCGGCAGCACCGAGCGACCCACACAGCCTTCGGCTGGAGTAGAAACAACACAATCGGCAGCACGCCTCAGTTGAATGACTGGGACGCGAGTTGGACGAAATTCTTCCGCGAGCGCCGCCTGAGGTACCAGTTGGATCTTACGGTCAGCAATGGATACGGCGGCGGGCAACTACACAAGAGAGGCGAAGTACTGCTGGACAACATCAGCCAGTTCTTCTCAACTTACCACCCTGTGCCCTCACTCCTGCACGGCGACCTCTGGGGCGGGAATCGCCTCACCGACGATCAGGGCCAACCCGTAATCTTCGATCCAGCGGTGAACTACGGAGACCGCGAAGCAGACCTGGCAATGACTCAACTATTCGGAGGTTTCGGTGCAGATTTCTACGATGCTTACGCAGTGGCATGGCCTCTCGATCCAGAAGCACATACCCGCGTTGACCTATACAACCTCTACCACGTGCTGAACCACCTGAACCTGTTCGGAGAGGGCTACCGCTCCCAGGCGATGTCCCTGATCGACAGCCTGCTGGCCCACCTGGGCCACTGACAAGGCGCCAAGGGCGGCGCCTTACGTCCGAGGATTAGCCTGCAGCGCCCGATTCAATTCACTCTGCAACATAGGCGCCAACGTCCGCACATACGTCGCGGTAATGTGATTCATATGGCGATAGACCAGCACATTACCAATCACCGGCCGGCAGGTAGTCCGGTCGCAGAAGTAATCACTAAGGTCAATGAATCGCACGGTAGGCGGCGGATTAGGCAACAGATCCGTCGGACTAGGTACCTCGAGCAACTTGTGTCGCGGCAGTGAGCACAGCGGCGAGTCGGCGCCATGCAATTCAACACACGCCGACACGTCAAACTCAAAATCCGGATTGTCACGCAGCGCGATGACTCTGATGTTCGCAGCCGACAGCTGCTCCCATGCCGTCAGATAGCCGTCCGGAACAAACTCATCGCCTGCGTCATCGTTGTACCGTGTCGATGTAGTGAATACAGCGTCAGGGTGCAATTTGAGTACCGCCTGTAAAACATTGTTGTTCCATTCGCGGCAACTCTCTATTTCCTTCGAGACCACACTCTTGCCTAGATAGAAAGGGCAGTTGCTTTTTGTGAATGCGATGACCTGCCATCCCGAGCGCTCAGCGATCATCTTCAGTGCGGGCAGCCATTGCGACGAATGCGATCCCCCAACGACCGCTAGCGTGAACCGGGTGTGACCGCCGCCTCCGGCGATCCGACACAACCCCGGTACGGTGTCGTCCGGATCCGCGCTACATCCCGGCTGACTCAGCATCTCTCTGTCCAGAGCGACCTGCAGCGGACGCGGTATAACGTCTACGTCCTCTTGACCACGGTATTGGAATCCCTCTGTCCGGGCCATCGCCCCCGGGTAGTCAACGTGCTGAAGCATCGAGCTCAGCGGGTGAGGGTGCTTTTCCGCCAGGTACCAAACACTCAACACGCACAGCCCAGCTATAACTGGAGCGAGGCAGGCAAGTCCGAAGACGAACGGTGGGCCACGCGCTGCCGCGGTTTCACCACGGGGCTCCCTGATGCGACTCTCAATGAAGTAGGTGCTGAGCGCCGCCAGGCCGATGGACAACAACAGGATCGTGACACCGGCACGCGTATCGAGCTCCTGTGGCTGCGCATACTGTCGCCAAAACGTGAGAATAGGAAAATGCCAGAGATAAATGCCGTAGGAGATGCCGCCCAGGTACACCAACGGCTTTGAAGCCAGCAACCTGTCGGCTCCGAACCGTGAGCCTGTGGTGCCGGCCAGGATGATGAGCACTGCTGCCATTGTCGGCCACAGAGCTGCATAGCCGGGAAACACTCGCGAGACCTGCAGCAGCAGACCGCAGCTCAGGATGGCGATCACTCCTGCCCATCCCATGACAATTCTTAGCGCGGCAGGAATTTTCACGTACGGAATGGCAATAGCGAGCAGTGCGCCGATGCTGAATTCCCAGGCCCGGGCCAACGTGTTGAAGTAGGCGAAGGGCTGATTCTTGGCGGTCAAATACACCGAGAACGCCAGCGAACAGGCGAAAATCAGGACCAGGACGCTGCTCAACACGGTGCGGAAGGTGACACCGGCCCGCCGGGCGAACCACGCCGCACCGGCAACCAGCGCCGGCCATAGAATGTAGAACTGTCCCTGTACTGACAACGCCCAGAAGTGTTGCACCGGACTGACGGCCTCGTGCCGGGCGAGATAGTCTACCGAGCGAAAAGCGAGCGCCCAGTTTTCCAGGTAAACAGCCGACGCGGCAACCTGCTCGATTGTGTCTTTCCAACGCGACTTCGGCATCAGGAAGATCGCGGCAATAATTACCGCACACAACACCAGATAGGCGACTGGAATGAGACGCTTGATGAGTCGGCCCCAAAACAGGGCAAAATCGACCTTCTGAAAGCGGTCAATGCGGCCCACGAGGCCCGTGGTGATCAGAAAGCTGGAGACGACGAAAAACACGTCAACTCCCCCGGAGACGCGGCCCAGCCAGATGTGGAATACGGCCACCAGAATGGCGGCAATGGCGCGCAGGCCTTCTATCTCCGGTCGAAAGACCGCAGTCTTTTTATGTAAAGTCATCTCGTAAGAAGTGTTGTCGTTTTTGTTGATTCTGCACGAAAAGTTGAGAATTCGCTAGAATCGTTGCGGCCAGAACAGCCGCGACAGCGCGAAACCGCGGAAAATCAGGCGCGGCGGATGCCGCGTTCGTTGGTCTCGAGAGTCCGGCCGGCAGGGAAATTGGCGCTCACTTCGGAGAGTAGTGTTGGCCGTCCAACATGAAAGCCCTGCGCGTAATCGACTCCGATTTCCGTCAATGACTTGAGCGCGGCCTCGTCCTCGACGCTTTCGGCAATTGTCTGGATTCCCATGACACGGGCGATACGTTGAATCGCTTCGACGACCGCGCGGTCGACGGGATCGCTGTTGATGTCACGGACGAAGGAGCCATCAATCTTCAGAAAATCGATTGGCAATGCCTTGAGATAGGAGAAGGACGACATTCCGCTGCCGAAGTCATCCAACGCAATAGGGGAGCCCAGCCCGCGCAACCGAGTCATCAACTGTGACGCGCTGGCCAGGTTGCCGATGGCCGCCGTCTCTGTGAGCTCAAACCCGATTTGCGGGCCCGGCAGAGAGAACTGCCGCAGGCATCCGCTGATGTAGTCGGCCAGACTCGGATCGCTCACTGACGCACCCGAGAGGTTGATCATGCATACGGGCAGCCATCGACCCAACGTACGAAGTGCGGCCAGCTCCCGGCACGCTTGCGCAATGACCCAGCGATCTACACGCGGCATCAGGCCATAACGTTCGGCCGCAGGGATGAAGGCCATGGGGGCGATCCACTCGCCGTCGGGCCCGATCATGCGCAAGAGCAACTCATATCGATGGACGGGTGATTGACGCCCCGAGCGATCTTCCTGTCCTATAGCCCGGATCTCCTGCGCCACGAGAATGAAACTGTTGTTGTCCAACGCCGCGTTGAGTCTTTCAACCCAGACCATCTCTCCGTGGCGAGTCTTGACCTGTTGGTCATCCGGCCGATAGAGCTGGACCCGGTTGCGGCCGCTGTCCTTGGCGAGATAGCAGGCCTGGTCCGCGGCGCTCAAGGCGTCACCGACGGTCGCTAACGTGTCGTCGATGACAATGACACCGATACTGGCATTAACTGCAAAAATTCGGCCTTCCCAATCGAAGCGTAGCTCAGCGATCCTGCGCCGGATGCCGTCGGCCAAGGCGACCGCGTCGTCACAACGTATCTCGCGCAAAAGAGCGCCAAACTCATCGCCCCCCAACCGAGCAAGAATGTCGCTAGCACGAATTTGCTCGTCGATCAGCCAGGCGATCTTGCGAATCAGGCCGTCGCCGGCGGCGTGCCCGCAGGTGTCGTTGATGACTTTGAACTGATCGAGGTCCAGATACAGCAGCGCATACCCTGTTCCGCGGGCGCGATGGTCCTCAATGGCCGCAGCCAAACGAGCTTCGAATTCTCGGCGGTTGTTCAGTCCCGTGAGCGGATCGTGCGAGGCTTGGTGCTCGAGTCGTTCAGTTAGTGCGCGCTCATTCGTGATATCCCGGAGTACGAGGACGATGCCGATGGCGTGGCCATCGTGGTCGCGAATCAGTGTGGCGCGCTCATGAATGGTGACCTCGGAGCTGTCCCGCCGACGGAGCAAGACGCCTGCGGTTGGGCCTAAGATTTCCTCGCCGGCCAATATGCTCTCGAGCCGGCCCGCCACGCTCCGACTCTTTGACTCGTCGTCCAGGCTCAGTACTTCGGTTAGTGAGCGTTGTAGGGCGTCCTCGTGAGTCCACAGCGTGAGTCGCTCGGCCGCCGAGTTCATGTAGGTGATTTTCAGATCGAGATTCGCGGAGATCACCGCATCACCGATCGAGCCGAGCGTTACGTGCGAACGCTCTTGTTCCAGGTAGACCAATTCCTGGCTGGCTTGCAGCTCAGCGGCCATTCTTTGGCTGCGTCGCAGGTATATGCGCAGGATCGTGATTCCGATAAGCCCTAAGGCAACACTGCAGACCGATAGCATGACCAAAAGCAGTGTCGTTACCTTGCGTGACGCGGAGCCGAGGGCCGCGGAGTATCCGTCTTCGAGAGGCGCGACCTGGATGTGTACACTCTCAGCCGCATCGAGAAACGACTCCACATGTTGTGGATCGGGACGACCGGCAGCGATTTCGGTGTGCAGTTGCTCGCCTACATCGGCAAGTTGCAGGATCAGGGTATCTCCATTCGTCCAGTACTGAATGGAGGGTGCCATGATCAGGTTCGTGTGGAACAACTGGAACAAGCGGATCATTCCCTGGATGTCAGCGGGATTGTTGCGTCCGGCCAGAAAGCCTTGGGTCGCCAATGCGATGTCTGGATGCTCGCTCTCAAGTGTCAGGCGCGCGTCCCGGTCACCGAGCGGCACGGCGAGTTGATTTTTAAACCGTTGATAGTCGACTTCTTCGCGTGTCTGGCTATACCGGCGCAAGTCAGCGATGGCCTGACCTTCGGCCTTGGACCAGCGCCCCTCACCGTTGACATAGGCACGCAACGACGAGAGCACGGAGATGCTCGCGATGCTCATGAGGAGCATCAACGTCATGGTCAGCAGCAATGGCCACGTCAACGAAGCCAGGTTGCCGTGTGTGGTCGCGGCCGGATTCATGTGATTATTTTCCCACGAGCGATGTGGGCGCGACGTGCCGTGGCGTCGAGGATACGCGCAGCAATTCGAAAACTGTGAATGCGGTCTTGCCGCAGCGCACCAAAGTAGCGCGCTGCGGCAGCGCAGTTAGGGGTTGGCGGTTACCAACGGCAACTCAATGAAGCTCGCATTTGCTGCTGCGTGAAAGATGCGCTGTGTTGCCTTGCGGTAGTCGGCGGGTTGTGCCAACAGGATGTTTTTCACAAATGTCTGAGGATTGCGGTCATAGAGGGGGAACCAACTGGATTGCACCTGCACCATGATGCGGTGGCCCGGCATGAAAACATGGTTGGCGTCGGGCAGATTGAAGCGATAGAGCAGGGGCTTGTTGGCAGCTAGCGGTTGCGGTGTCTCGAAGCTGGTGCGATAGCGCCCGCGGAAGATGTCCGCGGCAATCATGAGCTGATAGCCCCCGAGCTCAGGTTGTGGGCCCACCTCATCGGGACATACATCAATCAACTTCACCACCCAGTCAGCGTCTGTGCCGCTGGTCGAGGCGATCAGGTTGGCCACAGGGGTTCCGCTGATCTTCACCGGCGCGGTCAGCACGTCGGACACAAAGGCGAGCACGTCTGGCCGTCCGGAAGCCTCACGTTGATCGTCAACGAGCCACTGGCTCCAAGTCATCCCGGCGTCGTAACCCATCGGCTGAATTGGACGGGCACGGTAGGGAACGGGTTTGGCGGGATCGGATACATACTCTTCGAATGGCTTGGCGTTCGATTCGGGGCGCGTGAAGCTCAGTTTGGAGTCAGATGCCAGATACAAGGGCGTCGGTTTGGGTGTGCAGCCTGTTGTACAGCCTGCGGGCCAAGCGGGCAGCCGACGCCACGTGTTGGTTCCAGTTTCAAACGCCGTGACCGGAGCAATATCGGCTGAGGGCGCTGGGTCCTTCAGATATCGATCAAGGAACGGACGCAGGATCTCTCGTTGGAAGTACAGCGAGGTATCCGAATCAAACCGGATCGCTCCCAATGAGCTCCCGTCATCGATCTCCTGGCCATGGTGCCAAGGACCCATGACCAGGAATACCTTGTCATTGTGGGTGTCCTTGGGTTTGATCGCCCGGTAGACCGCAAGCGCGCCGTAGATATCTTCCTGATCCCACAGACTGTGGACGAGCATCACCGGAATCGTGGGCGGTTGTGCCGCGAGGATCCGATCGACGGCCTGTTCGCGCCAGAAACTATCGTAGCTGGGGTGTTCGAGGATCTTTTGCCAGAACCCTAGTTGTTGCAGACCATGCCGCCGGGCCAGCTCACCGGCGCTGCCACTCTGCATATACAGGTCGTAGTCGTCGAAGTGACTCGACCACCACTTCGTCTTGTTGTCGCGGGTGGCCTCCTGATCGTGAATGTAGGGAATGTTTTGCTGACGGAACGCGCCGTTGTGAAACCAGTCATCCCCCATCCAACCATCCACCATGGGATTCATCGGCACCGATACTTTCAGGGCAGGGTGCGGATTGACGAGCGCCATGAGTGGCTCGAAGCCGTCGTAGGAAATCCCCAGGATGCCGACCTTGCCGTTGCTCTCGGGCACGTTCCGAACCAGCCACTCGATGGTGTCATAGCAATCAGTCGCATCGTCCACGGGCGTGGGATTCAACGGTCCATGGAGTGGACGGTTCATCACATAGTCGCCCTCCGACCCGTATTTGCCGCGGATATCCTGAACGACCCGAATGTAACCGCCCTCCAGAATGACGTTGAGGGCGTTGTCATAGCCATTCAGCGAAGATCCAAGGTGGGAGCTTCTCTTATGAGTGGTCGAATCATCAGCGTCGTAGGGTGTTCGGGTGAGCAGGATCGGTGTGTTCCGGGCACCCTTCGGGATCAGGATTACCGTGTGTAACTTGACGCCGTCGCGCATGGCGATCATTGCCTCGCGGCGCTCGTAATCGAAGCTGGCGGTCACGGGCTCGAATTTGGCCGGCGTTTCGCTCGGGAACTGGGGATAGAGCGGTTTGGGTGGGGGCGCATCCGGCGCCGCGCGGGCACCAAAACTGGTTGAGACGAGCAGGAGTGCCAGAATCGTGGTCTTGTTGTTCGCGCAAATTGCCAAGATGAGTTCCTCCGCCAATTCGCTATAGTAGCGATGCTATATCGACCTTTCGACGGATTTTTCCTATTGCATACTCGCGGACTCATTCGTGCCGTACTGATTTGTCTCCTGCTTGCAGGTTGCGGGCAGGAAAAGGTCGTCAATGTCTACAACTGGTTCGACTACCTCAATCCCGAGGTGCTCAAGAAATTCGAATCGAAGTACGGCATCAAAGTCCACTACAACACGTTCGACTCGAACAATACCTTGCAGGCGAAACTGCTTGCCGGCCATTCCGGCTACGACGTGGTGTTCCCGTCCGGTGCTTATCTGGAGAGCATGGTGACCGCCGGCGTATTCCGCACTCTCGACAAATCCAAATTACCCAATCTGAAGAATATGGATCCGGCCATCATGCAGCGGCTGGCCGCACATGATCCGGGCAACGCACACGCTGTTGTATACGCCTGGGGCATCACCGGCATCGCCTACAATGCGACGAAGGTCCGCGACCGCCTTGGGCAGGCTACGGCCCTCGACAGTTGGTCTTTGCTTTTTGATCCCAAAGTCGCTGTACAACTTGCCGACTGCGGCATTGGGCTATACGAGGCGCCCAACATTATTGTTCCAAGTGTGCTCGCGTGGCTCGGGGAGCCTCCCAACAGTGAAGACCCCGCAAAGCTGGAGCGTGCGCAGAATGCGCTCATGGCGGTTCGCCCCTATATCCGCAAGGTGAGTAGCGGCTCGCTGGTCGATGACCTCGCCACCGGTGAGCTGTGCGTGATCATCGCAAGCAACGGCGACGCCATGCAGGCACAGGAGCGCACACGAATCGCAGCCAACGGCGTGGAAGTGCGCTACAGCATCCCGCGAGAAGGCGCGGTGATGTGGTTCGATGTCGCCGCCATCCTGGCCGACGCTCCGCACCCCGACAACGCCCACCGCCTGATCGACTTTCTCATGGAGCCCGCAATAGCGGCCGAGAACAGCAACGCGATTCACTTCCCCAACGGCAACGCTTCCGCGCAACCTTTGATGCGCCCGGAACTGGCCAACGCCACCATCTTTCCCGCTCCCGATCTCGCCGCCCGACTCATTCCCGAGCGGTCCAAGAGCGAGGAATACGTGCGCCTGAGGACTCGGGTGTGGACGCGGTTTAGGACGGGGAAGTAGCTCCGCCAAGTCGGCTACGAACTTGACCAATTCCGGAAGGTCACGAGGTCGTGCGGGGACGATCTTGGAACCCAGATGCCGATGAGGTCGCTCTCGGCACAGGCTTGTAAGCGGATCTTGCGCATCAGTCGCCTGGCTTTGTCCGGCGGCGGGCCCTGCGCTTGATCTCGTGGATGTCCAACTCAACTGCGTCACCGCTGTCTTCGCCCTCGATCAACGCTCGGCGCAGCGCGCCGATCTTCTGTTCGCGCTCTTCAAGGAGGCGCAAGCTTGCACGGATGACCTCGCTGGCGGAACCGTAGCGACCGCTTGCGATCTGGCTGTTAATGAAGCTCTCGAAGTGATCCCCGAGGACAATGCTGGTGTTCTTGGCCATGGTATTGCGACCTCCAATAGGTACAGCTCGCGCGTCAGTGTGCCGGCGGGAAGCCCCGTCCGCCGCGCTATCTCCCGACCGTGTAAGGGTTCGTCAGGATGAAGCAGCAGCAGACCGAGCACGCGACGCCGGTAGTCGGGGAAAAGAACGCTGGACAATGACCGATGCTTAATTTGCATCGATTGTCGCCGCTTTTGCATCACTTTGCCTACCAGTACCTCGTCCGAAATTTCTTACGCATGTAGCAGGGCTAGGTGGGCGCACTGACCCTCACGCGTCGACCTCACGCGCGAATTTCCTCGCGTCGGCGGCGTCGGATTCCACGTTTGTGAAACATGTGGTCAAGTCACATATGCGGACTCGCCACGGAAGATACCGCGTGCTTCGCACGCGTGTTGGGCGAGAAAAAAACCACGGGTGCTAAGCGTGGGTTCACTTGAAACATCCTCTATTTTTCATCATATCTATGTCTTCTCAACACAAATGGATGGTTGATTTCAGAGTCAACTCGCGTTGAGATATCAACCTACGCTCGCTCGCATGCACTCCATCACTCAATCGTGCCTGACTCGGACTCGCTATATCACCGGCTGTTTGCCCATCCACCGATGGTGGAGGGACTCGTGCGCGAGTTCGTTCCGCGAAGCGTGGTCGCCGGTCTCGATTTCTCAGGACTTCAACGCGTCAATCCCAAGTTTCACTCCGACCGCCCTTCTGCCCGGCGCCGCGAAGGAGATGTCATCTGGAGATTGCCGACCTGTGAGGGCAGCGACATTTACCTGTATCTCCTGATCGAATTTCAGAGCGAGATCGACGGGTGGATGGCCGTGCGTACGCAGGTCTATCAAGGACTGCTTTGGCAGCAGGTGATCGACGAGCAAAAACTCCAGGCGGGTGCGAAGGTTCCTCCGCTACTGTTGCTGGTGCTTTACAAGGGCGAGCGACGCTGGAAGTCTGCGACCACGAGCAGCGAACTAATCGCGCTGTCTCCCGACTCGGCGCTGTGGTCTTGGCAGCCACAAGTTCGCTACTATTTGTTGGACATGGGGGCCTTTCCCAAGGAAGAGCTGGCACGGCGTCCGAGCCCGGCGACGTTGCTATTTCGTCTCGAGCAGCGGCATTCCCCCGAGGGGCTCAATGAACTGCTGGATGAGGTGATGAGCTGGTTCCGTCAGCACCCGGGATACGAGCGGCTGCAGAGGTTGTTCGCCGAGTTGATTCGCGAGGCGTTCGAGAAGCATGGGTTAAAGCTGTCGGAGTTCGCTAACTTGTTGGAGGTCAAGAGTATGCTTGCGACACAATTTGAAGTCTGGAAGGAGCAATGGCTGGCTGAGGGGCAGGCCAAAGGAAAAGCTGAGGGAAAGGCTGAGGGGCTCGCCGAGGGGGCGACCCAGGGAAAGGCCGAGGCACTCATTAGCCTCCTCGCGGAGAGATTCGGCGCGGTAGCGCCGTCCTGGCGGAAGCGCATTCGCGAGGCTGAGCTGGCAACCCTTGATTGCTGGCTCAAGCGCGTCATTGTTGCACCGGACCTGCCCTCGGTCTTCAAGCACAGCGCTGAGATAAAGTGATGTCGACAATGGGTGCAAAAGCATCGGATGTCGCCAGTAAAATAGTCGACTGTTACCGGGAGCGGGAGGAGTATGAGTCACTGGAGGGGTTATTCTGCGAGTTGATTCGCGAGGCATTCACGTGGAATGGAGTGAAGTTGCCGCAGTCCAATAACTTGTCGGAGGTAAACAACATGCTTGCGACACAATTGCAGGTCTGGAGGGAGGAATGGCTCGCCGAGGGAAAGGCTAAGGGTCTCGCCGAGGGGGAAGAAAAAGGATGGGCAGAGGGAAAGGCTGAGGGAAAGGCAGAGGCATTGGCTTGTCTCCTGGAGCAGAGATTCGGCGCGGTGACGCCGTCCTGGCTGGAGCGGATTCGAGGAGCCGAACTGGCAAGGCTTGATCTCTGGATCAGGCGCGTCATTGCTGCACCGGACGTCTCCTCGGTCTTCAACCCGCCGAGTTAAGACAGAGTGACGTTGCAAAAGGCGCGCAGCCCGCTAGCGCGCCTTGCGCTACTCTCTGGCCCAATGCCCCCCATCACCCCAGTCCGCTACTACCGCCCCGAACTAGACCTCCTACGCCTCTTCGCCTTTTCCCTGGTCTTCCTAAGCCACGTAGCCCCAGGCGACGAAGCCTTCTACGCCCAACTGCGCATCCCGCCGGCGCTCGCCGACGTGCTTATCAGCGTCGCAGCCGGAGGCGCCTTCGGCGTCGACCTGTTCTTCGCCTTGAGCTCCTTCCTCATCACCACACTGTTGCTGCGAGAGGGCAGGGTCCGCGGCAGCATCGACGTCTCAAAGTTCTACCTAAGGCGAATACTGCGAATCTGGCCGCTATATTTCGTCTTTCTCTTCATCTTCACGCCAGTACTGCATTTCGTTCTGCCGAACGACAGCATGCCCATCAAATACATTGCGGCCTTCGCTTTGCTATCGGGAAATTGGGCCTGTGTCGCCTGGGGCTTTCCTCACAGTGTGGCAAGCCCGCTCTGGTCGGTCTCGATCGAAGAACAGTTTTACCTGGCCTGGCCTCTCGTGATACGCCGATGGCTGCATCACTTGGTACCCGTGGCACTGGTGCTCCTTGCGGTGTCCTTCATCGCAAGGTTCTATCTCGTCTACCAAGGGGCCGTGCACCCACAAATCTGGTGCAACACGCTAGCCCGCCTGGACCCAATCGCATGTGGAGCCCTGATAGCCGTCTACGTCCAGCGAAAAGAGCAACAGACCCTGGCAGCGCTCCCAACATGGAGCCGCGTGCTCCTGCTGGTAATAGGAATCACCATTTTGACCGCATCAGCCCGCTACGGAGACTTCGTCGGCCCCCGCGCCCTGATCGTCTATCCCGCCGTCACCGCAGCCTGCATTGCGTTGCTTATCGCCGCGCTCAATCTAAAGATTGCCACCGACACCAAGACCACACGGGCACTTATCTATCTAGGCCGCATCAGCTACGGCCTTTACATCTTCCACTCAATGTTCGTCATGCTCTTTGGAGTGGTCTCTGCGCATGACCCCGGAGACCGAAGCGTGCGGATCGTGTCGGCCTTACTCGCCACGATCGCAATCGCCTCGATCTCTTATCATCTTCTCGAGAGCCCGTTCCTACGGATTAAGGACAGCCTACGCCGTTGACTTGCACGCAGTTGTTGGGCTGGTTCCCCGCAATAGTCACGTTGGTGAGTGCGAGGGTGGCCTCATTGAGAATGCCGCCACCCTGGCTGCCCGCACTGTTCTGAACCACGAACACGTCGCTGAGCGCCAGTGCTCCTGCGCGGAGGTCCACAAATGCGCTGATACCGCCCCCATCATTGCCCGCCAGGTTGTGCGCAAGGACCGTCTTGTTGATCGACAGCCCTCCGACCCTGAATATCCCACCGCCGTCCAGCGTGGCCGAATTGCCAACGAAGGTGCTGGTGTCGATGGTCATGCGCGCGTTGGGTTCTCCACCTTCCAGGTAGATACCTCCACCGTTCTGCTGCGAGGTGTTGTCGTTGAACGTCGTGGTTTGAATCGTAGTGCGGGATGCGCCGTTCGCATACAATCCGCCGCCGCGTGTGCCCGCGGTATTGCGTGCAATAGTCGAATTAACGACCTGAACCACAGCTTCTGCACCAACGTCGATGCCTCCGCCCACCTCGGCCGCCCGATTGTGCACGATCATGCTCTTGGTGATCTTGTTCAGAGGCGCACCGAGAGTCACGAACTCAATTCCGCCGCCACCGCCCGTGGACTGATTTGATGTCACAATGCTGTTCTGCAGATCGAGCAGCTCTCCCAACACGGAAATTCCGCCACCGAGAGGACTTCGGCCATGCGTAATGGTGACGCCAATGATGGATACGGTTTGGGTGGCATTTTCCTGAAGGGTGCCCAGTGTCACGGTGGCGCCGCGATATCGTCCGTCAATCACCGTCAAATCCTCACCCGCGCCCAGCAGTGTCAGCCGCTTCCCGTCAATGGAAAGATTCTCGAAGTACGTTCCCGCTGCAATGTGGACGACATCTCCCGAGTGGGAGCTGTTGATTGCGCTTTGGATGGTGGCGAACGGGCAGCCGGTCAGGCAGACCGACAGATCCGCTGCATTCGCTGTTTGGACGAGGGACGCGGCGATACAGGCAAGGGCGAGTTTTGTGTTGTGCATTTCAATTTCTCCCTCCTGAGGAGAATTATTTGTAACGCATCAACTATCGCACGCGCTGCACCGCGATCAACTCAGGCACACGAATGTTTCCGTTCCGCCAGCCATCGCTGACGAAAGCTGTCTGTTCCCTCTGTTGCATTGAGCAGATCGGCGGCGTGCGTCCAGGCGGCAGATGCAGCCTGACAATTACCTGTAGCAATTTGTAGCAGCGCAATCTCAGTCAAAACCTGCGCTGCAACTTGTCGCAACGCAAGCGGATTGCCAAGCACAGTAACCTCCTCAACCGCCGCCCGCGCCTCGCGATCAGCACGCGCAAGATCACCGATCGCGCGAGCGGACTGTATGAGCCCCGCATAGGCGCCGATTTTGACTTCAAGAAAACGCTGCAGTTCGGGAACATGTGCATGCGCGACGGATTCGAACAGTGGTAGCGCCTGGCGTGCCGATGACAATCGAGTGTCACCTTCCGGATCACCGTGACCTTTCGGGTCACTGTCACCTTGTGACAGCATCAATTGAGCTTGCCGGAATGTCAGCCCTTCGCGAAATCCAGCCTCCTCAATACTGCCGGACTGTTTTCGCACCTCATGCGCGCTATCGAGCAGCTCCCGGGCGTGTGAAACGTTGCCCTGGGCCAGCGCAATGTCGAATGCCAGCTCAGCGCTTTTGGCATACCGATCGTCCCGCTTGCGCAGGCTCAAGATCCTCAATGTTTCAGCCACATGGCGAGCGGCTTCGTCAAGATGACCGGTGCGCCACGCCGCTCGGGCGAGATTCTCGTGCGTCCAGGACACATAGACCGGATCGTCAGCACCGCCCTCAGCCTGCGCCGTCGAGAGTGCCCGATTGAGCCGGGTCAGTGCTTCGTCGGCTCTGCCCTGGTCGGCCAACAGGAGGCCGTAGCGCAGGTCTGTCTGCAGGCGCAGATAGTGATTCGAGTCAGTCGCTTTGAGGGCAATGGACTCGACGGACTTGAAGGTTTTCTCCGCAGAGTCCTCCATGCGACCCGACTGAATTTCCGCCAATATGAGCGCGGCCTCGGCATACAATTCATGGTGGATGCCTCGCGTGGAGGAAACCAACGCCACGGCCTGGGCGGCAGCCACTTCCGCGGCAGCGGGATCCACAGTGCGTTCCGAGTTTGCAATCATCATGAGCGCCCCAAGCGTCTCGTCCCCTCCCGGCTCGACCTTGCTCAGCAAGGCGACGGCGCGCTTCGCATAGGCCACTGCCTCGTCCGACTTGCCGTAGACGAGTTGATTGGCGAGGTAGGAGGCCACATAACCACCGAGCCGCTTATCCTCCGGATGATGTTGCGCGATGGTTTCTGCCTCACGCAACAACGGCAACGCGTCGGAATTTCGATCGGTTTGTTGGAGAGCAGCGGCGAGCTCAACAATCGCCATGCCCAGCTCCGGATCCGTCCGCCCCTTGCCAGCACGCAAGGACGCCACCCGCTCCTCCCGCAAAGCGACCGACTCCTTGAACATTCCCAGCTCGCTGTAGAGGCTTCCAAGCAAACCCCGTAGACCGTTCCGTGTCTCGGGTGGCAACAGGGAACCCTCCTGAGAACGAAGTCGCGCTGCGCCAGCATCCAACAGCTCCCGCGCAGTGGTTGCACGCGCCTTCAAGGGGTCAGTCTGATCCCGGGAGTTGGTCTGGAAGATCGAGACCAGGAATGCCTCGATGGCCTGCGCACGTGATGCTTCAGCACGCGCCATGCGCGCCTGCCACATGGAAAAAACGCTGCCACCTATGATTGTTGCCAGGATCAACACCGCCGCCGCAACTCCCGCTACATGACGGCGCAGGAATTTGGCCGCACGGTACCATCGTGACCCTTGTCGTGCATGCACAGGCTCGCCACGCAGGAACCGTTCGATGTCGTCCGCGAAAGCGGCAACCGTTAGATAACGACCGGCCGGATTCTTGTCCAACGCCTCGAGAACAATCGCGTCGAGATCCGGGCTGAGTTTCTGAATAGTGGCGCTGGGCACATGGCTGGGCGGTTGCGGATCGAGTGTCGCAACTGCGTGCTCGAGACTGATACCCGGCTCGCGACGGTGCGGCCTCTGTCCAGTCAGCAATTCATAGAGAACCACGCCGAGTGAGTAGATGTCAGTCGCGGTAGTAACCTGATCGCCACGGAGCTGCTCCGGTGAGCCATAGTCAGGCGTAAAGGCCCGCGAGCCGAATTTGGTGGCACCGTCGTCCGGTTGGGTCGGATCCAACAGCTTACCGATGCCGAAATCCAGCAGATGCACTTCACCTTCGGCATCCACCAGTATATTGGAGGGCTTCAGGTCGCGATGCACGATCAGCCTGGAATGGGCATACGCGACCGCTTGTGCCACTTGGAGGATCAGCTCCAGGCGCTTGCGCAGCGGCAGTCCATTGCGATTGCAATAGACGTTGATGGGCTGCCCTCGGACCACTTCGAGCGCGAGCCAGGGCCGCCCGTCCTCCGCGATGCCAGCATCGTAGAGTCGCGCGATACGCGGATGCTCCAGGCTCGCCAGCATTTGCCGCTCGTGCCGAAGCCGTGCAGCGAAGTCAGGCATTGCCCAGCCGGAGTGGGGGAGCTTTAAAGCGACCTTTCGATCGAGCAGCTTATCGGCGCGCTCGGCAAGCCACACTGTCCCCATGCCGCCGGCTCCGAGGCGTTCGATCAGGGTATAGGGGCCGACCCGGTCGCCAGGTTTGAGGCCTTCCTTTTCAGGGTTGGCGTCCTCGGCTTCTGCGATCGCAATGAGCGGCAATTGCAGGAGAAAGCCTTCCTGTTCAATCTGATCGTGGTGGGTCAGCAGCTCGCGCAGTAGCGACAGCACCTTCTGGTCAATGCCCACGAGGGATCCCAGCCACTGTTCGCGCTGCCGGAAATCCAGGTCCATCGCCTGGTCAAACAGGGTAAATGCAGCGTCCCAATCGCCGTCCGACGGGTTTGCCATGCCGCTCCTTCCGGGTCTGTGTTTTACTTGAGCCTGGCTTAGGCCACTCTATCAGACACTCTACAGCCGACGAGAAACTCCTTTGAGCGCTACCCGTGCTATTGGTTTTGGATTGGAGGAGCTGCCCCGCATCGTACGCGGCGAGGGCAGCTACCTGTTTGATGCTAGCGGCCGCCGTTATCTGGACGGCTCAGGCGGTCCGGCCGCCTTTTGCATCGGCCACGCCAACCGTGAAGTGAACGCGGCTATTGCCGCGCAACTCGACCAGTTTGCCTGTGCCTACCGATATCTGTTCACGACCGATGTGCTCGAGGCACTCACCAAGCTCATCCTGGGTAAGTTCGGCAGTGAGTTCGGTCATGTCGTCTACTGCGGCAGCGGTTCGGAGGCTGTCGAGTCGGCGTTGAAGATCGCCCTGCAGTATTGGAATGCTCGCGGGTTGCGTAACAAGCGGTGTTTCATTGCCCGTGAGCGGTCGTACCACGGCAACACGCTGGGCGCGCTTTCAATGTCTGGTTTTGGCGAGCGCCGCCAGCCGTTCGAGGGAAGCCTGCTGAATGTCTCCTTCGTATCGGCAGCTAATGAGTACCGACCGATTGGAGGAGCAGCAACCCCCGCCGAGTTGGTCGCCACGTTAGCCAAGGAGCTCGAAGAGCGAATTCAACTCATCGGACCTGATCGCGTTGCAGGATTCATCTTCGAGCCGGTGGTGGGCGCAGCGGGCGGCGTGGTTCCCGCGCCACCGGGATATGCCAAGGCCGTTAGAGAAATCTGCGACCGCTACGATGTACTACTCATCGCAGACGAAGTAATGAGCGGTGCAGGCCGTTGCGGAACCTGGCGAGCACTAGAACACGACAACATCAACGCGGACATCACAACAGTAGCTAAGGGCTTGGCCGGCGGCTACATCCCCCTTGGGGCAACAGTTTTCTCAAACGCAGTAGGGGACACGATTCTCACCAACGAGGGCCACTTCCTCACCGGACACACGTACTCGGGTCATACGGCCGCCTGCGCGGCGGGCCTCGCGGTGCAACGCCTCATTGAGCGCGAAAAACTGGTCGAGCGAGTAGCTGAATCCGGGCGCGCCCTCAAGTCAGCACTCAAAAGTGAGCTGGAGAAGTTCGAAGCAGTGGGGGATGTGCGTGGTCGCGGCTATTTCATAGGAATCGAGCTGGTCCAGGACCGCATTAGCCGCCAGCCATTTCCCGCAGAGCGGGGCATCAGTCACGAGATCGGCAGGCGCGCCTTTGAAAACGGCCTGATCTGCTACCCGTGCGCCGGAAACGTCGGTAATGGAACGGGGGACACGATTATTATCGCGCCCCCGTTCAATGCGACTGATGCGGAACTTTCGGAGCTTGTCGATAAGCTGACGAAGTCAGTCGCTCAGGTTTTGCAGCCTCGTAGTTAGCTCGGCTTTGTAAGCGGGGTCAGTGTCAGCTCGACGCGGCGATTTGCCTGTCGGCCGTCCGGCGTCTCGTTGGAAGCAACGGGGTGGGTCTCCCCGGCACCGACAGTGATGACGCGGTCGGTACGCAGCCCCTGGCCCTCCAGGTATTGCGCGACTGAGTTGGCCCGACGTTCGGAGAGCTTCTGATTGTAATCCGCAGCTCCCACGTTATCAGTGTGCCCCGCGACCTCAACAAGCGTTTTCTCGTATTCCTTCAGGACAATGTTCACCGAGTTGAGCACGCGGTAGAAGTTTGGATTGAGCTCGGCACTACCGCTCTCGAAAGTGATGTTGCCGGGCATGTTGAGAGTGATGTTGTCGCCCACCCGTGTCACACTGACACCGGTTCCCGACAACTGGCTGCGCAGCTTGGACTCCTGCCGATCCATGTAGTTACCGACTGCACCGCCGGCCAGGGCACCGAGGCCGGCACCGATCAGCGCGTTTTTACGATGCGCCGCCGCGTTTCCACCAGTCAGCAGTCCCGCTACGGCTCCCACGGCTGCGCCAATGCCCGCGCCTTTGGTCGTATCATTGACCTTTCTCTCGCCTGTATAAGCGTCATTGGTATAACACCCGGACAGCCCAATGCTGAACGTCACGGCAGCTGCAACACCGCAGATTAATTTCCGATTCATCGATCCCTCGCTCGCGAAGATTCACCCAGAAAGGTGATTATACGCAAACTGGATTCGGTTCAAGGGACGAGTGCTCGAAGTGAGCGCCGTTGATCATCCCAGAGATCGAATGTGATCGGTTCCTGTGCGGAACCTGCGACAACACTGAGCCGCCGCGCTTCGGCCATGTAGCGCAGCGTCGCAATATCCGAACGGTATACATTCAAAGTCCAATGATGCCCGGGAGGCGCGCGAACAGCTGTGCCGACACCGGCATCCTGGGTCGAGTGACCCGCGAGCTGCGGATGGATCAATCGATCATCGGCCGCAATCGTCAGCTCATCCGAAGGCGCGTGCTTGGCGCTTCCATCGCGAGGATCCAGCGTAGACCAGAAATACGCAAAAATAAAATAGTCGATCGCGCCACTGCGATTCACGGATGCGGCGGCCAGCGTGACGTAGTCGCGCGAATGAGCAGCCAGTTCGGGACGCTCGCGAGCGAATACCAACGGCTTGGCGGCGACGCTCACCGTCGCCGCAGTTTTCTCGTCGAGGAATTCATTTGGCCCGCTGGAGCCCGAAGACGCGGCGCAGGCACTGAGCGTCGTAACCATCACGAGCAAGACAACACGAAACAGGCTGATACGCATGCGCCAGGTTCAAAAGCTTATTCGGTAGGCGGCGCTGATGTAGTAGCGCCGCGTGTTCTCGGACTGCACGGCCGCGTTGCGTTTCCCTGTCTGGCCACCGACCTCGAGCTGCACCAGATTACGTCCCCGCTGATAATCGACCAACATGGAGGGTAGCACGGTCACTTCGGAGCTGCCGTCCGTGACAATCGACCGATGGTCGACGCTCAGGCGGGGACCGATTCGCCACGCACCGCCGATCGGGAAGCGGCTGCTGGCACTCACCGCTTCAATGTTGCCCACTTCGGTTTTGCCGTAAGTCAAAGTGAGAATGTTGAAGTCCGCGGTCCGCCAGAGGCTCGAGCCGTACAGTTGCGCTTGATAGGTTACGTCCAGGCCCGTCGCCGGCTGCGCGTCGACGCCTCCGGAGGCGGGCGTTGCGCCGATACGCATTGCCGACACAGTCGTGGCAAAGTGGAAGCGCTCACCGAGAGGCGCAGTCGCGGTAATCGTGTAGTCGTCTGTCACGGGCGTTCGATCGCGAGCGAACTGGTAAATTTCCTGCAGCGTGAATTTCTGCTCGAGCTCCGCGAGATCCAGCACCGGCTGCCCGATCAGCGCGTTGCGTGTCTGTAGTATCGGGGAGTTGCGCCTTTCGATATCCATGCTGACAATCCATCGTGCGGGCAATTGCAGCGTACCCAGCAACGTTGCCACATTCAGCGATTTGAAAGAGACATCATAGTCGACGAAGGCTATGAGGGATGCCCGCGAAGCCAGATAGCGTGCCTCGAATCCAGTGGCCCGCCGGTCTCGCACACCTTCGAACTGCTGCGCAGCCACAAAGACGCTGCCATCCCACCGGCTCCCCGCTGGGGCGTATGCCAGTGCCAGGCTCTCGAACCGCTCGTGGGTCTGTACCGAATCATTGGTCTGCTCGACCGGATACCCCGCGGCCGTGTTGAGAGTCCAACCCGGGTGCAGGCGATAAGACAGGAAAAGCCCGTCGAAAGTGCCCAGAATTCCGTCCTGGTACCGCACCTGGCGCCCGGCGCGGGCCAGCAGTCCGAGCGGCCGGTCATTGAGCTCGATGGAGGCCAGGCTCACCCGCTTGTTGTCTCCGAACGCACTGGCGGAGAACTCCTTCGCGTACCCGGCACTCAGGCGCATCATCAGATCGACGTTCTCGCCGCGATGCCGCGCCAGAACATCCAGATCGTTATAGAGGGCATTCTGTCTGGTGACCTGTTGCGAGTTGGGTAAATCCGTGGTTGTCGTGTTGCTCGCGCCACTGGCATAGCGTGTGCTGTCATAGCGGAATAGCTGACCCACACCGCCGTCGATCTGCCAGCCGCGCTTGTTGGAGGAGAAGCCTCCGCCTGCTTGAGATTTGTTGCTCGCCTCACGCAGAAGCCGCAGTCGAGTGGTGACGCGCTCGGCCGCCTCGCCGTGCGGATAGCGACTCAAGTACTCCTCGTATTCAGCCTTCGCGTGAGCGAGCTGACCGGATCTCTCACGCGCTAGTCCCAGCAACTCCTGGGCGCGCGCGCGCTCCGGAAATTCGGGTTGGCGCTGCAGCTTGGTCAGCACGGAGATGGCTTTGGGGTAGTCCCGGGCACCCATCGCCACCTGTGCCTCATGCAACATCTGCTTGATCTGCGCTGGTTCGAGCGGCGGGTCGGTTCCGATGCGGCCGACTGCAGGTAACGCGGGTTGCGCGCCCGTAGCATTCATGTCTGCGGTGACTGAATCGTCCCCCTGGGCCAGCCAGGCCCGTGGATAATCGGGCAGAGCACGCTCCAGGACTTTCTCCGCATCCACCCGCCGATCGAGCGGGCCGACTCTCAGCCGGTACCATTTCTCCGCCCCGACCAGGGTCTCCGACACGAACACGGGCAGTTGTAGCCGCTGATGCGCGAGATCCAATGCTGCCTGATCGAGCGGTTTGGGTTGCGACTCCAGGTTGACGGCAAAATGATCAGCGGAATCCGGCGATTGGGTAATCAACACCTTGGAGCGGGCGCGAGACTGACGGAGCAGCCTGATGCGAAACCCACGAGGATCCGAACCTTGTGCGATGACGTACTGTTGCACGCTTCGAAAGGTGAGCAGCAGACTGATTTGCCCCGGCGCTTCGGATTCCAGTCGGACGGACAACAGCAGTCCGGAGTCGTCCGATACCGGTGGAACTTCCGGATTGATCTGCGAAAACGCATTGATGCCGCAATCGCCCAGCGGCAGCAGTTGAATGCGCAGCTCGGCACCTTCGCTGGCCGGAAGGTGCGACACATAGCGCATGGAACAGTTGAATTGAACCGCTACATCGGTCTGTTCGTCGCGGGCGGTGACCTCCACGAGATCCACGAGCCGCCCGGGTAGCTGCGCTCCGACTTGTGCCCAAACTCCATCCGATAGAATGCTCGCAACGATTGCAAGCAGTATGAGCGCAAGCCTAGTGATGGAACGAGGCATCGGTCACTCGGTGATAGGGCGATCGCACGCTTTTTGCGAGGGTTGCCCGCGTTGCATCCGTATAGATGTGGCAGGCCCCGGTGCAATCGGCCAATTCACTCGCGGTGTAAAGTTGACCCTTGACCGTCTTCGGGTGAACGTCGGGCTTGAAATCCTTCGCGTGGCATCCGCCGCAGGTGCCGGCGTCTGCGGCGGAACTATAGACGATGCGTTCCGCGTTGGTCGTATGACACTGCTCGCAAGTCAAAGCTGTGCGATGTTGCCCCGGATATGTCGGCGTCGTATGGCGGAAGTTGATTGCATTCCAATCGGGGTAGGCATGGCACGTCTGGCAGTCCCGGGACGTGGTCATGTGGTTGGCTGGTTTTCCGACTGCGCCGGCGTTGTTGTGACATCCGGAGCACCCCGTTGTGAGTGTCGAATGGTCAACCTTCGCGGACGACCAGGTCAAAGTGCCGTGGCACGTATCGCATTGCTTAGTGGTGGGGATGTGGTTGCGAGGGAGTCCTGAAGCCTTCGCGCCGTTGTGGCAACTCGCACAGGGTTGAGCTGCCGCGGCTGCATGGTCGAAGCGAGCCGGGGTCCATGCGTTGGTGGTGTGACAGCTATCGCAGCCGCGTGTAACAGTGACGTGACGTCGGGAAATACCGGTTGCGTTGATGCCGTTGTGGCAATTGGCGCACGGTCCCTTTACTTGCGTGTGATCGACCCGGCTTACCGGCAGCCACGCCAGTGTGGTGTGGCAGCTTTCGCAGGACGCCGTCGTCCAAGCGTGCAACCTCGAGATGCCAAGGCGCGATGAAGAGGAGTGGCAGGTGGCGCAGCGCGCGCCGCCGGTGTCGCGATGGTGGCCACCAGCGAGGCCGGACGTGCCAAGGGGGCCGATACCACGATCAGTGGTCAAAATTGCGCTGGAGCCGCGATCCGCCGCAAACGCGACCGAGCTGCTCCCCCGGTTGGCTCCGCCAAATGCGCCAGCGCTCCGATCGGCTGGCGCCATCATGGCGGCGCCGTCCGCCCCGGCGCCGTGTCCAATTCCCGCGCCACCGCGCAAACTTGCTGCGGCACTGGCAAATGACCCCGCCCCGGCGGTGCCATGGCCGGACACCGACGCTGCGTTGCCAGCCGCGGTGCTCGGGCTCGACGCCGTTGCCGCCGCGGTCGTCACCGCCTTGGCTTTAACTGTCGTTGCAACTGCAGCGCCGGCGCGCCCACCCGACCTGTCGCGAGGGGAGTGGCATCCGGAACCGCCGCAATCCTGCCCCTTGTGATGATTCGGCCCGTCACGCACCCACAGATTGGAGATCCCATACCAGGACATCCCCAATTCATGGCAGCTGTCGCAACGCTGCCCCGTCACGGCCGCGTGCTTGATGATCGTCCCGGCAAACGTAGTGAAGTTGGTAGGCAGATGACACAACTCACACGCAATATTGCCAGTGGGAATATGCTTCGATGCCCCCGTAGGCGGCTCCTTGAGAGCCGGCGGTGCAATATTCGCAAAAGACAACCCCGCCCCGTGACATTGCGCGCAGTTGTTGGCGATCCCGTTGTGATTCATCGTATAGATGCTGTAGTCATTTGCGTTGGTATGACACAGCGCGCAATTGCTGCCATCCGCAGCCGGAAGCGGGATGTGATTCGCCGGCATCGCCAAGGCGCCCGTGAATGTGGTCGTCGAGAAATGACAGTTTGAGCACTCGCCCATTGCAACGTGCGGTGCAGGCGGTCGAGTAACTATGGGCGGTGCACCTACAAAGCTTCTTCCAGCTTCATGGCAGGTTGAACAGGACACCCCCGCCACAACCGTGTGATTCATCGCGGTCCCGGCAAACGTCGTGAAGTTGGAAGTCGAGTGGCACCCTTCGCACGCCATTGATCCAGTCGGAATGTGATTGGCTGGAATCTCCTTCAGCGTCGGCGGCGCCATGTTCACGAAGCTGAGGCCCGCGCCATGACAATTGGCGCACCCGCTCGTGATCCCCTGGTGACTCATGGTGAAGATGCTGAAGTCGGCCTGGTTAGCGTGGCACTGACTGCAGGGTTGCGAGGTGGGGATGTGGTTCGGCGGCAGCTCCGACAGGCCACCGAATGTGCTCGTGGATGAATGACAGGTGCTGCAATCACCCGTGGCCGGATGGGGCGGCGGCGGGCGTGTCGTAACGGTCACGCCAATGAAGGTCTTGCCAACCTCGTGACAATTTACGCACGGCATTCCGGCCACCACACTGTGGTTCATGGCCGTACCCGCGAACGTACTGAAGTTGGTCGTGGAGTGGCAACTCTCGCAGGGAGCGCCGCCGGTCGGAATGTGGCTGCTTGGTGTTCCGGTTGCGGTGACTCCGTTGTGGCATTGAGCACATCCGCCGCTGATGCCCTCGTGGTTGAAGGCCGCACCCGACCAACTGATAGTCGAGTGGCATACGTCGCATTCGAGGTTCGTAGCGATGTGCTGCGGTGGCTTGCCCTGAGCTTCCACGTTGTTGTGGCAAGTCGAGCAGCTCCCATGTGTCTGGGCGTGGTCGAAGTTGACCGCCGGAATCCATGCCACGGTGGCGTGGCAGCTGTCACACTGCTCCGTTGCAAGGATGTGATTCGCGGACTTCGCAGTGGCCCGAATGCGCGTGCCTAGTCCGTGGCATGCGGAGCATTCACGCGGTGTACCCTTGAAGACGGCATTGGCGTGACATTCCTCGCACTGCAGATCGCGGTGCCTTCCGGTCAGCTCGAAGCCGGTCGTCAGGTGATCGAAATTCGACCGCTGCTGGGCGCCAAAGCTCACTCGCGTCAATCCCAAGATGGCGAATCCGAGCAGGAGAAGCAGAACGAACGCGGAGAATATTCGTTGCATGGTGCTGTCCTAGCGGGGGCGAGCGCCCTTGAAGGTGACGGACCCATGGCACTTCTGGCACTGGCCTCCGAACTGCCCGAGGTGCACATCATCCTGCGAATGACACGAGCTGCAGTCGGAGCTGAGTTTGACCTGTGCGGCCGGTTGCCGGTGGCAGCCCGCGCAATCCAATTTGGAATGTGCGCCGAGCAGGGCAAAGCCCGTCTGCTTGCCGTGATCGAACTTCCAGAGTTTCCAGCCATTGGGGGAGTGGCACTGATCGCACTCGGCCCCGAGACTTCCCTTGTGAGTGTCGTCCTTCTTGTGACAGGCAATGCACTTGTCACCTTCAACCTTGAAAGTGCGGTTGGAATGACATTGGTCGCAAGTCACGGCAACGTGCAGTCCGAGCAGCGGAAACTTGGTCAGGTCGTGATCGAAGTTCGTGACCTGTTTCCACCCTTGCGGTTGGTGGCATTCCTCGCACTTTGTGCCGAGTGTCGTGCGATGCACGTCGCTGGCCTTGTGACAACCTACGCAGTCCGTTCCGAGCTTGCGCGTCCCGAGGGCTATCGTGTGGCAGGTATGACATTCCAACTTGGCGTGCTGGCCCGCGAGCTCCCAATGTCCGTCGTGGGTGTGATCGAAGGTAGTCGACTGCCATTTCGTCGGGCCGTGACAACGGGCGCAATCAGTCCCGAATCGTCCAGCATGCGCATCCTGACCCTGATGGCAGCCATTGCACTGCTTCGGTATCGGGGTCTGCATATTCCCTGACCGGTGACAGTCCTGACATTCCAGGTGTGCATGCTCGCCGTCGAGCGCAAAGTGGGCTTCCTTCGCATGATCGAATTTGGAGGACTTCCACCCGGTCGTGGAATGACAGTTCGCGCACTTGGGCCCACGCTCACCACGATGCACGTCATCCGGCGCATGACACGACACGCACACGGTGGGTGTCCCTTTGAATCGATTCCCGAAGTGGCATTCGGCGCACTTCACGGTCTGGTGTTTGTCGTGCAGCGGGAAGGCCGTCTTATCGTGATCGAACCTCACCTCCTGCCAGGACTTCGTGTCATGACAGAATGCGCAGTCCTTTCCCAACTTGCCGTCGTGCGGTTCCTGCGCCTTGTGACAGGAAATGCACTCGCGCGGCGCCTCGCGAAATTTCTTCCCGGCGAGGTGGCAGCTGTCGCACGCGACGTTCATGTGCGCGCCCCGTAGCGGAAAGTCACTAGCCTCGTGGTTGAAGGGCTCGCGGCTGAATTTCACGATGTCGGCGCCGCGGCCCTGATGCTCGACGTGACAGGCGCGGCATTGAGCGGTGTCGATGCCAGTCAGATGGCCGTGGAAACCTTGCTTGGCGCGTACGTCGGCTGCGACCTCCTTATGGCAGTCGAGGCACAATTGCCGCTCATGGCTGCGATCGCTGCGGTCATGACAGTTCGAGCACTGCTCCTCGTACTTCTGGTGAGCAGCCGACAAGTCGCCCGGCATGAAGAGCTTTTCAGCATTCACGGCGTTACAGGTGCCCACCGGCAGGAAGCACAACAGAACCTCCACGATGAGAAATCCAGGCCACAGTCCGGCTCGCATTGAACAAGCCGTCCTCGTCAATAGAGATGGACCACAATGACGTGCACGATGCCCGCAACGAGCAGCATCACGATCAAGGGGATGTGGAGTGCGTGCCAGAGAGAGAAGAGCCGCTCGAAGGCCTGGAAGTCCGCCAAGCGTCGGCTAGCTGCGATCCGTTTGTCTATATAAGAGAATGCCGTCCGCTTCAGGCGGGTGCGCTCGGCGGCAATCACCGACGACTTGCGCACTGCAGCTCGCAAGGCACCTCGGATATAGACGCGCAAAGTCCAGCGGGCGTGCAAAGCAAGCGCCGCGGCGATGAATGGTTTGGCGAAACCCAGTAGAGGCAGCCCGGAGCCGGCCGCGAGTATGCGTTTCTCCGCGGCTTCGAGCCGCTGCACCAGCTCGGGAATGAAGGCGACTGAGCGCGATACGGCCTGCAGGTTTTCCGCACCGGAGCGAAGCTCGCCGAGCGTCAGTTTGCTCCCGTATAGGCCATGGTGGATTCGCGAATAGATGTACCTGCCGACCACGCCACTGCCGGCGACCGTCAGCATCGAAATCAGCGCGACATTGCTGTTCGTGGCGCCCAGATGGAAGTTGGAGTGGTACAGAATGCACAGCGGACCTGCGAGGCCCAGCAGCATGTGAAACCGGAACCAGTTCACGGTCGGTCCGAGGAAGGCGAGCCAGCGAAACCGCTTGCGGGCCGAGTACATGAACAGCAGCAGCATCATGCTGCCGCCGAGAATGCCGAGCGCGTAGCCGAAGCCCCGTTGCGGAGTTATGTACCGTTCGGTGGGAAAGTGCCAGCCCGAATACAACAGTACGAGCAGCACGGTCGATACGACGGCCACCGGTGGAACACGCCACGTGCGCCGTGTTGTCAGTCTGCCCGGCACCGTTACCGTTGCTCCTACGCTCATTGATCGCCGCCTCCGATTGATGCCGCGTTGTCGGTGACCGGCGACAGCGCTGTATGTATTTCGGCGGTTGCAGCGTGCGCAGCTCGCAACTTGTTTACAAGTAGGGAAATACCCCATAACCCGTGCACACTTCACATAGCTAGACTCGATTGAGTTGGATGTTAGGAATGGAGATGTTGGAGCCGCGCGGCCGGTCCGAAGGAAGCTCGTGAATATGCTCGTTTATCTGTTTTATGGCCTTCCGTCTGTGCTGCTGCTCGGCTGGTACCTGCGGCGGCGGGCACGGCTGGAGAGCAAGAGCGCTGCGGCGCGCGACAGCGCGCAGGCGGCCGGCTTGGCCGAGCCGCCGTCGCTGCACCCTATAGTCGATCCAGCGCGCTGCATTGGTTGCGGTACGTGCGTCAAAGTTTGCCCCGAGCAGCCCTTGCACCATGTGCTGGGCATCGTCGGCGGCCGGGCGGAGCTGGTGAGTCCTGCCGATTGCATCGGTCATGGCGCCTGCAAGACCGCCTGTCCCGTGGAAGCGATCTCGCTGGTGTTCGGCAGCGAGCACCGGGGCGTCGAAATTCCCATACTGACACCCAGCTTCGAGACCAGCGTGCCCGGCATTTTCATTGCCGGTGAACTGGGCGGAATGGGATTGATTCGCAATGCGCTCGAACAGGGTCGGCAGGCGGTCGAGGCTATCCACAGCAAGCGCAGGAAAGGGGGCAATCGCCTCGACCTCGTGGTAGTGGGGGCCGGCCCTGCTGGGTTTGCGGCCTCACTGACTGCGCTGTCGAAGCACATGCGCACACTTACCCTGGAGCAGGAGTCACTTGGCGGCGCCGTATTTCAATACCCTCGCGGGAAGCTCGTCATGACGGCCCCCGCGACCGTGCCATTGGTGGGAAAAGTCGATTTCCGGCAGACCAGTAAAGAGGCGCTGCTGGATTTCTGGCTCGAGGTCGAGCGCAAGACGGGCATTGAAGTGCGGTATCGGGAGCGGGTCGAGGATATCGTGAGGGATGGAGACGGTTTCGTTGTCAGGACGAGTCGAGGTGAATACCGAACGCACAGCGTACTGCTGGCGATCGGGCGGCGCGGTACGCCGCGCAAGCTGGGAGTAGCCGGCGAAGATCTGCCCAAGGTCGTCTACCGGCTCATCGATCCCGAGCAGTACAGCGGACAGAATGTCCTCGTGGTGGGGGGTGGCAATAGCGCTGTGGAAGCTGCCGCCAGCGTCGCGGAAGCCGGTGGGCGCAGCGTCGTGCTGTCATATCGCGGCGATGCGTTCGCAAAGGCCAACCAGGCCAACAGAGATCGCGTTGCGCGCGCCGAGCAGAGCGGCAAGCTCAAAGTGCTGTTGAAGTCGAATGTCAAAGAGATCCTCGGAGAGGCGGTCGTGATTGAGCGCGAAGGCCGCCTGTTAAAGATCAACAACGATGCCATCATCGTGAATGCCGGCGGAGTTTTGCCAACGGACTTCCTGCGCCACATCGGGATCAACGTGGAGGCGAAGTTTGGCACTGCGTAGGTGGGTGCCGTTGGCACTATGCGTGTCGCTCTCGGCGTTCGCCGCGGAGCCCGCCACGAATTCGTTGGATGGAATCAAGGAAGCGATTCGCCTCAAGCAGTTCGCGCGCGCCGCTACGGACCTGCAACGGCTGGCCGAAGGCGGCAATGCCGATGCGCAATACCTGCTGGGCGTGTTCTATTTAAATGGACTGAATGGGCCGCGGGACTCGGCTCAGGCGCGGGTGTGGATGCAGAAGGCTGCTGTTCAGGGGCATGCGCGGGCGCTTGCCGGTTTGAATGCAATGGTCAGCCCCGGCGATCCCGCAAACGCTGGTGCCGCCGCCACGAACGCGGGCTTGCCCGGCACCGCCCGAATTCCCGGTAGCTCCTTTGGCGCACTCGCGCGCCCCCAAGACTTTCCCGACGCTGCCACCCGCCACGAAGCCCTCTGGCTCGCAGCGCAATTCGGGGACCTTCCGACGGTTCAATCTCTGGTCAGCGACCACGACTCCATCAACTCCCGCGACGATTTCGGCCGTGGTGCCCTCGCACGTGCTGCTCAAGCCGGCCATGCGGATGTGGTCGATGTGCTCATTCACGCTGGCGCGGCGGTGGACGCGCCCGATCAATACGGCATCACGCCGCTCATGCTCGCAGCTCGCGCCCACCAAGGGAAAGCCGTTGGTGCGCTGTTGCACGCGGGTGCGAACGTCAATGCGGCTGACCACGGTGGCAACACGCCACTGATGCACGCGGCAGCGGGTGGCGATGTGCCAACCGTCGAGCAATTGCTTGCTGCCAACGCCAACGTCAAATCTCGAAACATCCAGGATTGGTCCGCGCTCGACTTCGCTGCCGCGGGTAGCAATACGGACGCAGTGCGGCGGTTGACTGAGAGTGGCGCAATCGCACTTCGACATCCAAGCAGTCCAGTCGCCGCGACGCAGTCGATCCTGCGGGCCAAAGCTCCAGATCGGGATCTGTACGCGGGTTGGTCTGATCTCTCCATCGCTGCCTCTCGAAGTTCACCCGCTTTGATCGAAGCACTGCCTCGCCAGGATGTGGAGCCTTCGCCGGACGCGGCTGAGGCACTTCTCGTCGCGGCACGTTCGGATGCACCGCGCTCAGTCGAATTGGTTCTTGGGCGTACCAAGAGCTTGAGCAACTCCAATCGCGCTGAAGCAGCGCTACTCCTCGCAACCCGATCTGGAGAGGATGACGTGGTACGGGCACTTCTGGCCCGCGGAGTGCCGGCAGATGCCCGTTCTCTCGAAGGTGAGCCGGCTATCGTGGTTGCCGCCCGAGCTCAACACACCGGTATCGTACGCCTGCTGACGGCCTCTCATGCGAATCCAGGGCTGCAAGACAAGGCGGGCACCAGCGCATTGATGTTGGCAGCACAAAGCGCCAATGACGAGTTGATGCGTGTTCTCATCGAAGCCGGCGCACCCGTGGATGTGATGGACAAGACGGGCCGGACCCCGCTGTGGTACGCGGCGCATGCCGGTGACGCAAACGGGGTGAATCTACTCTTGCCGCGTGGCGCCAACATCGACCGCGCCGATTCGGCCGGGGTGTCTGCATTGGCCGCCTCCTGCATCGTCGGCGCAACGGCTGTAGCCGAGATCCTCATCGCAAGACATTCGCAGGTGGACGCGCGCACAAAGCGTGGCGACACGGCGCTATTGCTGGCAGCGGCCACGGGGCGCCTGCCCATTGTCGAAAAGCTGCTGGCCGCTGGAGCTGACAAGGATGCGCAAAACAAGTTTGGCGACACGGCCCTGATTGTTGCCAGCCGCAACGGCGAAGCGGCCGTCGTGAAGCGATTACTGGCGGCCGGTGCCAACACGCGCATCCGCAACCAGGACCGGGCGACTGCCGCGGACGTTGCCCAGGCGCGATCGTTTCAGAATGTGCTCAGCCTCTTGAAGGGCTAAATGCGAACTCAAGCACACATTTGCTGCTGAATTGGCCTCCGACGGTACGTGACATGCCTTGCGCGACAGCGCCTACCCTGTAAACTTTGCAGTATAAAGTGATTGAATAGGGGGTGGTGAGGACGATGCGTCGCAAACTGCAGGTGCTGGTCATCGATGATGAAGGGCTGCTGCGCGACGGATTGTGCGCATTGATCAACCTGGAAGAGAACTTCGCGGTGGCCGGCGCGATGGGCGGGATGGCCGCTGTGCAGACAGTCTCGCTGGCAACCGAGCCTGATGTGATTGTCGCTGATTTGAGCGCGTCTGGGGCTGGCGCCGAAATGGTCACCGCCGCTCGCGCCCGCTGGCCGGCTGCGCGGATCCTGGTCCTGACATCTCAGTCGGATGTCGATTCGATCGAGTCGGCATTGCGCGCCGGCGTCGATGGCTACCTCCTCAAAACCGACCAGCGCTCGGAGCTGCTGACCGCCTTGCGAACGGTGGTGCAAGGGCAGCGGTACATCAGCCCGACCCTCTTCGACCGGGTGGCCATCGGTCCTGTGGGCCAGCAGGGTCCTGCGAAACAAATCGAATCCGACGGCCTGAGCGACCGCGAGCGCGAAGTCATGAGGCTGATCGCCCAGGGCCTTCGCACCCGGGAAATTGCCGAGCGCCTCTCCGTCAGTCACAAGACCGTGGAGAAGCACCGAACCAATCTGATGCGCAAGCTCGGTCTGCGAAGCGCGGCGGCCGTAGCCGCCTATGCCATTTCCAACGGCTATCTGTAGTCCTAACGGCCGATCACGGCGGCATCGCGAGCGAGAGGGCCGTGCGATTGCAGCCGCCGCCGAACTTCAACAGCAGCAGCGAGCCGCTCCAGAACCGGGACCGAAGTCTCCCAGTCTATACAGCCATCAGTGATGCTTTGTCCGTAGACGAGGGGTTTGCCGGCGACGAGATCCTGTCTTCCTGCCACCAGATGGCTTTCCAACATGACGCCGCCGATACGGGTGTCTCCACTCTCGAGTTGCTGCGCAATCGACTCGACTACGCGCACTTGATTTTCGGGTTGCTTGTTGGAGTTGCCATGACTGCAATCAATCATGACTCGGGTTGATACACCGGAGGCGCTCATCACATGCCACGTCGCATCAACACTGGTGGCATCATAGTTGGGAGTTTTGCCGCCGCGCAGGATGACATGACAGTCGCCATTGCCGGTTGTGGTGGCGATCGCGGATCGCCCCTGTTTGGTCACAGCCAGGAAATGATGCGGCTGCGCAGCCGCCTTGACCGCGTCCACCGCGATCTTCACGTTGCCGTCAGTCCCGTTCTTGAACCCCACCGGGCATGAGAGCCCCGAAGCGAGCTCGCGATGAACCTGACTCTCCGTCGTGCGTGCCCCGATGGCGCCCCACGCCACCAGGTCCGCGATGTACTGCGGGGTGATCATGTCCAGGAACTCGCAGCCCGCGGGCAGGCCGAGGTGGTTGATGTCGACCAGCAGACGGCGGGCCTTCTGCAGGCCGCGGTTGATATCGAAGCTGCCATCGAGGTTGGGGTCATTGATCAGCCCCTTCCAGCCAACCGTGGTACGCGGTTTCTCAAAATAGACACGCATGACGATTTCGAGCGTGTCGCTCAGCCGTTCGTGCTGCTTGACCAGCCGGTTGGCGTACTCCATGGCGGAATCCACGTCATGGATGGAGCAGGGGCCGATCACGACCGCCAGCCTGTCGTCCTGGCCGTTGAGAATACGATGTAGATGTTCGCGAGACCGGGTGACAGTCGAGCTGCTGCGGCTGGTGTGCCCAAACCCGCGCGTGAGCTCCTCGGGCGTGAGCAGCTCCCGGATCTCTCTAATGCGCAGGTCGTCTGTAGACATGTTCACCGTGGTAACTCCAGTGGGCCAGCGACTGGCGAAAAAAAACCGCCAGGGTTGGCGGTTTTTTCGGAAATTTCGCTGACTTTGTTCGTTCAGCCGAGTGCAGACCGCCTGCCGCTCCAGGGTATGGGGCGGTAAAAGTACGCAAACCAATAGTTGCGGCTGAGCGGATAGTTGCGGCTGTAGGGCTGCATGGTCTAGTAATAACACAATACTGTGGAGGAGAGAAGCTCATGAGCTCACGTCATCCCATCCCGTCCCTGGTGGCCGCCGCCTTCCTCACAATCGCCGGCTCGCTGACGCCTGCACTGGCCGACGAAACGTGCAATTCCCCCTATATGGTCAATCTGATCAAAGGTCAGGAGGACTACGTTCATGTCTGGACGCTGGGCGTCGAGAACCTCGGGGATGGATCCGACAAGCTAGTGACCCTCGACGCCAACCCCCACTCGAAGACCTACGGACACGTCATCAATCAGGTCTCCGTTGGAGGGCGCGGTGAGGCTCACCACATGGGCTTCACTGACGACCGCAAGTACCTGTGGGCCGGCAACCTCGACGACAGCAAGATCTTCGTTTTCGATGTCGGGACCGATCCCGCCAAACCCAAGCTGGTCCGCACCATCACTGATCTGACCGCCAAAACTGGGTTCGTGGGGCCCCATACCTTCTATGCGATGCCGGGCCGGCTCATGATCGGCTCGCTGTCCAACTCCCGTGACCGGGGCGGCGTGACTGGCCTTGCCGTCTACAACAACAAAGGTGGGTTCGTCGCCAAATACGACATTCCCACCACTACGCTGCAGGGCGTCAAGGGCGACGGTTATGGTTATGACCTGGCAATCAACCCGGCCAAGAACGTCATGCTGACAAGCAGCTTCGCCGGCGCCCAAAACTACATGCGCAATCTCGGGGAAGTGGTGAAAGACGCCGAGGCCATGAAGCATTTCGGCAATACCATGGTGGTCTGGAATCTGAAGACGATGCAGCCCACCCAGGTATTGAGCGTGCCGGGTGCCCCGTTGGAAATCCGTTGGGGCCTTGCGCCCGGTCAGGACTGGGCCATCACCGCAACGGCCCTCACTTCAAAGTTGTGGTTGATCAAGCAGGCAGGGGGCCAGTGGCAGGCGAAGGAAGTGGGGACCATCGGAGATCCGGCCAAGATTCCGCTGCCGGTGGATATTTCGATTGCCGCGGACGGCAAGGGCCTGTGGATCAACACCTTCATGGACGGCACGACACACTATTTTGATATTTCCGATCCCGAGCATCCGCACGAAACATTCCAACAACACACCGGCGCCCAGGTCAACATGGTATCGCAGAGTTGGGATGGTAAGCGTATCTACATCACCTCCAGCCTGCTATCGCAATGGGACAAGACCGGTGCCGACAACGAGCAGTTCCTGCGCGCATACAATTGGGATGGTCACGCGCTGAAGCCGGCGTTTGCCGTCGACTTCACCAAAGAGAAGCTGGGTCGGCCTCATCACATGAAGTTCAGCGCCAAGGCGGCTCAGCAGGTCGCGCTTGCCAGCGCAGAGGTGCCTCGAAATTGAGGGCGTGGCTTTGCGCAGCAGGGGGATTCTTGTGGTCCGCGGCGGCCCTATGCGCCGTGGACCCCGGCGCCGGCACCGCGCCCAGGACCGAATTCCTGGCGCCCGCCGCCGGCACATATCACCTGGAGAGGATCCAGCCCACGGCCGACGGCGTGCTTCTGGATGTATCAGCGCGCACTCGACACCTGACTGAGTTCACTCACGGAAAGATCACCCTGCTCACGTTCTTCTATACGAACTGCGAGGATCCCCTGGGCTGTCCGTTCGCCTACGTCACCCTCAGTCAGTTGCGCGCGCGAGTCTTGGCGCAACCGAGTCTGACCTCGGCGGTTCGATTCGTGAACGTCAGTCTGGATCCGCTCCATGACACACCCCCGGTGATCCAAAGCTATGCCAAACACTTCGGGGCCGATCCGCACTTCGAATGGTCTTTCCTGACGTCGGCCTCGATTGCGAACCTGTTGCCGGTGCTGGACGACTTTGGCCAGGATGTCAGCCTGCAGACGGATGAGCACGGTCATGCGACGAAACTCCTGCATCACATGCTGAAAGTGTTTCTCATCGACCGTGAAGGCACGGTGCGGGAAATCTATTCCCTCGCATACTTGCAGCCAGATGTCATGCTGAACGACATCCAGACTCTGGCAATGGAGCGCTCAGCGACGGCTCAACGTTGACCTCAGTTGGATACCGTCGTGCTCGCTCAACAGCTCTGCGACCCAATCGACGAAGGCCCGGACTTTGGCTGACAGATGTTGGCGCTGAGGATAGACGACATAGAGCGGCGAGGGCTCGGGAAACCAGTCCCCGAGCAATAGATCCAGGCGCCCGTGCTCCATGGACTCCTTGAGCACGAAGGCGGGAATCTGCGCAACGCCCAGTCCTGCCTCCGCCGCCGCTACGTAGCTGTTCTCGTCGTCCAGTGCGATAAACCCGCCAAGCGAAGTCTGAACGCGCTCACCGTTCTTGGAGAATATCCAGTCGGCCACACGCCCCGTGCGCGGCAAAAAGTGATTGATGCACCGATGTCTGGCCAAGTCATTGGGATGTTGGGGTCGGCCATGCTCTGCTATGTAGCTAGGCGAGGCGCACGTCGCAAAGTACAGAAAGCCCACGCGCCGTGCGACGAAGTTGGAATCCTCGATCTCACCGCTCCAGACCGCGCAGTCAATGCCTTCTTCAACCAGGTCCACGCGCCGCTCGGTGCACGAAAGCGCCAGCTCGATGTCAGGGTATCGCGCGAAAAAGTCGGGCAGCCCTGGAACAAACACCGACCGCGCCATCAGGGTAGGGACATCAACCCGCAAGCGTCCTTTGGGAGTCGCATGCTGCTTGCCCAGCGACTCTTCGGTCTCACGCACCAGTCCGAGGATAGCCACGCATCTCTCATAGTAGGCGGCACCGTCGGGCGTCACGCTGACCCGGCGTGTGGTGCGATTGAGGAGGCGCACCCCAAGGGTCGCCTCCAGCTTCTGAATCAGCGTCGTCGCCGTAGCCTTCGGAACGCCGAGGCTGTCTGCCGCGCGAGTGACCCCGCCAGTCTCGACCACCCGCGTAAAGAGCTCCATGGCCTGCAATTTGTCCATTGTTCAGGATTCTGAATAGTGATTTCCTATTATGGTATTTGTAAACGGTAATCTGAACAATAGACTTGCTCCAGGCCCGCAGAAGCGGGCAGCCAAAGAGGAGAAGCCGATGAGTTCTGCGATCCGCAAGGTGACCGACGAGACCTTTCAGGCGGAGGTGCTGTCTTCGTCCGTCCCCGTACTGGTCGACTACTGGGCCGAGTGGTGTGGCCCGTGCAAGATGATTGCCCCCATGCTCGATGAGTCCGCGACCAGTTACGCTGGCCAGTTGACCGTCGCCAAGCTCAACGTGGACGAGAACACGAAGACGCCGAGCGAGTACCACGTCCGGGGTATTCCGACCTTGATGTTGTTCAAGGACGGCAAGCCGATTGCGACCAAGGTGGGTGCGCTCAGCAAATCCCAACTATCGGCATTCATTGAAGACAACCTGTAACGCACAGAGTCTTCGAATCGCGACAACGCGAGCAAGTGGTCGCCCAGTAGGTTGGTTACTGGGCGACCAGCATATCGACAAAAAAACCAACATCCCTCGCAAGTCGATCCAATCTTGACAAGGTTTGAGCCGCGATGGTTCCATGCCGGGCCGTCGTTATCGCGGCTTGTCGCAAATCAACCTCAGGGAGGATGTCGCCATGCGTTCAGGGAAGCCCCAAGCCCATTTGTTTCTCGGCGCACTATGCGCGGTCGTGTGTCTCAGCGCGACGGGCCAGGCCCAGGCATGGAATCATCCCGGCATTGTCGTGAGCCAGGCTCAGTTGGATGCGACTCGCGCCGCCTATCAGGCCGGAAATCAAGCCGAAAATAGGACTATTGTCGACCAGGTCAACAAGGCAAAGAACAGTAACTACGGCTCACTGAGCTACACCGTCAAAGGCCCGTGGCCCGGTGGCATCAATCAGTGCGGTTCCAGCTCGAATCCCAACAAGGGATGTCAGTTTGCAGACGATGACTCGAATGCCGCGTACGTCCAGGCGCTGCTTTGGTACATGACCGGCAACCAGACTTACGCCAACAACGCCATCGCCATCATGAATGCGTACGCGCAGAATTTCAGAGGCTACGCGGGCACCAATGGCCTTTCCTGTCCGAGTGGCACCGATTGCTCCAATGGTCCGCTGCAGTCGGGTTGGGACGCAGAGAAGTGGCCGCGCGCGGCCGAGATCATCCGTTGGGGAAAGACCAGCAGTGGCGCCGGCTCGGGGTGGTCTTCGGGCAGCATCACGGCTTTCTCCAACATGCTGAAGAATATCTATCAACCCGTCATCCAGAACGGTTCCGGCCTCAACGGCAACTGGGATATGACCATGATTGACGGGATGAGTCAGATCGCCGTTTTCACCGAGAATTCCACGCTGCTCACCTCGGCACGCAACTTCTGGAAAGGGCGGGTTCCCGATCTGTTCTATCTGCAATCCAAGGACGGCGGCACCCATGCGCCCTCGCCGCGCGGTAATCCGAGCTGGTTCGGCCAGACGGTGTTCAATTCCACGACCAACAACGTTGGTCAGGAGACTTGCCGCGATCTGAGGCACATGGAAGACAGCATTGCCTCGACGATCATGACCGCGGAGACTGATTGGATCCAGGGCGGCAACCTTTATACCGACACCACCATGACGGCCGAGGATCGGATCGTCGGCTCAATGAACGTGATGGCCGGCCTCGAGAGCCGTCGCAACGGCGGACCGGACTCATTGATTACCGCCCCTTCGGGCTACTGCACCGGTGCGGTCCACGCCAATCAGATAGCGATTGGCCCGGGGTCCACCTACGCGATTGGATACAACGCCTACCACAATCGCCTCAACGTCGCGGCGATGGCGGATGGGTCCGGTTCGACGGGACTGCACGGCACGGCGAACGTGTACAACTGGATCCAGGATGGTCTGTTGACTCAAAGTCTCACGAGCGATCAGGGTAATCACATGACGCTTTTCGAGGCGCTGACTCACACCGTGGAGGTGTGCAAGACGGCAACGGCTGCTTGGACTAACACGGGGTTCACGCCGCAAACTGGCTCGCCAACCGTTAAATTCAATGCGACGCCCTCGGGTAATAATATCAACAGCGTCGTTGGTCTTTCGAATGGGGCGCAGTCGATCTATACGGGGTTGGCGGCAATTGTGCGTTTCAACCCTTCGGGATTTATCGATGCCTACAATGGCACCGGGTACAGTGCCCTGACCTCAGTTCCGTACACGGGCGGCGCCAAATACAGCTTTTGGTTCCAGCTCAATATCCCGGCGCAGACCTACAACGTGTTCGTCACGCCGGAAGGTGGGTCGCAGGTTCAGATTGGCGCGAACTATGCGTTTCGGCTGAGCGCCCCGACGCTCAGCAATGTGACCTATCACGCTGAGGTGGGTTCGGACAAAGTGTGCAGCTTCAACTTGCCGTTGGGAGGTAACAGCGGAGGCTGACGGTTGAGCGGGCCGCCGGGCGGCTGGGCTTGACCTGCGCGCGATCCGCGCCGGCGGCCCGCGGCTCCCGGCGCGGCGGCCTAGATCTCACCGCGCTTGGCGAACTGCCCGATGTGATCCGCCGCCCGAAACGCAAGCGCCTGAATCGTCATCGTGGGCTGCCCCCGGCCCGAGGTAACGAAGCTGCTACCGTCGCACAGGAACAGGTTGCTCACATCGTGGGTGCGGTGATATCGGTCGATCACCGATGTGCTGGCGTCGTTACCCATCCGGCAAGTGCCGAGCAGGTGCATGGCGAAATCTTGCGAGGCGATGGGTCCGCGCGCGACCTTCTGTGCGCCCGCGGCCTCTGCGATCTCGACGCTTCGGTCCTGTAAGAATCGCGCATTGGCCAGATCGTCGGCGTGATCCCGATAGGTCACTCGGATCGCGGGCTGTCCCCAGGCGTCCTTCAGTTCCGGGTCCAGCGTTACGTTGTTGGTGGCGACTGGCAGGGACGTACCGTGCCCCGCAATTACGGCTGACCGCGGAAATTCCGCCAGCCGCGCCTTGTAGCCAGCCCCCCAAGAGGGACCTTCGTCCGCCGCACGGATTGCCCAGATGGCCGGTTGCGGCCCGATTCGGATATCGATTCCGCCGCCGCCGTAGAACCCCCGCTTGGGATCCGAGTCGTAGAAGTCATGCAGGATGCGAGTGCACTGCACGCTCTTGAATTCGTTCAGCTCGTGCTCGAAGACCACACCTGTGCGCGTGCTGTAATTGAACATCAAGTACTTACCGACCACGCCACTGGAGTTGGCCAGGCCGTTCGGAAACTTGGAGCTGGCTGACATCAACAGCAGCCGCGGCGTCTCGGCTCCGTTCGCGCAGACAACGACCGCCCGCGCATGTTGGAAGTGCTCTTTTCCATTGGCATCAAAGTATGTGACGCCGGTGGCTTTCCCGCTCGCGTTGGTCTCGACTCGAAACACATAACTTTCAGAGCGAACCTCACATCGCCCCGTAGCCTCGGCTTCCGGGATCATGTTGAAGAGCGTCGAGCTCTTTGCCGTAAACTCGCACGCGAATCCGTGGCAGAAGCCGCAGTGCCCGCACCCCGGGCGTCCGCGATATGGCACCGAATTGATGGCCATGGGAGCAGGGAAGGGGTGCAGTCCCAGTTTGCGAGCGCCGCGCTCGAATAGAACTCCCGAGGACTTCACGGGCAGTGGTGGCATCGGGTAAGGCTTGGACCGGTGTGGCTCGCCGGGGTGCGCTCCAGCGAGGCCGGACACCCCAATGTCCCAGTCGACTTTGGTGTAGTAAGGCTCCAACTCCGCATAGCTGATCGGCCAGTCTGTGAAGCCAGTGCCTGCTATCTCGCCCAGCTTGCTGCGCTCATTGAAGTCGATTTCACGGAAGCGCCAGTAGTTGCCAGTGAAGTGAAGACTGCTTCCGCCGACCGTACGCGCATACCACAGCGGGTTGCGACCAGTCTTGGGAGTCACCGCTTTCGCGTTGGGATCAGCGCGGAAGGTCTGCGGGTTACGGGCAGGGTCGTTGGTGATGGCGGACAGGAACCAGTGCCCCAGTTCGTCATGTTGGAACTTGCTCGGAGACAGTCGCGGCCCCTGCTCGAACAAGACAACATCGAAGCCACTGCGGGAGAGCTCGCGAGCCATGACGCCGCCCGCTGCGCCAGACCCGACGACGACAAAGTCGACCTTCTGCGACTCGCGGTAGCGTGCCAGAGTCATGATTTGTCGACGCCTGAAGGTTGAAACCCGGGATAGTCCCGGTCGTAGTAGCCGAAGGGCGGCGCGAATACATGCTGGTCCACGAATCCCAGCAGCTTCCACCCGAGACCATCCCGGTTTCCGCCGTAGGCAGGGCTCGTGAACATTCCCAGGACGGTGAGCTGCCGGACTGCATTAAAGAACGGTGTGTGCTCGACTGAGCGGAGCCATTCAATCTGCTCGGCATCAGGCAACTGGGCGAACGTTCCGCGTTCCGCGTATCGGGCATGCACGCCGCGCTGAAAGTCCTGCAGTCCCGCCCTGAATACAGGCGCAAGAGTCGCAAAAAACGACGCCAACGCACGGTCTATGAACCGCGCGGCTCCCGCCTCACGTGCGCCGGGTGAGGTCGCATCCGATGGGATGATTTGTGCGGTGATTGCCTCCAAGTCTGCGAAGTCGGCGGATTCGAAGACGGACGGCCCCACCGTGGGGACATCCGTGGGTGCATGCTGCATTGCAGCCGCCCAGGTATCCCAATCCGGTAGCGCCAAAGACACACCCAGCAACCCACCGGCCAGTAGAACCGATCGGCGTGTTGTTTTCGTGGTGCGTTCGCTTGTTGGCTCAGCGCCCATACAGCTTCCTCCCGATACCTTTCAATATATTGCAAACGGTGCGCGAATTCCGACATCCGGTCAGCGGCGGTTCAGTTTACCGCTCTGGCAGGGCCTGAAGAGTCGTCAACGGCCGACAGTCCCGAAGTATGTTCCCGGCTCGAGCCGATTCTGTGAAACCCGTGTTTTGCAATGACGCCCGGCATCGCTACCTTTGCGCCGTAATTGATTGGCTGAGGAGATTGAAGTGAATAAATCGTTAATGACTGGACTGGTGATCGGGGCAATCGCTGCAGGCTCGGTAGGAGCCTTCGCCGGCTATCGCATGATTGCCGCACCAAGCGCCGCCACCGTAGTCAGCTCCAAAGCGCTGACCAAGACCATCAAGACTCCGCGTCAGGACTGCCACGACGAGCAGGTCACTCACACCAAGCCTGTCAAGGACCAGAATCGAATCGCCGGCACTGGAATCGGCGTGGTTGTCGGAGGACTGCTCGGCAGCCGCATCGGCGGCGGCAACACCCGAATCGCCACTGGCCTGGCCGGTGCTGCCGCGGGCGGCTATGCCGGCAACAAGATCCAACAGAAGATGCAGCAGGGAAATACCTACACTACGACGGAGCAGCGCTGCGTTACGGTGTACGACTCTCACGAAGAGCCGGCGGGATACGAAGTGGTTTATGAGTTGGATGGCAAGCGCCATCACGTGCACATGGACCAGGATCCCGGCAAGCAGATCCCTGTGCGCGACGGCCAGATTGTGACTGATAGCCACTGAATGATGCGTGGCATGACGAGCGTGCCGACGGCTGAGCGCAGTCGCCGGTTCAAGTGAGCGCGGGCGCCAACCCGCGCTTACTTCCTGAGCGAGACCCAGATGAGGTCAATGGGGTCGGGACCTATATTCCCCGACTCATGTCCTACGTTGATGTCAATCGTGTCCATCCATCCCACCTCGCCATCGGGCGAGGGGTGCGGATAGGCATGCTCAGGCTCGCGCTTGGAGCGCGCGGCCCATTGACCGCCTTTAACATGGACAAACAACATGTTGGGCTGGTGCGCGTGCACACCTTCCCATTGTCCTGGCTTCACCAGAAAGCGCTGCACGATCACAAAGTCGTTTTCCAGTAGATCCTCGCCCGGAATGTTCGGGTAGCCGAGCGGCTCGACTTTATGCGCCGGAGGCTTGGCATCGGCAGCGAGCGGCTTCAGCGTCACGCATACGATCTCAATGTCGGTTGAGCCGCTATTGGTTGCCCCTGCGTCGACGCCGTTGGCGCCGCCGCTGGCACCGCCAGGTCGGCTGTCGCCGTCAAACCACTGAACCCGCCCGTCCTTCCAGACAATCGCCCGGCCGGTACTGTCCTTCAGCACGCCGCCCCGGATGTAAATCAGCAACTGCCCGTCGCGATGCGAGTGAGCCCCAGTCGCCTGCCCCGGCTTGATCACAAAGCGCTGCACGTGGACTCGCGCGTTGTCCAGCAGCACCTCGCCCTTCAAGTTCGCAAATGCAGTGACAGTGTTCATCGGCTCCGCCGCCAGGGGTAATAGGCACAGCATCGCCATCAGCGATGAATACAGCAGTTTCGTACGAAGCGGCTTCATGTCGCGAACAACTGCTCGTCTATGTTCTTGAATGCCTTGAATTCGAGGGCGTTGCCCGACGGATCGAGAAAAAACAGCGTCGCCTGCTCACCTGGCTGGCCCTTGAACCGGATGTAAGGCTCAATGACAAACTTGATCTGATGTTGCTTCAACCGCTCGGCCAGTGTTGTCCAGTCGGACATCTCCAACACTACACCACAATGTGGCACCGGCACTCCGTGGCCATCCACTGGATTATAGTGAGAGCCAATGCGTCCCTGCGGCCCCAGGGCCGGATTCAGATGGCATACGAACTGATGGCCGAACAGGTTGAAATCGACCCACTCCGATGAGCTGCGTCCCTCTGAGCAGCCCAGCACTGTTTTGTAGAAGTGGCGCGCCTCGTTAATGTCGCGCACCTGTACGGCAATATGAAATGGAGTTAGCGCCACAACTATGATCCTTGATCAACGAATCCGGGATGGAGACAACGCATCGGCGGTTATCCCAAAGTCCGCCAGATGCTGGGGAATCGGCCGTCCACGCGTGAGCGCTGCGCACGCTTCCCCCATCGCCGCCGAAGTCTGAATTCCGTATCCGCCTTGACCTGCCAGCCAGAAGAATCCAGGGGAATGCGCGTCGAATCCGCCAACATGACTGCCGTCAGTCACGAACGAGCGCAATCCTGCCCATATGCGGGCCGGCCGCCGGATCGTGAGCGTCGTGAGCTCCTCGATTCGATCGATTGCCAGGGCAATGTCCATCTCTTCCGCCTGCACGTCCTGCGGCTCCACGGGATCTGCGTTGGCTGGTGATCCGAGCAACATGCCGGCGTCCGGTTTGAAGTACCAGTCCTCAGCCGCACCAATCAGCGCTGGCCAGCTCGCCGCATCGACTCCCTCCGGTGGCGCGAATGTAAACGCCGACCGTCGCCTGGGCTCCAGGCCGATTGGCGCAACTCCCGCCATTTTCGCAATTACGTCTGCCCAGGCACCGGCTGCGTTGACAATGGTCGGCGCGGCATATGATGTGTCGCCAACATGGACGCACCACTGTGAGTCCGATCGCTCGATGTGAGTGACCTCAGCATCACAGTGCAGTATTCCGCCGCGTCGGCGCATCTCCCGCAAATAGCCTTGGTGAAGCGCATGCACGTCGATGTCACATGCATCTGGCTCGTAGACCCCACCGACGATCCGCTCAGGCCGCAGCACGGGGACTAGAGAACAGGCCTCGGCTCGGTCCACCCGCCGGGTAAAGGTTCCGGAGGAGCGTACGTCTTCCCAGTATTCCTCGAGCCGTCGTGCCTGTTGATCGGACGCCACCAGCAATTCACCCCGAGGTGACAGCAGCGGATGATCAGTGAATCCCGGCGGCGGACTTTCGAAGAATCTGCGGCTGGCGCGGGTAAGCACCCGGACCTGCGGCGGCCCGTACGTCTCGATGAAGAGTGCAGCAGAACGCCCTGTGGAGTGATATCCGGGTTGCGGCTCGCGTTCCAACACGATTACCCGGGCGTGCTCGGTCAGCCAATATGCAACTGAAGCTCCGGCAATTCCGCCACCGATGACAATGAAATCAGCGCTACCGTTTAACGCCATGAAATTGAGCGTGGTCCGAATACGACATGGCTTCACAGTATGCCATAAGGCTCACGGAAACCGTGCGGGCGCGCAATTGCGCGCCCGAAAACGGCGACATTCGGCGATCCGAACGCGCCGGAGTACGACAAGTCAGCAAACACCGTCGGCTGTGAGCATTAATCATGCACTTTTCAACTGTGCGCGCTTGACATAGTTATGATTTTGAGAGCACAGTTTTTCCACGTGGTGGCCACATCACGTGCACCCCCAACCACAAGGAGAGTGTTGTGGGCCAAGAAGTACGTATACGTATAAATATACGGTGTCTGTTACGCATGTGCAGGGAGGCTGTGTGAACGAATCAGCATTGCGCGCTTGGCTCGTCGATGACGACTCATCAACCTGTGGGCTCCTGGAAAGGGCGTTACGCAACGGCGGAATGTGTCCCCGTGCGTTCCAATCAGCCGAGAGTGCATTGGATGCACTCAACAGCGAGTCTCCGGAAGTGCTCGTCACCGATACGAGGTTGCCCGGTCAGTCCGGTTTCGATCTCCTGCGCATCAGTCGGGAGATTCGCCCGGGTTTGCCCATCATTGTCACGACAGCGCATTCGGACCTGGGGAACGCTGTTTCCGCTTACGAGGGCGGGGCGTTCGAGTATCTGCCCAAACCATTCGATCTCGACCAGGCGGTCGCTCTCATCAGGCATGCCGCGACCGCGAAGCGTAAATCGCAAGGCGAAGCCTCTCGCCCGGCAACTATTCCTGACTTGCTCGGAGTTGCGCCCGCGATGCAACACGTGTTCCGTGCCATCGGCAGGTTGGCCCGGTCCAGTGCGACAGTGCTCGTCACGGGAGAGTCTGGGACGGGTAAGGAATTGGTTGCACGCGCATTGCATGATCACAGCCCCCGGGCCGGGCGATCTTTCATAGCGCTGAATACTTCGGCAATCCCGGCCGACCTGCTCGAGGCCGAGCTATTTGGACACGAGCGAGGTGCATTTGCCGGCGCCGACACTCAACGCAGTGGCCTCTTCGAGAACGCCGCTGCGGGCACGATCTTTCTGGATGAGATCGGTGACATGTCGATGGCAATGCAAACACGGCTGTTGCGCGTGCTTGCAGAGGGAGGGTTTTACCGAGTTGGAGGGCAGGGACGTATCCATACTGACACGCGTATCATTGCAGCGACTCACAGGAATCTGGCGGATCGCGTCAAGCAGGGCTCTTTCCGCGAGGATCTCTACCATCGGTTGAACGTCATACAGATCCAGATTCCACCGCTGCGCGCACGACCTGAAGACATCCCCAACTTGCTACGTCACTACTTCGAGGCGGCCGCGGCGGAACTGGAAATAGAGTCGAAGACGCTCGCAAAAGACGCGGCCGACCGCTTGCTGCTGTATCGATGGCCGGGCAATGTGCGGGAGTTGGTGAACCTGTGTATGCGATTGTCTGTGTTGGCACCGGGTAACGAGATTCGCGTGGAAGACCTGCCGCCGGAGTTCGTTACCGGCGAGGCAACAGCTCTGTTTGACTCCGATTGGGCGCAGTGTTTCAGGGCGTGGGCGGATCGAGCTGCAATGAGTGGCAACGGGCCGCTGTTGGACGAGGCAGTACCGCGTTTTGAGCAAGTACTGATCGCGGCGGCACTCAAGCGCACACAGGGACATAGGCGCGAGGCGGCAGATCTGATTGGCTGGGGGCGCAACACGCTTACGCAGAAAATCAGAGAGCACGGGATGGGTAGGGACGACGGGGGTTCGCCCGGCTCCGATCGGACGCAGTAGAGCGTATTGCTTGGCGCTGGCGGCTATTGCGACGCACTCCCAGCTGAGCTGGTTCTTTTGCGAGGCCTGACATGTCGCTGAAGGGTATCGTCCTAGCCGGCGGTTCTGGCACGCGATTGCACCCAGTCACGCTGGGCATCAGCAAGCAGTTGCTGCCGGTATACGACAAGCCCATGATCTACTATCCCTTGTCGACCCTGCTCCTGGCCGGCATTCGCGACATTCTCCTGATCTCGACGCCCACGGACTTGCCTTCGTACGAACGACTTCTTGGTGATGGAGCAAAGTGGGGCATCTCCCTCAAGTACGCTGAGCAGCCGCGACCGGAAGGACTGGCGCAAGCCTTTTCCATCGGCCGTCGATTTGTCGGCAACGATCGTGTTGCGCTCGTCCTGGGTGACAACATCTTCTACGGTCAGGGACTCTCCGGCCAATTGCAACTCGCCGCCCAACGCACTTCCGGTGCGACGGTATTCGCATATCGTGTGCACGACCCCGAGCGTTACGGCGTTGTTGAATTTGACGATGCAGGCACAGTTCTCAGCATCGAAGAGAAGCCGGCTCTGCCGCGCTCGCACTTCGCGGTCACCGGGCTGTACTTCTATGACAACTCAGTTGTCGACATCGCAGCCGAGTTGAAGCCCTCGCCAAGAGGGGAGCTGGAGATCACTGATGTCAATCGCACCTATCTGTTACAGAAATCGCTCAAAGTGGAGCTCCTCGGGCGTGGAGTCGCCTGGCTGGATACAGGCACCCACGAATCGCTCCTCCAAGCTTCCACATTCATTGAAGCCATCGAAACCCGACAGGGACTCAAAGTCAGTTGCCCTGAGGAAATTGCATTCCGTTCTGGATATATAGACGCAGAGCAACTCACGCGGCTCGCGCAACCGTTGGCGAAGACTGGATACGGTGCTTATCTTCTGGCGGTTTCTCGTGGGTGGTAACGCAATGCGCCGCCTCCATTTCCACACACTCCTGGGCCACGTGCTGCCATGAGTGGCAACGATCCGCCACCGGATGACGAAGACCGGCGTTTGGAGCAAGCGCTAATCGAGGCGGCGCTCAAGCGCACACAGGGACACAGACGCGAGGCGGTTGATCTGATTGGATGGGGACGCAAGACGCCCGGCAACAAACCAAAGGGGAATGGGAAGGGAAAACGGAAGTTCTGGCGATGGTGGTAGCCGCTCGCCTCGAGGCCCCCAAACAACATTTAGATGCCGACGATCAAAATTCACCATCCCGCAGATCGTTTTAAGAATCAATCGGTTACGCGCAAAAGAGAGTGAAAGCGCCTGCTCGCACGTATATAGGAGGCAATACTGCCCCGACAGACGTGGAAGACGCTTATGACAACAAAAATCACGCTGGCCGATATCCAGCGGACCATTGACGGCGTGGCCGAGCTCGCGAACCGCAACCGTTGGAAGTCCAACGCGCAATGGACGCGAGCTGTGAATAATGGATTGTGCAGGCTCGCTCAAAGTAAAGGCCTCGATACTTGCGCACGGTCATGTGCTAGTGCCCGGTGGCGCGAGTATCTGTTTGATGTGCTCTGCCTCGAGACTCGTGACAGCGACGTCGAAGGTCAGCCGCAGGAGTATCTGGATTCCCCTTTGGTGGTGGAGTGTGAGTGGGGAAATCGCGCTTGTATCACGCACGACTTCGAGAAGCTTCTCCTGGCGCGTGCGGATGTGCGACTCATGATATTTCAAGCCAGCGGCGCAAAACGGGCGGAGGCGATAATCGAGCATCTGCTGAACTACGTGCGTGTCTATCGTCGCTCCGCGACGGGAGATCGATACATCTTTGCCGTGTACTGCGCCTCAACTGATTCGCTCATGTACCGGGAATACATTCATCAACTGCCAGAACGGCGCGAAGCGAAGGCCGCGTAAGCCATGTGAGTCAGGCGGCCGCGGCGTTGAGTTCCCGCTGCCCCAAAACGCGAAACCCCGCTTGTGGCGGGGTTTCGTCAGTCCGGATCCGCTTACCTGCCACCGGGGCAGACCTTCTTCAAGGCGGGCGTGCACCTGGCCGGCTTTTGTGCACCTTCAACAAGGCTAGGGGCCTTTTCGTCGTTTAACAAGTCACCTTGACTACAATCCTGAGCGGCGATCCAACAGCACTTCTCCGAACTCAGCATCGACATCGTGTCAAGGAGAAGCACGGATCAGTCTATCGTTCGTGGTTTCCTGCGCTGCGCGTGTCCTCGCGGCGGGAGGCTCAGTCCGCCGCGAGTCTTGGGGGCGAGAAGCAACGCCTTCAAACTCATCAAACTAGTCATTTTAGTTTAGTCCGCCAAGCACGTCCCGCCCAGGCGGTGGGAATGGTAGCGAGAGCGCCTCCGGCTGCCTCAATGTGGAGGTTCGAATACCGAGGACAAATCATGCGCGACGATGGCACGTTTGAACCAACGATCAAGGGTTGCCAGTTTGGCGTCACGGATTCGCTTGCGCCAGGGCGGCGCCACTGCGCCGAATCGCTCTGCCAGGAGGCAAAGAAGCGCTTCGGCTTTGCCCTCGACCCTGCCCTCGGCAAGCCATTGCTGCTTCCAGGTTTCACCCAATGTCGACAGATTGGTCTTCATTTCCAACAAATCCTCGGATAACGGCGTCTTCACTCCAAGCCCCGCGAGTGCCTCGTGAACCAACTCGGCGAACAACCCACGCAGCCGCTCGAAGTCCTCATGTTGACGGAACCAGCCGATCACTTCACCCAGCAGTTCCTTGAGTTCCTCGGACGAGTGAGGCTGCTCGAGGCGAAACAGCAGGGCCGCCAGGCTGGAACGCCGCGCCAATTCGTCCTTGGGGAAGGCGCCTATATCGAGCAAATAATAGCGGGTATGGGGTTGCCAAGGCCACAGCGCTGAGTCGGGCGAGAGCGCGATCAGTTCGGCGGTCTCGGTCGGGGCGTTCCAGCGCCGTACGCCGTTGTATAGCACCAGCAACAGCAGCGGTGGTAGCCGTGCGCCCGCCTTGAGTTTCTTCTCGTCAATCACTTGCTGCCATAGGAGACCCTGGTAGACCTGCGTGCGCACGGCCATCCACCATTCGCTGTCGCTCTGAAACTCCATCAGGAGGTACAGGTAGATGTCCGCGCCCTCACGGGTCGGCAGTCTCCAGATGACGTCGCCCTCGCGTCTTCGGGCGGAACGTCGGCCGATGTGAAACTTGGGATTGACGCGCTGCAATCCCGGGAAATAGAGGCCGGCGGCGAGCGCCTCCGGAACGAACTCGCGCACGAGTTCCTCCACCATGCCCGGGTGGGAAAACAGGCGGTGATAGAGCGAGTCCGAATCAGACACGAATGAGAGGTAGAGTGCATGGAGCAGGGGTTCAACTTGATATCTCAACGCGAGTGGAGTCTGAAATCAATGGCCTGTTTGAGTTGAAAACACACAGATATGAAGAGAAACCGGTACCGAATCAACAAAAGACATGTCGAGAATCCGAGGGATGTTGAGTGTCGCGAATGCGTTCAAACTAACGCGCGCCTGCCGCAGCCATTTTGAATGAGCCACGTGTCAGTGTGTCTCGCTACGCTGAGTCCGACGCGGTGGGAGTGCGAGATTGTGCGTGTCAATCCACGCGCTGCGAGTTTGCACGTGGCACGAGCGGCTCGGTCAACTACGTCACCGTAGAGACGACAGATGGTGAGCGGTATGCCGCATTCATTGAGCTGCGTCGTTTGAAGACGCTGGCGCCGGGTGCGGTAGTCCCTCCCCGAAATCAATGCTCGCCTGGCCCCCAAAACGCGAAACCCCGCTTGTGGCGGGGTTTCGTCATTCCGGATCCGCTTACCTGCCACCGGGGCAGACCTCTTGCGAGGCGGGCGTACACCAAGCCGGTTTTTGTGTACGGGACGATCTTAGTCTTCCTGCCTCCCGCTAACAAGCCGTCGCGACGCCCCCCGCGGCGGGCGAAAGCCGAGGGCTTGCACCCGCCTGCCACCCTATGTAGACTTACAATCATGGGTAAGAAAGACCGTGACGTCCGGATGTCTCTCCAGACCCTGCGGGTACTGGAGTCCTTCCTCGAAAACCCGGCCGACGAGCTGGCCGGCGCGGATGTTCAGAAGCGCAGTGGGCTGGCCTCGGGCACTTTGTACCCGATCCTGCTGCGACTGGAATCCGCGGGCTGGTTCGTCAGCCGCTGGGAGGCCGTCGATCCGGCCAGCGTCGGCCGGCCGCGCCGCCGCCTGTATCGCCTGACACCAAGTGGACTGAGCCGTGCAAGCGAAGTCTTCGCGAGCTTCGGCCGAGGAGCGCTGGCATGAAACGGGAGATCTCGCGTTGGCTCATACAACACGCCGCACGCGGCGCGCCGCCAGATCTTGTGGAGAGGTTGGAAGAGGAGTGGCTGGCTGACCTCGAGTCCCGTACCGGGAAAATGGCACGCCTGCGCTTCGGAGTTGGATGCTGTTGGGCTACGAAGGTCATTGCACACGAACATAACGCATCGAAGGTTCTGGCAGCGGCTGCAGCCGCAGGGAGTAAGACCATGGCCGCATACGCGCACTACGATGATCCGTTCTTTTCGCGCCGAACAATCACATTCCTGGCGATCGTCGGCCTGCATGTCGTGTTGATTTATGGCTTTGCAACGGGCTTGGCGCGCAATGTATTTGCTGCGCTTCCCCCCAACTTCATTGGAATTGTTCTGCCGACGACTCCCAAGCACATTGATCCGCCACCTGACATTAGAGATCCTGATATCAACATTCATCGGTTCGTAATTCCCGCGACCGATGGCGTTATCGAAATTCCAGTAGACACTGACGCCCCTCAGGACGTAACCACTGAGACCGGGCCAATGCCGCAACCAGTGCAACCAACGCCGCCCCCAGCTGTCAAACGCGTGTCAGGCGGCCCGGGAAAGGGCTTCCCGAATACCGAGGATTACTATCCCCCGGACAAGATTCGGGCACATCAAGAAGGTGCCGTCACTGTATACACCTGTGTTGATGAGAGAGGCCGCCTCACCGCGGCACCGACAGTCGCGGAATCCTCCGGCAGCACAGGTTTCGACGAGGCTGCCGTGAGGCTTGCGAAGGCCGGTTCCGGGCACTACCGCGCTTCGACCGAGAACGGCCAGCCCGTGAGCTCCTGCTACTCATATCGCGTCAAATTCCAGATGAGAGATTAGCCTTCCAGGCGCGCCGCGCCGGCATTTCGCCCGGCCAGCTTCCAATTCAGAGCGCGGCGCCAGTCCGCGCTCTGATCTTCCCTCCGATCTTCTCTCCGACCCCGACCCCACCCCCCAATCCTTAACCGACGTTCAGGTACGCCGGAACTCGCGCTATGGCCTGGCTGTCCAATCGTGCTGTTTTGCCGTGCGCACTACTACCAACTGTTGCGGTTTATGACAGGGAAGCAAATTAGAAACAATTCAGGCCGTCGTGGATGTCGAGGCTGCGTGTCCGTGCATCAGTGACAATGATGGACTCGCGCATTCTCATCGTCGAAGACGACCTCCGCGCGCGGGCACTTCTCGAGGAATTTCTCGTGCGGCAAGGCTTGTCCGTCATCACCCTTGGAAGCGGCGAGGAGGTGGCCGATGTGATTTCCCGGGAAAGCGTCAGTCTGGTGCTCCTGGACCTGATGCTTCCGGGAGAAGACGGGTTCTCGATCTGCAGGCGTCTGCGCACTTCTGGTGTGCCGGTAATCATGTTGACAGCCCGCTCCGAGACGGTCGATCGGGTTGTAGGTCTTGAGATGGGCGCCGACGACTATGTGGTCAAACCCTTCGATCCCCGCGAATTGCTTGCTCGGATCGGTGCTGTTTTGCGCCGGCATGGCGGTCGCAATGATCCGACCTCCGCTGACTCATCAGCCCGGGTCTTCCGCTTTGGACCCTACGAGCTGGATACGCTCAGGCGCGTGTTTACCAAGTCAGGTGAAGTGATAGTTCTGACCAAGGGAGAGTTTGCCGTTCTGGAGGCTCTGAACCGGCATCCCGGTCAACCGCTGTCGCGCGAGCGATTGGTCAAGCTCGCGCGGCGTCGCAACTCCGTGACCCCAGATCGCAGCATGGACATCCAGATTTCGCGCTTGCGTCGCCTGATTGAGGCGGATGTTTCCCACCCCTGTTATATCCAGACAGTGTGGGGTTTCGGCTATGTGTTCGTGCCCGAAGGGGAGGCGGGGTGAGGCGGATCAAGAACCGGCTGTTCGTGCGGACGGCGGCCTTGTTTGCGCTGTTGCTCGTGGTCAGCCAGGTCATCTGGATCCTGGTCGGCAATATTGTTTTTCTCAAACCGCTGCGTGTCGAATATGTAGGCCAGCTCGCGGCTTACGTGAAGCTGGCCCGCTCGGCCCTGGCCTCGATATCACCTGATGCGCGGCTGGACTTTCTGCAAGAGGTGAACAGCCAATCGAACATCCGGCTGCTGCCGGTCGATCCTCCGTATGGCGAGTCGATGGCTCCGGACGAGGAATTTCCCAAGCCCGTGGCGTCGCGTTTGCGCAGGATGGCCGGTGACGATGTGACTGCCCGGTTGGATGATGTGGACTCGGACGCGTGGGTACGTTTCGTGGCGGCTGGCCGGCCCTATTGGCTGGTCGTGTCGGCAGGCCGCCCACCGTTTCCGGGGCCGCTGATCATCTGGGTCCTGATCGCGATCGTTGTGTCGAGCGTTGGTGCTTATCTGTTGATCAGCAGGTTGAATCGACAGTTGCGTGTGGTGGTTGAGGCCTCCCGTGCCATTGGTCGCGGGGAGATTCCTGCGGCCATTGCTGTCGAGGGCCCGGACGAGATCCAGGAGTTGAGCCGCGGGTTCAATCAAATGAGCGAAGGCCTTCAGAGACTGGATGCGGAGCGGCGACTCATGCTCGGGGGAATATCTCATGATCTGCGCACGCCTCTGGTGAGGTTGCGCTTGAACATTGAGTTGGGGCGGCCAAATCTGAATGCCAACGCCGCCGAATCCATGGTGCGGGACGTCCAGGAGATCGACTCGATTCTCAGCCAGTTTCTGCAGTTTGCACGCAATGAGACGGACGAATCCCCGCAGCTATCCGATCTCAACGACATTGTCTCCGACGTTTGTGCGGGTTACCAACTGTCAGGGCACCAGGTGAAAACGGTTCTCGGGCTCGTGGGCCTTGCGAACCTGCGCCAGGTGGCAGTGCGCCGACTGGTCACCAATCTTGTGGACAACGGCGTGCGTTACGGCGAAAAGGATGTGGTGGTGACGACCGGCCGGGAAGAAGACCACGTTGTAATTACTGTAGCGGATCGGGGGCCGGGCATCCGGTCCAGCACCCCCGAAGAGTTGATCAAGCCTTTTGCGCGTGAGGATGTTTCCCGCAGCAAGCCCGGTACGGGGTTGGGGCTTACCATGGTGGACAAGATTGCGCGCGCGCACGGGGGCTCCGTTAAGCTCATTAATCGCCCGGAAGGGGGGCTCCTCGTCGTCGTGACCTTGCTGCCCCAATGACCCATCATCGATCCTTGTGCAACGTCCCGACCACAGCGGCACTCCCGCCACCCGACAGAAACATGGTGTAGACGTTGCCCGACTGCAGCGAAACAGATGTCTTGCTCAACAAATTGGCACCCGTATCCCCGTTTGTAACATCGAGCTCATAGTCGCTGCCGCCGTCAATCTGCTCGGCGGTTGAGGCCTGGCCCACTGCAATACGTTCGGCCACCGGCGAGAAATTCGCCGTAAGCGTAATAGGAGCGGCGAGTCCCGACATTCCATTGAGCAGGCGTATTTTGACCTTGCCGCTCGAGGTGGGCGCGTGATTGTCATCGCTGATCAAGGACGTTTGGGTGCCATCTGCGTTGCTCCAGACCAGAAACGTGTAATCCGCGCCGGCAACCAATGTCTGGTCCGCAACCGTAAGGGCATTTCCGTCCACGGCAAGGGTGACGGCAGCCGTCCCCGCGGTAACTTGTTGATAGCCGCTGTTGACCACACCTACCGTCGCATTGTTCAGTAGAGTGAGTCCGCCAAGCCCGGTGGTGACCGTCGTGCCGTTCGCAATACCAACAGCCGCGCGCACACGCGATTGCGTATTCTTATACTCAGTCAACGACCCCTGCTGCGGCAAGTACAGAGCATTAACGAGGACACCGCCCTGAGTGGACGTAAGGATCACCGAGGACACTTTTTGGTCGCCAAAGGTAATGCTCGCCAAATCGAGGCGCAGGTCGGTCTTGTCGCCGGCGCCCGTAACCCGCAACCGATAGGTTCCTTTGTCCAGGCTGGACGCAGTCGCGGATGAGCCAGATGCGACGGCACTGAATGTCGGTGAAGTATCGGTGAGAGCTGCTGAGGCGTCGGTGAGATACACATCGAGAGAGCCCGCTTCGGCGGTGTTGTAGAGCTGAACTTGTGACTTACCGCTGTCCGGAGTGCCCTGGTCTTCATTGATGGCCAGAGCGGAAAAGTTGCCGCTCGACCCAAAAGCTATGTAGGTGGTGTGCGACTCGTCCGCGAATTTGGCGCCGCTCAGCGTCTGCAACGTATCACTCAGGCTGTGCACCTTGAACTTAACGGTATACGTGCCGGACTTGAGGCCGACGTAGTTACTGGTGGATCCGTAGGCCACGGACTGCAGCTCGAGTGTATCGGTGCTGCTACTGCCGTCATTTGCGTACATGTCGAGCGAGTTGTACCCGGTGCTCACGTTCAATACGCGAACATCGCCGCTCTTGTCGCTGCCGCCGCAGGCGGTGAGGACCGAGACTGCCAGCGCCATCAGGCACAGGACGAGGGTGGGGGTATTTCTCATGAATGGTTTCCTGGAGGTATCAATGTCGGGTTATGAAGCTAAAAGGCGTGGCCAATGGAGAACTGGAACAGCTCGGTCTCATCGCCGTAGTGCTTCCAGTTGCCGTGCTCATAGTTGAGGGGGACAGCCAGGCTGAACCGGAATAGGCCCAGCGGCGCGAGCCACTGCACGCTCACGCCAGTGGAGGTACGTAGCTCTTTCAGGTCGAACCCGTAGTGCGTGTAAAAGCCCGCCCGGTCCTTGAACTGCGTGTCGCCCAGGTAGAAGGACTGACCGAAGTCGAAGAACAGGCTGAAGCGGGCGCTGTCCGAGAATTTGGCCGGAACGGGCAGTGCGGCCTCGAGCTGTCCGGACAGTGCGGCGTCACCGCCATAGGGATTCCCGATCGAGTCGCGCGGGCCCAGAGTCTGTTCGCGAAAGCCTCGTACGGAGTCGGGCCCGCCAATGAAGAAATTGCGGTTGGGAGGCAACGACGTGGTGTTTCCCAGGGCCCTGCCGTAGCTGGCGCGCAGATCGAGGCTCAGTGGAATCCGTGTCAGAAGCGGCACCCACGGGATGTGGAAGTACTGCTCCAATTGATAGGTCGCCGTCACGAATTGAACGGACGCCCCGGGAACCGTGGAGGTCAACATGATGCGATGCGCGCCGCCCTGGGTCGGAAAGATGGTGCGATTGCGGGTGTCGTAGCTCCATCCGCCTGCCAGCTCGAACAGATCGGTTTGGGTGCCCAGAACGTAGTCCGAGCCAACCGCCCTGAAAAAAGGGCTGCCGTTGAGCTGCACCCAATCCTGGATCTGCTTCGAGCTGCTGAGGCTCGTCGCAAGCTCTGCGTGTTGGAACGAGCCACCGAGTTGTATGATCTGGTACTCCGTGATCGGATACCCGAACGTCAAGCCGGCACGATAGGTCTCAGTGGAGAATTGCGAGTAGCTGGAGGTCAGCCGACTGACGTCGGAGTAGGACAGATCCACCGTCCTGCTGATTCCATCGACGGTGGCATACGGGTTGGTGTGCGAGATGCTGTAGAGCTTGCTGTAGGTACCCGTATTGAGCGAGATCGACCCCCGTTCGCCGGTGCCGAGTACATTGGAGTCGGTGAAACTGGCATTGAGCATGAAGCCCTGCGACTCGGAATAGCCGATGCCGCCACCCAGCTCGGAAGCCGACCGCTCCTCGACCTTGCTTTCCAGATCCACCAGGTCAGCCGAACCCGGGACCGGGGTGACCTCGATTTCCGCCCTCTTGACGAAGGGCAAGCGCTGCAGGCGCTGCTTGGAACGCTCGAGAGCTACGTTGGACAACCAACCGCCTTCGAGTTGCCGCATCTCACGCCGCAGCACTTCGTCGTTGATGTGGTTGGTGCCGGAGAAGGAGATGTTGCGGACATACACCCGATTGAGCGGGTCGATAATGAAGGTCAGAGAGATTTCGTGGGTCGCCTCGTCGGTGGTTGTCACAGGCTCCGCCTTGGCAAACGCGTAGCCATCCTGTCCCAGGCGGTTCTGAATCAGTTCCTGGGTTGCGGTGATCAGCTTGCGCGAATAGATCTGTCCGGGGGCCACCTGCAACAAGGCTCTGAGTTCCTTCTCGGGCACGACGAAGTTACCCGCCAACTTGACTTGCGAAAGCTTGTAAACCGCGCCCTCGTTGACATTCATTGTGATGAAGATGTCATTCATCTCCGGCGCAATGGCCACCTGTTGGGACTCGAGCCGGAAATTGGCATAGCCGCGGTCCATATAGAAGGAACGCAGCTTCTCGAGGTCACCCTGCAGGGACTCGCGGGAATAGCGATCGTCCTGCTTGTACCAGGATGCCCAGTTGGGCGTCTTCAACTCAAAGCCGGCCTGCAATTCCGCACTGGAGAACGCCCGATTGCCGATTACACTGATTTGCCGGATCTTCGCCCTCTTACCCTCGTGAATTTCGATCTTGATCTTGACGCGGTTGCCGGACCGCTCTTCGACCTGTGTATTGATCTTCACCGCGTATTTCCCGCGGCTGAAATACTGATCGGTCAGATACTGCGTGACATCCTCGAGTACCGATCGGTCGAAGGTCTTGCCGGTGGCCAGGCCAACGTTGCGCAATGACTTCTGTAGGTCCTCGGTCTTGATGTCCTTGTTGCCCGTGATCTCGAAGCTCTCGATTGAAGGCCTTTCCAGAACACTGACAATCAGCGTATTACCGTCTCGCCGTAACTGAACATCGCGAAAGAAGCCTGTCGCGTATAACGCCCGAATCGCCTCGCGCACGCGCTTCATATTGATTGGATCACCGATGTTCACCGGCAGATAGTTGTAGACGGTGCCGGCGGAAACACGCTCCAGACCTTCGATATTGATGTCCGCGACAGTGAAGTTGGCGGGGTCGCTGATGGCCTCGTCCTCCGAAAGTGCTGCGACTGGATGCATCGAAAAGAACGTCATGGCCAGCGCGGCGGGCGTCATCACGCGACGGACGCGCCAGAAGACAGTTTTCATGTGGGCAGGATGATAGGTGCGGACCTGCCTGGGAGGTGCTTCGCAATGACCGCGAGTTTGTCAGTGAATGTAACGGGAAACGCCTGCAAGACAGTTGGTTGCGATCTCGCTGCACTTTGCAGGGTTTCGTTATGAACGAGCGACGGGCGGGACCGTCATACCGGCATGCGAACCCTCCTGATCCTGCTGCTGGCATTGGCCCCCGTCGTCCGCTCGGAGACGTTGGGCCGGAATATCACACCCAACTTCAAGGACGCCGATCTGGCCCAGATTGCCGAAGCGGTGAGTACCGCGACCGGGAAGAATTTCGTGATCGATCCGCGCGTGCGCGGTCAGGTCACTATGTTGTCGTCCACGCCCATGAGTCCTGCCGCGTTTTATGAGGCGTTTCTTTCAATCCTCCAGGTGCATGGTTTTGTCGCGGTATCTGCGGGAGATGTCATCAAGATCATTCCCGATGCGAATGCGCGCCAGATTCCCTCGATCGATCTTCCGGGAAACGTGAGTGCAACCTCGGATGAGATGGTCACCCAGGTGATTGACGTCAAGAACGTGAGCGCCGCGCAGTTGGTGCCTATTCTTCGCCCGATGATCCCTCAGTATGGGCAGTTGGCCGCGTATCCGCCTTCGAACATCCTGATCATTTCCGACCGCGCCAGTAACGTGAATCGCATGATGCGAATCATCCGTCGCGTCGATCAGGTGGGAGACCAGGATGTAGAAATCGTCCCACTCCAGAATGCGTCCGCGTCGGATACAGTTCGCGTATTGAATTCCCTGTTTCAACAGGCCGGAGCAGAGGGCGGCGGGACTATGATGAAGGTTGTGGCCGACGAGCGCTCCAACAGTGTGCTGATAAGCGCAGAAAAGTCGCAACGGTTACGGGTTCGTGCACTGGTAGCCCACCTGGACACGCCCCTGGAGGCGGGCGGGGATACGCGGGTGCGTTACCTCCACTACGCGGATGCTGAGAAGGTCGGCCCAAAACTAAAGGAGTTCATTACGGGGATCGCGCAAGGCACCCAGAGTGGGGCGCCTGCAGGGCAAAATACTCCGCAGGCGCAGGCAGACAAGAATGCGATGGTCCTGTCAGATCCCGCCACCAACGCTCTGATTGTCACCGCACCTCCCAAAATCATGCGGGCCATCATGGAAGTAGTCGACAAGCTCGACATCCGGCGCGCACAAGTGCTGGTAGAAGCAGTGATCGTCGAGGTCAATGCCGACAAGACCTCCGACCTGGGTGTGAACTGGGCGGCCTGGTCCAACGGTTCCAACGGAACCCAGATTCCGGCTGGTGGATTCATCGAGCCGATAGGCGGCACTTCGCTGACCGATGTGGCCAGCACCGTTCAGAGCATTGCGAACGGGTCGAGCACCTCTGGAAGCTCGCTGACCGGCACCACTTTGGCGATCGGCAAGATTGCCGCCAACGGGATCAATTTTGGAGCGATGCTGCGCGCCCTCAGCGGCGATGCCAGCACCAACATCGTGGCGACACCGTCGGCCATCACGATGGACAACCAGGAAGCGGAGCTCAAAGTCGCACAGGAGGTGCCCTTCATCACTGGGCAGTACTCCAGCACCACCGGATCGAGCAGCAGCAGTAGCGTGAACCCGTTCACAACCGTCCAGCGACAGGAAGTCGGCACCATCCTGAAAGTGACGCCACAGATTGCCACGGACAGCGACTCTGTCATTCTCAAAATCAGTATCGAGAGCTCCAGTGTGGCCGCAACATCCGTGTCCAGTGTCGACATTACAACCAACAAGCGGACAGTTTCCACCAGTGTCCTGATTGAAGACGGCGGTACTGTGGTGCTCGGTGGGCTGATTTCGGACAACGTCACGAAGAGCGAGCAGCGCGTCCCATTTTTGGGCAGCCTTCCCCTGATCGGGCTTGCATTCAAGACGCGTGACTACACTCGGACCCGTAACAATCTCATGGTTTTCATCCATCCGAAGGTGTTACGGACCCGCGAGCAGTCGGTTATAGAGACGGGGGCCAAATACAACTACATGCTCGATGAGCAGCGCCGCGCCGACAAACGGGACTCAACGCCCCTGTTGCCGGGCGAGAAAACACCGACGTTGCCGCCGCTAAGGGAAAACCCGTGACTGGAGTCACGGTGGCATAACGTGACCCAAGCTAGGCTTCAGCATCTGTCGTCGGAAGAAGTGCATGAAGTGCCCAAAGTGCGGGTATCAACGTCTGCCAACGGATATCGCGCCGGAATGGCAATGCCCTTCATGCAAAGTCGCTTACGTCAAGGCCCTGCAAGCCAAGTCGCCTGCTGCAGTTCCATCGGTTCCGCAGACCCAGACCGCCGCGTCGACCCCACCGCCTGACGCCGACAAGCGTGCTGCAGCGCGCGCAGAGCAGGAAGAGCGCGAGCTCGACGAGCGTCTGTCACTGGCCGCGAAAGGCCAGAAAATTGTCATTTACAGCATCATCATGAACTTCGTCCTGCGCGCGGCAGGTCAGACTCATGCGATTCCCGATTTTGCGATCCTGGTGCTGAGCTTGTGCGTAGGTGTTTACTCCTTGTTGGGGGTCGTCAAGATCTGTTCCGGTTTGAATAGGAGCCAGAATCAGAAAATCCTGTTCATGGTCCTGTCGTTCTTCCCCCTCCTCAACATCATCATCCTGGTGTATCTGAGCGTTAAGACCACTCGGATGTTGCGCGAGGCCGGATGGTCGGTAGGTTTGTTGGGGGCCAGAACATGATGATGTTGTTGCTCCTGATTGTGATGACGCCTCTATCCGCCACCACGGCGGGAATCCTGATATGGGTGGGGCACCGCGACGAGTCACTGGATGATGGCGCACTGGTACGTAACTTCGTCGTTGCCATGACAGTCGTCTTCGCATTGCTGTGGGGCATCAGCAGAACGGAGTCGGTGCACAAGCGCTTGGATCCCCAGTATCGTATCGACACGGAGATCGAGGCGAATCCGGTCTATTCCACCGCCAAACGCCTCGATCCTGACACGGCCAAGGTGCTCCAGCCGTTTCTGATTGGGCAGATGTCCGCGGGTGTCCCGATATCGCAGGCGCTGTTGCTGGCGCGTCCCCGATTGACCAGCGCAGTCACTGAGCGCCTCGGGTTTGCAGATCACGAAACCAGAATCATGTGGGGACGCCTGACGGCCGAATCCCTCAGGGAGCTTCGCTCTGCGAATCCCGATTGGTGCTACGCCGCCATGGCAGGCCAGTTGCAGGATCCGGAGGCGCTCACCGCGGCTTTCAGCGCCGACAACTCCGCAAGTTTCCAACAGGCGGTGGTGCAGGTCTATGAGGCGGCAAATAAGGGCATGGCCCACGATCCGCGGCGCGTCGTGCAGCATGTGAGCTTCAATGAAGCCGCACTCGAGTTCCGGGCCATCCAGGCCGAGATCGAGCAGCGCTTCGACTCGACAGTCGCCACTCAAGTGGCGGCCAAGCGTTTCCCGGCGGAACCGCCCGGTTCCACCAAGCAGCTGTGCTCAGCCCGGATCTTTCAGTTGGAAGAGATGCTCCAACGTCCGGCGCCCATGGCGTCAATGTTGATTGACAGTATTCTGCGTTAGTGGGAACCGCTTTACCGAAAGCAGTCCCAACACTACAAACAAGCCAAGAGTGAGCGTCTGCGCCACCAGAAAGGGCGGCTCGCTCTGAGTAGGCGCCAGCGCGCGAAATGGCTCGATTTTCTGGAAAGTCTGTACGACACCGACGAAGGCATTCAAGTACAGCGAAAACATGACGGTGACGATGTAGACGGCCCGCCACCGTCCCCGCAGATGCTTGCCGTAGAGTGCCCAGACACACAGCGCCAGCACAATCAGGGAGATCGCACCAACGATATGCGGCGGCCCGATCTTGGCCGAGGGAAACATAAAGCCGGTCACGCTGGTGGCAATGGTGGTGACCAGGAAGAGGGCAGCCAGTCCCGGGGCATGGTGCTTTCCCAGCATGGTCAGCGCCAGCAGCACGCCTGAAGCGATTCCGATCAGGCTGATGATCACGTGCAGGGTGGTAAAGGCTGGCAGGGAGAGTCCGAGCATCATGATAGACCACCTTTTTTGAATTCTTGTGTGGGCGGTGAGCATAGCGCCTCTGGTGTTATGATCCTATCCCGCAACCGCTGGCGTTCTTGCACGGCTGCGGCATCAGGGGATCAGCTTGCGTCACTGGCAGCTTGGGATTGTCTGTGCTTTGAGCCTGTGTGCCGCGGGCTGCGCCACCGTGCAGACCACCGAACCCGGCGCGGTGGGCATTGACCGCAAGCAGCGAATGCTCGTCTCCGAGGAGGAGGTCGAGAAGGGCGCGGAGCAGGCCTACGCGCAGGAAGTGCAGCAGGCCAAAACCACCGGCAAGCTCAATACGAACGCCCAGCTCACCACCCGCGTTCGGCATATTGCCCAACGGCTGATTCCTGAAACCAAGGCGTTTCGCCCCGATGCGCCCGCCTGGAAGTGGGAAATTAATACCCTGCAGACCGACGACATGAACGCTTACGCCATGCCGGGCGGCAAAATCATGGTCTACAGCGGTCTTGTCGATAAATTGCAGCTGACCGATGCTGAGTTGGCGGCGGTGATTGGCCACGAAATCTCGCATGCGCTGCGTGAGCACACGCGTGAGCGGGTTTCTCGTGCTTATGCTCAGCAGTTGGCGTTGGCGGGCTTGGCGGTCTTCACGGGTGCAGGCGATGCGGCCATGGGTGTGGCGAATCAGGTCGCTTCGGTGACGTTTCAGTTGCCCCACAGCCGCGAGCAGGAGTCCGAAGCCGACATCATGGGACTCGAGCTGATGGCGCGCGCCGGCTACGACCCACATTCGGCCGTGAGCGTTTGGCAGAAAATGATGGCAGCGGAAAAAAGCGCTCCGCCGCAGTTCCTCAGCACCCATCCGTCGCCCGGCAATCGTATCGAAGAGCTGCAGGCCCGGATTCCGAAGGTGCTGCCGCTCTACCAGGCGGCGATCAAGAAGGCCTGATGGCTGGCACCTCCCGGCGTGGCGTCGCAGAGCGCCGCCGTTTCCTGTTAGGCGCTGGAGCCTTGCTGACCGGAGCAGTAGTACCCGCGGCCGATAACCGCCGCCCCTCAAAAAACACCGATGTCTTGTACGGACGCGACACATTGCCCATCGGCATTCGCTCACGACGCATAGATAACAACAATGGCGTCACCCTCCACATCCTGGAGGCAGGCTTCGAAACCCCGGGCAAACCGTGCGTGGTGCTGTTGCATGGATTCCCCGAATTGGCCTATTCGTGGCGCAACCAATTGTTGCCACTCGCGCGCGCTGGATTCCATGTCGTTGCGCCCGATTTGCGAGGCTACGGGCTCAGTGCTGTCGCACCAGTCAATTTTGCTGACGATCTGCTGCCGTATTCGGTGTTGAACCGTGTCAGCGACGTTCTCGGCCTGGTGCGCGCGCTCGGGTATGAAAAGGTCGCGGCCGTCGTGGGTCATGACTGGGGCGGTCCGACCGCGCAATGGTGTGCAAGGGTGCGGCCGGATATTTTCCAATCAGTCGTATCGATGAGCACCCCGTTTCGGCGCGCACCGAGGCTGCCGTTAGGTTCGGCAGATTCACACGGGCCCGTGGAGCCTGAAATCGATATTCAAAAGGATCTCGCGGCGCTGCCTCGTCCGCGCAAGCACTACTTCTGGTATAGCGCCTCGCAGCCCGCCAACAACGACATGTGGCATGCCCCGCAGGGCGTGCACGAGCTGCTACGCGAACTGTTTTACTTCAAGAGCGCGGACTGGAAAGGCAACAAACCATTTCCGCTCAAGTCGTGGACCGCCTCTGAGCTCGCCAAGATGCCCACGTACTACATCATGGACCTGGACAAAGGCATTGCCGCGACCATGGCGGCCGAGCGGCCTTCGAAGGCCGAGATCGCTGCCTGCAAATGGATGACCGAGGCGGATCTGCGTGTCTACAGCACCGAATTCAACCGGACAGGCTTTCAGGGCGGGCTCAACTATTATCGGGTCGATATGGATACCCGGTTCGACGGTGATCTCAACAGCTTCGCGGGTCGTACCATCGATGTCCCTTCCTGTTATATCGGCGGCGACAGCGAGTGGGCTGTCTATCAGTCTCCCGGCACGTTTGAAGCGATGCACAATGTTTGTACGCGCTTGCTGGGCGTACATCTTGTCACCGGTGCAGGGCACTCGCTTGCGGAGGAACAGCCGGAACAAGTGAACCGACTACTGCTTGAATTCCTCCGGCAGGCCAAGAGCTAGCCACTGGCCGCGACGGTAGCTTTACTTCAGCAGTCCCGTCAGCGCGCTCTTGTTGGAAACATTGGTCTTCGTATAAATGCTGCGCAAATGATGCCGCACCGTCGCTGGTGACAGACCCAGGTGTGCGGCAATCTGTTTGTACGATTGACCTTCCCCAAACGCTGCGGCGATGGTTTTCTCACGCGGCGAGAGAGAGTCGAGCGCTGAGTTCAACCTCGCCTCCATCAGCGTCAGTCCGCACGCGTTGAAGGACCGCAACGCAATCGTCTGCCCGTGAAACTCCGGCGCCGGCATGGATTGCTGTTGGAGCGGTGCAGGCAGCGATGGCCCCCGCCAGTTGGGCCATTCCGAACGCAACAGCTCCACGAATCGCGGTTCGGCACTATGCAGAATGCCGCGCTGGTCGCAAATCGCGTGCGCCACGCGGCTCGCGGCGTTGTTGGCCCTGATGTGCTCCATCTGTGCGATCCAGTTCGCCGTCCACGTCGCCCACAGGTGCGGCGCGACCCAGTTGCAAAACACTCGCTCCTCCTCGGTGTAGGCCGGAGTGGCGCGGTTGCGGTACAGCGAAATGAACATGCTCAGATTCAGGATCGGCGTGCTCAGCACACAGCACAGCGCCTGTTGGATTCCGAAATTTCGTGTCAGCAGGCTCAGTCCCGGCGAGGCGGCGAAGTCGGTCGCCCCGAACCTGACCGTGTGTCCGAGCTTTGCCAGGCCCGCCTCCGCCAGCGTATCGGTGTCACTGACATGGGCCAGGTAGAAGTTGGCGTAGTCCGCCGGCAGACCGAAGGGGAACGAGCTGTGGATATCGTGACTCGTGTGGGCCACTCCCCACCAGGCGGTATCAAAGCCCAAATCGAGCTGCAACCGCTCCAAAGCCCGTCCCTGGAATTCGGCTAGGGTCAGCTCGCGGGAATATCGGTACAGATCGAGCAGCAGTGCGCTCAGGGCACTGGCATTCACAGCAGCTCCCGATTCGGTGGACACCGTTCATTTGAACGATACCCGATCCCGCCCCCAACGAATAGCTTCAATGTTACACAAGAATTCGGGGGTCTCATGGTCAGGGGTTCTCTTACCCTAGGTGTTCTTTTGTCTTTGGGTTTTGTAACGGCGGATCGCGCCGTGGCCCAACAGGCGAGTGGTGAAGGTGGGCTCGAGGAGGTCGTGGTCACGGCACGTAAGCGTGCCGAGAACGCTCAGGACGTGCCTATTGCCATTACCACCCTGAGTGACTCGAAGCTCAAGGAGTTGGGCGCCAACAACATGGGCGAGCTCGTGGAGCACGTCCCGAATTTTGATTGGGACCCCGTCGGAATCAATGCCTTGTCGTCCTGGGGCCTGCGCGGCATTGTTGATCAGAGCCGCAACGCCGGCCAGGAGAGCGGCCTGGGCATCTACGTGGATGGGGTCTTCATCGGCCGCCCGGTGGGCTTCAATGCGTCCCTGGCGGATATCGACCAGGTGGAGGTTCTCCGCGGTCCACAAGGCTCGCTCTACGGCAGAAACACGATTGCGGGTGCCGTCAACATCACCACCCGTAGGCCGACAAACGAACTGGGCCTCGACGTTGACCTCAATGTCGGCAATTACAACCGCCGCGATGCCGAAGTGGGCGTTTCGGGCCCGCTGGTTCCCGGAGTACTGCTAGGCAAAATCAGTGCATTCACGCAGCGCAACGATGGCTATGTCCAGAATGTTGCCGACGGGCGCGACCTGCTCAACGAAAACCGGCAGGGCGGCCGTGCTGCACTGTATTGGACGCCCTCCGACAGTCTCGAGGTCCGCCTGTCGGGTGACATCATGCACCAGGATCATCGTACCGCCTTCGGAATGTCGGCCGAGCCGCAACTCAATATTGCCATTCCGAACTGGTACTTCACGGACCGCTTCACCACCAATCAGAACGATGCCAATTTCGAGAAAATTGACGTTGGCGGGGGCTCCCTCCTGGTGAATTGGACTCTGCCGAGCGGTCTGCTGTTCACGTCCATCACCGCGGACCGGATCAACAACTTCAACCTCGACAATGACGACGACGCCGGGCCGATCACACTGACCCACTCTCATTTCATTGACAAGTCGGCCATGTTCTCGCAGGAATTCCGCCTAACCTCGAAACAAGGCGGCCCCTATGACTACGTAGCTGGTTTGTACTACCTGGATGAGAACGTACGTGCCAACCGCCACACGGCGGTTGTGCCGGCGCCCGACGAGAATCTGGGCATCGTGGACAGTGCGAAAGTCGGAACCCGTTCGTACGCAGGGTTCGGCAACCTCAACTATCACCTTGCACCAACTTGGACGCTGGGCGTGGGGTTGCGCTACACAATCGATCGCAAGGACTCAAACTTCACGCAGACCGTGAATGTCCCACTGGGCTTCCAGTCGGGTTTCACACAATTCAGCGGTGTCCGCCGCAGCGATAAACAGGTTTCCGGCGATCTGACTCTGACCTGGAAGCCGGCCCAGGACCTGCTGAGCTACGGCACGATCCGCAAGGGTTTCAAGAGCGGCGGCTTTCAGACCGACATCATCGATTTCAGCGATGTGGAGTCCTTCAGCTTCAAGCCCGAAACCGCGGTGACCTACGAGCTGGGCCTGAAGACCGAGGCTCTGCATCGCCATATCCGCTTGAATGGCGCCGTGTTCGACACGGAATACAAGGACATGCAGGTGAGCCAGCTGGTTGGATTGGGGTTCACGACCAACAACGCGGGAAAATCGCGCATTCGGGGATTAGAGCTGGAGATCGAATATCTGCCCGTGGAGCACCTGACGCTAGGGTTGAGCGGCGGCGTACTCGACGCCAAGTACCTGGAATTCCCCAACTGTGACCCATTGGGACTGGGTACCGACTGTTCCAGGAATCGGCTGCAGTTTACTCCGCGATGGAACATCGGCACCACGGTCGACTACCGGATGCCAATCACTGCCGGCAACCTGGTATTCCACGCCGACACCACCTCGCGAGGTGACGAGTATTCGGACGCCTTGAATCAAGATGGCGTGCGCAAGCTGAGCGACGGCTCGGTGAGTTGGCCTCTGCGAATCGGAGGCTACACTCTGATCGGTGCGCGGATCGGTTTCGAGACTTCCGACCGGACCTGGGGCATTTTCGCCTGGGGCAAGAACCTGACCGACAAGGATTACGACCTGCGCCGCTGGCGTTATCCAATCATTCCGGTCGCCTTTGGCGCCGTCGGGGCGCGGGGCATCGAGTTTGTCCCCGCGCAACCGCGTACCTGGGGCATTGAGCTGACGTATCGTCATTGAGACCGGAGGGGACTGTGCATTCAACAGGTCTTGTCTGTCACGAACACTATTTTTGGCATCACACGGGGGCCAGCGCCGGGCCGTTGCCTTACGGACTGACGCTTCAGCCGGATGCCCATCCGGAAAGTCCGCAGACCAAACGGCGATTGATGGGACTGCTGGAAGTTTCGGGAATCCTCGAGCGTTTGGTGCGCGTGAAGCCGCGCGCTGCAACTCTGAAAGAGGTTTTGAACTATCACACGGCGGATTACGTAGCGCGCGTGCGTGAGTTGTCAGCCGGTGTCGGCGGGGACGCCGGTGAGTTCACTCCCATTGGCACAGGCAGTTACGAGATTGCACTCCTGTCCGCAGGTGGCGCCCTGGAAGGGCTCGATGCCGTCATGAAAGGGACGGTAAAAAACGTCTATTGCCTGATTCGGCCGCCTGGCCACCATGCCGAAAAAGACCGTGCGCGGGGCTTCTGTGTGTTTGCCAACAACGTACTGGTCACCCAGCGTGCAAAGATAGTGCACGGCCTCAAGCGAGTGGCTATCGTCGATTGGGATGTGCACCACGGCAACAGCCAGGAGCATGCGTTTCTGGAAGACCCCAGTGTGCTCACCGTCTCGGTGCACCAGGACAACTACTATCCGCCAGACTCCGGTCACCTGAGCGAGAATGGCCGCGGCACTGGACTTGGCGCCAACATCAACATTCCGCTGCCTCCCGGGTCCGGCCATGGCGCCTATCTGGAGGCGTGGTCCCAGGTTGTAATTCCGGCTGTGCGCCGCTTCAAGCCCGAGCTCATCATTGTCTCCTCAGGATTCGACGGCAATGCAATGGACCCGTTGGGCAGAATGATGTGTCACAGCGAGACCTACCGGGCACTGGCGCGGATGACTTTGGACTTGGCCGACGAGGTCTGCGCCGGCCGAGTGGTGATGCTGCACGAAGGCGGCTACTCGACGGCCTACGTACCCAATTGCGGGCTGGCAGTCATCGAAGAGATGGCGGCCTTTCGAACCGATTGTGCCGACCCGTTTCTACCGGTGTTCGAAAACATGGGTGGGCAACCCTTGCAGCCCCACCAATCGGCCGTCATCGATCAAGCCCAGAAATTACTGGACCGGATTCCTTAATGGGGCGCGGCTGCTGCACGACATGACGGTGGCAGCTGAGCTGGCTTGATCCGCTCTCCGTTGGTGCAGCTCCAGAGCACGTGGCCCTCTTCAATTCTGGGTACAAAAATCAACTCACCGCGTCGCGTGCTGACCGTCAGAAGCATGCGTTTCGTGTCCAGTGACAGATGCGACCCGTGCGGGAGCGTCGATTCAACCCCTACGCGACTCAGCGAATCAGGAACTTGTTGTGACGACTCGTAAAAGTGGGCTAACGCATCACGCGCGCCCTGGGACTCCGTTACGACCGATTGCAGCTCCGCCCTGACCTGGTAGTCGTTGTAAGCAGGTATTGCGACCGCGGCGAGTACACCGATGATATAGACGGAAACCAGGAATCCAAACCCGGCGCCCAGCCGGCCGGCGTAAGGAACAAACAGGGCCAGCACATAGGCGAAGCCATTTCGCGAGGGCACCTCAGACTCTTTGTCCATCACCCGGGCGAAGCGTTTCGTCAGCCACGGATAGCCGGCGACCAGCTCATGGAACGACATCCAGAAGCCGCTCGTGCCGGCCGACTGGCGCAGGTACGAGCCTGGATCCAGCTTGGCCCAACGCTTTGCACCGGCAGACAGGGCTGCCAGCGCATGGCCGGCGCTCTCCGGAGAACTACAGCACGCCAGGCCATGGCGATCACAGGAGCTTTCCTTCGCCCGCGAGTACGCCGCACCCAGTATCGGTAGCCACAAAACCGGCCAGCGAAACAGATGGCCGGACAGATGCCGCAGACGCAGGTGGCCGAGCTCATGGCCCATGTAAAAACGGACACCCTCGCCGTGCCTGTCCATCGCGTCGATGACATCAGACATCAGCACGACATATTGCAGACCCAGGAATTTGGTGGCGAAGGCGTTCAGGGCACCGTTGCCGGCTATCACGTAGGCCTTGGGCCGTTCGGACATCTTCAGTCGCTCGCAACAAGCAACGAAGTGGGCGTGCAGGTCCGGAAACTGCGTTTCGGACAATTCAACGCCGTCGCCCTTGATTCGGGCGATGAGGGCTGACTGGGCGAAGAGATAGAGAAGGAAGCCCACGGCCAGCATGATCAGTGCACCACCGAAGGTGCCTATGATCAATGCCACCCAGACCAACAGCCCGAGCACCAGGGTGATGAGACCTAACGTGCGCTCGCGTGGATAGACGAGCTCGTCCATGACCTGCTTCCTGATGTGAGGAAAGACAGCGCAATATGTAGTGGATTCGGGCGCGCCAAACCGCGAGCGAATTCACGGCTTCATCATTTCGCTTGGCTTGCCTGGCGGAGTTTCTCCTAATGACACATTGAACAGGCGCGCGTCGGGCCGTGTTTGACGGCGTCGATCGCCAGTTTGGTGTGACAGCCCCGGCAGAAGGTGTGAAATGTGGCTTCGCTCGAGTGGGGCAGGTCGCGACGTTCGGCGCGATGGCAGTCTATGCAAGCCAGAAAGCCGGTGTGGTCGATGTAGTTGTGGTGGCAGGCCACGCAGTTGACCGACAGGTGGCTTTCGTGCGGAAAGATCACTGCAATCTTGCTTGGACGCGCGGCGGGCTCGAGCAGGAGGCGGCTCGCGGTAGGTGAGGGCATCAGGGGAATGAGGGCGGCCACGGATACATGTGTTGCGCGCCTGAGCAAGTTCTGGTGCGAGCGGGAGTTTCGCGGCCGCACGGCAAACCATGCCAATGGCACGAGCAGCAGCACTAGAACGGCAGCCGTTTTGGTCAAACCGGCGACGAGCTGTTTGCTTCCCATGATATGAGCACACAGTGCCAACACCATCACGGCCGCAAGCACGATGTGCAGAGTTGCCGAGCGTGGAGGCCGACCTTTGGCCTGGCTCGTTGAATTCCTCAACGCCGTGCGCGCTGACAGGCCTGTTTGCACGAGGACAGCCGCCAGGATGACCGCTATCACACCGAACCACATGAATAGTGGGGCCGAAGGCAGAAGATAGCGGCCGATCGACGGCTGCGAGCACAACAGCACAGTTACGTGGAGAGCTGCCGCACCGAGCATCCACCACCCAATGAGGCGGTGTTGCCTGAGGCCGAGCAAACGACTATGCGGCAGTCCGTCTCCCCGCAGCGGAAACACATAGAGAAAAACGGCTAGCGCTACGCAGACATAACCGGCGCCGATACCCACATCCCACAGGATTCCGCCAGCCACCGCGGGCGGGCTCAGAAGCAACAATCCGCCCAGGAGTAGTGCGATTGCGAGCCGGCGGTAGGTGCTCCAGGCCATCTTCTAAAGGTTCTTGAATACCCGTAACAACAGCGAGTTCAGTACTTCGATCTGCGCGGCGTCGAGATCTTTGAAAGCGGACTGATAGATGCGGCTTGCTACCGAGCGGACTTGTTTGACGATCTTCTCACCGGCTGCGGTGATATATACGTCAGTGACGCGCGCATCGGCGGCCCGTCTCGAGAGAGTTACAAGCCCGCGCTTTTCCAGTCGCTGCACCACCCGTGTCATGGTTGAGAGGCGGATGACCGCTCGTTCAGCGATCTCGCTCACACTGCTCGGGCTGCACTCATGTAGCAACATCATCGCGCGCCAACTCGGCAGGTCCATGTCGATGCGCCGCAAGGCCAGCTCCATGTCCATCTCGTACCGGCGGGCGGTACGGGTGATGAGATAGAAGGGCCAATCGGCAATCCGGAAGTCCGGGTGGGCCGGATCCCCGCGAACTTTGGCGTCGTCCATAATTACTTGCAAAATCACGTGATGACGGTACTATTATGGCACAGGAGATCTGCGAATGAATCGGTATAGCGCTGATCCTGCTTCCGTGCGTGGCCTGGTTCGTCCCGACTGCATTCATCGGGACGTCTATCTTGATCCCGAAGTGTTTGATCTGGAGATGGAGCGCCTGTGGCGCAACGCCTGGATCTATGTCGGTCACGACAGCCAGGTCCCCAATCCGGGCGATTTCTATTCCGCGCAGATCGGCCGTGAGCCGGTCATCATGGTCAGGGGCACCGACACGAAGGTGCGGGTGTTGCCGAATCGATGCTCCCACAAGGGCACGAAGTTGGTGAGCGCGACCCAGGGACATTGCCAGGCCGGCCTGCTGCGCTGTCCGTATCACGGTTGGACCTATCGGCTGGATGGCACGCTGCGGTCGGTCCCCATGAAGAGCGGCTATGAGGGAGTGCAGGAGCCGCTGCGCGGCCTCACCGAGCTCAATTCCTTCAACTACCGCGGTTTTGTGTTCGTGCGCCTCGCGCACGAGGGACTGGGCTTCCAGGAGTTCTTCGGCGACTCCTTGACCTCAATAGACAACATGGTAGACCGCTCGCCTGAAGGCCGCCTGGAAGTCGCTGGGCCGCCACTGCGGTATCTGCACGACTGCAACTGGAAGATGTACGTCGAGAACCTCAACGACGCCATGCATCCCATGGTTGCCCACGAATCCTCCGCTGGTACGGCGAAACGCCTGTGGAATTCCGCGCCGCCCGGCACCCCCAAGCCGATGGTGATCGAGCAATTCACTCCCTTCGTGAATGACTACGAGTTCTTCGAGAAAATGGGGGTCAAGGTCTATCCGCACGGACACAGCTACACGGGAGTCAATTTCTCGATCCATTCCAGCTACTCGAGTGTGGGCGAATACGAAAAACGGATGGTCGCGGCCTATGGCGAGGAGAGGGCGCGTGCCATATTGAGCGAGGCACGCCACAACACCGTCTACTATCCGAGTCTGACCATAAAAGGTGCGATTCAAACCATTCGAGTGGCGCGGCCACTGGCCGTAGATAAGACGCTCATCGAGAGTTGGACGTTCCGATTGGTCGGTGCGCCCGACGAGATTCTAGCGCGCTCTGCCACGTATTCCCGGCTGATCAACGCGCCGACATCGATGGTCGGGCATGATGATCTGCATTGCTATCGTGCGATCCAGGAGGGGTTGGCTTCAGCCAGCTCGAACTGGGTCAGCCTGCATCGTAATTTCACACCGACAGAAAGTGCTGGCATCACGGGTACCTTTGGTGCCACGAACGAAGCCCCGATGCGAGGTCAGTACCGCGCCTGGGCCGAGTTGATGACACAAGTCGAGATCCCTCCCGCATGAGTGCGCAATCCGCCATCGACCTCGTCTATTACGAAGCGCGCCTCATCGATGAAAAGCGCTTCGACGAATGGTACGAGCTGTTTACCGACGATGCGCTCTACTGGATGCCACTGTCCCGCGACCAACCGATAGGCGAGACGTACACGTCCCTGTTATATGAGGACAAGCTGCTGTTGAAGGTCCGGATTGAGCGGTTGCGTCACCCGAATGCGTTCTCGCAGCACCAACCCAGCTTTTCGCAGCATGTCCTGCAGCAACCAGCTCTCGAGAGCAACGATCCGGCTTCGGGCCGTTGTGTAATCCGAACGCCCTTCATATATGTGGAGACCAAGCGCGACACACAGCTCATGCTGGCTGGCGTCGCCTTTCACCACGTGGCATCAACACCGGGCGGCTGGAAGATCCATATGAAGAAGGTGGAGCTGCTCAACCGTGATGCTGCGTTGCCCTCCATAGAGCTGCTCATTTGAAACACAGGGTCAGTGGAACGGTATTCGAGGCCTTTCTGCGCTCGGTCGCGCTCTATCCTGACCATGACTTCCTGTGCGTTCTTCCCGAGACGGCCCGCGCCTACGACATCCAGCCGCGAGCTTTCTCTTACCAGCAGGCCGGACGGCAGGTTGCCGACCTGGCCGGCCGCTATCGGAGCGCGGGATTGCGTCATGGCCATCGTGTAGGCCTGATGCTCGAGAACAAGCCGGCGATGTTCTTTCACTGGCTTGCGTTGAACTCTCTCGGCGTTTCGGTGGTGCCGATCAATTCCGATTGGCGTGCCGCTGAGTTGGAGTACGTCATAGGCCATTCGGAGATCGCAGTAGCGGTCGTGCCCGTCGCGCGGCAACAGGACATCAAGCGCGCTGCCGCGGCCGCCGGTCGTGAGGTGGTGGTAACATCTGAACTGCTGCCGGATCTGGACTCCCTGGCCGGCGCGCCGCTGCCGGGCGAATCCCTGCCCGATGAGCGCAGCGAATGCGCGCTCCTCTATACATCTGGGACAACGGGTCGGCCTAAAGGCTGTGTCCTTACCAACGAGTACTATCTGTGGGCGGGAACCTGGTATTCAGAGTTGGGCGGGCTCTGCAAGCTTGCGGAGGGCGCTGAACGGCTGTTAACTCCGTTACCCATGACTCACATGAACGCCATGGCATTTTCGACCATGGTCATGATGTTGACGGGCGGCTGCATCATTGCGGTCGATCGATTTCATCCCAAGACTTGGTGGGAGAGCGTGCGGGGCTCGCGCGCTACGGTCGTTCATTACCTCGGTGTGATGCCTGCAATGTTGCTCGGTGCGGAGCCCTCGCAAGCCGACCGCGACCACTCCGTCAGATTTGGATTTGGAGCGGGAGTGAGTGCCCGCCTACATGCGCCGTTTGAGGACCGCTTTGGCTTTCCGTTGGTGGAGGCCTGGGCCATGACCGAAACCGGCGCAGGCGCCGTCGTGATCGCGAATCACGAGCCGCGGAAGGTAGGGACTGCCTGTTTTGGCAGGCCATCTGCGCGGGTCGAGTTTCGCATCGTCACCGAGCAAGGGGAGGATGCCTCGCCCGGGCAGCATGGCGAGTTGTGGGTCCGGTCCGCGGATGCTACGGGGCGCCCGGACTATGGGTTCTTCAAGGAGTATCTGAAGGACCTGATGGCGAGCCGCGAAGCCTGGGCCGGCGGATACTTCCACACGGGCGACATCGTTTTCGCGGATGAGGAAGGCGATCTCCACTTTGTCGACCGCAAGAAGAACGTCATCCGCCGCAGCGGCGAGAATATTTCCGCCGTGGAAGTCGAGGGCGTGATTCTGCAGCATCCCAAAGTTGCCAGCGTTGGCGTCGCGGCGGTCCCCGACGAAGTGCGGGGAGACGAGGTGATGGCCTGCGTCGTGCCACGCAGCTCGCTGACGGCGGACGAGCAGTCAACTCTGGCTCGAGAGTTAGTAGACTTTTGCCTCCAACGCCTGGCGTACTTCAAGGCACCGGGCTTTGTCGCGTTCTGTACTCAGTTACCGCTGACGCCTACTGAGAAGATCCAGAGAGCCAAACTCGGAGAATTGGCGCGCGAAAAAATGGGTGGGCCCGGCACAATAGACTTGCGCGAGATGAAGAAACGCTCTCCGACGGCTGCCTAGTACGATGGAAGCCGTTGTCACAGTACCGGTCACGATTCCCTACACACGCTTCTCGACACACAGCGCTCACTGGTTCGCGGCCCGAGCGCTGTCTGAGTTACTGACCCGGAGCCATCTCGAGAAAAGTGCCGTTGACGGGTTGTGTTTCGCCAGCTTCACGCTGGCACCCGACACGGCCGTGGCGCTGACTCAGCATCTGGATGTCTCACTGCGGTGGCTTGACCACATTCCCATGGGAGGCGCCGCCGGAATCGTCGCCTTGCGCCGCGCCGTACGCGCCGTCGAGGCGGGTGATGCGGAGGTGGTTGCTTGTATTGCCGCAGACACCAATGGAACAGATACGTTCAACTCCACATTGGGCAGCTTCAGCCAGTTCACGCAAGATGCAGTCTGGCCGTACGGATCGGGCGGCCCTAACGCCAGCTTTGCCTTCTTGACCTCGTACTACATGCGTGAATACGGGGCGCGTCGGGAGGATTTCGGCAAGCTTTGTGTTTCACAGCGCGCAAACGCCCTGAGTTTCCCGCACGCGCTGTTTCGAAAGCCCCTGACGTTGGATGAGTACCTGAATGCACGCCCAATAGCGGATCCACTGAGGCTGTTTGATTGCGTCATGCCTTGCGCCGGGGCGGAGGCATTCCTGGTCATGTCCAAGACGCGAGCCCGCGATCTTGGGCTGAGTTTCGTGCGAGTTCTGTCAACTTGCGAGCGACACAACGCCTTTCCTGAAGACCCGATCCAAATGCGCGGCGGATGGGTCCTGGACCGTGATCAGCTCTTCTCACGCGCAGGCGTGCGGCATGAAGATGTAGATCTTCTACAAACTTACGACGACTACCCCGTCATCAGCCTTCTGCAGATGGAAGATCTGGGATTTTGCGCAAAGGGTGAGGGGCCTCAATTCGTACGCGATCACACTTTCACCATTGACGGGACTTTCCCTCACAACAGCTCGGGCGGCCAACTCTCAGGAGGGCAGGCCGGCGCGGCGGGTGGTTTCCTCGGCATGACAGACGCCATCCGCCAACTCACGGGATCCGCATTGGGAGCAGCGGTTGCCGATGCGGAAGTTGCCCTGGTCAGTGGTTTCGGGATGATCAATTATGATCGCGGGTTGTGTTGTGGGGCTGCGATTCTTGCGCGGGACGTGAAGTGAATCCGGCGATGCCATTGCCGCCCTCAAAGCGGAGCCGGAGTGCGCTTCGACTGACTGCGGCGGCGGCGATGGGTCGTTTCGAGTTGCAACGCTGTGCTCAATGCTCGGCGGTTCAGTATCCGCCTCGCGAGGCTTGCCACCGGTGCTTGTCCGTTGATCTGAAGTGGACTTTGCAGACGGGCACCGGACAGCTCATATCAGAAACGACGCTGTTCCATAGCCATGATGCCTATTTTCGGCAGCGACTACCCTGGCGCCTGGGGCTGGTGCGCCTCGACGCAGGCCCAACTGTAGTGACTCATCTTCACAGCTCCGTGCCAGCTGCTCCGACCAACGTGATGATCACAGCACGCCTTGATAAGGCAGGGCAGGCAGCGCTGATAGCCCGCCCGCCCTCTGCAGAGGACATTGCCATGAATGACGATCCCCGCATCCGCGAAATGGGCTGCGATCCGCAGGGGCGGGAGGTATTCATTACAGACGGCGCGAGTGCAGTGGGGGAGGCTTTGACAAGTGAGTTTCTGGCTGCCGGCGCGCGCCGTATCTGGGTGGGCAGGGCTCCAGATGCGACTATCAAACAAGGGGTGGGCGAACCGTCAGCGGCGATTTCGATCGTGCCGATTGACGTGCGCAATAACGATTCCGTTCGGGGGGCGGCGCAGGCTATTGGGGCGGGTTTGGATATTGTGGTGAACAACGCGCGGTATTGGGGTAGCGCCGCCCAGGCGCGGGCCGAGATGGAGGTCAACTACTTCGGTCTTTTGAACCTGACTCAACACTTTGAGACCCGCGTGTCTGCTGCGTGGGTCAACCTCCTCACCGTGGACGCCCTCTGCAGCATTCCGTCGCAAGCGACGTTCTCGGCCTCAATGGCGGCGGCACTTTCCCTTTCACAGGCGCTTCGTGCTCGGCTTCGGCCGGGTGGTGTGCGCGTGGTCAACGTGTTTGCCGGTGCAATCGGCGTCGACAGCCTGGCGCGGTCTGTCACTGCGGGTTTGCGGGAGGGCGTTGAGGATGTCTTTCCGGGCGACATGGCGCAGGACTGGCTGGCACGTTGGCTGGAGAGCCCCAAGGTGCTGGAACGCGAGGTAGCCCGATGACAGAGTCAGGCGCCTCGGGCGGCGGCGCGGGTAACACAGGCACGGCGCCATTCGCCCTGCTCACCGGCGGCAGCTCGGGCATAGGCGCCGCAACCTGCCAACTGCTTCTGGCCGCGGGCTACCAGGTGATCTCGTTGGACCGCAAGCCCGGCTCTCTTTCCTCGCCCAACCTGCACACTCTGCCGGTCGACCTGACCGACATCGAAGCGACGCGGGCCGTATCGGCCGAAGTTGCCCGCCGCTTCCCAATCACCACCGTCATCCACAATGCGGGCGCAGTCCGGCAGCAACCCCTAGAGCAGGTAACTGACGAGGATCTTCAGGTGTTGATGAACTTGCATGTCGCGGCGCCGATTGCGTTGGTACAGGCTAATTTGCCGACCATGAAGGCGCAACGATTCGGTCGCATCGTTCTCGTATCGACACGCGCAGTACTGGGGTTGGCCAACCGCACCGTCTATTCCGCAACCAAAGCGGCGATGTTGGGTCTGGCGCGGACTTGGGCGTTGGAGCTGGGGCCGCATGGGATCACGTCCAACGTGGTTGCTCCGGGCCCAATCGAAGCTACCGACGTTTTCCACGACATCATCCCCAAGGACAGCCCCAAGATTGCGGGCATCATCGAGTCCATTCCGGTCAAACGGCTCGGACGACCGGAGGATGTGGCCCGGGCTGTGATGTTTTTCGCCTCCGCGGAGGCCGGGTTCGTTACGGGCCAAACGCTGTTTGTTTGCGGTGGGACGTCCGTGGGAAGCATTGTTTTCTAGCGGGTCGGGCAGCGCCGCAACACGCTGCATATCCTCCAGGCAATAGGCTGTATTTCCACTGGTCATTCGTCTGGCGCCCCAAGCCACGCTAGTGTGACCTCAACGAAGTCCGCAGTGCTGACAGCGCTGTCCCGGGCTCGTTGACAATGGGGGGGATAATTCATGTTGCGGATTGCTTTGACCATCTGCGCGAGCTCGGCGTTGCTCGTGACCCTTGTGCCGCGGGTCTCACTGGCCGACACGGAAGAGGCGAGCGAGGCCTTGCAGGAAATCATTGTGACCGCCGAAAAGCAGACCCGGAATCTGCAAAAGACGGCCGCCGCCGTGACGGTGATCTCTGCCGATACGCTGATCGACTCCGGTGTGGACAATCTGCGTGAAGCCCAGAAACTGGTGCCATCCGTACGCTTCCAGGCGGAGGGAAACAACACACAGGTGATTGTTCGCGGCGTCGGAGCAGTGCTCGATTTCCAGAATGTCGAGCCTAATGTGGCCTTCAATTTCGCCGGCATCTACATCCCGCGTGAAGCGACGAGTGCCGGGTTCTTTGACGTTGCCCAGTTCGAGGTACTTCCCGGTCCACAGGGTACGTTGTATGGCCGCAGCGCAATCGGCGGAACAATCAACCTCACGCCCACCCGCCCAGGTTTCAACAACGACGGAACTGCCATTCTGGAAGTGGGCAACTATTCAGCCGTCCACGCCACGGTGACCCAGAACCTGCGGGCCTCCGATACTGTCGCACTAAGAGCTGCGGTGGATTACAACCGGAACGACGGGGTCATGAAGACAGGCGCCGACTCCAAAGACGATGTGAGTGCCCGCCTGTCGGCTCTCATCAACCCCAACGACCGGCTGTCGATCTATGTCTGGGGCCAGGCTGCCGCGAAGTACGGACGCACGGCGAATCTCGTCAACAAAGGAACCGAGCCTGTCAGCGGCGGCTATTGTGAGCCTTGCTTCCTGCACTCCGATGCTTGGGATGATACGCGCACCGGGGCGTTCGCCCAGCCGTTCGGCGAGCCGGCTGCCGAAAAGAACAACTACCGCACTGCCATGCTCGGCGGCCAGATCGACTATGCGTTCGACGGCATGACCCTCAGCTACATACCCTCTTATCTGTATCTGAATACGGTGCCGGTGTATTGGCTGAGCGCCATCCAGTCGATCAATTCCGCGCATTACAATCAGATTACGCAGGAGCTGCGGCTCGCCAGCACCGGAGCCGGGGCCCTGAAGTGGCTCGGCGGAATCTACTTCTACAATGTCCGCAACAGCGGACAGTTCACGTTGTTCGCCAATCTACCGTTTGGATTTCTGCAGGACGATGTTGCGGCCAACCGCCTGAAAGGCTATGCCGCGTTCGGTCAAGGCACGTACAGCTTCACCGACACGTTGCGCGTAACCTTGGGCGCACGCGCCAGCTCCACGAATCGTACTGCGAACGGTAATTCGCCGCTCGCGGTCGGGGGATTGCCTTACACATTCGACAAGACCTACGGCCACATCGATTGGAAGGTTGGCGTCGAGAAAGACCTGCTGCCGAAGGTGATGCTCTACGGTGCCGTGCAGACCGGCTACCAACCCGGGACGTTCAATGAGTTGCCGAATACGCCCACTTTCAGCAATGAAGTGAAGGCATCGCGCCTGCTCGCCTATACGGCGGGCATCAAATCCCGCTGGTGGGATGATCGTGTGCAGATCAACGATGAGATCTTCTACTACGATTATCGCAATCTGCTCATTCAAAGCTACGACATCTCGGCGCCCTTCAATGCGATCTTCAATGCCAAGAAGGTCGCCATCAAGGGTAACCAACTGGATATTCTCGCCAGGGTATTCACCGCTGACGAGGTCAACTTGAACCTGGGCTACTCGCATGCGCGTAACGTGGATTTCATTACGCCAAACGGGCAGAACTTCAATGGATTCCAGCTGGCCTACGCCCCGGATTTGACCGCTACGGCAGGCTACACGCATAACATTCCACTCGGCAGCGCGACCCTTCGGGCACACATCGACTGGCGATTCGAAAGCGCCTGGTATGGTGACTATGTCCACAACAGGGGCACGCGTCAGAACCCCTCAAACAAGGGCGATGGCTCACTGACTTACGACGCGTCGACCTGGAGCGTGGGTGTCTGGGTAAAGAACATCCAGAACAAGGTAGTAATTGCGGCCACGGCCGCCGCCGGCATACCGGGGCCTGCCACTTCGTACCTCGATGAGCCCAGGACCTATGGCCTGCGCTTTTCGGTCAAATACTGACAGCGGAAGGGCGAGGGCGTTACAGCTTGAGAACCAGGCGCGGGCAGGCAGCCCGCGAGACACAGATCATCATTGTGTTCTGAGCGGCGCGCTCCTGTGGTGTCAGGATCGAATCGCGGTGATCGATGGAACCTGCCAACACAGCGGTCTCGCAGGTGCCACACGTACCTTCCCCACAAGCTGACAAGACTTCCACGCCCGCTTCCTGCACCGCTTCGAGAATGCTCTTGCCCGGGGGGACTTCAATTGTCTTGCCCGAAATTGTCAGCTCGACCTGAAAGGCCTCACTCAAGATCGGCTCGCTGACAGCCACGGGCGCAAAGCGTTCGAGGTGTAGGGCGCCGGAACGCCAGGAGGCACAACGACCCTCCACGGCTGTCAGCAGCGGCTCTGGACCGCAACAATACACGAGGGTCTCGTCATCGGGATCCCTCAGGATTTGCGCCAAATCCAGCAAACCGCTCTCGTCCTGCGGATTGACGGAAACCCGTCCTGGATAGCGCGCCTGAAGCTCCTCGGCAAACGCCATGGAGCCTCGACTTCTGCCTCCGTAGACCAGCCGCCAGTCGGAACCCGCCGCTTGCGCCGCAGCCAACATGGGAACCAGCGGTGTGATGCCAATGCCGCCGGCAATGAACAGGTAGCGTGGAGCGGGCACCAACAGGAAGTGATTTCGGGGGCCGCGAACGTGTACAACCGTCCCGATGTGCAGGCGATCGTGCACGTGGATGCTGCCGCCGCGACCCTTAGGCTCGCGCAGGACACCGACCTGGTAACTGCATCTGTCGTCAGGGTCGCCGCACAGGGAATACTGACGGATGAGGTCCGGACTCAACACCAGATCCAGATGTGCCCCCGGCTGCCAGGGCGGTAATTGCGCGCCGTGTGCATCCCGAAGTGTCAGCACTACAACGCCTTCTGCGGCGTCCTTACGGTCGCAGACGATTAGTTCGAGGCCGGCCGCTGCCGCAGAGTCCAAATGCATCTGGTCAGGGGCTTGCGCGGTCCCGCTTCCCCGGGGTGAAGGTGACCGGCAGATTGGCCATGAAAGCATAGTCGCCGCCACCGAAGTCATAAACGGGACGGTCCACAGTCACACGCAGATCGGAAAGCCGCTTGAGGAGCTCTTCGAGCACCACGCGCAGCTCCATGCGCGCCAACGCCGCGCCGGGACAGGTATGTATACCGAATCCAAAACTCAGATGTCGGTTGCGTGTGCGGTCGATTCGATATTCGGTTGGTGCCTCAAACACCTTCGGGTCCCGATTGGCGGCGGCCCACCCCATGTACACATCCGAACCAGCCGGGATGTTGACCCCGGCCACGTCGGTTGGTTTGCTGGTACGGCGGAAGAAGCCGTAAAACGGCGGCCGCAGGCGCAACGCCTCCTCGATCGCGTTTGGAATTCTGTCTGGACTGCGCAGCAGCTCGTCGCGAACAGCAGGTTTCGAGAACACCTCGTAGATCAGGCTCACCATGGCCGACGTCGTGCTGTGGTGGCCGGCGCCCAGGAAGGCAGCCAACAGGACGACATAGTCGTTGTCATCCAACCGGCGACCTTCAATCTCCATTGCCGCCAGTTGCGAGAGATAGTCATCGCGAGGGTGCGCCTGGCGATCATGCACTTCGGCGACCGTGACGGCCGCAAATGCCGCCTGCCGTCGACCAAACTCTTCGGGATTGCCCTGAGCCGCGAACATGGCCAAGGCCGTTTCGCGTACCTTGGGCACCAGCGCATCATCGATCCCGACCAGTCGGCAAATCGTCTCCGCCGGCACCGGCTCCGCCAACTCGTGATTCAGGTCGCAGGAGCCCTTTTCAATGAAACTGTCAATGTGTCGGCCCACATCCGCGCGCACGAACGGCTCCATTGATGCCGCGGTCTTCGAAGTGACCGCCCCGTTGAAAATGGCTCGCCAGGTGCTGTGGCGGGGCGGATCCATCTCGAGCGCCGGAATCGGATTGCGCGGCAGCATGGGACGCAGAACTTGCGGCTCGGAAGAGAACGTCTTGTAGTCCGCCATCGCGCCCTTGACGTCCTCATAGTCCAACAACATGAAGAAGCCGTTGTGCTCGTCGCTATGCGCTACCGGACAGCGCTTGCGGGCGGTCTCGAAAATCTCCAGGGAGCGCGCGGGTGACGTCGTGTAGCAGCTCCAGTGACGCGTCTCAGCTTCCACCCCATTCGATGGCGGATCTTTTTCCGTGCTCACCTCGGTATACCCCTCGTAAAACCCAATCGTTTGGAGGTTGAGCGCGGGCCCCCTGCCGGTCAAATCACCGCTCGAAATAGGACGGATGCCCAGAAAGCATGGGATGGTTTACCTTTGCCCGCTCCTAGCCGCCGAGGTAGTCTTCTGCCGCCAGCATGGCCATTTCAATCAACTGGGGCGTGAGCTCCTGTGCAACCGGCTCTCCGCGCCGCGTGTGCACCCACCCAAGGTAGGTTGTCCCCCGCGCGGCCAGAAACAGGGGCAGCAGCGCCAGATGCGCGTCCGGCAGAGCACGAATCTGCCGATACCCGTCGATCAAACCGTCGCGGGCATCCTCATAAATTGCGTCCCGCCGAATGAAGTAGAGCGACGTGGCCAACTCGAACAGGTGCCACCCAAACCCGGCGTCATCAAAGTCGATGACCTGCAACCGACCTGCGTCCACCAGGACATTCTCAGGCACCAGATCTGCATGGATGAGCCCGTATCGGTCGCTGCCCGTACCGAACTGCCTCAGCTCCCGGTACAGCGTCTGCTTCAGGTGGACAAACAACTCCCGCTGCGAATCCGACAGGGCCTCGAGCTCCCAGAAACGCCCCCAAAAGGGATTCTCGCCCGCCAGCCCGTCGGCATCCCAGGCGTGACGTTTGAAGCCCTCCGGCGCAGTCCACGAGGCGGAATGATTGTGGACCCGAGCGGCCAGCTTTCCGACATCCCTGTAAACGTCACCGACGCTACCGGCCGAGGCGGTAAAGCCTTGCTCAACCGATCCGAGCTGCTGCCCCGCGATCCAGTGAAACACATCGACCTGGCGCTCCCCGTCGAATCCCTCGATGAGGATCTTCTCGAACGATTGTCCGCTGTTGGTGAGCACGTGCCGAGGCACTTCGACGCCGTGATCGCTCAAAGCCTGCATCCATGTCCGTTCCGAATGCAACGCGGCGTCGCTGTGATACCCGCATCGATGGACGCGCAGTACCACTTTCCCGCCACCCTGCAGATGTGCGGCGAATACCGCGTTCTCGCGAACTTTGATGGGCTCCACTGACGTGCAATCGAGGTTCCAGTGCCTCTGCACGAGCAGTGCCAGTCTTTGCAGCAAGTCCGCCTGTACTGGAAAGCTCACGGGTCAGCCCACGCTGCTCAGAACTGAGTCCAGAGTCGAAAGCAACACATCGGCGTTCTGAGTCGAAAATGACATTGGCGGCCGGATTTTCAGAATGTTGTCGCCCATTCCGATGCGACTGATCAGGACGCCTCGTTCACGCATGGCGTTGACAATGACCTTTGTACGGGCGCCAGCTGGTTCCCGGGTCTGCTGATCCGTGACCATCTCAATGGCAAAGAACATTCCTTTGCCACGCACATCCCCGATGCTGGGATGCCTCTTCTGGAGGACGCGCATGCCGCTGAGAACGTAGTCGCCAACTCGCTGAGCGTTCTCGAGAAGCTTCTCGTCGCGCAACACGTCCAGAACAGCCAGTCCGACAGCGCTCGAAACTTCGTTTCCGCCAAACGTGTTGAAGTACATGTTCTCACTGGTGAAGCGTTCCATGAGATCGGCCGTTGTGACGACACCGGCCAGCGGATGGCCGTTTCCCATCGGTTTACCCATAGTCACAATGTCCGGAAGCATTCCATGGAGATCATGGCCCCACATGTGTGAGCCGAAGCGCCCAAAGCCGGCCTGCACCTCATCCGCGATGACTAGTCCACCGGCCGCGTGAACCGCTTTGGCGACTTTAGGAAAATACCCGCGCGGAATCTCCGGCAGCCCCTCGCTGGAGAAGGCCGTGCAGAACAAAACCGCCGCTAACTTAACTCCATTTTTGGCTAGATCATCGATCGCTTGTTGCAGGTCGCGCACGTATGCGTCTGCCAGTTCGTCGTCGCTGCGACCGTTGCGCTCCCTGTAAGGGTCGATAACGGGCACGCACCGAACAAACGGGCCTCGCTTGGAGGCGGGAGTGAACACGGAGCTGATCTGCGACACGGCGGCCGTATTGCCGTGGTAGGCGAACGCAGTCGAAATGACTCCCATGTGCCCAGTGCACTCGCGCGCAATCCTAAGAGCCAACTCATTCGCTTCGCTGCCCGTACAGGTTAAAAACACTCGCTCCAGACTAGCTTGAAAAGTGGCAAGCAATCGCTCCGCGTAGTTGACGACCGTCTCGTCCAGATACCGGGTGTGACTGTTCAGTGTACCGGCCTGCTTGCAGAGCGCCTCAACGACCCGTGGGTGGCAGTGCCCGACGTGAGGGACATTGTTGTAGGCGTCCAGGTAGCGCTTCCCGTCGGCGTCATAGACCCACACACCTTCGCCACGAACCAACTGCAGCGGTTTTTCATAGAACAGGGGCGAGTGACGCCCCAGAACCTTGAAACGACGCTCAAGTAACGAAGTATTCATTTCTTTGCGTTGTAGTACGCATCGAGGACCACAGGGCTCTCCGGCAGAGTGGAACCGCCATCGACGACAATCGTCTGACCCGTGATATAGGCTGCTTCATCCGAAGCCAGGAACAACATTGTGTTGGCAATGTCGATTGGGTTGCCCAGCTTGCCCAGCGGGATGCACTTCGCCATCTCTGCAATCTCAGCCTCGCTTCCCAGGGCCTCCATGGCGGGCGTGCGGATATATCCTGGTTCCACGCCATTGACCGTGATGTTCTCGCGAGCGAATTCGAGCGCCGCGGTGCGGATCAGCCCATTCATGCCACTCTTGGAGGCGGCATAGTGAGCCGTGCCAGGCATGGCGACGTTGGGACCTGTTACCGAGGACGTAAAGAGCATGCGGCCACCACCTTGCCTGCGCAGGTGGGGCAGGGCGGCTTGAATCAACCAGAATCCCGCTTTGAGATTGACAGCGAGGGTAGTGTCGAGATCGGCGTCACTCAACTCTTCGATGGGCAATACCGGATAGACAGCGGCGTTATGAACCACAATGTCCAGTCGTCCATAGGTCGAAACGGCATGCGCTACCGCGCGATTCACCTGCTCGTGCTGACCAACATCGGTTTGCAGAAGACTGGCTACGCCACCGGATGTGACTATTGAATCCGCAACCGCCTGGCCGTTCTTGGCCGTGCGCGTGACAATCAGCACCTTGGCACCCGCCGCAGCAAATCGCCGGGCGATCCCCTCACCAATGCCTTGACCCGCGCCCGTGACGAGCGCCACTTTGCCCTTGAGATCACCGATCATGAGATTTCTCCCCTTGCGCTTTAGGTCGCCTGGCTGGCGCCCAGGCGCGCGTGTGCGTCCCGTTGTTGCCACAGAACCGGCGGCAGAATACAAATCCAACTGGTCATGAAGAACGCAATCGCCAGCCAGTTGACCCGATCATAGTGAGACGGCGAGATCACGCTGGCCGCCAGCGCTGGTCCGATCGCCAGCCCCAACATCTGCATGGCGACCGCATAGACGACAACCCGGCCGCGGCGATCGAAGCTCGCCATTGATGCCAGAAGATAAGGGTGCGTCATGTTCCAGAAAAAGTTGTACGCGCACACCCAGAGGGTGAAAGGCAGGTACTCGAAACGCCCAATGAGGAACATCAGCGCGATTGCACCGCCTGCGATGCCCACCGACAACGGTCGCCACCGTCCAAATCGGGAGCCCAGCATGGCAGGCAGCAGCGCGCCGGCAACTCCAGCGAGTTGCGACAGAGTCAGGGCTGTTGCCACGCGCTGCTCTGATAGACCGCCGGCGGTTCCAATCAGGAACAGATACGCCCACGCCACGCCCTGCGCGACGAAGTAGGCAAACATGGCGGCGAGCGCGATCGACTTGAGTGACGTGGGCAGATTGACCGCGTCGGCCTCAACTGCGGCGGCCGTCTCACCGTTGCTTGGAAATGCGCCAATCAGCGGCAGAGCAGTCAGTGGAAACGCGGCAAAAAACAACAGCGGCCCGGTCATTCCGCTCCAGGCATACGCCGTGGGCATCAGATACAGCACCACGGCCCCGTACAGAAGTACCCACATGATGAGGTACCCAAAATTTCTGTCAGGGTTGGAGGTGAGTCCCACGGTGGTGAAACTCAGGGAGATGAGGCTTCCAGAACCCGCGCCCGCCAGGAAGCGCAACAGAACGAAAGCTGTCTTGTCGTGAACACCGATACACAGGAGGTTGCTGACGGCCACGAGGATCAGCGAGACCGCGATGACCTTGCGCCAGTTGAACCGATGCGCAAAGAAGGTCATCAACAGGGTCGTGGCAGTGATTCCCCAGACTTCAATCGAGGCGGCGTAGCCTGCGCTGCTGTCATCGAAACCGAGGTGCTCCACCAACCCCTGTACGAACCCGGGTTGGACAATGAACACCTCCGGTCCGATGACCCCGACCAGAATGGCGGCCACGAGCCCCCGTCGTTCAGAGGGCAACGTTGACGACCTGTACGGTGGTGTATTCCTTGAGCCCATCTACATTGAACTCAACGCCGATTCCCGAGCACTTTACCCCGCCGAAAGGCGCCATGGGGTGCAAAGTACCGTGCTGATTCACCCAGGCCGTTCCGCATTCGAGCTGGCTCGCGTAGCGGGCCGCCTCTTTGGGGTCGTTCCCCCAGACCGAGCCGCCCAGTCCCACATCCAGTGAGTTGGCACGCTCAATGGCTTCTTCCACGGTCTTGTACTTCACCAGCGGGATGACCGGTCCGAACTGCTCTTCCTTCACCACCCGCATGTTGTCTACGGCGTTGGCAATGACCGTCAATGGATAGAAGTAACCGGCTTTGCCCGACGGATTGCCGCCGACGACAATCTGAGCGCCCTGCTTGCGCGCATCCTCGACAAAAGCCGACACCTTGTCGAACTGCATCTTGTTCGAGACCGGACCAATCAGGTTCGCGGGATTCAGGCCATCACCGACCGGAATCTTCGCCACGTAGGCCGAGAACTTCTGGACCACTTCATCGTACTGGTCTTCGTGAACGTACAGACGTTTCAGGGCGGCGCAGGTTTGTCCCGCATTGATGAAGCAACCCCAGAAGAGCTTCTCCAGCAGCGGATCAATGTTTGTCCCCGGGAGAATGATGCCCGCATCATTGCCGCCCAGCTCGAGCGTTACGCGCTTGAGGGTATGGGAAGCACCCTCCATGACCTTCTTGCCCGTCGCGACGGATCCCGTGAACACAACCTTATTCACATCCGGATGGTTGACGAGGTGAGTGCCAACCTCGGCGCCACCGGTTACCGCGTTCACCACTCCCGCTGGCAGGATCTGGTTCATCAGTTCGACGAGCCGCAGTGTTGACAGGGGGGTGAACGGCGACGGCTTGATCACAACAGTACAGCCGACGCGGATGGCCGGCATGATGTGCCAAACGGCGATCATCATGGGCCAGTTCCACGGGGTGATGGATGCGACGACGCCCACAGGCTTGCGCCGCATGACAATCTTGCCGCTCTTGTCGTCCTGAATAGTCTCCTCGGGTAACGACAACCCCGCGGTGGCTCGTGTCCACGCCGCCGCGCCGCCCACCTCGAGGTTGGCTCCGGGGCCGCTTTGTGTTTTTCCCTGTTCGCGGGTGATGAGCTGCGACAGCTCCTGGTGATGCTTCTCGATCAGGTCACCGATGGCCAGCAGCTTCTGGACCCGATCGGCATCGGGCAGCGCTGCCCACGGCTTGAAAGCCGCTCGGGCACTCGCAACCGCCTGATCGATGAGCTCAACCGTTCCTTCCGGGCAGGCCGCCACAATCGTTTCGTCGGCTGGATTCAGGACGTTGAATGTCTTGGTCGTTGCGGCTGCCTTGCCGCCGATGGTTAGTGCGAACCCAGTCATGCTCTCATCCTCCAAAGTGGTAGCGCAGCTCCAACCCGTACTCGCGTGGTGGCGCGTAGACGCCCTGGTTGACTCCAATGAAGCCGGCCAGGTCGAGGTTGTAAATGCGGTACCACTTGTCAGCGGCGTTCTTGACGAACGCATGGATCTGCCAGCGATCATCGAGGCTGCTGAAGCCGATCCGGCCGTTGATGACGGCATAGGAGGGCTGCAGATCGACCGGCGCGTTGATCAGCTCGAGATATTGTTGGCTGTTCCACTTGGCATCGCCCTCAATGGAGGCCATGCCGCCGAACAGCGGCCATTCATAGCGGGCGAGGGCATTGAGTGTCCAATGCGGCGCCTGCGGCATTTCGGCGGGGACAATGATGCCCGCCGGAGTCGGCACGTGCGGCACCATGGATTCCAGGTGTGACACGCCCAACTGCAGGTTCAAGCCGTGAACCGGGACGACCGCGAATTCGATCTCACCGCCTTTGACCTTGGCGTCGACGTTCTCGACCACCTGAGTGGCAACATTCAGGAAGAAGCCCTGATAGTTCTTGTAGTCGTAGTGGAACACCGAGCCGTTGAGGCGGGCTCGGCCGTCCCAGAAGGTCGATTTGAAGCCCGCCTCGATACTGGTGAGCCGCTCCATGTTGTAGGGCAGGGTGGCCGGATCCACCGGTCCCGAAGTAGGTGCGGACCAGCCGCCACCCTTGGCGCCGCGGTTCCAGCTCGCATAGACCATTACGTCCTTCAGCGGCTTGTAGTCCAGCTCTACCTTGCCAGTTCCGATGTTGAACTTGCGATTGGCGTCCGGAAAGTCCGGCGAGACGTAGTGCAGGCTTTGCGGACAGGCGACGCACACGTAGTTGTAGTCGAACTTCTTGTCGTCGTAGGTATAACGCGCGCCGCCGATGAACGTCAATTGACTGGTCAGGTCGTATTCAGCCTGGGCGAATACCGAGGGTGAGTTGGTGCTGAGGCTGAAATCGGCCTGTCCCATACCGATCGGCTCGATCAAGTTCGTCGTACCGATGTCCCTGCTGTTGTAATGCAGGTAGTAGAAGCCACCGACCCAGCGCATCGAATCGAGCGAGCCGTTCAGACGCAGTTCCTGCGAAAGCTGGTGATAGTGATATAGCACGTCGTAGTTGAAGATCGGATTGGGAGTTACATCCGAGTCCTCGCCATAGCGCTTTACGGCGTGCAGGTAGTCAGTGACCGATGTCAGCGTGAAGGCATCGGTCTTCCAGATGCCATGCACGGTTGCGCCAATGACCGTGCGATTGAAAATGCCACGACGGTCTTCGGACTGGTGGAAGGGATTCGGGTCCGCGCTCGAGTAACCGAAGAAGTCCGCTCCGCCAGGATTGAACACGCCACGCCCGGTGCCATCTTCCGGGTTGGGTTGCGAGGCAGCCCAGGAGTAGTTGCCGGCCACCTCGTTGTCGTTCATCACGCCATGCAGCTTGAGCCGGATTTCGCCGTTGTCGGACAGTTTCCATTTGAATTGCACGCGACCCGCATACTGGTTCTGATCGTTGATGCGGCCACCGAGGCTGTTGCTGATATAGCCTGAGTGATGGTTGGTTGCGAACGCGGCGCGGGCAGACAACGTGTCTGTCAACGGACCGCCAATCGCGCCTTCACTGTCGATGTGTTCGAAGTTACCTCCCGACACATCGATGTAACCATCGAGCGTGTCGGTGGGCTGGTTGCTGATGTACTGAATCAGTCCGCCGGTGGCGTTGCGTCCGAACAGCGTGCCCTGGGGACCGCGCAGAACTTCGACACGCTGCATGTCGAACAGACTTCCAGCCAACGCTCCAGTCGAGGCGATGTACGCATCATCGGCGTAGACCGCGACAGGCGCTTCCTGGTGGTCGCTGAAGTCGTTCTGCGACACACCCCGGAGGTTGTAGATTGTCACCGTCGCGCCGAACTGGTTGAACTGCAGGCCTGGAACCTGGCCAGTGATACCGGTGACGTCCTTCAATCCCAGTTGTTGCAACGAGTTGGCATCGAACGCGGTGACCGAGGTGCCTACATCCTGCAGGTTCTGCTCGCGCTTTTGCGCCGTGACCACGATTTCGGCGAGCTTGTCGCCCTCTGTGTTTTCTTCAGACCAGCCGAGTGTCGGCAGTATCCCAAGACTGGCGCAGACGGCAATTCCGACCAGCGCCTTGATTGTTATTCGAAGCATCGCGATGGGCTCTCCGCATGGAAGCTCATCTCAATCCTAGTCTCGGGGGCGCCGCAACCGCGAGCCGCAGTGCGAAGCGGCGGTACAGAATCGGAAAGAATTGGCCCGCGGTGGGGCGGCGGCGCGGTGAGGTCGTTGCCGGCGCGCAACGCGCGCGGGTTCAGGCTGACGCGGGCGGTGACGCGCGCGGGTTCAGGCCCCGCCTTTGAGGGTCACTGACGGGGCGACCCCGATTTTTCGGCGATAGTACTGGGCAAAGCGGCCGAAATTGACAATCCCGACATTCTGCATCAGCTCAGTGACGCTCTGCGTGGGGTCGGCGCGGAGCAACGCCTCGTGCAGCGCCTGGATGCGGATATCCCGCATGTATTCCGCCGGCGTCATGTTGAACACTTGCCGGAATCCGTTCTGCAGGGTGCGCGGGGTGATTCCAACCGAGCAAGCGATCTCGGTAACAGAGCGCAGGTCAGCAAGGTGATCGTGCATGTAGGCACGTGCGCGGCGCACATACCAAGGTATCCCCTGATGGGCCCCCCGCTCCAACGCTTCGGAATAGTTGTGCGGCGCGGCATGCACCAGCAGCTCAATCAGGGTGCGTGAGTATTGTTTGCGGACATCTTCGGCCGCGAGCGCACGGGGAGCCGTAGCCGACAGTTCGCAGATGTGTTTCAGGAGCTGATGCCAGGCCCGGCCGAAGTCGGAATCGGAGGGCACTTCCATCCCGAATTGCACGGGCGTGCTCAACCGGCGGCCGAGCTTCTCAGCGATCCGGTATTCCACGGCCTTGCGGCAGATGCGGGCTGTGAGGTGCCGGCATTCGGCTGACATGAGAATGCGGGTGTGGCTGGTCATCGAGGTCATGATGATCGAGCCGGGTGTGGACACGACGCTCTGCTCACCGCAAGTCACCCGTCCCTGGCCGGAGACCGTCGATTTGACCAGCAGGAACTCGGAAATCACCCCTGAATCGATTTCAACGTTGAATCCGTATTGAACATAGCCGAGCGCGCAATCTCCCAAGTCCAGACCGGACGTAAGGCACATCAGGTTGTGACGACGCGCGTCGGCAACTCGCAGCCTGTGGGGATGGATGTTGCGGCTGACCAGGTCGTTGGCCTCGTCCAGGGTGTCAGCTGACCGCGCGGTCTGCGGGCTGGGCAGGTGGGGAGCCGCTACAGCATCAACTTCAACGAGTGCGTGCATTGAGCTGGGCCTAATTGACGTCGGGGATGAGGCCAAGCGCGATTTGCATGGCTACGGCCTGGGCACGGCTCATGAGTCTTTTCATTTCGGCAGCGCTGCGGGTATGAGCGCCCCGAACGACCACCATGCCCTCGATCATCGCGGCCAGGACGCTCGCCCGGCGACGGACTTCGGCCGCGTCGGTGTCGGGGGCGAGGTCGGTTATGCGCTCGCTCAACTGCTGGATGTCGATTGCGTACAAGTCATTCATGAGGCTGCCGGAGTGACCGTCGATCTCGGTCAACAGCGCCCACAGTTGGATGAAGTAACGCCGGGTCTCCCAGGTCGCGATGTCCTTCAGGTGGAAATCCACCACCTGCTTGAAACGGGCCACGCGGTCTGTCGGGGCTTTGGCTTGCATCTCGTCGTAAGACGCCCGATAGCGTGCGCCCGTGTCGTCGAGGAGTGCCCGGACGAGGTCCTCGCGAGTCTTGAAGTAGTACTGCACGTTTGCCAGATGCACGCCGGCGCGAGCGGCGACGTTGCGCATCGAGAATTGTGCATATCCTTCATTCATAAGGAGTTCACGCGCTGCGAACACGATTCGGGCCGCTGTGTCGTTGGTCGCGCGGCGGCGGGTGGGCGCGCTGCTTCTCTTGACTTGCATTCGAGGGGGATTGTAGCTTATTGGTCAACCGACCAAAAGAAGCCAGATGAAATCCTCGAGCGGTACCTCAAGCTGGATTCCGAGCCGGGCGGGCGTTGCGGCGTCCCTGGCGCTTGCACTTTTGGGGCAGACGGCCACAGGGGCCGCGCCCGCATTGCCGAACGATCCGGCGGGGACGGTGCAGTCACTGCCGACGCCCACGCCGCCACATTGGATCTGGGTCAACGATTTCGTCTTCCCTCACATGGTGAGTGGCAAGGCGCTGCTCGTCGACGGCGATACCGGCCATTTCCTTGGCGAGTTGGATACCGGCTTCGGGTCCATGCGGGTGGTTCCGTCTGTCGATGGGAAGGTCATCTACTCGCCGGAGACCTATTTTTCGCGGGGTACGCGGGGCGAGCGAACCGACGTGGTCACGATGTATGACCCGGCCCATCTGTCGCCGTTGGGTGAAATTGCCATTCCGCCCAAGCGCTCTTCGAACATGCCCATGATGGCGAATGCGCAATTGACCGATGACGGTCGCTTCCTGTTGATTTACAACTTCACGCCGTCGCAGTCCATCACCGTGGTGGACACCCAGACCCGCAAGTTCGTAGTCGAAGTGGAGACTTCGGGTTGCGCGTTGGCCTTTCCCACCGGGCCGCGCTCGTTTTTCAGCCTCTGCGCGGATGGCGCGGTGCTCCATACCGTGTTGGACGATACAGGCCACGCGAAAAAGAGCGATCGCTCGGATCCGGTGTTCGATGTAGATCACGATCCGGTGACCGAAAAGGGCGTCCGGGTTGGTGACACCTGGTACTTCGTGTCCTTTGGCGGAGTTATGTATCCCGTCAAGAATGACAAGGGCAGCCTGAAACTGCAGCCCACGTGGCCGTTGCTGAGCGCGGCCGAGAAGACACAGAGTTGGCGTCCAGGCGGACTGCAACAACTCGCCGTGCACACCGGCTTGAACCGGCTTTATTCCATCATGCACCAGGGCCCGTTGGAGACACACAAGGACCCGGGGCGCGAAGTCTGGGTCTATGACCTGGCACGCAAGGCGCGAATCCAGAAAATCGCCATGAAGCATGATTCCGGCTCGATCCAGGTGTCACGGGATGCACATCCGCTGATGTTCTCCATATTCATTGACAGTAACGTGCTCGACGTTTACGACGCGACCACGGGCAACCACCTTCGATCGGTGACCGACATCGGTACGACACCGACGGTGCTGGTGACGCCATGAGGTGGTTTGATTCGTTCGCTGAAGGGTCTGCTCGGTCACTCGCGAAGCGTACTTCGCGCCGCAGTTTCATCGGATCGGTCGGTGCGTTGCTCATCGGCGCTTCTGCGGTGCCGCTGCTGCCGGTTGCGCGTGGCGCTGCGGCGGCCGAGGCACAGGGCACCAAGCCGGCCGAGGCGGGCGCTGGCAAGCCGCCTGACGACAAGTCCAAACACGTCAATGATCCAACCAGTTGTGATTATTGGCGGCATTGCGCCATCGACGGCTATTTGTGCGGCTGTTGCGGCGGTTCGGAAAACTCCTGCCCGCCGGGAACCCAGATGTCCGCGGTCACCTGGGTGGGAACCTGCCATAACCCGATTGACGGCAAGGACTATGTGGTTTCGTACAATGATTGCTGCGGCAAGTCGACCTGCGGTCGGTGCCTTTGCAATCGGAACGAGCGGGACACGCCACTGTATATTCCATTCCAGTCCAACGATTACAACTGGTGCTCGGGAAGTGGCAAGGCAAACGTCCCCTATCATTGCTCCACGGCGCGGATTGTCTCAGTCGCCAAGTAGGCGGTTGCTTTGGCGCGGCGCCGTGTGCGCCGCGATTTTCAGTCTTGTCTGGGCGGGGCGGGCTGGAGCCTTTGAGCCATCGGTTAACTACATGCTTCAATGCATGGGGTGCCACACACCGGACGGGGGTGGAGAGCCCGGCCACGTTCCATCCGTTCGCAACACCCTGACGCCGCTGGCCCTCACGCCCGAGGGCAGAAAGTTCCTGGTGCAGGTGCCGGGCTCCGCTCAATCCAAATTGTCGGACGCCGAGTTGGCAGAGGTGCTCAACTGGATGGTCAATAACTTGAGTGCCAATCCCATGCCGCAAGCGTTCAAGAGATTTACCGCCAGCGAGGTGGCTTCATATCGCCGCACGCCGATTGTGGCTGTCGGGGCGGTGCGTAAACGACTCGTTGCTGATCTGGCCGCGCGTCAGGTGGATCCGGCGTTGAAGGTTCAGTGAGCGCGCCGGGCGGCGCCGAGGGCGGCGTTGGGGCCGCGGCTGCGGCTGGCAGCGCCGGCGAGGGCGCCCTCAAAAAAGGCAGCCTCGGCTGGATCAACGTGGCGGCGCTCGGCGCGGCCATTGCCATCTCCGGCAACTTCTCCGGCTGGAACTATGGTCTGGCCGTGGGCGGCTGGGGCGGAATGTTGGTCGCCGCCCTCGGCATGGCGCTGTTGTTCTTCATTCTCACGCAATGTCTGGCCGAGCTGGCCGCCATGTTGCCGCAGGGTGGTGGCTTCGACTATTACGCCGAATATGGCTTGGGCTCCACCGCCGGCTATTTGGCGGGCATGTCCGTGGCGGTGGCGCTCGCCGTCGGGGCGGGACTTGCAACCTCGTTCGCGGAGGGCTACACAGCAGCCATGCTGGGCGTGCAGGGGTGGCCCGTCAAAATTGGGCTGTTCGTGGTGGTTATGGCACTGCAAATGCGGGGAGCATCCGAGGCGGTCGGCGCGACCATGGTGGTCGGCCTCATCGCTCTGGGAATCCTGCTGGCCTTCTGCATATTTCTCGCTCCGCATTTTCAGGTGGAACATCTGCTGACACAGACGTCCACAGGCCGAACGGCCTTCCCACGCGGGCTGCTCGGTATTGCCCAGTGCATTCCGTTCGCGTTATTCCTGTTTCTCGGCGTGGAACAGGCTGCCCATGCGGCTTCCGAAGTCCAGGACGTCGAACGATCGATGCCGAAGGCGTTGCTGGTCGCGATCTGCATCGCATTCGGGATTGGATTCTGTGTGTTGCTGTTCGCAACGGGCAGCGCAGGGACCGGGCAACTTGCCACTGCCAACGACCCGCTGTATGTCGCGGTGGCATCGGCTCCCGCCGGTGCCGGCACCCGCATGATGGAAAAGTTGGTTGCCACGGGCGCCCTGGTTGCACTGATTGGCACGTTCTTCTCGCTCGCGTACGCCGGTTCGAGGCAGTTCTATCACCTGGCCGGCGCTCGCTACCTGCCCGCGTTCCTGCATCGAACCAACTCGCGCGCGGCGCCGGTCGCGGCCCTGTTGCTGGTGACTGCGATCGGGCTGGTGGCGGCGGCGTTCCCGCCGGACAGCGTCATGGTGGTGTTCATATTTCTCATCTCGGTTTCGTATGTGCTCGTGCTGCTGGCGTTTATTCGCCTGCGGCGTACGCAGCAATCCCTGCTGCGGCCCTATCGGGCCGTCGGAGGCAAGTGGTTGGCCGCTGTAGCCATCCTCCTGACGCTGGCGGTCATGGTATCGTGCTATCAGCTTCAGGCAGTTGCCCTGAGTTATGCGATCGCTGCCCTCGTAGTGGTCGGATTGTTGAAACCGAGGAATCTGCGTGAGCGCAAATCCTGATTATCTGGAGCGAGCCAGCACCGATGAGATTCGAGCAGTACAGCTCGAGCGGCTGCAATGGTCGGTACGACACGCCTATGAGAACGTAGAGCACTATCGCCGCAGCTTCGACTCTCACGGCGTCCATCCTGACGACCTCAAGACACACGCCGACCTGGCGCGATTCCCATTCCTGAAGAAACAGGATTTTCGCGATAACTATCCGTTCGGTTTGTTTGCCGTACCGAGCGATCGGATAGCGCGCGTGCATGCTTCAAGCGGCACAACGGGCAAGCCAACCGTCGTTGGCTACACTCAGAACGACCTGTCGAACTGGGCGGATCTCGTGGCCCGCTCGATTCGAGCGGCGGGCGGGCGGCCTGGTGACAAAGTCCATGTGGCCTACGGTTATGGCCTGTTTACCGGCGGTCTGGGAGCTCACTACGGTGCCGAGCGCCTCGGTTGCACTGTCATCCCAATGTCAGGCGGACAGACTGAACGCCAGGTGCAGCTCATCCGGGATTTCAAACCCGAGATCATCATGGTGACGCCCTCGTACATGCTCAACATCGCGGAGGAGTTTGTGCGTCAGGGGCTGGACCCCGCGGAAAGCTCGCTGCGAATTGGCATCTTCGGTGCCGAGCCTTGGACCGAGGCCTTGCGGACGGAGATTCAAGGCCGCTTCGCCATTGATGCAATCGATATCTACGGATTGTCGGAAGTCATGGGTCCGGGTGTGGCCAGTGAATGCGTGGAAACCAAGGATGGACCCGTGATCTGGGAGGATCACTTTTATCCGGAGGTCATTGATCCACAGACGGGCGAATTGATGCCGGACGGAAAGGAAGGGGAGTTGGTCTTTACCTCTCTCACCAAGGAGGCGTTGCCGGTCATTCGCTATCGCACTCGGGATCTGACGCGTCTGTTGCCGCCCACGGCACGCTCAATGCGCCGAATGGCTAAAATCACTGGACGCAGCGATGACATGATGATCATCCGCGGCGTGAATGTGTTTCCGTCCCAGATCGAGGAACTGCTGTTGCGCGTCAGCGGCTTGGCACCGCATTACCAACTGGAGTTGACCCGCAAAGGTCACCTCGATGCGCTCGAAGTGCACGTTGAATGCCTGACGCAATTGGATACGAGCGCCGACATCAGGGATCGCGCGGCGGGTGAGCTGCGGACCCACATCAAGAACAACATTGGTGTCAGCGTGTCGGTGCGCGTGCACGACCCGGGATCACTGGAGCGGTCGGCTGGGAAGGCGAAGCGGGTGGTGGATCGACGCGGTCAGTGACAGGCGCAGTCCGCCGGTCCGTCAATGATAGTAAACAGTTGGCGGCTCATCCGTTACCTCCGCCAGCACCGGCGCCTCTTTGCCCACACCTCGCTCCATGTTTTGATACTTGCCCTTGAAGAACAGCAGGGGGTAATGCGGCTCCACTCCCTGATGGAGTGCCAAGACCCGCCCAATCACCAGCCAATGATCGCCGCCATCATGCACAATCTGCTTCTCACAAATCAGCGCGGCCAAGCTACCCTCGAGTCGAGGTGCACCCTGATCCTGCACGAAGCGAAAGGGCGGCGGTTGAGGTTCCTTCCAGGCGCCCGCAAAGTAGTTTGAAAGCGCCTGTTGATCCTCACGCAAGAAACTCACTGAAAATCGAGTCGTCTGGGGCAGAAGCTGCGATAGCCGCCCCGATTTCTTCGGGCAGAACAAGACCTGGGGAGGCTCGAGCGACAGCGCGCATACGGCGTTGGCTGTCATGGCGTGCACGCCTTCATCAACTGCTATAGCAACCACAGACACCCCGGTCGCCAAGCGACCCAAAACGTTGCGAAATGTCCTGGATTCGATCATGGATCAAGCCGATTTCTTGGCATTCGCAAATGCCTCGTCGCGGCCTTCCTTGACGAAGTCCATGACGCGGTCGGCGTAGGCCTTGATCTGGTCGTTGTGTCCTGCGACCAAGGCTCCCGCCATGCGCACCGGATCACCAAAGAAGAATCGCTCGTACAGCACCTGCCGGGATCCGAATGCCGACATCGAGGCATCCCATGCCAGGCGGAAGAGGGGTATGCGGTCGTGCGCGTCCGCGCGGGCCGCCTGATAGAAGCGCTTGATATCCTCGGCCAAAGGACCGGTTACATCGCGCTCGGTCGGCATGGCAACCAAACCCGAGGCGCCGATCTGTTGGATGATTTCAACCATCCGCGGATACACCCTGGGAAAGAGGTTGCGAGCGGCATCCAGGGGATTCCAGGCTGGACGCATCACTCCCCACTCATCGAGCTCCGCATCAGCTTCGGCTGCCCGTAGGAAGGCTTTCATGGTCTCCAGATTAACCCACAGCTCCGCGAGTTTCTCGTGGATGTGTTGGAAAATCTCCGCCCCTATGGAGTTCACCAGCAGCGAGGCCAAGCCCAGCATGAACTCGCTCTTGGCAATGTTCTTCACCACGACCTGGTGAGTCATGTGTGCGACCGCGCCGGTGCGGGCGTATGCCTGGTTGCACTTGATGACATCGCGGTGCAGGAATACGTTCTCCCAAGGAACGAACACATCGTCGAATATGACGACGGCATCCATTTCCTCGAAGCGCGACCCTAACGGGTGATCGAAGTGGCTGCGGCCATAGTCGACGCTTTCGCGGCAAATGAAGCGTAATCCAGGGGTGTTGTTGGGAATGCAGAATCCGAATGCATACGGCGCATCCTCTTCCGGGCTCTTGAGCAGGGTCGAGGGAAAAACCATGATTTCATCAGAGATCGGCAAGGTGGCCAGCATGCGGCAACCCCGGATGACCATCCCCGCGTCGGTCTCTTCCTTGATGCGCGCGGAAAGATAGGGGTCTGCCTGTCGAGCGCTGCTGACAGCTCTGTTTGCCTGTGGAGGTATCAGAGTGTGCGTCAAACACAGATCGTGTTCTCGCATGTACTCGTAATAACGCTTGGCGTTGTCACCGTATCGACGCTCTACCTGGTCAAGGAAGGGCGCGCCCGCGGCATAACCCGTGATAGCTCGGTTGATGTAGTCCGGCACGCGACCCATCAGCCCGCGCGTGTGGTCGTGCCACACTTTCATGGCAGTAGAGATGCCGCGCAGCTCCTCCTGAGTCCTCGGCATCATGAATGATTTCGCGACCTTCCGGCCTGAGGTAGGCGAGGTGTAGAGCGTTTTGTCCGCGTGCTCCCACTGGAGATCGTACAGGCGGGCCAGGGTTTCAACTCCACCGCGCAGGGCCGGATGGGTCGTCACGTCCTGGATCTGTTCACCGCGATACCAAAGGTTGGGTGGGGACTCTCGCAGGCGGGCCAGGAACTGCTCGCCGCGTCGCGCCCCGGTTGCCGCATTGGCGGTCCCTTTAGCTGCACTCATCTTGCGCCCCCTGCCACTGTGGTTTATCTTCAATTTACTAATATGAAATTAATTACGCAATAGGGAATCCAGCATGGCGCGTCGCGGCCCGCGTTTACAGCAGGGAATTCAGTCAATTGAGGTGGGTAACGAGTTGCTGGTCGTGCTGGCGGCTGCATCGCAGCCGTTGACCCTGAAGGATCTGGCTGCCCGGGCGAAAATGTCGGCCCCCAAGGCGCACCGGTATCTGGTCAGCTACACCCGTCTGGGGCTAGTCGAGCAGGAAGCAGATAGCGGGCGCTATGGTCTCGGCGAATTCGCGCTGCGGCTCGGACTGGCCGCGTTAGGTAGGTTGGAGCCGGTCACCTCGGCTGCAGGCGCGATGCGCGATTTGGCGCAAGAGATCGATCAGACCGTGGCGGTGGCGATCTGGGCCAATCACGGGGCCACTTTTGTTCGCTGGGCTGGAGTTGACTCGCCGGTGTCCGCAACGCTGCGTGTGGGCTCGGTCATGCCGCTTTCGCGCTCTGCTACCGGCTTGATGTTTCTGGCGTTCCTGCCGGAGCAGCGTTGGTCCGCGCTGCTCAAAGCTGAGCTCGCGAGCAATGTACGCCAACGGTTCAATCCGCAGACCCAAGCTGAACTCGAGCCGGTACTGGAGCGTATTCGTCGCCAGGGCTATTCGCGCACCAACGAATTCATTCCTGGAATCACCGGCATAGCCGCGCCGGTATTCGGCTTTGACAACACACTGACGTTGGGACTGGTCACTTTGGGCTACAGCGTGGGGTTTGAAGCTCAGGAAGCGAAGATCCGGGCGGCGCTGCTGCGCTGCGCGGGTCAGTTGTCGAAGCGCCTGGGTGCTTGACCGCCCCGCGCCGGAAGACTTGACAGCCCCGGCCTGGGAGATAATTATGATCTTAAGTAATTGCGCGGCGGCGCCGGGGACCCATGGCACACATCATCATCGAGTATTCCTCGAACCTCTCCGAGCGCATTGATTTCCCGAAGCTTTTGGGCGCCGTACATGCGTCCGCGCTGGGTACCGGGATTTTCCCGATAGGGGGCGTACGCACCCGCGCCTATGCCGCCCAGCATTACAGAATTGCGGACGGTCACCCTGACAATGCCTTCGTGCACACAATGTTGCGCGTCGGTCACGGGCGTGATGTGGAGACTCGCAAACGGGCATGTGATGCGATCTTCGCAACGATTTGTGAGGAGTTGTCGCAGTTGTTCGCGAAGATTCCGTTGGGGCTTTCACTGGAGATGCAGGAGATCGATCCGGTGCTGACGTTGAAGAAAAACAACCTGCACGAATACGTCAAGACGCGCGCGGCAGGGCCAAAATGAGCTCTGTGCTCGAGGCCAACATCCAGAAGGCCAACGGTTATCTGCAGCGCTGGCGGGATGCACCCCTGGGTCATTTCATTGCAGGCCGCAATGAGCGTGGATCCGGTCGTGACGTGTTTGACAACGTCTCGCCTGTCGACGGCAGTGTGTTGAATCAGGTCGTTTCTGGCGATGCGCGGGATGTCGATGCAGCGGCGACCGCTGCACAACGGGCGTTTCCGGCGTGGCGCGACAAGACCGGAGATGAGCGCAGGTCCATTCTGCATAAGGTGGCCGACCTGATCGAATCGCGACGCGAGGAAATCGCGTTTGTTGAGTGTATGGATACCGGCCAGGCGCTGCGTTTCATGAGTGGTGCGGCATTGCGCGCGGCAGAGAACTTCCGCTTCTTCGCGGACCGCGCGCCCAGTGCTTCCAATGGTCTGGCGTTGCCGGCCGCCGAGCACATGAACTACACGATCCGACATCCCCTGGGGCCTGTTGCGATCATTACGCCTTGGAATACTCCTTTCATGTTGTCTACGTGGAAGATTGCGCCTGCGTTGGCTGCGGGCTGCACTGTCGTTCACAAGCCGGCGGAGTGGAGTCCGCTGACGGCGATGCTGTTGGCTCAGATCATGACGGAAGCGGGTGTTCCCGCCGGCGTGGTCAATTTAGTCAACGGAATTGGCGAGCAAGCCGGCAAGCTGCTCACCGAACACCCCGCGATCCGCGCCACGGCATTCATTGGCGAGTCGAAAACCGGCAGCCTGATCATGAGCCAGGGCGCCCCCACCCTGAAGCGGGTTCACCTCGAGTTGGGTGGCAAGAACCCGGTCATTGTGTTCGCTGATGCCGATCTGGACCGCGCCGTTGATGCGGCCGTCTTCATGATTTACAGCTTGAACGGCGAACGGTGCACGTCGTCCAGCCGGCTTCTGGTTGAAGCGTCCATCTACGACCGCTTCGTTGATCAAGTGGCGCAGCGAGTGCGCAAGCTCAAGGTAGGGCATCCGTTGGACCCCGCGACTGAAGTGGGTCCGTTGATTCATCCACGCCACCTCTCCAAGGTGCTCAGCTACTTCGACATCGCTCGTAGTGAAGGGGCGCAGATTCGGGTTGGCGGTTCGGCCGGCGAAGGCCCGCTTTCGAAAGGCGGGTTCTACGTGCAGCCAACGCTGTTTACGGGCGCCACCAATTCCATGCGAATCGCCCGCGAAGAGATTTTCGGCCCCGTGTTGACGGCTATTCCATTCGCTGACGAAGCAGAGGCGCTGGCGATCGCCAATGATACGCAGTACGGACTCACGGCCTATATCTGGACCGGGGACGGCAGCCGCGCCTTGCGTATGGCGCATCGCGTAGAAGCCGGTATGGTCTGGGTGAACTCTGAAAACAACCGGCACTTGCCCACTCCGTTTGGTGGCGTGAAGGCAAGCGGAATCGGACGCGACGGCGGCGACTACAGCTTCGACTTCTACATGGAGACGAAGAACATTTGCCTGGCGCAAGGGACTCACAAGGTTCCCAAGTTGGGTGTCTGACTGAATCCTGAAAAGGAGTGATCGATTGAGCGCGCAACTCGAAAGACTGAGAGGCTCCATTCCGCCACTCGTCACCCCTATACGCAACGGTGCAGTGGATTACTCCGCTTACGCTGACCTCGTTGAATTTCAGATCAGGGACGGCTCACACGGTATTCTGGTCAACGGGACAACTGCTGAGCCCTCGACACTGACGCTCGAAGAGCGTAATCGCCTGGTAGACATTGCGATTGAAGTGACGAAGAAGCGCGTGCCGGTGGTGGCAGCTACCGGATCCCAATCGCTTCACGAGACGCGCCAACTGACCGAACACGCGGCGCGTGCGGGTGCTGATTCGCTGCTCATCGTGACGCCGTACTACATCCGCCCGCCACAGCGGGGACTGATCGCGTATTACCTGGAGCTCGCGTCGATATCTCAACTTCCCTGGATGGTGTATCACATTCCCGGCAGGACCGCGGTGAGCGTAACCCTGGATACCTTGAAGGAGCTCAAGGACCGCTCACCTCATTTCGTTGGCATGAAGCATGCGGTGAACGATCTGGCGTTCGTCTCCGAGTGCCTCGCGGCCTTCGGCCCGGATTTCCGGATTTTCGTCGGACTCGAGGAGTTGAGCTTTCCCATGATGGCGGTGGGCGCCTGCGGTCTGATGAACGCGGTCGGCAATCTACGTCCCCGGGTGTTGGCCGATCTGTGCGATGCCATCTGGAACAATGATCTCGCGCGGGCGCGCGAGCTGCACCAGGCGCTGCTGGAGATCAACCAGGCCGTGTTCTTCGATACCAACCCGATACCCATGAAGTACATGATGCGGCGGTTGGGAATCCTGCCATCCAATGAGCATCGTCTACCCAACGTGCCGGCCACTCCGGAGCTGGAAAAGCGCCTGGACAACGTGCTGCGACGCGCGGGGCTGTTGAAGGATCAAGCGGCATGAATGCCTTCCACCCGAAGAAGGGCACCCGTTACTTCTGCATCGGTGTGAACTATCCCGATCGCAATGAAGAGTACAAGGATGGCTCCGAGCGGCCGAAGTATCCCAGCATTTTCATTCGCACCCACACCTCGTTCGTGTCTCATGGCGAGCCGATTGTGCGGCCCCGTGAGTCAGAGCAACTCGACTACGAGGGAGAGATCGTCGTTGTCATTGGCCGGGGCGGTCGACGAATTCCGCAGGAGGACGCGATGTCGCACATCCTCGGATATTCGTGCGCCAATGAAGGCTCGGTGCGCGACTGGCTGCGGCACTCAAAATTCAATGTGACCCAGGGGAAGAATTTCGACCGCTCGGGATCGCTGGGCCCGTACCTCGTCCCCGCGGAGGAGATCGGCACTAAACCGATGCGGGTCGTCACTCGGGTGAACGGTGAAGTTCGCCAGGACGACACGAGTGATCGGATGATATTTCAGATCCCTTACCTGATCAGTTATCTCTCTGCATTCTGCACATTGGAACCGGGTGACGTGATTCTGACAGGCACTCCCAGTGGGGCGGGTGCCCGGATGACTCCACCGCAATATCTGCGGCCCGGCGACGTAGTCGAGGTTGAGATATCAGGCGTGGGGCTGTTGAGAAACACCGTCATCGATGACGACGGGACTTAGCGGCAATGGCTCGGCCCAAACCGTCACCCCCAATACCGTCACTCCCAATGCGTGGCTTCGCGCAATCCCTTCCGATGGCGCTGCTTCGCGCGCGTGAAGCCGTCATGCGGCGGTTTCGCCCGGGACTACGCAGCCGGGGCGTGACCGAGCAGCAATGGCGTGTCGTTCGTGCGCTCGCGCACTCGGGTCCAATGGAGGTTACGGCTCTTGCTACAGCCACCTGCCTGTTGGCACCGAGTCTGTCCGGCATTTTGCCGGGTCTCGAATCGCGCGGATTCATCAGTCGACGCCAACTGGATTCGGATCTGCGGCGCGCGGTGGTGAGTCTCGAGCCCAAAGGACACGAGTTGATCGCAGCCCACGCTCCCGATTCCGAGCAGATCTATGACGAGATCGCCCGGACCTTCGGACAGAAGCGACTGGACCAGTTGTTCAAGCTGCTGCGCGAGCTGGAGGAAACCTTGGAACAGACCGCGCCATGAGCCTCTACGCAGTTCAGAAGTTGATCTATCTGCTCAACCGCGATCCGCTCGTACGCGATCAACTCGCAAATGACCTGGAAGGATTGCTGGCGCAATATGAGCTGACGGAGGAGGAGCGCACAGCCATTCGCGATCCCGATATCGGCTTGTTGTACGTCATGGGAGTCAATGGACAGCTTCTGATGCATTACGCAGCTATGCGCGGATTCGAGTGGAGCGCATACATCGAGGCGATGCGCGAGGGCGAGCGCAAGTACGGGCCGGTCCGCACGGGCTTGTATACGAGTGCCGGGAGCAGGTCATGAGCCTGGTTTTTGCGGGTGTCTGCAGTCACGCTCCTGGCATCGTTGGACGCAAGGATAGAGCGGATCCGGTGCTACGCGATGGACTGTATGCCGCCTACGATCGAATGCGCCTGGCCATCGAGGCTACCCGCCCTGATGCCCTGGTGGTGATTGCCGCCGAGCACTTTGCCAACTTCTTCATGAACAACATGCCGGCCATTTGTGTCGGCATGGGTGAGCACTACGAGGGACCGATCGAGGATGAGGCTTGGCTCGGCATCAAACGCACTCGTGTACCCGGCGATCCGCAGTTGAGCAAAGTGCTGATTGAAGATGTGATGAACGACATCGATCTTGCCTACGCGCAGGAATGGAAGTTCGATCATGGCATCAGCGTACCGCTGCATTTCCTGACTCCGCGGTACGATCTGCCCATCATTCCGGTCAACATCAACTGTCAGGGCCCGCCGCTCATTCCTCTGAAGCGCTGCTATGAGTTCGGGCGGGCGTTGCATCGCGCCTGCGAGGCGGTGCCACAGCGCATTGCCGTGATCGGTACGGGCGGCATATCGCATTGGCCCGCCACTCCGGATTCCGGAAAGATCAACGAAGCGTGGGATCGGGACTTCCTCGGCAAGTTCATTGCCAACCGCCGCGAGGAGTTGTTGGCCTACAAGGATGAGCAAACCTGGCGCGAGGCCGGGCAGGGCGGATTTGAAATCCGGACCTTCATTGCAGTTGCCGGGGCCGCTGAAGGTCACACGGGCGAGTTGTGGTTTTACGCGCCCATTCCGATTTTCGCGGTGGGTTGCACCATCGCGGTCATGAATTTGACCTAGCGGTCCAACGAGGCCGCTTCCTTCGGCCGCCCCTTCGGCCGGCCTGATCCCGCGACTACTACGAAGTTGGTCTTGACTTCGATCCCGGCGCGACGGTAGTTTATTGGTCAACTGACCAAATAAGAGAGCCTCCCATGGGAACTCCCGAAGACTCACCGGGTTTGACGCGCCGCGATTTCGTCGGCGGGACACTGGTGGGTGCTGGCGCGGCGTTGCTTGCCATGGGGTCGCCCGCGTCCATCCGCGAGGCGCAGGCACAGACGGTCGCCTCAAAGATGACGGGTCTCGGGCCCGACTGGACTGGCCCTGGAGGAATCGGTGACTACAGTCGCTCCAACGGCAACACGCACGAAGTAGTAAACGCCGCGCACGGCGGCATTCGAAACCAGGAGTTCGACAAAGCCCTGCGCGCGGCGGTGGATACCGGTGAGAGCCCGGATGTCGTTATCGTTGGATGCGGAATTGCAGGCTTGTCAGCCTGTTGGGCGTATCGCAAGGGTCGCCCGAACGGCACAGTCCTGATGCTCGATCAGCATCCCATCTTCGGAGGCGAGGCCAAGCAAAACGAATTCCAGGTGGACGGTTATCACCTGACAGCGCCACAGGGAGCAACCGGAATCGTCGTTCCCTTCAACAAGGCGAAGGATGCCGGGATGTGGACGCACTTTGCCACGGATCTCGGGTTTCCCGATGAGTTTGTTTACCAGAAACCCACTGGTATGACGCGCGACATCCTGGTTCCGGAGGATGCGTGGTCACCGATGCATGTTGCATGGGAGCGATCCGATACCGGCTTCTACTATGAGGGGCACGGGTGGGTGAAAAACCCTTGGCGGGATGGGTTCAAACACGCGCCAATTCCCGAGTCGGCCAAGAAGGCTCTGGTTGACTTGGAGTTGTTTCGCACTCCGCCGCGCCGCGCAGACTGGGAAGCGTGGCTGGACACCATGACCTACAAGCAATTCCTGACTGACGTAGCCGGAGTTGACGCGGCGGACTTGCCCGAAGTGCTGAAGTATTTGAATCCCATGACCTGCGCCATGGGGTGCGGGCTGGGTGCCGACGTGATTTCCGCGTATTCGGCGTATAACTTCATTCAGCCGGGCGTGAATGGGTACTACCGTTACGCGACGGGTGGAGTGGACCCCACCGATGAGATCTATCTTGCGAGCTTCCCGGGCGGTCACGCGGGCACCGCTCGACATTTCCTGAAGAAGATCCTTCCAGCCGGCCTCAAGGGTGAGTATCGGATGGCCGACATCCTGAACAGCCCCGTCCAATGGGACGAGCTCGACAAGTCACATGAGCCTGTCCGAATGCGTCTCTCCTCGACTGTAGTTGCTGTCCAGCACGAGGGATCGCCTGAGTCTGCAAACGGAGTGATCGTCACGTACGCGCGTGGCGGTAAGCTCTATCGCGTGCGCGCCAAGGCGGCCGTTCTTTGTGGTCAACAACACGCGAATCGTCATGTCTGCCGGGACATATCACCCGAGTATCGCGAGGCCATGAATCATTTTCATCATGCGCCCATGCTGACGGTCAATGTGGCGGTCCGGAACTGGAAGTTCCTGGAAAAGCTCGGCATCGCCTCCGCTCGCTGGTTCGAGGGATTCGGCTGGTGGGTGAGCTTGCGTCGCAACCTGGAGATTCCAGGCCAGGTTACCCAGCCGCTGGATCCGGCCAAACCAACCGTACTTACAATGTACAACCCGTTTCCAATGCCGGGTGTTCCTTACCCGCAGCAGTGCACGGCTGCCCGCATGCAACTATTCGGTATGAGCTATGCGCAGATTGAATCGGCAGTGCGCGCCCAGTTCACGCAGATGTTTGGCGACTATGGCTTTGATGCGCAGCGCGACATTGCCGGCATCATCACGAATCGTTGGGGACACGCGTATATCGTCGATCCGCCGGGGTTCTTTTTCGGTAAGGACGGCAAGCCGGCTCCCAAGGATATTCTGCGCAAGCGATTCAACCGACTCTCCTTCGGCCACTCCGAGTTGAGTGGGGCGCAAATGTGGGAGACGGCGGCGGAAGAGGGCGAGCGCGCGGGCCTGCAGGCGTTGGAGGTTGCATGAAGCTTACATTTTTGGTTTTTTTTCTGGTGGCGTTGGTTCCGGTTGTTGCTCAGGGTGGGGCGCCATCCGCCGGTGCTGAGCTGGCCGCCTTCAAGCAAGCCATTCGCGCCAAATACGACCTCAAGGAGCGCGCCTTTGCCAGCCACGATGCCGAGACCATCGTGACGCAGTTTTACACCTCCGATGTCATATCCGTCGGCGAAGGCGAGGGCATCTACATCGGTCGCGACCAAATCCGGCCGCTATATCAGGAAGTTGTCAAAAATAACAAGGTTAAAGTTGACTCAATCCACACCTTTGTCAGAGGCGACGCCGGCTGGGACTGGGCCGATTTTCGCGTGTATCCCACGGATGGCAAGACGCCACCCTTCACCTTTGCAATCCTTTTCCTGTGGACGCGAATTGATGGGCAGTGGATGTGCAAAGGCGACTTCTTTGTTACCGGGAGCATGAAGGAGGGCAAGCTCACGTCAGCCCCGCCCGGCCCCAGCCACTGACGATTGTCGGTTGTCGCAACCGACCTCGTGTTGTAACTGCTACTTCCAGACACGCATTATTGCGTGTTCACACCGCCTTTGCTCGTATCACGGCGCTTCAATTTGACGTAGCGTCACGGCCCGCATGTTCTTAAGCACGGATGCACTGTCATGCTGGCTGAAATGATTGACTTGCTGAGCGACAAAGGTAAATTTTCTACCGAGCAGGCGCTCGTACTGGCTGAAGCGATTGATATGGCTATGGACAACACGCAACTCGTGACAGTGCCCGTCATGGACGTGCGGTTTGAGGCTCTGAATTCTGCCTTGGAAAGGCGATTCGCGGCAATCGACATGCGGTTTGCTGCAATCGACGTGCGTTTTGCGCAGATTGATGGGCGGTTCGCTGCCATCGACGCGCGATTTGTGGAATTGGTGGCCCGGATGGTGGCGTTCGAGGCCAAAATGGAAGCCAAATTCGAACGGTTGACTGTGCGACTCGTAATCGCAGTGCTGCTCAGCCAAACCGCCCTCGGCCCGGTCGGCATGGCCGCCCTGGGAGCCGCCCACCGGGCGCTCTCAATCATCTTGCACTGATAGTTCCCTCCCGGAAGAGCGCAGCTCCGCCTCGCAATGCTATAGCGACGCGAGCCCTTTCAAAGTGGCGCCTTTCAAAGTGGGAGACCGCGATGACCTTGCTCAATTTCGGCCAGCCATCCAATGGCATCATCCAGATGGCCTATATCGTCAAAGACATCCGCCAGGCCATCCAGGACTGGACTGGCAAGCTCAATGTCGGCCCCTGGTTCCTTCTGGACCATTTCACCGGCGACCACCCGGTCTACCGAGGCCGTGAGTCGAAAGCAGACGTCGCCATCGCAATGAGCTTCGCCGGCCACATGAACGTCGAACTAATCCAACCCAACGATACCCACCCGTCGGTATATAGGGAGTGTATCGACACGCGCGGTTACGGGTTTCATCACTGGGGCGTCGCCAGCGCCGATGTGGACGCCGACATTAAGCGTTATGAAGCGATGGGCATGGAGCTCGCCTTCCGTGCCGGGGTACCCACCGGCGGTGACGTGGCGTACATGGACACTCACGGCGCGATGCCCGGATTTATAGAGCTGATAGCCACCAACGATCTGATGGAGCTCGCCTTCAGCCGGTTCTACGGTGCGGCCCTTAGCTGGGACGGGACGGAGCCGATCCGCCCCTTCATGTAGACTAGGCCTCCAGACGATGCGTCACCGTACTGGCTGACGCCTTATGGGAGGGCTCATGTTTCGCCAATTGCTAGCGCACTTCGCCGGTTGTCTCCTCATGCTGGCCGGCACGATACCGGCTCACGCTGCTTCTCCCGCGAACGTTGAGCAGGAAATCATGCGTCTCGAGAAGGAGAGCAATGATGCCTATGCGGCGAACGATCTTTCCAAGTACTTCGGCTACTACGCGGAAGATGCGGTTCTGATTTTCTACAACGAGCGTACGACGGTGCCGGTCTATCGCAAGATGTGGACAGAGTCCGTCAAAACTGAGCCTATCGCCGCTGTGAAGCTTGCCGACATGGTGGTCCGCGTTGCCCCGTCGGGTGACACCGCAATCGCCAGCTATCAGATAGACGTTCGCACGCGGCACACTGACGGCAAGATGACCGATGAGCATTCGTTTGAAACTGATGTGTGGATCAAACGCGCTGGCGCTTGGAAGCTGAGTCACGTCCACTATTCCGTGACGCCGGCGAAGGCTACCTGAGGCGCTCAGCCAAGAGCTGACAACAACAGGCTCAACCGCTGGGGCAGCTCGTTGCGAATCGCGCTGAGCTCCGCCGACTTGAGCGGTGCCCGCTCGGCCCCTACCGACTCGAGCTCGGCCGGCTCACGTGCGGCCGGCTCCAACGAATAAGTACTCCCACAAACCAACGCAAGCTCAGCCCCCATCCCAACGAGCCTCGTAATACCCCGATGCTCCTCAGGCGCCTCCAACGGCTCATGGTGATGCAGCCCCACCGCAACAAGTGAAGGCGGCAACTGCCAGGATTCAAACACAGCCGCGATCGCATCCTCATGTCGAATCGCCGCGTAGTCGCTTTCGATCTCCCGGATAGGGCGGTGGGGTTGCGCCTTACGCGCGACGATCATCGCCGCCGTACCTGACGGATCCACTGTTGCCTGGATGACTACGCCCAGGTTGTGGATGAGGCCGGCGATGAAGGCTTCCGTGGCCAGGGCCGGAAATCGCGCAGTCGCCAGCATCTCGCTGGCCAACGCAGTGGCCAGGCTGTGGTGGAGTAGCGCCACAGGGTCGGGCAGAGCGACGACCCGGGGCGGCACGACCTGATCGATGCAGGCCGCCGCGGCAATCCCCCGAATGGCCTTCAGCCCCAACACCAGCAACGCGCGCCGGATGGTCGTTACCGATCGTTGCTGCGCGTAGTAGGCCGAATTGGCGACTCTCAGCACCCGGGCGCACAACACAGGGTCGCGCTCGATCCGCAGGCACAGCTCATCGCCACCCACCTTCTCGTCACAGAGCATGCCGATCAGCCGCGCTGATTCGCTCGCGCTGGAGCCCAGCAGGCGCAGTGTGCTGGCGGCCTCCAGGATAGTTGCTCGGGCAATGACTGGCCGGTTGGCGCACGTGGGGCTCATACGAGTCGACTGTAGCGGCTGAGGCTGCAAATAGGGATGTGATGGCAGTCGCAATTCGGGAAATTGGCCTGGAATATTCAGAACCAACACGACGAACCGGACCGCCAAGAAATGTAAAGATGCCGGGTGAATTCGGGGTCGGTAAACGAGTTGGAACAACAGACAATCGCAACTTCCGCGCCGCAGCATGACGATGCGACGGGCAAGCTGGCCGCGGGGCATTCCCGCCGCGCCAAATGGGAGTCGCTATGCGTAGCGGGAGTCGTGTTGTGCGTAGTCGTCGCGGCGACCTTCGGGCTGTGGCAGAGCCAGCGAAGGTCCTCCTACGCGGGGTATCAGAACTCACTCATCAACCTGGCGCTGGAAGCGGCTGCCACCGTCGATCCGCAGCTCCACAGCCGCATCCGCCGGCCGGAGCAGTTGAACGATCCAGACTACGTTCGGGCGGTCGAGCCTCTGCGCCGCATACGCCGCGCCGTGCCGGATATCCACTACATCTACACGCTGGTCCGTGCCGGGTCGGAAGTGCACTTCGTGTTGGACGCCTCCGACCCGAATACCCGGGCGCCGAACGGTCAACTCGACCAATCCGGGGTTTGGGAGATTTATCACCACCTGAGCCCAACGTTGGACGCGGCGCTCGGAGATGGAACGGACCCCGGCACACCGACCGCCTCCACGGAGCCGTTTGTTGACGAGTGGGGGACGTTCATGACTGGCTTTGCGCCGCTACTCGACGCAGCCGGGCGTCAGATCGGCGTACTTGGCGTTGACGTGGATGCCAGCAGGTTTGTTGCGCGCCAGGCGGCGTCCCGCCAGCGGGCCGTGTTGGGACTGGCTCCCGCGGGCATCCTGGTCGCGATTTTCGGAATAATCTTCTATCGAGTCAGGCGGCGTGGATTGGCCGACGCCCACGCGGCATTCGAGCGCGCGGCCGAGGCCAGGCGCACGGCCGAGGACCTGGCGGAAGAGCGTCGGCGTCTGAGTGCCGTCATCGAAGGCACCAATGTCGGCACCTGGGAATGGCATGCCACTACCCGTTGGATCTCAATCAACGATCGAGTGGCGAGTTTGTTGGGGTATCAGCGGTCGCAGCTGGAACCGTTGACGTTTGCCCGCTGGCGGTCGCTGGTCCATCGGGACGACTATGGTGATCTGAAACGGGCCATAGGCGAATGTCTGTCCAACTTCGATGCGGTATTCGTCCACGAATTCCGGGTTCGGCGCGCGGATGGCGAGTGGTTGTGGATCCTGGCGCGCGGCAAGGTCATGCAGGCGGATGCGCGGGGCAAACCCGCGCTCATCGCCGGCATTGTGATGGACGTGTCAGCCCGCAAGGCTCTGGAAAACGCACTCATCAAATCCGCGCAGCTGGACAGGTTGACCGGACTGCCCAACCGCACTGTCTTCATGGATCACCTGGAGTTGACGCTCAGGCGGGTACGCGAGCGGCAGCAGTCGGGTTGCGCCGTGTTGTTCTTCGATTTCGATCGCTTCAAGATGGTCAACGACACGCTGGGCCATGAGGCCGGCGACGAGTTGCTGCGCCAGATCGGGCGACGCTTGCAAACTGCGCTCCGGTTGGGCGACTTCTGTGCCACCGATGTCGAGTCGGATCTGCTCAGCCGTTTCGGCGGGGACGAATTCCTGGTCCTCGTCAATCGCCTGAACGGCCCTGAGGAGGCGGTTCGTGTGGCGGAGCGACTGTTGAACGCACTGGCGCCCAGCTACAACGTGCTCGGGCACGAGATTCATTCGATGGCCAGCGTTGGCATCGTGACGAGTGGTCAGTGCGATGGCGGGGCAGAGGAGTTCGTGCGCAACGCCGATGTGGCGATGTATGAAGCCAAGCGCGCCGGTCGTGGCTGTTCCGTGGTCTTCAGCGAAGCGATGCACGCCCGCCTCACGCGCCACCTGGCCATTGAAACATCACTGCGTCGCGCGATCGGCACCAGCGAGTTGTATCTGGAGTATCAGCCCGTCGTCGATCTGGAAACCGGGCAGACGCGCAGTATGGAAGTGAGTCTGCGTTGGAATCACCCGACCCTGGGTTTGATCGCGCCGAAAGAGTTCATTCCCATCGCGGAAGAGTCGGGTCTGCTCCTGGCCATCGGACAGTGGACGCTGGAGGAGGCCATCGGCAACATGGTGAAGTGGCGTAACTCGCGCGTATCGCGGGCTCCAGACACAATCAGCTTGAATATCTCGCGGTCAGGGATCTCCCTCGGAGACCGCCTCGTCGAATACGTGCGCAGCACATTGCAATCTCACGGCCTACCGCCATCCTCCTTACAGTTTGAAGTGTCAGAGCATGAGGTGGCGCGCAATCCGGAGGCTGCAGGCAAGCTCTTCCGCGCCCTGCACGGGCTCGGCGTGAAGCTCACCATGGATGAGTTCGGGGCGGGCCATTGTTCGCTGTCCGTGCTGCGCAGCCACCCATTTGATACCATCAAGCTGGATCGATCCTTCCTCCTCGATCTGCATGGCAGTCACAGCAGTTTGGCGGTGCTCGGTGCCACACTGAGTCTCATCCGCAATCTCGGTTTGCAGAGCGTGGCGGAAGGTGTCGAGGACTCCACCCAACTGGCCATTCTGCAGTCACTGGGATGTAGTTGTGCACAGGGACCTTTGTTCGGTACGCCACTGCTGGCCTCCGAGTTGTGCGAAAGTCGAGCGCCGGGCCCCGAACTGGTGTAATATTTACCCCGGCTCGTAACCTTTCGGCTTGTCTGCCTTGGCGCTCGCACCCTCCGGTGCTCTGTCCGCCACCGTCTCTCACCCTCGTAAAGCTTGACGAACCGGTTCGGCAGAGTGAATTGAAACTCCTCCGCCGCTCGTGTTTTTTCTTTCCGTTTTTTCCAGAGTAATTACCTTGACCAAACTATATGTTGGAAATCTGCCTTTCACCGCCACGGACGAGTCTGTGCGCCTGTTGTTTGCCAAGCACGGAACGGTCGAGAAAGTCTCGCTGATTTCCGATCGCGATACGGGCCGCCCACGCGGTTTCGGATTCGTTGAGATGAACAATGCCGACGCCTCCCGCGCCATGCAGGCGCTGAATGGCGCTGATATGGACGGTCGTGCGCTGAAGGTCAACGAAGCCCAGGATCGCGAGCGTTCGGGCGGCGGTGGTGGCGGCGGCGGCAACCGCGGTCCGCGTCGCTTCTGAATGGACGCAAACCAGCGCGCTGCTAGCTGCGTCCTGATTCATCTCCCGAGCTCGACTTTGCGGACCTGTACATGACGCTGACGAATGCGCGCGAACTGGTAAAAAGTGGGGCCGAACGCTTAGCGCACGAAGAGCACGAGCGCGCCGAAAAACGGCGCCTCGAGCTGGCCGAGCAGCGTTCGGACCTCAACCCTCCCGACGTTCGGATTCGAACGTGGGAGCGGCTTCACGGGCTGCGTCTGCCATCCGACCCGGGACATCCCATTGTCGATGTCATCGCAGTCAGTACTCGTTTGACCATCGAGCAGGTACAACAAGAGCAACGGAATCGCGCGGCCAGCGCAAGTCCGGGCTGACTGCGCCGACTACCCTTCCGGAGCCGAACATGAGACTCGCTCACCCGAACCCACCTGCCACGAGGCAGGGACGCATGGATCAGTTGCGCAAGGACCGTGCGATTGCGCAGGTGCTGCGATCCGTCTATCCCACGATTCATCAACTGCGTATCGAGTTGAAGTTTGAAGGTCAGTCGGCGAACACGCCCGCATCACAGTCCCACGTGCTGTTCCCGCCGGCCCGCGCATTCTTCAGCTATCCGTGTCCGTATTCGGACTGTGATGGTCAGTTCGACCTGAGCAATGCCGTCAAGGCGGCGCTGGCGAACGATGAGAACCTGGCCATCGGGGTGGTCGAGTGCTCTGGCTCCAGGCCGCGCGACTACGCGTCCCGGCAGCCCTGCCTGTTGCACATTCTGTACGAAGTCACCGCGACCTATCACATCAAGACCTGAAGCGCGAGCCAGTCGGCAAACTTGCGCAGCGGGTAGTACTCCTCCTTGTGTTGGGGGTAGACGAAGTAGTAGGCGGAACGGCTCTGCACCGGCGGGCCGATTGACACCAGTGTGCCGGCCGCCAGCTCCGACTCAATAAACAGCGTCGGCACAATCCCAACACACAGTCCGGCCAGCACCGCTTCGATGCCCATGGCGAAGGTTTCAACCTGCAGGCTGGGCGAGTAGGCGGCGCCCGCCAACCCGTTGGCGTCGAGCCATTCGCGCCACGAAAACGCGCGTGACGTGATCTGCAACAAGGGCACGTTCAATACATCCGCTGCCGTCCGGCAGTTAGCCGCCAACCTCGGCGTCGCCACCGCCGTCATGTGCTCCTGCTGGAGCAAGCGAGCCGTGGTGCCCGGCCAGTCGGGGCCACCGAAATGGATCGCGCCATCGAGCTGCTCGATCGCAAAATCGAAGGGCGCCAATCGAGTGATCAGGTCAATGGTGATGTGGGGCGAGGACTCGAGGAATTGCCCCAAACGCGGCACGAGCCATTTCGCTCCAAACGTCGGCAACGTCGCAATCTTGAGCGTCCCACCCCGACCCTGGGTTGCCAGCAGTGCATCCGTTGCATGGCTTAGTGTGGACAGACCGTCGCGGACGTCGTGGAGATAGGCTGCCCCGGCCTCAGAGAGAACCAGCCGCTTCTTCACCCGCCGGAACAGTTGCACCCCGAGTCGTTCTTCCACCGCCAGGACCTGCCGGCTCACGGCGCTTTGGGTCAGATTCAGCTCGGCTGCCGCACGGGACACCCCGCCCAGCCGGGCGGTGGCCTCAAAAGCCTGCAGTCCCAGGAGGCTCGGTCGAGCCCGTCTGCCTGATCTCATAGATCATTCCAAAATGGCATGAATTGATGCGATGTTATCGCTTGAGCGGCACCACGAGTGCGTCAAAATCCACATGCTGACCTCTCCTTCTCCTGGGTTTATGTAACATCATGCCGAAATCGATACAAGTTCAGTTGGCCCGTCTCCTGGAGCCCGCGGTGCCGCCCGCCGCGCGCGAGGCCTCATTCCGCGCCCTCCACCTGCCACGCTCATGGGAGCCAGCCGCAGGCGGAGAGTCCTCCCGGGCCCTCATTTCGCTGGCCCTGAATGTCGCCTTGTTTGGCAACCTGTTGGAGCGGGTACCCACTGGCCGTGCCTATGTTGACGATTGCATGGCGAGTGGCCGGCAGGTCGTGTTTGACCACGGCGCCCTGCGAACGGTCGCGTGGGAAGGCATGGGCAGCCTGCCGTCAGGGCAGGAGGCGATCACCCGGGTTCTGCTGCCGCTCGGTTATCGAATGAGTGCGGTCTATCCGTTGGATCGCCTGGGAATGACCGGGCGCGCCTACACACACGAGGATCATCCCGAAGAGCTGCCTCAGTTCTTTGTCAGTGAGCTGCATCCCGAGCGTTTTTCGGCGGAATTTCAGGCCGCGGTTCATCGAGTGACGGCTTCCTCGGTCGATTGTCTGACCGCAGCCGACTGTCAGAGTCTGGAGATGCTGGGGCGGCATCGGCAGTTGGATACCCGGCGTGCGGGTCTGCTGATCCGCGGCCTGCTGGGCTGCTTTCGCCGGCAACATGCCACGCCCAACTGGCGTGATTACCAGATCCTGTTGGCGGAGTCGGCTGAAATGGCTTGGATCGCCACCGAGGGGAACGCATTCAATCACGCCACCGATCGCGTGGTCTCGATCGAGGCGTTGGTCGAAGAGCAACGCACAACCGGACGGCCTCTGAAGCCAACAATCGAGTCGTCCAAGTCGGGCCGGGTCCGTCAGACTGCTTTTCGTGCGGACGCGGTCCTGCGCGAGTTCCTCGACGACACTGGCTCAATTGTTCAGCACGAGGTGCCAGGCTCGTTCTACGAGTTCATTCAACGTGACTTCGTGTACGATCCGGCAACAGGCAGCCGGCGGCTCGACCTGGCCTTCGACAGCAACAATGCCCAAGGCATCTTCAAAATGACCGCAGCCAGCGGTACACAACGCGAGGCACTGCAGGCGACGTGAGCGCACTGCGTGACTTGCAGCAGCTATTGGGTGCCGAGGGCGTTCTGGCCCCGGCCGACGGTATTGAGAGATATCAGCGCGGCTATCGATACGGGGCAGGGCGGGCGCTGGCGGTGGCGAGGCCAGCCACAACCGAAGAATTACGAGCGGCTGTCCGCTACTGTTTCGCGCACGATCTGCGGCTCGTGCCACAGGGCGCAAACACTGGCCTGGTAGCGGCAGGCACCCCCGATGATTCCGGCGAGCAACTCATTCTGAGCCTCGAACGGCTGCGCGCCATTGAGGCCGTCAATGTGGGCGATCGCACGGCGCGAGTGCAGGCCGGCACACGGCTGAGTGCACTGAATCGCGAGCTGTCTGCCAACCAGTTGTTCTTTCCGATCGACCTCGGGGCGGATCCCACCATTGGCGGCATGATCGCCAGCAACACCGGGGGCTCCCGGCTGCTGCGCTACGGTGACGTGCAAAGAAATCTGCTGGGCCTGGAAGTTGTGCTGGCCGACGCCGAGGCCACCGTGCTTTGTGACATGAAGGGGCTGCGTAAGGACAACTCAGGCATCGACCTGAAACAGCTGTTCGTCGGCACGGGCGGTACTTTCGGAATCATCACAGCCGCACAGTTGGAAGTACAACGCGCGCCGATTCAAACCGCCACCGCATTGCTGGTCCCGAGCCGGCAGGAGTCGATCCCATCGCTGTTGAATGCGCTCGAGTCCGATGTGGGCGAATTTCTCGCGGCATTCGAGGGGATGTCAGCGAATGCCGTCCACGCAGCGCTGCAGCACAATCCGCGAGTCCGCAATCCTTTCGGTAGCGATCCTGTGCCGGCGTACACCGTGCTGGTCGAGCTCGCATCGGTTTTGAGCTCGGAACATGTCGACTTGAATGAAATTCTCACCGACCTGCTCGGTGAGTACTTGGGCGCCAGTGATGCGCTGATTGCCGATGGGCGGCTGGGCCGATCCGAGGACTTGTGGGCCATCCGTCATTCCGTCAGTGACGGTGTCAAGGCGTTGGGGCGGATCATTGCGTTCGACATTTCAGTGCCGCGTACTCAACTGCCCGCTCTGCGCGCGCGTCTTCTGCGTGCCGTCGCGGAAACCTATCCGTTCCTGCGTGTCTGCGATTTCGGCCATTGCGGCGACGGCGGCGACCACTTCAACATTGTTTGGCCTAATGATGTTGAGCCAGCTTACGATGCCGTGACGGTCGGAGCGCTCCGCGATCTCGTGTACGACACCGTGGTACGCGAATTCGGGGGCTCCTTCAGTGCCGAACACGGGGTAGGCCCCTATAACGCGGCCTACTACAAGCGGTACACCAGCGCGGCCGAGCGAAATTTCGCCGGCAAGCTCAAAAACCTGTGCGACCCCAAGGGGCTTCTCGGCAATATACAATTCGACTGAACGAGCTCAGAGGGCTTGAGCTTGGGGGGGAATGGCATGAGCGAGCTATACGGTTCCGCACACCGGCTCCTGCAAGACGAGCACGACAGCCGGCGCCTGGCCGACCGCCTGGAGTCCATGGCCCATTCCGAATTCGATCCCCGCGATCAGGAATTCATTGGCAAGGCGGCCCTGTTCTTCCTGGCCACCGTGGACGACCACGGCCGGCCCACCGTTTCCTACAAAGGCGGTGCCCCGGGATTCGTGCGCATCACCGCGCCCAACCAGTTGATCTTCCCGAGCTACGATGGCAACGGCATGTACCTGTCCCTGGGCAACATCGCCACCACGAGCCAGGTTGGCCTGCTGTTCATTGATTTTGCCGAGCCCCGGCGACTGCGTGTGCAGGGGACAGCGCGAGTGCGCTCCGAGCCAGAGTTGCTCGCCCAGTACGCGGGTGCGCAATATGTCATAGAAGTCACTGCCAGCCACATATTCGTGAATTGCGGACGCTACATTCACAACCTGGCGGAAAACATGCTGTCAGCGCACGTACCGGACGCGAACGGTCGCCAACCGTTCCCTAACTGGAAACGCATCGAGGGCCTCGCCGAAACCTTGTGTGACTCGGACCAGGCACGAGTTGCGGAGGCAGGCGGAGCGATCCCCATCGAGGAGTATCGTGGGGAGGGCTGAGCTGACGAAACTGAAAGCTTTCCTGGCCGGCAGCATCGCTGCCCTGTACTGTCTTTCCGCCGCCGCCGTGCCGCACCTGGAGAAACAGGGCACTGCCACGCGGCTGATTGTCAACAACCGGCCGCTGTTGATTCTCGGTGGCGAGCTCGGGAATTCGAGCGCCTCGAGCGCGACCTACATGGCCCCTCACTGGTCGCGGTTGCAGCAGATGCACCTGAACACCGTGCTGGCGCCCGTTTCCTGGGAATTGATCGAGCCCACCGAAGGCCAGTTCGACTGGCAGTCAGTGGATGCTCTCATCGCGGCGGCGCGCGCCAACCAACTCAAGCTGGTGTTGCTGTGGTTCGGGGCCTGGAAAAACAGCATGTCGACCTACGTTCCAGCGTGGGTCAAGCGCGATCAGTCACGCTTTCCCCGGGCCGGCCTGCCGAATGGCCGGGGGCTGGACATCCTGTCGGCATTTGCAGTTCCAACTCGCGATGCCGACAGCCGCGCCTTGTGCGCTCTGCTCGCGCACCTGAAGAAGGTTGACGGCGAAAAAGAGTCCGTTGTGATGATCCAGGTCGAGAATGAGATCGGTATGTTGCCGGTTGCTCGCGATTATGGGTCGGCTGCAACTGTTGCGTTTCATGCCGCCGTTCCCGATGAACTCTTAAGGGCGGTCGCTCAGTCCGACCCACTTGCCGGAACGCAACTGCGCGCCTTATGGGAAACCCATGGCCGCAAGACCGCGGGAGACTGGGTCAGCGTCTTCGGTGACAGTGATGCCACGGCAGAAGCGTTCACCGCGTACTACTACGCTCGCTATGTTGAGTCACTCGTGCAGGCCGGCAAGGCGATTTACCCGCTGCCAATGTATGTGAACGCTGCGCTCAACCGTCCCCTGAAGGCTCCGGGTGAATACCCCAGCGGTGGGCCCTTGCCGCATCTTCTGGATGTCTGGAAGACGGGCGCGCCGTCGCTCGATCTCATTGCACCGGACATCTACTTTGCCAACTTCTCCGACCTCGCTTCCCGCTACAAGCGCCCGGACAACCCGTTGTTCATTCCTGAAGCAAACCACGCCGACAAGGGCGAGATCGGCGCGAACGCGTTGTTTGCTTTCGGCAAGCTGGATGCACTCGGCTTCTCGCCGTTTGCAATCGAATCGGTCGATGAGAAGCCGCCCAATACACTGACACAAACCTACGGCGTGCTGGAGCAGCTCACGCCTGCGATTCTGTCAGCGCAGGGTCTGGGCAAGATGTCAGGATTCCGGCCGCGGGTGCTGGAGGACGCAACGGTGATCGATACTCCGGTCAGCGAGGTTCTCGGCAACTTCCGCTTCACGGTCACCTTCGTCGATAACCAGTCGCCCAAGGAACAGCAGAACACGGCCACGCACGGCGCCATCCTCATTCAAACCGGGCCAGAGGATTATCTGATCGCAGGACAAGGGGTCATTGTCACGTTCGAGCCAGTGGGAGAGGGCGCTCCCGCAGCAGGCATCGACAGCGCCTGGGAAGGCACGTTCGACCGCCAGGGCAAGTGGATTGCCGGTCGCCTGCTCAATGGCGATCAGACCCATCAGGGCCGCCATCTTCGCCTGGCGCCCGGAGCCGTTCAGATTCAACGCGTGCGATTGTACCTATACAGATAAGTGGTGCTACGTACCCTGCCGGGTAGCGCAGATGCACAACGCCAACTTCGTGCGCTGAACACGCGGTTATGTCTCATTTCCACCGACCTTAACTGCTTCTTTCACGCGACGCTGACTAAGATCAGCCGTAAGCCGCATGCCGGCATGCTGCATCGCGATCGCGGCAGTTACATTCATGGGACCGAAGACATTATGGCGACAGTCAACACTCACAGAGGGCCGCTGCAGGGCCGCTTCATGCGACGCCTTTCGATTGGGGTCAAGCTCTGGGCGGCGATCCTCATCCTGGCGGTGCCGCTGCTTGGACTGGGCCTCTTCTATGTCAACTCTTTGACCTCGACGCTGTGGTTCACCCGGGCCGAACAGGATGGCTCCGCACTCGCTCGTCCCCTGCTGCAGATGTACGCCTCGGTCATTCGTCACGGCGAATTGCAGGGGGTGGCACTCGTTCTGGCCAATGGCCAGCCGGATGAATCGCAAGCGCTGCTTGCGCAGGCCGAGCAACAGTTGTCTGACTTCAAAATGATCGAGACCCGCCTGGGGAATGCGGCAACACATGCCCTCGTGCCGGATCTGGCGTCGAAGTGGTCCACGTTGCGCGCCGCGAATCCCGCCAATGCGCAACAGAGCCTGCAGCTGCATGCGGCGGTTCTTGATGCGATTGCAACACTGACGGGGCAGGTGACAGCGGATTGGCAATTGATCCTCGATCCTGAGCTGGCAGCCTACAACATCATTGATGTGGCCTCATTGAAGCTGCCGGACGCGACGCGCTCGATGGCGGAAGCCCGCGTGCGCCTGGCGGTTTCGGTTGCTTCCGGCGAGTTTCGTGGCGAGCAGGCATTTCAGATCAGTGTGCTGAGTGGCCTGCTGGCCGATCGGCTGAGCGCGGCCAGGGCCGAGCTTGCAGCCGCTGCCGCGGTGGCAAAGAGCCGCCCCAAATTGGCGAGCGCGTTGCAGGCGATCGGCAGCGATTGGAGCTCGGCAGCGGTGGCCTGGGTGGACGGTGTTTCAAAGGAGTTGAGCGCGGGACATTCGACGCCGCAAAGCATTCGAGCGCTGCTGACCTCATCGCAGCGATTGACAGTGGCCTTGACCGCGGCCCAACTCAAGGCGCACCTCGCCGCGGATACGGCGCTCGAGTTGCGCGGCGCCAGCCAGGCCCGCACCGCCTATATCGCCCTGAGCGGCAGCGCGATCGCCCTGGTGCTGGCGGTGGTGCTGACGCTCCTGCTCGTGAGGCGCATTGCCGGGGCGGTCAAACGTCTGCTCGGTATCACCATTCGTATTGCCGACGGACACTATGACAATCGGATTGATGAGACGGGACAGGACGAGATCAGCCGCCTGTACTGCGGCATTGCCCAGATGCAGAGAAAGATGCAGTCGCAGATAGCGGCGGAGCGGGCGCAAGCGATTGAGAACGGGCGCATCCGGGCCGCGTTGGACAACGTGTCGGGCAACGTGATGGTTGCCGATGAAGGCGGCACCATCATCTATACCAACCCGGCCGTCGAGTCCATGCTGCGTGGTGCCGAAGGGGACCTCAGGAAGGAATTGCCCGGCTTCGATTCAGCGCGGCTGCGGGGCCAGGGCTTCGAAGTCCTGCTGAAGAAATCCGCCGGTCAGTTGGGAAGGCTCCAGGAGCTGCGCACTACCCAGGTAACGCAGTTGGAAATTGGGGGTCGTACGTTCCGGTTGACCGCGAATCCCGTGGTGGCCGAGGGCTCGCGCATAGGCTCCGTCGTCGAATGGGTCGATCGCACCATCGAAGTGGGTGTCGAGAAGGAATTGCAGACCATGTTGGCCGCCGTGCTGGGTGGCGATCTCGACAGACGAATAGCGATGCAGGGCAAGACAGGCTTTTTCGAGTCCATGAGCCGTGGCATCAACCAGTTGACTGACAACATGGCGGACATTGTCGGCAAAGTGAAGGCGGCCGCCGCCGAGGTTCATCGTGGGTCCGAAGAGATTTCGCAGGGAAACATCGACCTGTCACGACGCACGGAGGGACAGGCTGCCGCGCTCGAACAAACCGCCGCATCCATGGAGCAGATGACCTCCACCGTCAAGCAGAACGCAGAGAATGCCGGGCAGGCCAATCAGCTCGCACGCGCGGCACGCGATCGTGCGGAGGAAGGTGGGGGCGTAGTGAGGGACGCGGTCGAAGCAATGTCCCACATCAACGATTCGTCGGCAAAAATCGTCGACATCATTGCAGTCATCGACGAGATAGCATTCCAGACCAACCTGCTCGCATTGAATGCGGCTGTCGAGGCGGCGCGAGCCGGTGAGCACGGACGCGGCTTTGCAGTAGTTGCAACCGAGGTGCGTGCCCTGGCGGGCCGCTCGGCCTCCGCGGCACAGGAAATCAAAGGACTCATCCAGGACTCGGTGAAAAGAGTCGAGGATGGCTCGGCCCTGGTGGCGCGATCGGGACAGACACTGGAGTCCATTGTGAGCGCGGTCAAGAAGGTTTCCGACATCATTGCCGAGATGGCCGCCGCATCCAAGGAGCAATCGGCGGGCATCGAGCAGGTCAATCAGGCGGTCATGGACATGGACACTTCGACACAGCAGAACGCTGCGCTGGTGGAGCAAGCGACTGCCGCCTCCCGAGCCATGGCGGATCAGGCGCGCCGGTTGAACGAATTGATGGCGCGTTTCCAGGTTTCGAGCGCCGGTTCCTATGGAAGTGGCTCGACTTCCGGCAGCGGATTCCGCACTGCTGCGGCGGCGGCATAACCGCCCCATAACCGCTGTAATGGGTGGATGCTGCTAAGATGCCCGCAACGGGCATAGCGGGCCGGGCGGGAATGGGATCGCAGACGTATTCGGAAGCAATCAGACGGGCCTACCAGGGTGAGACCATCGGGGAACGCCTGTTCAGGCGACTTGCGGAGCGGTCCACTAGTAGCGTGACACGTAAATAGCGAAACATTATGCTGGCGCATATCTAGGGTACACAAAGGCGTCAGGCATGCGACAGACAGAACTGAGCTTAAACAAGCGGGACCGACGGATCGTGGATGAGTT
>Ga0307509_10000055_pt1 | contig 157989 bp, 186 predicted proteins | sample 10_EM_MG_FD_202245 | JGI IMG/M metagenome (GOLD analysis project Ga0307509, IMG submission 202245) | Populus trichocarpa ectomycorrhiza microbial communities from riparian zone in the Pacific Northwest, United States - 10_EM | ecosystem: Host-associated > Plants > Roots > Unclassified... | reverse complement strand
TTACCAGTGTCTTGCAAACGATGCCTTACCCCCTCACAGGTGGTTACCCTACCGAACTGGTACTTTCGTTGTGTTCTCGGTTGCAACCAATTTTTTTCTGCACGTTGTGTACAGTTGACCCGCCGTATGCGCCAGCCCTAGAGCAGGGCCCCAAGAAACTCCCAAGACAGGAAATTTGATGGAATTTCCACATGGTAACCATTCTGGCTGACTTCATTCGCTTAGGGTTAATGCTTAAGTTAGCGGAATATAATTTGCCGTGCATCTTTGTGGTGGTTGGCTAAACTTGTTGCATTTTGAATGAAAGCATAATTTGTCTTGGTTTCTTTTGTACTACGAGTACAAGGCTGTATGACAGGGTGCCGCAGCCCACAACTTTTCTTCAGTCCTTAGGAATTCCCTCGATCAATACCGGCCAGCAGATCACTCTCTACTACATCAGAAACAGTGAGATCAGAGGATGTCTCAAAATTTCAGCGGCAACATCAACTCCTTCAATATATCAAATGGCTTTACTACAGTCGACCCGAGGTCTGAAATCCTCGCCTGGCTGTCCCCTCTAGAGCCCCGCCTGCGGCATCAGGACATTCGGACCCGCCGGGTCGACGATGTGGGAGACTGGCTCCTACAAACCGACCAATTCCGAAGTTGGTGCGATGTCACTGGCCGGGATGAGTACGATAAAGCGGTATTATTTTGTTATGGAAATCCGGGGGTCGGTAAGACCCATATGAGGTAACAGGGCCGATACCTGAGGGTAGATGAATCAAATGCAGTGCTTACAAGCCATGGTTTTAGTTCTCTGGTAATTGACACCTTGTGCGATCGGGCCAGGGAGCAAGATTTCGCAGTAGCCTGCTTCTACTGCAACTTCACAACCCAGAATGAGCAGTCCCCAACAAGTATGTTAGGCGCCGTGCTGAAACAAGTTGTTAGCGGGTTGAAAGAGATACCGGAAGAAATAATGCAAGCCTTTGAAGACCAGAAACAGGCCATTGGTGGTCGGGGACTACGACTCCCCGAGATTGTCAAAATGTTACAGTCTATTTCGAGCTCACGGCACACCTTTATATGCATTGATGCTCTTGACGAATGTGTACCGGAGCATAGAGTTAAGCTTCTTGATTCGCTCGAAAAAATTATCCAAAAGTCCTCAGGCGCTCGAGTATTCCTGACTGGAAGATCTCACATTCGGGGTGAGATCGAAAAGCGCTTCGGCGGAAGAATATTGAGTTTGTTTGTAAGTCCTAACGAAGATGATATCATCAAATACCTCCGCGCTAGACTTGAGGAGGACACAACTCCCGAGGCGATGGACGATAGCTTAGAGACAGATATTTTGAAGAGTATTCCCGAAAGCGTTTCGGAAATGTACGTAAGAGAAGTAATATGGAGAAACTTACTCCAAGTGGTCCGCTGACAGATATACCTACTGTAGATTCCTGCTGGTTTCCCTAAAGATCGAAGAAATCCTACGAGAAACAACCATCTATCGCAGGCGAAAGAGGTTAAGCGCGATTGCGGATATCTTGGGGTTGGGAGATGTATACAGTGCGGCCCTAGCACGGATAAAAGCTCAGGGCGTGGAGAAATCAAGACTCGGGATGGCCGCTTTAATGTGGATCTCCCATTCGCAGCGACCGCTGCAGGCGGATGAGCTCTCCCACGCGCTTGCGGTAGAGATAGGATCAATGGATCTCGATGCTGACAATGCCCCCTCGATTGTGACAGTGTTAAGCTGCTGTCAAGGACTTGTCACGATGGATAAGGAATCTTCGGTTGTCCGTTTGATCCACTTCACCCTCCAGGAATATCTTTCTAGTCATCCCGAATTTTTCGATAGAGCTCACTCGACTATCTCAGAAACATGCTTGACTTACCTGAGTTCTCGACAGGTCAAAGCCCTTTCGCTCACAGCTTCTCGTGATCGCCGAGGCACACCCCTTCTCGAGTACTCTTCCGTATATTGGGGAACTCACGCGAAAATCAAACTCTCAGATTGCGCGAAATCGCTTGCGTTGGAGCTCTTTTGTCAATACGATAAACACATATCAGCTAAATCGCTTTTGGAGAAGGTGGGGTGTAACCTTGACCCCCAAAACGAGCATCTATTGTTCACTGGACTACACTGTGTATCCTTCTTCGGAATTGTTGAAGTTGTGACTACTTTAATAGAAATGAGAGGTTGTGATATCGACCAGAGAGATTGCACTGGTGCTACACCGCTAATATGGGCTACTCGGAACGGGCACTCAGCAGTTGTGAAGCTACTACAGGAACGGGAAGATGTCAGCCCCAATAATCCCGATGAAGATCAATCATCGCTCTCGTGGGCTGCTCGAAAAAACCATAAGGGAGCGATGAAGCAGCAACCGAGACGGGAAGGTGTTAGCCCCGACACCCCAGACAAATCCTTCTATCAGACACCACTCTTGTGGACTTCCAATAACGGTAATGAGGAAGTGAAGCTACTACTGAAACGGGAAGATGTCAACCCTGATAAGCCCGACGAAGAGGGTCAAACATCACTCTTGTGGGCTGCCGAGAGTGGCAATGAGGAAGTGGTGATGAAGCTGCTAGAACGGGAAGATGTCGACCCTGGCAAACCAGACGCTGAAGGCCGAACACCACTCTTGTGGGCTGCTCGAAAAGGTCATGTGGGAATATCGAAGCTACTACTCAGTCGGGGTGATGTCAACCCAAATAAGCCAGACAACGGTGGTCGCACACCGCTCTTGTGGGCCGCTCGAAAAGGGCATGAGGGGATGGTGGAGCTGCTGCTCGAGCGGGAAGATGTCGACCCTAATAAGCCAGACGGAAGAGACCAAACAGCACTGCTGTGGGCTGCCCGAAATGGTCACGTGGAAGTGGTGGGGCTGCTACTGGAACGAGAAGATATCAACCTCGACAAACCAGACAAAAAAGGCCGAACGGCATCCGAGTGGGCTACCATAGAGAAACATAACGGAGTTCTAGAGTTACTACACGCCCGGAAGCCCACAGCCCCTAGCACAATTTAGGCAAAACACCGCCGTCTCCTCAAATACGAACGTCCGCAAAAGGCTCCATCGATGGACGGAAAAATCTATTACTGTGGTTGTCGCCCCTCCCTCTCTTCCTCTCCCTCTCCCTCCTGGCTTCTGTTCAACCTCCTGAAGTAGGATACAAATCGCTACTATCTTATAGACATCGCCGTCATTGCTTTCCCCCTTCCAGGCTCGCTGGTCCTAGAAACTTGAGTTTCAAAAGTCATCCTTAGGTGTTATTAGTCAGAGAAAGGGAAGAAACTCCGTGTGTACGTCCGTGCTCAACCACACGTATTTGCACGGCTCTAAAACCACTCAATTCGGCCATTCGATATAATTCCTGTCGGATATGTCCGATATCACCAAAATTTAAGGATCTGAGCACGATAGAGCCCAGACAACTTTTCTGGTGGACGAGATAAGGTGGGGTGAGGGGCAGACAGTATGGTATGGTACGGGTACTGTACTGTGGATGTCCCTAAGAACCTGTCACACGAGAACTTTACAGACAGTCAAGAACGTCCTACTCTGGCTCTCGTTTTCCTTTTTTCTCATTCTTTTTCTCCATTGTGGCGCTTTCTGCCCCGCGAGTGAGAACTTATGAATCCGTCTTCCAGGTCTGGCATTGCTTGGATGCGGGGGGGGGGCAGTCCGACGCTATTATAGTTTGTAGGAAGATCCAATTCATAGCGTAGTTTCCTACTGTATTTATAATAACCCGGCGTATTTTTTTTCATGCTCCTTAGACTTCATTTCCTTCTTTCACCCTTCCTTCCCCCTCCTCTCCTAGACAATAAACCATAATAATAATACTATACTGCACATTGGGTAGTAGTGTGAGTTTTGTAGAAAACACCTAGATATAAGGATCCCTAACGAGATTAAAAGCAAATGATAATTCCCAGAAACAATTAGTTATCATACTCGATAAACAGATGCGCGAAACCGGCTTATCACCAGCTATAAGCTCCCAAGACACCGCTAGATACACTAACCCTCCCCAACCTATCTATCAACACACATCCCCAAGAACCAATCCCACAGCGGGAAAGCTATACACATACACCATCGTATCTATAACACCACTTTACACCCCCCCCCCCCAAAACACAAATACTAATTCACACCTACTCCGATCACACACTCCCCACCATGGTACTAGTACCCTGCCCGCACCACCGCCCAAGCGAGGATATAATGCCATGCAGTCCAGAGTGTGGAAGCTAGAGTCACAGTTGTGTTCCGGGCAGACGTCGTCATTGTACCCCGATGAATAGAGTTGCTCTGTCAGGTTTTATATATATATAGGTGCTGGTTGGAACGCATGGTGGCGGGGGGATCTACAGTATGATAGTATTGTCGTGCGTTCGGTGTTATTGAACTCTGCCAAGTTGTGAGTTGCGGGCCGGTACCCTTTGGTGGGAACATTCTTGATATATGTCGCAGTTCTGATTTAGCCTGGGGAGGTTCTTTTAACCTGCGGTACTGTGTAACTGCTTCTTCTCTCTCTGGCCTGGAGGTCTCACGTACTGTTTCAGTCTTTCGCTAGCGAGAATCGCGGGACAAGTGGATGATCCGCTATAATTAGGCAAGTAAAAGTTCCTGATTACAGTGATGTACGAGTGTAAAACACTAGAATACAAACTAGAAAATAGCACCCCGTACACGAGAAAGAAAGAAAGGAAAGAAAGAAAGAAAAGACGAGAAAAAGTAGACAATCTAATATACTATACTCAAACCACAGAACCACTACTACTACCACCTCCTCACGAACACTCATCACCCCTATCATCCTCAACACTCCTAACACCCCCCTCAAACACCTCAATCCCAACCTCCTCTCCGGCCGGTGCTCTGTTAGAATAAGCAACCCTCAAATCCCTCCTCCACTCCCCAGTCTTTGGATCCTGGCTCTTGCGAATGACAACCCTCGTAGCCAGCAAATTCGCCCACACAAGTCCCAATGCCGGTACCTTGCCGCCGCCTTCCAGCCCCTCATCGCACCCCGTGAACCACCTTGACTGAAAGTCCAAGCTCATGATATCATCGTCCTCATCATCCCCATCCTGCAGCGACGACAACGACGACAACGGAGTACGAGCATTAGCAAAAGACGTAAATTTATCCGAAACCTGGTTCGATACTACGACGGCTAGGTTGTGGGTTATGGCCAGGTGCCTCAAGGTGGCTGCCAATCTCACCATGTCTTTCCCTCGCTGCGCCATTTGACTGCCGTGCCGGGCACCTGCACCAGGGGTCACCGTAGAGGACGACGACGGGGATGAAGAAGGTGTAGAAGGATCACTCAATCTCAACTTCTTATTCCTGTCCGTCGGCCGTTGGAATTCCGCCCTAAAATTCGCCGCTACCGAGTCGATTACTACCAAGCCTACATCGAATTTCTGCACGAGAACTGGGAGTTGGTAGCGGATGATATGCTCCTGAGTTTCCAAATCTGAGCAGACGATCGAAAAGACCTTATCCGTTGTGGGCTGTTCGCTCTCGGGCACGCCATGGGAGATGTAATTTTTCAGCTGGATCAGACGCAGGGTCGAGAGTGGGGCTTCGGTGGAGATGTAGACTGCTGGCCTACCCAGACCACCCCGGGATGGGGGCAGCTGCACAGTGAGGGTTAGGAGGAGGAGAATTTGTGTTTTCCCGGACCCGCTCTCGCCGACGAATTCGGTGATGGCTTGCGTTGGGATTTTGTTTAGGAGCCCGTCCAGCGTTGGCGAGCGGGTTGTTATCGTGCGGGGCGGCGGAAGCGAAGATAGTCGTGCAATGTCTGCGTGGATGTGCTCTACTAGATTTCTCTGCAGGCTTTTGAGTTCTAGAAGCGAGGCGTTTAGCTGGGGTGGGAGGCGGCGGGAAATTGATATTGGGTCGAGGGCTAGGATGTCTGCGGTGGTCAACCTGGCGTCTTCAATGAAGTTGAGGAGGTTTGATACCGGAGGCGTGAGGGGGAATGAAGGGAAGAGGTTTAGGAGGTCAGACATTGCTATTATTATTATTACCGTCGGAACTACAGTGAGAGGAGTAGGCAGATAGATGGGCTACTGTATTGTAGAGAATATGAATGGACGATGGATGGATGGGAGAAGAGATTGTTTGTCAGTGGCTTCACATATGATACCGTATCATTTCTCATAGCCTCATAAAGCGAATCTGGCCCGCAATTGATTTTGGAGCCTGGAAGACGCGTTTCGGTAGGTGCGCGTTGCGTCATTACAGTGCTTACTTGCTGCACTGCACTCGAGTGCAACGAGCTCGTTGACTCACCTTCAGGGCTTTGAGAGTCCTCTCCCAGCCTGCGAGCAGCGTCCACTTCCCCGAGTACAAATCCTCAACCCACAACCATCTCCTACCTTCCTTCACCTCCCTCAATACAAAAAAGAAAGAAAGAAAGGGAAAAACATCACCACAATGCCAAAAGCAGCCTCCACCCGCCGAAATTTCACCACTAACCAACCCCTCCGCAAACCTCCCACCTCTGGCAAACCCCCTCCTCGCCCCAAGAAGACCACAATATACAACCCGGACAGACACTCCCTCGCCTCCCTCCCCTACCACATCCTAACCACAATCCTCCACTACGCTGCCTCGACATCCAACTCCCCATTCCCGGACACGGCCTTCCTGCTAAAAACCCTAACCCTCTGTCGCACACTCTACGAGCCCACCCTCGCAATGCTGTACCATACCCCTCCGACGAATACACTCCCCTGCGCCCATCGCTTATTGCGTGCATTGCGGGAGCGAGTGCACGTTCGGCCTCTTGTTAAAGTTCTCATAGTTGACATCGAGCCGCTGCTTGTGACTCGTGCGGCGCCATGGGGAGCCTGGGATATATGCGAGTTCTTGCGCCTTGCGAGTGGTGTGCGCGAGGTGGATATTCGCCCTGCGAGGGTGTCTGGCACGAGGGTTTTAGTGACGGAGAGGAATTGGCGGTACCCGAGTGAACTATGGAACGTTCTTGACGAGGCCGGAGTGCTATTACATGGGTGGACGTGGCGCGGGGAGTTCATGGAAGAGATTGATCTTGATGAATTCAAGAGGGTGCATTCCCTCCGGCCTTTCCTGGGGTTGCGGAGGGTGGGACTGGTCGGGGTTGAGAGCAACGATGAAGGTGCGACGGCAGGGGATCTGTCGAGGGAGGAAGGCTGCGCGGAGGTGTTGGCCTTATTGGGAACGTTGAGGGAGGTGGCGTTTGAAGATTGTTCCATCGTCAACGAACACCTCTTCTCAGAACTCATCACCAGAGCACCAGGGACCAGATTGACGAAGCTATCATTCACGGACTGTCCCCGCCTCACCTCTTCAGAGGACAACCTCCCCTCCCTCCTTCAATCCCCCCTGTGCAGCGCAACCCTCACATCCCTAACCATCACCAACTCCCCGTCCTGCAACCTCTCCTTCACCCTCTCCCTTCCATCTACCCTCCAGACTCTCTCCTACACTGCCTCACCAATACCCTCCCCTTCCCCATTCTCCATTCTCCCCATCTCGCCCACCCCCGCCCAGTGGCCACAGGACCTGACTTCCCTCACCCTAAACCTCATAAAATTCACCTCCCAAACAGCTTGCTCCGCCCTCCTCTCCTCCCTCATATCCGCCGCCCCGCGATTATCTGCCATGCATGATATAGCCATTTGGTGCATCCTGGACATGGACTGGCGGACCCGTGGCACCTTTCGCGAGACCTGGGAGCCTAGGGTTAGGACCGCCTTTCAAAGGTGCTGGACCGGAGGCGGTGGTGGCGAGGTGAGGTTTGATAATTCGAGACCGGCCGAGAGGATATTTTCCGAGAGGGACTTTTTTGATTTTGGGAATGGGGAGGGGGCTGGAAGTCGTGGTAGGAGGACTAGAGTCGGTGATGGGAGAGGGGGGAGGAGGAGTGGCGGAGTGGGTATACTAGGTGTTAGGAGAGCGAATGAGAGCGATGACGAGGATTATATGGAGTAGTAGTAAGGTTGGATTGTTCATAGGTAGCTCGGGATTGGGTGTCGATTGTTTGCTTGCGCTGAGGAGGAGGAGGAGGAGGAGGAGGAGGAGGAGGAGGGAAGGGTGGGGTGGAAATGTTGGGCCTGGTTTAGAGAAAGAAAACTCTTGTATGGCATTCCCATGTTTTACTTTTAGCTGGATTAATTAATGGAATGATTTGGTGAAAGATTGCGGCACTCATCCGTGTCCTGTTGAGATTAAATCCCACACGGCGATTAGCAAGCCAGGAGCCACTTCTCTAAGGCCGCCTTCGTAACTCGAATATTATGCTCACAAACACCCCCCCCCAGACACCAAACCTCAACTTGTTGCACAATATCACATGAATTAATTATCATGACACATGCCGAAAGCGATCCCAATTTCTATCCCATACCCTTATCACGGAGAGAGAAGAGGAAAGAAGCAACAACAACCCCCTCCCTCAACTAATCAATCTCAATAACCTCCAAACCCTTTCCCTTCCCCTTGCCCGCTTCATCACCCTTCCTCTTCCTCCCACTGGTGTTACCACCCCTCAGCGTCTGTCCCGATCCCGAAAACATGCTCTCCTTCTTCTCACTTTGCTCGCCATCCTTCTTCTTCACGGGCTTGATCTCGTATCCAAAAAATAGTTGTCCGGGTGGGAGGCGAAGCGGCTGGGGGCCTGTGCCTCTCCGAACAGTTGGAGCGGGGATGGCAGGTGGTGGTGGATTCGAGGATACGCCGGCAACGGGGGTACTAGGTTTATCCCTTGGGGTGCTGGTTTTCGAGCCCTTGAGCTTTTGGCCGCCACCTCCAGTGAAGAAGGATTGCTTCGCTCCAGAGGTAATGTTGGTGGAGGCGGAGCTTGATGGAGCTATAGCTGCGTAGTTTATGCTTCTGGCCATGCTGCCTGTTTCGCCCAACGGTGTTACGTGTCTTCCTCCAACCACGCTTCCGGGCCTTGACGACTGCGGGGCACGGCTGGGCTCGACGTACCCGACCGGGGGAGCGAAATCGACGGATATGTCCGTTTCGATGGTTGTTATGGCGTTCATCTTAGTCTCGGGTTTAACCTCCAATACAGCGATTTCGAAGACCTCGTCGTTGTAGAAGAAGGAGAATACATCGCCGACCGTCAGTGCGGAGAAGGTCCTCAGGGCGTTCTCAAGAACGGCTTTGGGATCCGTGATGGACGTTATGAAGGCAACCGACTGGGGTTGGAGTTTTATAAACGTCCCCGCGGGAAGGTCGGTGGATTTGATTTGTAGGAGCTCGCCAGGTTCTAGGAGGAGGGTTTGCATCATCTACTCACTCCCCCACATTAGTCGCTTCCCGAAAAAATGTGTAGGGAAGGAAGATAGTGGATAGGCACCCAATGTGGCAAGTAAACCCTTCCCTCATCCGCAATAAACTCCAACACACCCGCGTGAGTAACTTTATCTTTCGACCCATTCCTCAGCTCGAACAGCATTGGGTAGGCAATGTGTAGTCGTGATAACTTATCCAGGGCTGACGGCGGCATGATGACTTTCCCACCATAGTTCAACTCTGCGCGCTCTGCCCCCGGCATCATGACGACAGGGTAGCAACGGAGGAATTCGTCGAAGCGCCGGTTGCGTGGGTGGTAGCTGGAGACCATGTCTTCCTCATCGTAGAAATTTCCGCCAAACTGCTTGTGTTATAGGATAGTGATTAGGTTAGCTTATGTCGTGATAGGTTAAATGCCCGTTTTAAGGTTTGTTGGACAGTGTGGGGTGTGTGGGCTGGAGGGGATGATAAAAAAAAAAAGGATAGGAGAGGACAAAATGACTGACTACTTACCATGTTGAAAGATATTTGATGGTTGAGGCAGCGATGTCGATGGCGATGGTTTAGCCTGGAGCTCCAAAGGCGGCGGTATGGAAGTTGAGTTGGGACAAGTTGGGAGTTTGTTGCCTTAGTGAAAGAGGGTCCCTGACGTCAGCCTAGCACGTGACTAGACCCAGCGGGGCGGCCTGTTAGTGCGTCATTTAGAATCACTCGGCCTTCGGGGGTAAAGGCAAAAAACATGTAGAGAGAAAAGCCAGAAATCAACAGAGGATACAATCCATCACCAAGCCTGATATGATTGAACATTACCTATTACCCACCTCCACAGAAGCACCCTCTCGCTCTGGGAGCAGGCTATTTAGCTGGTCTCTGGATGCTGAAATGTCTTTAAATCAAATTGGAAAGAAAAACTGGGGTCACTAAGGCTACAATTTCGAAGTATACATCTTCCAACCCAGAAAGGTCAATTCTGATGACTACACCTAGTGGTTGAATAATTTGGCTTGGGGTGCCATGACTACGGTACGGGTACCGCGCGGTGTCAAAAAAACGCGAACCCCTACAGGTTACAACCAAGTACCCCAGCTTAATACAAGAGATAGTAATTCGAGCAGCTTCAACAACAGAAACAAGAAATAAAATACACTTAAAATTTTGTTACCATTATTCAGCATCAAGGACTGCCTTCATCCTCTCTGGCATGCTCTTTGCTAGATTCTCAAAATATTCTGAATTTAGTAACTCCCGGCAAAGTTCCATTTTCTTCCTCTCCTCTGGGAGGTATTCCCGCTAACCTGCCCAAAAAATCTAGAGCCAGGCCCATCAGGACGGACTACTCCAACCCATGAGCCTAGAACCGCCCAGTATTCCACTATATAAGCCTCCCGTACAAGAAGAGCACATACTGTTTTACGCCGGCGAAACTACTCCTTTCTTTACTATCGGACCTCATCATTGCATATAATAAATTTATGCAGCAGGCCTAGAAAAAACATTCTCTACACAGCATAGACCCTTTATCGTTTCCACACCAGTTTGCCTGTCCCAACCGAGCCCAGCTACTTCCCACCAAACCCGAAAAAAAGCGAAGAAGAAAAGCGAAGCCGAGAGATGATGAGGCTATAAAAACAAGTAGATGCGAACGACACAAAGCCCCTGTTTTCTAACCCGCTGGTGTTCCAGAACGTGCACTGAGGGTGTCCAGCAAGTCCCTATAGTCTAGCCAGAATGCCTTTATTGGCCTTCTTGAATCCCAATCGGTTTCGGCCTCGCGAAGATCCTCAATTGAAGTAAACACAACACTTGCTCCCCTAATACCGATGACTGCGCTAGTACTTGGATCTCCAAAAACCTCTTTGGGGGTCTTCTTATTTGACTCAAGGAACTGAATGCACTTAACGGCCAATCTAACTGCACGGACACGATCCATGGGAGAGGGAGTACCGCCTTGCTGGACATGTCCGGGAATCGCGGTACGGGATTCAAAGCGACCGTTCGCTTCCTCTCGGATGATTGAGGCAATGATTTCAGTGGTATAGGTCTTGGACGCTCTCTCGTTCCTATGAAACATTCAGTAACTCACACTATGTAAAATTCTTACAGCAAACAAACCTCAAGATTAATTTGCCAGCCCTATTCATTCCTCTATCATTCGCAAAGCTCTCCCGAAGGTGATCAATATCATCCTTCAACATATTGAGATTTATACCTTCTTCTGGCGTATATACGGCCAGGGCGCCAACCGAGAGTCCAGCCATAGTAGCCACATAGCCAGAGTTTCCCCCTTGACATTCGACGACGAATACCCTCCTTCTACTTGCACTTGCGCTCTGTTTGATAGCATCACAGTATTCAATAAGTGAGTTCAAACAAGTATCACTTCCAATTGAATACTCTGTTCCAGGAACATTGTTGCTAACTGTAGCTGGCAGACAAACCATAGGAATCCTGAACGCGGGGTAACTATCCCTAGCGCCATGAAGTTCAGTGAGCGCATGGTATGCTTCAAAGCCACCAATAATGAGGAGGCCATCAAACTTGTATCGTTGGAAGAACCACGCAACCATTCCCATATCCTCGGATGGCAGAGAGCGATTAGTTCCAATTTCGGAGCCGCCGCGAATAGCCCAGCCCTCCACTGTAAGCCAGTCCAACTCCCGAACAGAGTCATGGCGTACCAGACCGGGGAATCCATTGTGTATAGCGAACGGGCGATGGCCCCTATTGAGACAAAAGAGAGCTGCTGCGCGTGTAGCTGCATTTATCCCTCCTGCTGGTGCTCCAACATGAATGATCGCAATTCTCATTCTCTACTTTCCATTAGTAACAGAAAAAACTTGGCAAGTGATTCCAAATCATCTCACCTTGTCTTCAGGCGCTTTCTCCGAAAGTTCATCTGGCTTTGTTGTAGCCATATACGCCCGATGGTATTCTTCAAATTCTGGGTCTCTTAGGTCCATAGCCCCTATGAAATCCTTTTTCCCTATGCACTCTGCAACAGCTTTGGTCTAAAGTAACAATTATTAGCAGTCTCTACGACGCAGAGGACAGTTTGGGAATACCAATCTAACAGCATCCATTAGAGGCTTTCGGGTAATCTTGTTTTCGTTGATCGCAATCATTGGACTAAGGGTATCGGGAGTGGACTCTAATACAGCTTTAACGGCCTCTCCACCTTGTAATGTAGCAAGAATCCTGTCAAATGCACAGGCAGTTCCGCCACGTTGGACGTGGCCGAGAGTCGTGATTCTAGTATCCAATTTTAGTTCATCAACAAGGATATCCCGAACATAGGTTGCTGTAATTGGTGTCAACTCTGTATCGATAGCACCTTCGGCAACAATAACGATGGTCTTCCGTTTTCCTGCCGCACGATGCTGGTACCGTTTAGTAAATACAATTCAAGCTATAGGTGAGCAGGTTTTAATTTACTGTTCTAATAATGCGGCACATCTCCATTTCCCATTTGTCTTGGGGTGGCTTTTCCGGCAGGAAGACAAAATCCGCGCCAGTGCTCAACCCAGCCATCAATGCCAGCCAACCACAATGTCTTCCCATAACTTCCACAACAAAAGCCCGAGAGTGACTATAAGCTGTAGCATCGATAAAATCCACTGCTTGGCAGATTCTCGCAAGGGAACTATAAGCGCCAATGGTAGCGTCTGTAGAAGACATGTCGTTATCAATACTTCCTACCAAACCAACAATGTTGAGGGTTTTGAAAGGTGTGCATTGCTCTTCTTTGAGCTCTCCTAGCTTAACCAACTCTGTCAACAGTCCAGGCCATTCGCTGCGGAAGATATCAGCTCCAGTCAGAGAACCGTCGCCACCGCAAACGATGAGAGCGTCAATTCCTGCCAAGACCAAATTCTTTGCACCTTGCAGTCTTCCCGAGCGCTGGAGGAATGTCTTGCATCTAGCTGTTCCGATCAAGGTTCCACCTTCGGAGAGCCAACCTCGAACATCCTCCCAATGCATTCTCTTAATAAAATTCCCGCCCCTTACCAACCCATCGTATCCCTCATAGATGGCATAGGCCTCGCATCCTTGCGCAATGCTCATCCTAACCACCGCTCTAACGGCTGCATTCATTCCGGGTGCGTCTCCACCACTTGTCATGACAGCAATTCGCTTTTTCACCCCGCCGGGGGTACTGGGTTGCGTCTGGTCCCGAACTCCTGATTCCCTCGAAACACCTAGCCTAGGCCTAGGCCTGACTCTGGTAAATGGATTTGCTTTAGAGGTAAATCCGACCAGTGTCCCCAATGGGTCATGGGTGTATACCTCTGAGGGCTCGTTTTCGCTGGGTTGGGGCTGGAAGGCAATCTTCTTCTCTGAAAGAAGCTCGATTATCCTACCCAGGACGGGAGTGTACAAGATGACACTCATCGACTCTCCTCTCCAGTCGTAGGATTCTTTGCTGTTCGGCGGAGCTGAGGGAGGAATTATCGATTGCCTCCGGGGTCCGTCATTACTGTCTTTAAAATGAACGGCCTCCGCTACGTAGCGGATCTTAAGATTGACATCTGTGCCGTCACCGGCGTCGCCCTGGGAGTATAGCCATGTCTCCTTCTCGGAGGCGCGGCAATGATCATCCTCACGTCTAACGGTGGGATGAGTCCGATCATATACGAAAGCCTCGTTAAAACCAAGGTCGGTGTAAAAAGCGACAGTGGTATAAAAAAGGTCTTCTGTAGGAGCAACCAAAGATACGGAAGAAACTCCACTAGTAATAGGAGGATATGGGTCAGCAACTTCCATGGCTCTACCAGGGGGATGGGCCCAAAGGCTATTTATTCGATCGAGTGGAAGGCGGAGGTGATTCAGGAGAAGGAAGAATTTATGATGGACGTGTTGTAAGAAATAAGAGAGGTACCTAACGAAGTTGTGGAGATTCTTTTGATCGGGAGCAGGACTCTCCATTGCCTTATGAAGTCCACAGGAACACGGGACGTTCTAGTGGCAAAACAGAGATAGCGCCTTTAGCAGTGACGACGATAGTGGTGGTGATGACGATGATGATGCGTGAAGGGGTGATATGGTAGGGGGAGAAAAAACAGTAGAGCACGCTAGACGTATAAGGAGTGGGAGGAAACAGCAGAGGGAGTGGGGAGGGTGAAGAGGGAGTAAGGGAAATAAGAGGGAAGGAATTCTATGTGTGGTTTGACCAGTTTTCCCAGCACAGCATCTACATCCGCCAAAGTGGGATGTTTAGCGGGGCTGGTGACGGGCACCACCGTACGAGGGCATCCACCCATCCCGTCCTACCCCCTCATGCCCAACCTCTACTCGAGTACTGTACTTGTACGAGGATATCATAGGTTTTACTGGTAAAGTAAACACAGCTGCAGAAAAGGGTGAGAAAGAGGGAAAAAGAAAAGAAAAAGCCCCACCCAAACGACCCTTGTGAGAACCAGATGTCCTGATAAGAATTTGGCGGTGACCCCACTATTAGATAATATCCACCACGATAATCCCAGCAGTTGGTGATCGTGGGGCGACCTGGATCGTAATTGGAGGATCCCAGACCCCGGGTAGCAGGTTGTGGGCGGGACCGACAGTATCTACTCGAGTACTCGTACAAGTACTCGTACAGTAGAGTACTGCTCTCGAGTATATTGTACGAATAACAGCTACAGGAGGCTCAAACACTGCCCGTGAGGTCAGACCATCAGTTCTCTTGGGGTGCTTTAGTCCTACTATACTCGTACATCCATCGAACCATCAGAACAGTACGGGCACAGTGCTTGTGAACGAATCTATTACTACGAACATCATCTCATACTTTTTACCACACTAACTTACCACCTCCCCTACCCACTACCCACTATCTAATAGTATCTCAGCCTAAGTCGACCCGATGCTAAATTTATCCAGCAAACCAGTAATTGAATGCCAGGGCAAACCTAAATGCGTAAAGTAAAATAAATAAAGCAATGAAATGGTCAAACAAATAAAAAAGTAAAGAATAGAAATGAAAAAATGAAATGAAAAAAATGAAAAATGAAAAACAGGACACCCATGATACACCCAGACGGAATGAATCCCCTAATGATAAAACGAAAACGAAGCACCAAAGGAAAGCGACAAGAGTTTCCCCCACCCACTCGTAAGAACCGATAATGCTAGCCAACCAGCCGCCCATAAAAGGAAAAAAAAAGGAAAAAATAAAAAAATAAAAAGCTATGAAACAGCTAAATACAAGAAATCAAAAATGCCTCATTATTTGAAGATGGCGTTTTTTTATATAACGGAGTAAAAGGAAGGGAGAGTAAGACTACTGGTGATATGAGGAGAGAGTCGCGAGCGGATAAAACGACAAGCAGTAGAAGCAGTGAAAGAGGAATAAAGGCATCACTTCGTAAGGCATCATAATTCCCTTTATCGCAACACCCAGCTCTACAAAAAAAAAAAAGCCCAGAATTTCTCGGAAAAGAAAGCCCACAAAGACACCGAGGGAACCAAAGAAACTCGACCCAAAAAAACCCTCCCGGTACCGGATAAGAAAGAGACCCATGACTGCCAAATCTCAAGCAAAAAAGTCCCGCCATTTTGTTAACATCTACCGTATTCGGGCCCGACCCACATTATCCCAACCTGCGTCTCTTAGGCGTAACCTCTTCAACATCCTCCTCCAATTCCTCTCTCGGCCTGCTTCCCACGCTGCTCGTTGCCGGGCTAGGCGCAACCGTGCTCGGGTTGGTTCCCAAGATTTGTCCCATCACCGAATCCCCAACATTTGCACCGAGCGCACCAGGGTCTTGGAGACTTCTAAACAACTCATCCATATCCCCAACTTCACTAATTTGCTGTCCGTCAACGGGGAAATCCTGAAGGGAGGGGTCCCAGTTCAAATATTCGTCAAGTCCACTACCGAGACCAGCCCCGTCAACATTGCTTCCGTCCCCGTGACCAACATAGTTCTGGAGCATATTCATTAAACCTTCCACATTCTCATTTTGGGCAGCCTGCAACCCCTGCAGGTCCTCAATTTCCTTGGCCTTCTGGGCCAACTGGGCATTATGGTCCTGAAGAGTCTTGGAATTCACACCCGATCCCGGGAGACTTCGGCTAAATAGCCGAGGAGTCAATGAGCTCTTAGCTAGAACCGGCGAAGTGGAGGGTCTTCCCATCTGTGGTGTTGATTGGGCAGTAGGCGAATCTGGAAGACTGAAGATTGGTGAGGGATAATTTTGTAAATTGGAACCATGATGCTGCTGCTGATGTTGCTGATGTTGCTGATGTTGCTGATGTTGCTGCTGTTGCTGCTGTTGCTGTTGCTGCTGTTGCTGCTGCTGCTGCTGTTGTTGCTGTTGTTGCTCTCGACGCGGTGATGAATTTCTATTGTCGTGAGTGGGTGTCACCAGCTCCTGAATACTGGGACTCTGATACGTCTGAAAATTTTGAACAATGGGGGAACCATTAGGTTTAAGGGGTTGGCTATTCCCGGACGAAATGCCCGAATTCGAGTCCTCCTCGGATATCTGACCAGCCATTGGTCCATTCTCAAGCAACAGCTGCCGCCGCCTAGTCATCTGGGGTGTGCGCACAACACCCTGGGCCGGCCTTGCTGGTGTAACAATTGCCCCGCCAGTATTACCCACCACCGAGCCCACACCTTGCGAATGCAAGCCGTGCCCATGTTCCACTTGGTTCTGTGTAAACAAATTGTTGAATGCCCCATTGATATGCCCACCCAATGACTTATCGTAAACGGTCGCTAAAAATGTCAAAATTGCACTAATCGAATGCTCGTGACGATCGTGAAGCGTTTGGAAGGCGACACTCTGCTCGTACAATTGATTGTGATCCTTGCGAAGTCGGTTAATAGCTGCCGATATCATCGCCTGGTGGTTCTTAACAGCCTCCAGTTGCTGAATCAATGTCTGCAAATCAGGCCTAGAACCTCTCCCGCCACTGCCCCCTTGCTGGTGGTGTCCGTCGCTCTGGTTATCTGTCTTTGGCCCCTCGAGATAGCCGCCAACACCAACACCACCAGCCCCAAATTCACCTTCCCCACCATCGCTGAGATCGTCCTCCTTGTCCGTATCGGGATCTTGCTTATTCTTGCGTTTTTTGTTCGGTTTGCCCTTCGGCTTTGAGATCAACCACATGAGATCGGGTTGCCCACGTTTAAAGTATGAATTTTCGTATTCACTAGGAGGTTTACTCCTCTGTTCAGAAGTCTTTAATGAGCCGTCGGCAAGACCAACTACCTTATGGAAACCGTACATGTTGAGCTGACGGACGAAAGAAGCATAATTGTTGTGTTTAAATAGGTCCGGGATTAGAGTACGTGAGAATTCATCCTCATCAAGCACAAGAAACGAGTTTCCCGACGGTGACCAACGAATGAGCGCATCAGTTTTGGGATCGTTAACAAAACTAGCAATGCCGAAATCATGATGTCAGCAATCAATATCCTAAATGACGAAACATGCGCTAGTGAAACGAGACAGGAAAGCGACCAAACTCAATTGGAACCGACCAGGCAAACTTGCAACGTACCTGCTCAGTTTTTGCACAAACGGGGGAATGCTCGCTCTTTTCTTTCTCATCTTCTCAATTCTCATATGTAACTCCCGATCGAACGGATCCAAACCATCACTTTGAGGCCCAGGGCCCATAACCTGCCCCATATTCGTAGTCCCACCTGAGCCATTCAACAAGTTCATCTGTACACCAGGAACCGCCAGGCCCTGTGCCATAGCACCGGCCGTCGCCAAAGGATAAGACATCCTAATTAACGTATTTCCTGTCCGATTTATCCGGGCAAGCCGGCCGGTGCTATCGCTAGCGGTGATGGGAAGGTTTATGGCACCCGCTTGCGTGGCTGCAGTATTCTGGTCAACGTCTGATCTCCCGGCAAGAAAACTGTCGGCCAAGCCGGAACCAGCAGTGTAGAGGTTCCCACCCGGACCTGCAGACGAGATGCCAACGGGTGTCGTCGACAAGCTCAAATAGTCCATACCAGAACCAGTTATAAGTGTCGGTTCAGCGGTCGCAGACACAGAGGAGGGGATAGGGGCACTAGTTCCAGGAGCGGGGCGTTTGCGACCACGGGTGTTGTTGTTGCTACTACCGCTAGGCTGGCTCTGTGGATGGGGAGGGGTCGTCATTTTCTATTATGACGATAAAAGGAACAAGTGGAAGAATGAGAGGGGGGGTGGGGGAGGGAGCTCGAAGGAGAACGTAGAAGAGATCGGTGGAAAGCGAACGTCTAATTATTATTATTATTATTTCCCCTTCTTCCCTCCTTCCTGTAAATGGTGATGTTGGTGAGACGGTGAGCTGTAGGGAAATTTTATTGTTGTCCTTGACAGATCAAGGGGAGCTTTCGTTGTTGAATGAGTCAAGGACAAGGCGACGACGGATCAGGAGGAAGATGAAGCAGAGGTTGATGGAGAAGGTTGTGTGTAAGGAGTTGCGTTGTTCCCTTCTTCTTCCCTTTTTTTTTTTTTTTTTTTCTTGCGCGAGCGGGATGTGATGCAATGGGTCAAGGCAGAAGGCGCGGAGCCTAACTTCTCTGCCCTTCCGTAGCAATGAAAGCACAGCCCAACCGCTTGACCCAAATACCGATATTGAGATAGGGTGAAAGTATTTTGAGTTGCCGTAGATTAAGGGCTATGATATTAGGGTGTTGATGGGGGTTTATCTGATAGGTTTAGTAGGTAGGTGTTGTTAAAGTGAGGTATGATAGTGTAGTTTATGGTGTTGAGTTGAGGGTTGGCTGCAGTGGGTGGTAAGCACTTGTGGTGTGGCAGAGGGGTGGGCGGTCGACGTCGCTTACACCGTTATCGGGGGGAAGGGGAAGGAAAAAAAAGAAAAAAAGAAAAAGAGGCTACTCGTACATCAATGGTGAAGAGTGGGAAAGAGAGTGAGGGCTGGTGCAACAGAGTGGATGTGGATCGCAGAGAGAGTGTGCGGGCAAATACTTGTCCGTGGTCGGGGAGCACGTTTACACCTCGTGGTATTCATGGCCCCGATTCCGGTAGATGGGCTAACCTAACCTACCGGCACAGGGAAATGTGAACCCGAGATATCATGGAGGGACGGGCATCGCACCCTTCCTGGAGCAATAATTAAACTTGAGGTATCATGGCCATGGCATTATTGGGTAAGGCCTGATTCGATTGATATTTGACAGGGCTCCGAATTGCAAAGTTAAAGTGCGACGCCTTCTTCCCTCATCTTTACCTCTTCATTCGAGTTTTGCACCCCAAGGGTTCTTATCGCCTTTTCATATATGATACTAGTACTCGTACATAATCACTCACGGCAAGGTGACTGCAGTTTCATAGCGATGGGATGTCATTCCGCGGTGTTCGTTCCTTGATGACCGATACGGTGGTTAGACTGCGGCATCATGCTCTACTCGAGTGCAGTACCGGTACTGTACGGCACTCGAGTACCTGTATTCTGAGAGGCCACCTAACTCCAACAACAACAAAAGAGGTTAGGATGAATGTGCCGACTTACTCGGCATGACGTTCGTCTAGCCTTCGAAAAGAGAGGATGAATCCTTAAAAGGTTTTTTCCTCTGTAGGATTCGCCGCCTCACAGGAGAGGATGGTAAATCTACTGTGCCCGTGATCTATGAGAACAAAAAATGATCATCTGCGTTTCAATCATTACTGGTAATTGAGGTGTTAACAAATTCGAGAGAATAAGCTCACTATCCCTCTCCACGCAATCTTTGATGTCTTCCACTGTTTGCCTCTAGTCCTGTGCCAGTGGCATTTCCCGGTTCAGTCGCCGTTCTATTGAACATCAACCATCACATCGCTACTCGAGTACTCTCTACTCCGTCATTTCAGGTAGCGTCATTTTGAGTCAAATTTGAGATATACTGTGAAAGTTATGTTTTGGGTGGTTGAGCCTGGACCTCCAGCAATAGATACCGGTGTCGTATGCTAGACCTTAGAATCAGGATCTAATAGTCTCTCTGGTCTCTTGAGCTGGTATTATTGTGATATACTATCAGGTACCGGGGAGGTGGAGCCGGATCCCTAAAGCTTCAGGTAGTGGTCCGATTGGCTCTGGCGAATTGTTTGAACGGATTGAGTTGCGTGCTAACTTTTCTTGTACTGTACTGTACTAGTCCAGCATGGGGGACTGTTGCACCAGTACTCCTTTTTTCAGGAAGTCTTTGTGGGAAAACACTGGAGCAGCACGGTTCTGCGAGCCCAATCACGGGAAGGGTCCGAGGTCGTGGGAGGAGGCATATCGCTGCGGGGGTATGTCGAGAGCACACATTCCCGCAAGAGTCGTCAAATATGTAGTTCTTAAACCCAACGTTATTTGAGCAGATCAAACAGTGACAGTTCCTCGCAAGTGTAAGAAGGGTACAGCACCTGTAGAAGTACCTGAGAACGGGGATTGGGACTTGCAAGATTTGGCAAAAAATACAAGCCTACCGCTATCTGAGCACCCATACAGACTTATGATAGAACCCCTTGCTCTCGGATACCGGTATGGTGCTGCAAGTGCCCTAAAATCCCTTGGAGCCCACTCTCAGATCATCAGCGGCGATAAGTTGTGTTAACCCGGGATAGGTTTAGTTTGACAAGTTAATAGATTGCGAAAAGGTGTTAAATAAGATCCTTACATGTTAGATCGGCTGATCTTTTCTTGGGTCACAAAAAGAAAGCATCTGGGGAAAATAGAAGTGTAGTGAACTCAGGACCATTCATCCCTTCGTCCCAAGATCACAGGACTGGCGGGATGAGGGTGCTAGAGAGATGTTTTCATACTTGCGCAAGAAAGGGAGTATTTCGCAGGTTAACCTGAGTTAGCTGTTCACTAACTTTACAACCGAGAACTTAGGAAGTCCTTGTGTTCTACGATATCTGGATTTCAAGAATTTTCATAATACGATGGACCGGTCAGCTAGCTAGATGCGGGGCTCAGTACCATAAAAACTCTTGCAATCCGCTGTCTCCGTTAGCCTAGGATAGGCTCAATTTTGACAAGGTAAGTAACCGAATTGCATATACTCGAGTACAGGGTCCGGCAAGAAGTGATTGAACGGAGAGGGATATATTTGGCTGGTTAACCTCAAATAACTGTTTAATCAGTTGCCGAACCCTGCACCAGTTAATTAGATCCAACCTATCCCGAAGGCATCTTATTTGTACCAGTATGATACCATGACAAGAAAGCACTAAGTTAGCCCTTCCCAAGACCCTTTGTTCTGGACCAGGAGATTGGAGGCGGGCCGGAGATAGCGAATTGCAACAGTTTCGCGGTGTTGGGATCACAGCCTGGCACTTTTAACGCCCTGTTCCTGCTGATTACGATATCCTGTACTCGAGTACTCGTAGCTTCAGCGCCCTGAAAACTTAACCTTAACAGCGGATCCGGCCAATCACAAATTTCTCACCTCATTCTTGCCTGGGCTTTTGGTATCATACCGACGCCTTAGTCCTGGACGAAAGCGCCCTTCCCGGTTGTGAGGGCGATCGCGGGATAGTTCTTGGCTAGATCGAAAATCAGCTTGAGGCCGAGGGTTCATACCGTACGTGTGGGGCTCCATAGCTTATGATACCACACTGGCGCTCTATGGTACCCAGTACCTACAATACCGGTATGACTCTTTCCGTTGACAAGCCTTTTCCTTGACCCTTGTTACGAAAGCTAGTTTATGGCGGGTTGCTCCAACGACCTCACTCATTCTTGTCATTTCACCTCAACTCATCGTCTACGGGTGAATAAGCACCCATTTGTTCCCTATTTCCTCTTTCCCCTTTCATAAGTTACCTTACTGTTCGTTGTCAGTGCAGTTTTTCGGGAAGGGGGGAGTTTTTTTTTCTTAATTTTTTTGAAAGATTTACAATGTCTGCCGAAGAGCAGTCAACACCACCGGTGGCAACTGCTGGGGCTCCCCCCGTGGGCGAGCGGAGGACACGAGCGGTAAGCCTTCAAATTTTCATCAATAACTATTAAACCCGGGGTTGACGTTTACCAGGAGGTAAATCGTCTCAAAGCTATTGCAATCCAGAAGGCTCTCAAGGAGAAAGCGGAGTCCGAGCCAACCATTACTCGCCCTGAATTAAACAATGCAGCCTCGTCCTCATCTCCCGCCCTGGGCAATAAACGCTCTTTCGCAGCTATGGCTAGTAACCGTATAGGAGGCAAAGGTCGTGAGGATATCGCCATCAAACCTGCACGCAAGTTCCAAAAGTTTGTCGAGTTCGAATTTGCCAAGATGACGGACACAAAAGGAGGTTTTATATCCACCGAGGACGATCCTCATTCCATGCTTTCGGCCGTAGATCTGCAAGATAAACCGGCACACATGAGCTTGGAGGATTGGGCGAAGCATCAGCTGAAGATGAAGCTTATAAAGGAGAAATCGGGGCCGTATGAGCCTGGCCTTAGTGCTCTCACTATGGGTGAGAAAGAGCAGATTAGATGCTATGAGTGTGGCTCTGTGGAGATCGATTGGAAGTGGCATGAGATTTTCAAGTGTAGGGTCTGTGCGGGGTGTAAGGATAAAATGCCGGAAAAGTATAGTCTTTTGACCAAGACCGAGTGCCGGAATGATTATTTCTTGACAGATCGTGGGTGTCCACAATCTCACTAGTTATTTCCAACCCCGCTAACATTTGTCCTATAGCTGAGCTTAAGGACGAGGAATTGCTCCCGCGTATACACAAACCAAACCCTCACAGGTCAACTTGGAACAATATGATGCTGTATCTTCGTTATCAGGTGGAGGAGTTTGCACTAAAGAAGTGGGGTTCTATGGAAAATCTCGACAAGGAATTCGAGAGGAGAAACGGGGTTAGGAAGAAGAGGAAGGACGATAAGTTCCGAGCAAAGCTCAAGAGCCTCAAAAATAAGACTCGTGTTGAGAGCTGGAAACGAAGCGTCGACAACGAAAAACATGAGCATGTTTGGGGCACCTCCGTCACGAATGCAAGCGGAGAAAGTGTCAGAACATGCGAGGAGTGCGGATTTGAAATTGAGGAGCTGGTTTTCTAGTATTACGCTAAACTCCTTTTAGTATTGGTCATTTCATATGTTCTCTCTGGAGTTTGCGATAAAGGTCCAGGTGGGAGATTGTTTCTTGAGGTAACTTTACCACCTACCGACTTCAATTTTCAGGTTCTCGATAGCCTCATATCAAATTCTTTCTTTTGGTTGTTTTTTCTTTCTGTATTTGTAAGGCCGGAAAAATTAAAGCCATTGCGAAATGAATCAAATTTGGCAAGCCCACAAATTAAGCTTAAATTGTTGCCCTTCGTGCCGGTGCCTGGGCCTGGGCCAGCGTGACGAGCGGACTGCACAGGGAAAAGTACCTTTTGATATGTAATTTTAATGACAACCCATGAGCTGTCAACATGCACAGCATAGCACTCTGCACGTCGGGAGGCAAAACCTGGGGTACACACAGGCCATTTTGGTCGCCAAAGCTCCCGGGCGAATTTGCTGCATGAGTGGTGGCCCGATGCATCAGTATCAATTTATGTCGCGGGGAAAATATTGCAGGTTTATCACATTCAATAAATAATAATATTTTCACCTTTCCTATTCATACCATAATGATACTGTCTGGGGGTGGACTCCAATTTATTGCAATTCTTGATGGCTCACTGCGGTTCCGGTGAAAAGGTGGAATGAAACGGAAATGGTGATAGATTAGCGGTACAGTAGGGTACTGTACACGTACGTACTCGTAGTATGAGGATGGATACCATGGTGGATGAGTGATTGGTGGTGGTGGAGTACTCGTATCTATCGCATCAAAATTTTCTAGTGTTTTAGCGGAGGCCCTTGGCTTCTAAGCGACATCACATCTCCCTGCATCCCGCCACACAGAGAAATAAGCATCGGCCACCGACTCAACTTGGTGTCGGCGCTCTGAAACCTTCCTCCCCAAACTGGAACGTGCGGCGACTGCTAACCAACCTTAGGGTTTTTTCTTTCTTTCTGGGCCTGGAAAAGTGAGCGAGAAGTAAAAGGTAAAATAAAGTAAAAGAGACACACGACTCTAAACGAACACCTGTTGGATCTCCTCCTCTCCTTCTTCATCCCTCTCTCGAACACCTTCCCCACCTTATTCACCGATCTCGTTGCCCTCTCTTCTGGTTGTTTTCTTTTTTTCCACATTCTTCCCGCAACAATTTTTTTCTTCCTAGCCTTCCTTTCGTTCTTTGCTGTCACACCCCCTTTTGGGCTAGCGGATTGACGTTGTCTTGGCACCACTTCTCGCCTCCTTTTGGATCAACCATCCGGACGACACCTCTCCACAGGCATCTTCCGTCCAGTCCGCACTTTTGTTTTATACCCATTAAGGCTTCTTTCTTTCCGCCACTCGCGCTGAAAACAAGCGTACGTGGGACCATGGCCTGGCAGTCACCCTCTGCACATAACTCCTCCCCCGATGGGAATAATGGAAACGGTGGCCTTCAAGGGAACGGTGCCAATGGGGCCTCTGGAGACGGTGCCATTGGAACAGAGTACACTTTACAGGGTGAGATATTACTGGTCGGTTGTACTTGGCTGTGGCGGGCTAATTGGAGGTACGATTTAGGTGTCATGAGATTTTTGCAGACTGAATGGCATCGTCACGAACGGGATCGTAATTCTTGGGAGATAGAACGTGCAGAGATGAAGGCTAGAATTGCAAAGCTGGAAGGGGAGAATAGGGCGGCAGATAGGTTACATCGGGGGTTCCTGACGAGGATCAAAATGCTCGAGACAGCGCTGAAGAAGGAGAGGACATCAAAGGGGGGGGTGGATGGGGCCGAGAAGGATGGGCAAGGAAACCAGAAGGCTGCACTGGAGAACTCGATCAATGCGAAGTGTAGGTTTGGAATCACGCTTGGGCTCGGAAGTGTATTGAGGTTGCGGAAAGAAGGCTAACGTGTTTGCTGTGTTTAGTGTCCCAGCAGTCAAGCCCCCTTGGAGAATCCTCGTCGCTTTATAGAGCTGAGGCCGCTAGACATAAGAGTCGGGTATATCTGGAGAAGTGTCTGCAGGAGATCACCTATTTGCTTACCCCACCAAATCACCCTCCACCTCAGCACCAGCCTCCTATCAATATGGAGTCTATACTACAGCAGCACCATCAACAGCAGCAGCAACAGCAGCAACCACAGCACCAGGGGCTTCAACAGCCTTCCCCATCTCCCAATCACCAGCCTCCATGCCCGCCAGGACAAGCCGGCAATCACCTGGGGAATACCGGAATGCCTTCTGGGCACCAATCATATCCGCATAGTCGTGCCTCGTTATCCCGGCCTCATGAGACGGGTGGTCAGCAAACCTCGTTCCACCAGGAATCGCAGATCCAACCTCAGCCTCAGACCAACATTCCCTTGGGCTCAAACGAGCAGTCAGATGAAGCATTGCAACAACAAAATACATTTTCCTCCTCAGGTTCGGATTATGGGGGGCCCGATACAAACCCCTTCTCAGCCTCCGTGTCTGCCGTGGGTGAAAATGCTGTGGGGTCTTCGGCGCCTAGCGATACCGATTCGTGGGATTTTGACGAGACAACCCGAGTCGGTGGTAGTGATCCAGAGGCTGCTAATAGCCACCCAAGAGAGGTTGAGCAATATAGTTCGGGTAACCATACGGGGAAGGCTAACAGTGTTAATCGGAGGAAACTTTCTGCGTCAAAACATCGGTCCCCGAGTGAATCCCGGGATTCAGCTGGGATTGTGACCTCTGCAACAACGGTGCCGGGCTCAGATTCTGGGAATTTTAAAGTAAAATTTGCCTTAAGGGGTCATTTAGATGTTATCCGCGCTGTTATTTTCACTGGTGGGGGAACGGCCAATGAGCCGGAGATTTGTACTGCCGGTGATGATGGTGTTCTCAAGAGGTGGTTTATTTCGGGGAGCTACGGTTTATCTATGGGTCTTTCAGATATGGATATCCAAAGCCATTTCACCCATAGGGGTCATTCAGGAATGGTCACATGTTTGGCAGCTCGCCCCCCTGCTGGGGGCAGTGGTGATGAGGGTGTTTCTAATACTGGAGGGTGGATATTCTCTGGAGGGCAAGACTCTACTGTGAATGTATGGGAGGTTGGGAGGGTGGGGCCTAAGGCTACGCTCGTGGGACATACCGATGTGGTATGGGCGGTCTGTGTTTTACCATCGGCATCCAATGTCCTTGGCTCCTCGGACTCTTTTGAGAGAGTCCTCTTGGCAAGTGGCTCAGCAGATGGAACAGTCAAAATATGGAGTGTAACCCCTCCACCGTCACCACAGCCTCACTCGAATGCTGGCAGCATGCGCGGAAGTTTTAGAGATACTCCATCATCTGCCGTTCCATATACCAATAACGTTCCTTTCCAGTATTCCCTTATTTCTACAATCACTCGAGAAGGCATTATCGCAAATCCAACATGCATAACCCCAATGTCCATCACGGGCGAGACCTTTGTTGTCTCCTACAATGATGCTGCTATCATTATTTATGATACCGCGTCTGGGGAGGAAATAGTTAGCATGATGAGCCAGGAGACCTATGATGGGACACCGGCTTCGGGGGTTAATGCAATTGTGGCATCAACTGTGAACCTTGAGAGTGGCATCGAGGCTGGTAAGGAGGACGAAGCCTTGATGGCTGGAGCAACGGGTTTGAAGGGTGGAGTCGGTGGGATGATTATTAGCGGACATGAGGACCGATACGTGAGAATATTTGACGCTAATAGTGGTAAGTGTCCGATTAAGATTCTGCATGTTTAGTTGTGACTACTGAGGCTGATTTTGAAATTCTGAAGGCCAATGCACATATACCATGCTTGCACATCCCGCCGCAATTTCAAGCTTGGCGCTCTCCCCAGACGGCAGAGAACTTGTTTCTGCCGGCCATGATGCAAGTCTGAGGTTCTGGAGCATGGAAAAGAGATCCTGCACTCAAGAGATCACGAGCCACCGGCTTATGCGGGGCGAAGGAGTCTGTTCCGTTGTCTGGAGTGCAGATGGAAGATGGGCAGTAAGTGGGGGAGGCGACGGTGTGGCCAAAGTCTTTGCGAGATAGTGAGTTTTTTTCTTCACCGTCTTGGTGGGGGGTTTTTTTTTCGCCATGGGCAGTCGGCAGTCGCTTGCCCGATGAACAATGTGATGGGAAAATTAATGCTTTGGTGTGATGTTGGGGTTTCTATTTTCTTCTATTTTCTTTTCTTTTTCTTTTTCGCTTTCCGGTCGTATGAAGGGTCATGTTCTTTCAGTTTTCGGTTACCTTGTTCTACAGTTCACATATCATGGTGTTCTGCTGGGGTTCTTTTTTTTTCTCCTTCTCTTTTTCGCTTTTTCTGCGCGCATCATGGACTTAGTTTTGCGCGTGTGCAGGTGTGCGTAGGGATGTCTGTGCTGGGTTGGCGATTTCGCGTTTTTTTCCTTTCCCTTTCATATCCTTGAGACCGAAGGGCGATTGATGCATGGGTTGGCTTTGAATTGGCTTGTATTGGGTGGTTATGCTATCATACCTTAAATCAGAGGGGCAGAAGAGAAGACTGCGAAAAAAATAATAGGTTTCATGATGGGAAGAAGAAAGCAACAAAAAGGCGGAAATGACGGAGGAGCCATTTCAGCCCTTTTTCATCTTCATCCATTCTTCTCAATACTTCCCTCCCTCTTATCGTCTCGCGTTGTATCATACTGTTTTTTCCGCCTGACTTCAACCTTTTCGTGTATCTTTTTTCATTTCTCATTTCTTTAGGGAACAGGTATGTAGAATTGGCGATGGTTTGAGCTGTCTTGAGTTTTGGAGCTTAAGGGAGCGGGTAGAATAGGGGTGATACCGTGAGTCTTGTATCGATTCATTTTTTTTATGATTTTTTTGCTTCTGCACTGCTGCATTATGCCGTAGTTTACCCTATTATATCATCTCGGAATGGACCTTTTCTTTTGGATGTGACAAGTGAAATTAATACTCGAGTACTCGTACAGTACAAGCAGTCTAACCGATGATCTAAGCCTGACGTGTGAAGCCCCCTTCGTGCTCGTAAGCTCGCTTGGGAACAAGAATTGCGGGGAATGGGATCGGCACGGACTTGAACGTTTCCTGGAATAAGTAAATCTAATCATTGCTGAGTCTTGGCTTCTCACATGTTGACGACGTCAAGTGTGTGTGTGTGAACAGACTCACCCGCACGCCGATGGCTTACTGGATTATCTTCACACCACGCATACCGGTACTCGAGTACCGTCTCGTACACACATACGCACGCACACACACACACACGCAGGTAGGCAGGCAGGCAGAGATAGACAACAGGCAGAGATGAGCAGAGATGAGCAGGAGCAGAGCAAAACCGATGCCGGTACAGCAGCGGTACTGAACTGGAGTATCCGTATCACTTCTTCGTATGGGCGGATTGAAGCTAGGGGCACCAAGACCACCAAATCGCCACACTTTAAGCAAACGGTGGAAGGCAAGTGGGTAGGCTCCCCTAGTGCGGATCTGACTTTGCGAAGTGATAGTTATGGTGGACTATGGTACGAGTATGATAGGAGAAGGGTCGATGTAGTAATGACGACATCCACCTTCCCGTCTGATCTGCTCGAGCACAATTTCACGCCATGAAATGCCTTGATTCGCCCTCCCGGGGCAGATATCCAGCAGGGAGAGTGGAACAAGTCATAATATAATTCCAGACAGCTGCGCTCCTATCCAATCTTCCAAATGAACACCAAAGTCATTCTCAATGCACCTAGTACAAATCCACTGAAACGTGCAACCAGCGATATACCCGTTCAACCTACCACCGCCACCACCATCACCACTGCCACCACCACTACTAAAGAATTAACAAGACCAAGGCCAAATATAGCCCACTCGGCTCCACACTTGCAACCCCTAAATACTCTCTCAGGAAAGCATACATTCTCAACCTCGCCGTCGGAAAATTCTAGCAAAGCCCAAGCCAGACGCTACTCCCCATCCCGCGGCAACATCACCACCGCAGAGATGTCTGCAACGGCTGCTAAAGACCTCGACAGGTCCCAACGAGAGCCACTCGTGTCAAATCCCTCCGACCCAAACAGGGCGCAGAAGGAGGCTGCCATTAGGAGTAAGCTTAGGACTTATGAAGCACTACTCGCAGTAAAGGAGGGATATATGCCGAGCACTGAGCAGGCCACGGCATGGGCTAGATATGCGCTTAGAGCTAGTGGGGTGCTGGACAGTAGGAATCGGAGGCTGAGTGTGCAGGGGCGGGGGTTTGTTAGGGATTTGAGGGCCTGGGTTGAGGCGGTCGTTGAGGTTGGCCTGAGCAAGAATGTGAGTGATATCTTAAACTTTAGGTTTTCAGGGGCGTTCACTGATGTGAAAGGGGGGGGGGGGTAGTCAGATGATAAGATTCAGGAGTTTATTTGGCATACTTCGAACGCGCAGATTGATGTTCGTGGACCAGGTATGAAGGGCGCTGGAGGGGCAGTGGCGGGGGCTAAACCATCTGGAAAGGATGTGAAGAAGAGTACGTTGCCTTTTAATTGAACTATATAGACCAGATATAGCTAATAGTCGACAGTATATTCAAAGATGAGACTCCTGGGAAGTCTCCTCTACTCCAGCCCCGAGTTTAGGAAGCTGCTAGGTGACGTTACGAGTGTGCCCCCCCCACCCCAGTTCTCATTCTTATGGTACTACTAATGCTAACGAACCTAGTTGTCTCTCGCGATATATTCGCCGATGCTGCCTCCTTCGCCGCAAACGTTGCCAGTTCTGCGGCGGAAAAAGCTCGCCCGGGAGGAGACATTTCGCAAATCGAGCAACCCGCCGAGTCCGCTCTCAGCGATCCAAACGCAAGTCTAGACATTCCTTCCGCATCGCGGATCCGGTCCATGGCAAAGGATAAGGGAATCTCCTACGTGGAAGCCCTCCGCGGGCAGGCTTCCCAGTCACGCTACGATGTGGAGTCCTATCTGCGTGAGAAATTCCCGAAGCAGCGTCGGGACGCGGTGATCAATAGGCTTAAGGGCACTATCAACGAGATCCAGAAGAACTCTGACTTCAACGACACTGTGGATTTTTTGATCGAGATGACGCACAAGTATATTGACAAGATGACGGATAATCTTGTTAAAGAAACACAGGAGCCCACCATTCGTACCGACGAGCACTTTGACAGGGCGGTTCAGGAAATGAAGGCAAGCCTCTCGGTCTGTCGAGTGATTAATTGTGATTGCTAACAGTAAGAAAGGCCATTCTAATGGTCTTCGCAGACGGAAAGCCCCTCGATGACATCCATTCCGCTGCAAAGAAGGTGGTCCAAGACGTTCAGTCAGATGAAGACCTTCGCGACTTCTACAGCGACATCTCAAACTTCCTCACCCGAGCCCTCAAGCAAAAGGACTTCGTAACCTCAGACGCAGCCGACGCGGAGGCACACGAACTGTACGACCGGTCCACCACCCTCCTGCAAGAAAAGAGAGACGCCTACCGACCAGACATGCAGGCCCTCTTCCAAGAAATAACATCCTTCCTGGACGCCATCTCCCAAGATCGTGAGAACCGTCGAGTCATCGAGACCTCCAAGAAAGTCTTTAACGACCTAGTAATCTTGGATTCCCAGGGCAACTTCAGAGGCTTCAAGCGCCGTGTGGTCCATGACATCCTGGACGTTCTATTACCCAGGCTCGTCGGCGAGGTACGCTATGTACCAATTCCTAGAGTAGAGTACCAAGATCGGGACTACGACCTCATCCTCGAAAACCTGATCCTCGAAAGCGACCATTTCATCCCTTACAAGATGCTCTTCGAGGCCATTACCCGAGCAGAGTTCGTGAACGAGTACGTCTTCTCTAGCCACTACTATGGAACCAGCAAGCTGCGCGCTCAGGGGATCACCATGTTCGCGAAGGACATGGCCTTCATAGTCCGCAAGAAGACCGGGCTAATCAAATTCGAGGATCACGGATTCCTGGACGTGTATCTGGACGGCAGGGGGGCCGATGCAGAGATCATCCTCGAAAGCCACTCCGATGACGATGACGACGACGGTGCGGATAGTGTGTATGGTAGTGGACGCTACTTCCAAGTGAAGAGCGTGAAAGTCAACATCCACAACTTCAAGTACAAGTACAACGCGTATCACACGTGGGCTGCAGCACTGCTATCCCCCGTTGTCCGTCCGATGGTACGGAAGCTAGTGGCGAGCATACTAGAGCAGAGGATAAAACATACTTTCGAAATGGCGGATAGGGAGATTCGTGGCGTTGTGGAGCGTATGAGGGTTGCATCTATTGCTACCAGCGGGGGCGGCGGGAGTTTTGAAGGGTGGATTAAAGCGATCCTTTCGCGTCCACCAGGACATAGAGGTGTCAGTGTGGAGGGGAGAAGTGCTAGGGTGGGGGGAGGTGGCTATAAGGTTAATATTGGGGAGGATGAGATATTCCCGGGTGAATTCCCGCCGGGTGGGATTGTGGGCAAGATTAAGGACTCTACCGAGAGGGTCGCAGCCCTGGGTGAGGAGGGTGGATGGAAGAATGATGTTTTTGATCTTAGGGCGTGAGGTAGTTGCACAATGTGAGTGGGTGTTGAAAAACTGAAATTGAGCGCTTTGGGGGGGGGGGTTTCTTTTGGAGGTTTCAAATTGCAAATCTGGATATCGACCATCTCTTTTTTTTTCCTTTCTCCCCCCTTTATCGTTATCGGTTATAATTCCGAGAAGGATTGTGTGATTAAGTATCTACGATATGTCTGTTAAATTGCCGGTCAATACCGGTATTAACTTTGTTCTATGGGTATGATAATCAGGTCAGGATCCCCACCGGTTTATATAGGGTATAATAGCATGTACCAATGAACCGCGGTTTCAGTGACCACTCAACTGTAGATATCGATGTTTTCACCTTGAACGTTTCCCTGCCACGCCTCGCTGTGTCATATAATAGCACTCGGGGGGGGGGGGCTTCTTCCCCTCCCCCCTCCTGCCGCTAGGAATGCCAAAATTACCGGTAGCCCTTATACTCGAGTGCGGTATCATACCGGTTAGCAATATTTGTCATTACTTCGGGTATTTGTTAGTTTCTGCGATTAATGGATTTTTGCGAGCACTGTGTAAGTTAGTATAAGTCACACCGGGAGAGGAGGGGGTGAAAATGTGCTCGCGTTTTTTTTGGTTAAGCCCCGGTGCTTGAACGATGTGAATGTATTATACAGTATTTTCGCCCTCGGTTATGGTATGGTTGGTGTAGTGCTAGAGTGCCTGTAGTTCGTCGGGTTCCCGGTTTAGAGAATTGCTGTTCTGGATATTTGGGTAGAGTTAGGGTGTATCGTGGTATCATAGGAGGGTATGATATCGGTGGGACTGTCTAGTGCCTCTTATTCTAGACCGTACTCTGCTGCGCGTTCTTGATGGTTGTGAAATTTATCATACCGTGGATTTGACAACTCCTCTCTCGCTTTCTTTCTCTCTCTGTAAGTTAGCTATAGCGATCTCGGCGTTTTGGGGGGCTGGTCTTGGTGTTTCTCGGCACCGGCACGGGTGTTGGAAAAAAAAAACATCATGAGTGCTTCATTAGAGAGGATATACCCCCTCTTCGGTTCAGTGGTTGTGCTACTATATTAGTACTTATTATGTATGGGAGCCCTTGATTGGTTGCAATGGCGTATAGTACGATAAGTACTGTACTAGTACTGTACCGGCAGATCATTACCTAACCCAACAAAGCACCACAACTCTGCTTCTCCTCGCATAATATAGGATGCAACTAATATATATACCCCAAATCTCACCAGATTCCACCGGGCGCCTACCGTATAGTGCCATATCTCCGCTTCTATCCTAGCTATCGTATCGCAGCACCCCGGGCGGTTCAGAACCCTACTCACCACCGGACCATCCTGCTGCCCCGCGCAGCTCATTGAATGATGGCTTAGATCAGCAACAACATCACCCAGGACCCAAGCACACGGGAACAGAGTAATTCATGCCCTCGAACGACACCACAGCCCAATCCAACAACCCCTCAGCAGATGCCGGTGTCGGTCAACACACTGCTCTCGGTCATAACCTGACAATCACAGTAGCGACAGGGAGTAAGGGAGTATCATATTCCAAATATATATTTCTCCGAGAAGCCTGCCTGGTTTGGGGGGGTTCACCTTTACTGTGCTCACGGATCATGGATACGCAAAAATGGGGAAAGAGATGGGGGTATAGCTATTTTGTGTTTCGGGTGAGGTTACGGTCGTGGTATTTAGGGTCCAGGTTATACTTACGGTAGTTTAGCGATGGGGAGGCTTGCGTTAGATGTAGGGTCCCTTCTTCTCCTTTTTTTTCCTTTTTCCCGGTGGATGTCCGAACGGGTTTGGATTTCGGGGTGGTTCAAATCGGAGGGTTTCTGGTGATAGGAATTGTGCGAGGGTGAGGGGGGAGGGGGTGTATATATTGGTTGCTAGAGTTGCCTTTCCTCTGGGTATTCGCTTTGCTATCTAAAACTCGAGCTATATCCTATTCGAAAAACCCCCAGTTTCCTACATCCCAGTATCAAGAGAGAAAGAAAGAAAGAAAGAAAGAAAGAAACTGCAATGTCCCACCTACGCTACTACGCATACGCCGGCGTCGGAAAGCGCAATCTGGAGAAATACTACTATAGTCAAGCAGTCCGCATAGACAACAGGATTGAATGCGCCGGGCAAGGTAATTACCCCTCTTCCCTCCTTCCCTCCCTCCCTCCCTCCCTTCCTTCTTTCTAATTGGAACTACTCTCCAGGCGGCTGGGATCCCAAAACCGGCGAACTCGCCAAGACAATTGAAGAACAGATTGAGAAGACGTTCAAAAACATCCAACTGAACCTCCAAGACGCCGGCGGCGCTGGTTGGAGTCAAGTGTACAAGATACGCTCCTACCACATCGATATATCGCCCGAGGCTCTGGGGATCACAATCGCGGCTATCCGGAAATGGTGCCCGGATCATGCGCCTGTGTGGACGTGCGTGGGTGTCACGGCGCTCGGCGAGGAAGGGATGCTGGTGGAGATCGAGGTAGAGGCGCAGGTTCCAAGGGATGGGTAGATTATTATTTTTCTCCCTCCCCTTCTCTCTTGCTTTATGGGGGATAAGCTAGGTGCGAAGGGGTGTTTTATATTGATTGATTGAGTTTTTTTCTCTTTCCTTTTTTTTCCCTCTTTTCCTTTCTTTTGTTTACTTCCTTCTGCTTGGGAGGGGAATATGTTGAAAATGGAATATCCGAGTGATCTTGTGTGACTCCAGGTGTTGGATAAAGGTTACTGTTTCTACCGCTTGAAAGCTCCCCCATGGGATTTCTTTGTTATCCCCTTCTCCCATGAAAGGCTTTGTGGTCGTAAGTCTAAGAAAATAAGCTGTAAATCTGGTCGAGTCTATGATTGTGCACTTGTGTTGGGGGGAAAGTCAAAGAAAGTATTCAAAGTGGGTTAGAGAGGAACGGCATGGATAGAGGTAGAAGATGCAACAACACAAAGGGGAAAGCAAGTGGGCGCTAGAGTCAAAGGTGGTCAAGATCGCGAGAGGATCTCACGTATTTGTCACTCTAGAGTGGTAAGTGCGAACAGCTGCGGTTAGGCGGGGTAGGTATGTCTCGTTCACAGTAGGTATTGAGTGTCGCAGCCCGCAAACTATGACACAGCAGGTTATCATCCCCGGAGAGCTTTACGACGAAAAAAGCAAGGAAAATAGAAACTCCTGGGTGAATGCGCGGTTTAGAGAGTAACTTAGCTGACGTATCAAGCATGAGAAGAGTCTGAAAGGGTCTTGGAATAAAAGAGTAGACAGGCAGCTTAGCTTCCCTGGCTTCAAGCAGTGTAGATGTCACAAACCTCGGATACCAACTGGTATACTGTTCTTTGGCTTTTTCTTTTCTTTTCTTTTCTTTCAATAGTGATAAAGTTACTTTCTGACGCTGCGGGTCACTTTACTCCCCACACTAACCCATTTTTAAACCAACTAGTTAAATCTTAGTAATCTCAAGCAGACTGCAATTTCTTCTTCCTAGGGAACAAAAGGTCAGGTTAGTATGATAAAAAAAGACCTAACTCATGAGAGTTTTCCTCTAACCAGCTGGGTTGGCTACAAAATTTCTTGGAAACATTTTCTCGTCAGCGTGAGCGAGGAGGAATACATCAATAAGTTTCGTTGGCGACTAATGTCAATATCAATGATGTGTCCACTTGCTTCTACTAAATCACATCTTCCTATCCTATCCTATAAGTTACCCCTGGAGTGGTATTAACGCACAAGCTCTGGTATCATAATCCTATAATTTAGCCATCCAAGGCTTTTTCAAGAGAGCTAAGGAGTGATAGGCATACAACCTTTCAACGTTCCGGGTTTTTTAGGTACAACTCGAAACTTGCGCTGTTGGTTGTTATACGCATAGTGAGTAGTTCGAATATTTGCTACGGTTAGTTGGGGCTATATATTTGATTACGATTGGTCAAGCTCCCTTCCCCTAATGAGGAGGGGGCAGCTTCAACTTCGAGTGATATCACATGAATATGTTCAAAAATTAAAGCTGGTTGATGGAAACGGGCTTCTTTAATACCAAGATTTTCGTTATTGTCATAAGACTGTAGATAGCCTAGGTGCTCATCGATTTGCAAAGCATCCCGATCTGAAAACGCCAAGAGCTGGTGTTTTACGACTATTATAAAATTTAATCCTAGAATCTAGAAGCCGAGAATTATTGTTACTGAATGCGAGGACAAATTAGGTTGTAGGTTTGGGCCCCCACAAAGTATTAGATTATTGCAGCAATGGGAGCTTGGTCCTAAGTTGGGTGGGGGAAAATACAGATATATATATGGGTCGTAGGAGTAGGAATAGATAGGGATATATGATACCTAAGGATATATCGTTATGCAAGAAAAAGGCAGGGTTATATGGGATTGCGGCTTGATGGGTTGGGACTTCCTGTCAAGGCTCGAGTGAGGCTGGTATTGAACGCTCATTGACTACTTGAATACAGTGATATCTCTTGAGAGATAGAGAACCCCAGAAATCAAAAACTTGAGTTCTGCGGACCTGGATCTATCCTGCCTTGATAGGTTAAAGTGGGCCTCTGAGTGCCGCCAGCAAGCGAGTAAAGTTCGCCGTCATAGGGTTACTGAATCCCTAACCAGTCCGTCTCATCACTATAAGACCCCTACCACCACCCTTCAACCACCACCGCTCCTACACCCCCCATCCCCCAACCACCAAACAAACCACAAACATTACCACTCAACCTAACTCTCGTCTCTACCGACACCCAATACCCAACGAAAAACCCTTCTCTTTTACCCCCCTCCGCTCTTTCGCAGCTCAATCACCAAAATGAACCAACCCCAATCAAACGATACCCTTTACAAACTCAATGTCTCTTTCTCCGAGGTCCACAAAAAACGGCTCGAGTTCACAGACGGTACCGGGGGAACCACACAAAGCCCTCCCGCTGCCACATTTTTTCCCAACCCTTTCCAGAACGTCCGTTTGGTTCCCGCTTCGGAAATGGTACCCCCACCAGCACAACCCGCAACGCACAAGATGAAGGGCTCCGTCCAATTCGCCAGCCCCGATATCAAGGTCGATTATATTTTTTACTCCAATCAATCGGTCGACCAACCAATCAGGATGCGCAGGGAGATCTATGATAAGGACTATGGTTTCTTGTTGCACTATCTCGAGATCTGTGAGGAAGGACTTGAGGAGATGGGGAATATCCCCCGCAGAACCATCAGATGTCAAATCAATGGCAAGAAGGAGGTGATCAAGAGGATGAAGAAGGATAAGCAGCGCCGTGCGGAAATGGAGCTTGCGGGATATGGGCACTTTGGCGGTATCGAAGTTGAGGAGGAGGAGGAAGACGTTGCTAGGGCTGTTCCAATCAATCGTAAAATGACGGACGAGGTGTCCAGGTTGAGGGAGGAGCTCAAAGAACTGCAGTTGTTAACCCCTGCTGAACTAGAAACTGCTCGGAAGACAGCCGAGAATACCAAGATGAACACCGGTGCTTTCAAGACCTCTGAGGAGATGTCGGAGTTGAGGGCACCCGCGATGGGAAATAAGGGAAGGCACCTCACTCGCTCTCCTCTCATACCACTCCCATATAACGCTCTTTGGAATTCTTGGGACGGAAATCCCGCGGGGGATCAAAGGAAGAGGGCCATAGTCTCCGATACAGGCAATAGAGTGCAGGGAGATCCCTTAAGAATGCTCGAAGACGACACCCAGGGGACCAACACTGAGCCCGATACTACCAAGGAAAAGCACGCACCCAAGCCAAAGGGGCGAGGAATCCCAGCAGACAAACCTCTCCAGTGGGACAAATACTTAGAGGCCACGGGGAGGAAGTCGAAGGATGCTCACCAGAAAGGCAGGGCACTAGGAGGAAGGTATTGGGCCCTCCTTCATCCGTTTTTCTCCTCCAAAAAACAGAAAATAAAAGCGCTGCTCTAGCAAAACCAAATATCAGGAACGCCGGACAGCTGGACACGAAAATCGCTACTCAGTTTCTCAACAATCACTGTCGTTACCGAACCTGCAACTATCGAGTCCCCACATCCTATTTATCAAAGGATAGGTATACGGCGCTGGGCGTCCCAGTCGCTTCGGTCATTGCCGGAGGTAGAATGAGGCAGACTTATACACTCTTTCCAACTTTCTATGAACGACTATCTTTGGGTTGAGCCCCTCTTCTAGAGCCTCCTCCTCCCTCCTTTCTTTACTAGAGAACACTTGCCCTCCTTTGTGTTCCATTTTATATTGTCTTGCCTTGCAGAACATTCCTTTCTCTTACTCACTTTAAAATCTCTGAATCAATTTGCTTGCTATTTTTATGGCCCCGTTGTGCCGCCACATTCTCTTTTTTCGAGTACTCAGATATCCAGACATGTTTTCAAAGTTTTCAGCGTTCATGGATAGTGGATATTTAGGCATATAGGGGTCGGGGGGGGGGCCTTCAATGTCTGATAAAGCTCGTTATTAAAATGGGAATTTTTCCCCCAAGGTCACAGACCATCACTCGTCCGGTATAGCTTTGCTATTTACTGGTATATACCAAGTTGTCTTGGTGCCAGCGGAAGCGGGGGAGGGAGCATAATCCCATCAGGTTTATCTACCAGTGGCTCAAATCCGCGTCTTCACACTAATTGCGCAACTTGAAGCACAAAGCTAAACATCCCCACATGATACCACGAGGTCCCAAACATAAGCTCGAACGTCACAGCGGATATGTCAAACATCAACCTAACTTACCCCCCACCCCCGGGGTTAAATAAACAAGGACTGAAAGGGAGTTCAACATCTTAGCCAAGAACCCCCCTCCCCCAAAAGAAAATCCCAACCTTACATGCGGAAGATGATTAGATACTACTATTACTCAGCCCATATCTATCGAGGCAGTGGCAGAATCCAGAATTAGACCCCCCTTTCCCGAAAGATCTCCTTCTCTGTGCTCCGAACCGTTCGCGCTGGCTAGCACTACCAGTATACTACACTGTTGTGCATTTATTCCCACCCTCATCCACCCATCCCCCGAGTCCCCCCAGTGGAAAAGTAACCCCTTTGCAAAGCCTAGCTCAGAAAAAACTACTTGGGTATGATATCATCCTCATGTCCCAGTCTTTACCACTCAGCTAGTACTGGTACTAATACCGCCGTGAAATAAATGCTTGCTGGGGCAAGCTACACATTTCGGAGTGATCTCTACTACTATGTACGGTAATGGACCGTACTAGCACTGCGCTCGCCCGATCCTTCAAGTCATGCCAAGACTCTCGAGGGATTATGTAACTCCCAAACAGGCAAATTCCGGATATACAATAGACCAGCGCGCCTACTGCAGTCACTTACTTATTAAGCTTGATATCATCCAGGAATGCAGTGCTCCGGCCATTGTGGGAATGGAAATGGAAGGTTGCTCCAATAGTACTAATATCCGGTGGCTTAGGTATTTCTATATATGTACAGTACGTCGCTTACCAATGTTCGAAAATCCGCGTACGATCTGATAAGGGAATGAGATCTCTGACCTGATAACCAGATAGACCAGGTGAGCCCTCAGCGAGGCTTGGCAAAGATTTGTTAGCAGTTGGGTCCGATGTGTACTCGAAGTACAGAAATTTGGCGCCAAGCCTCGCTGAGGGTGTCGCCTCGCTGAGGGCTCACTCGGTCTAACAAACCTGAACTGCCCACCACGATATCATACTTACTTGCTTGCTGAGAGCGAACCCTCCCCCGCGCCCGGCAATAATGAGGCATCCTTGGAAAGGCGGGGCGGCATTCAAGCAAGAAAGGAAGAAAGAAAGAAAGAAAGAAAAGAAATAGGAGGGGAAAAAGGGAAAAAAGGAAAAAGCCTCCACAAGACACTAGAACAAGTAGAAGACTACGGTACAGTGAGATAACACACAAGGGAGCAAGTACCGGTAGGGGGGGCTCGAGGTCTCGTGTGGGGCTTTGCTTTGCTAGTCGTATCGTAGCACGGTAACAAGCGCGACAAAGCACCAATTCTGTTTTAAGCCACGGAGAATCTCTCATTAAAAACCTAAGGAGTAAGAAAAAACACCTCCGTTGGAATCTACTAGCAACTCGCGGTGGTATGATATACTGTATCATACACTCTTCTACTCATCCATTAAAATCCCGAAAATCGGGCTTCCAGTAGGTATAAGTAGAGCTGACCTCCTCAGCCCCAGCTTGACAAAAAAATTAAAAATTATCATAAAAAAAATAGAGTTGCCAGACACTTACGCCAGCAGACAACTCTACTCGAGTAATGTCCTACATAACTTGAGCTCAAATTAAGTTAATGCACCGATCAGCGGAAGGAAAAGAAAAGAAAAAAAAAGATACTAAAATGTGAGAACCTGCTGTACCAGCACTTAGTTCGCTTGCGCGAGTAAGATCATACAGTACATCAATAGGCTGAGGCTCAATTCTTTTCAAGTTCCTTATCATACGGTTGGTATGATACAAGTGCCATGGATAAAGCTTTCTCCTCTTGCAGAACAGGGTTTTATTTTGCGGGTTAACCTTTAAGACTAAATGTTCGGATACTTTTATCCCTATGCCTTGTAATTACACTACAGCAGAGTGACTACGATAGTAGCTGATAGCAAACAGGGTTAGTGGGAATGGCTTTTCCGGCAGCGCTAGTTTAGAACCAGGTGTACAAGATACGATAACCTTCCTACCACATCGATCTACCGTATCACCCGAAGCTTTTGGGGGGGGGGTCACAATCGCGGGTATCCGGAGATGCTGCCCGGATCATGAGCCTGTGTGGACGTGCGTACGTGGGCGTCACGGCGGCCCTCGGCGAGGAAGGAAGGAAGGAAGGAAGGAAGGGATGCTGGCCGGTGGAAATCGAGGTAGGGGCGCAGGTTCCGAGTGATCTTGCATGACTCTAGGGTATTTGACAAAAGTGACTATTTTTTCTTTCTTTCTACCGCTCGAAAAGCTCTCTCTCATGGGGTTCCTTTGCTATGTATCTCCTTCTTCTCCAATGAAAGAAAATCTTTGTGTAGCCATAGGTCTGAGAAAAAATAGGTTGTAAAAGCTGGTCGAGTCTATGATTGTGCATTGATGTTGTGGAGGGAAAAAGTGAAAGAAAGCAATTCAAAGTGGGTTCGAGAGGAACCACAAAGGGGGAAAAGAAAGTAAGCGCGAGAGAGAGAGACAAAGGTGATCGAGATCGCAAGAAGAGCCCACGTATTTTATCACTTTAAGGTATCATAGTAAGTTAAGTGCGGCAACAGCGGTTAGGCGGGGGAGGTTATGCCTTGTTCGGAATACGGTAGGTATTGATTGGGGGTGTCGCAGCACCGCAAACTATATGACATACAACAGGTCATTCCCTAAGTGGTGATTCTTGAGTATGGAGGAGAGCTTTACGGCGAAGGAAACGGCAAGGAAAATAAAAGCTCTTGGGTGAATGCACGGTTAGGTATCAAGGCTGTTAAGGGCGGGAAGAGTTCTAGAAGGGGTCTAGGAATAAAATAGTAGATTGACAGTTTCCATGGGTTTAGCTATCACAAACCTCGGATCCCAACTGGTATACTAGGCTTTGGCTTTTTTTCTTTTCTTTCAATAGTGATAAAGTTACTTTCTGACGCTGCGGGCCACTTTACTCCCCACACTAACCCATTTAGTGCAATTAGTCAAATCTCAATGTCGTCTTCCGGGGGAACAAAAGGTCGGGTGGGGTAAAAAAAAAAAAGCCCAAGTCACAAGAGTTTTCCTCTAGCTAAGTTGGCCACAGAATTTCTTGGAAATCTTTCCAGTCAGCGTAGGCGAGAGGAATAACTTTACGATACAGCAATAAGTTTGGTTGGTCGTCCCCCGCTTGAAACCCCCCCCAAGACTACAAGTATGCTGCAGAAGATATATTCCAAGAAAAGTCAAACATCCCCATTGCGCGTACCCCGCCAACCCCACTCCACCCCGCCTCACGCCCTAACAGTACGAAATCAGGTTGTCCAACTCCCGTCCTTAACGGAATCAAACGTGCAGCGGACCTTAACCCAACTTCATCGGCACCCCATAGGACTATCCCTAGCCTTTCTTCCGGCAAAGGATATAGATATATTAGCCCCATGCCGGGTTCTATCCGGTATCTCCTACGGTAGCCCGATGCATCCCGCAGAAATACCGCAGTTTCTGATTTCGAAATGGGGAATTCTCGGCCAATTCCTAATAAGGACACACCTAGATCTTCGGGAAACCCTATAAAAATGCTATTCCCCACTGCGCTATTCGGCGACTCGGAAAATAGGTTTGAAGATATCTCAGAGTCGGCAGCAAAATATTGAAACAGATTCCGTGAAATATCAGAAGCTACTTCGGCATAATATGGCTTGGTGGCAGACTCCGGGGGAGGAAAATATATTTTAAAAGGGCTCTTGGCGCTCAAGTAGGCACCTAGAGATCCCCACTGCTGTCCCACCCGTTCCTCCAGTTTCCAATCGTTGTTGCTCACAACCTACGAGGGATGCTTAGCGTTAGCGTACCTGATACAATCTGCTAGGATGGCAGATAACTAAAAACTTACGGACCACTTCAGATCAAGTGAGCATATAAACCAGTACTCAGATTGACTGGGTACTTCAAGCTCTTGATCATCGATAATCACTCGAGTTGGAAATCCGCTCTGGCTAGACCTCGGCTTCTCAAAATGCCATCGTCGGATATTTGAGGCCTGAAGATGCCATAATGAAGCGAACACTTCAACATCAATACGACCAAACCTGTTACTGTTGATTAGTACTTTTTTTTTTCTCCTTTTGTAGGGGCAAGATGGACCTACTGATCGGGCGTAGACAGCTGGTCGATTACAATACCCCCTCTACTGCCCATATCTGCTGGGTTCGCAGTAATAATTGAAAATTTCGATGGCAATTCAGCAATGGTTGGGCTATCTTCAAGAGAGTGCCTTAGAAAAGGGGATAGACCTCCATCAATCATTACACCCTCCCACCTTATAGACGATATGGCTTTGGTTAGCATGGTAGAGATTAGAAACCAATACTGCATAATCTAGTGAAGCTTGTTTCCATGCTAAGAGGCCAGAAGCGTGGTTTAATACACTAGCTACTTCGGTAGCCCTTGGGGTTAGGATTTTCACAGATATTTACCGCAGGGGGGTCGACTCCGAGATATTCGTCGTTTATTTAAAGGAAACAACCGACTGACATGTTGAGGGTGACTGGCGTTTCCAGTGTTTGTGGAATAGAGAGCCCGTTGTGCGAGTGGCTACCACAAACTGTATTTGGTCTCAGCTGTGTTCCTTTCTCTGTACATCACCTTCCACCTTTACCTTTCTCATATACACCGAACATCGAACACATCTCAGTTTTCCCATCACCTCGTTCCGGGTCTTTCTCACGACGACAGCCTCACGGCACTGTCACAGCGGTGCTTGTACGGCGGCATATTTCCCTGCGCTAGACCAGACCTCCATCACTGAGAAGGGTTACTCTATGTAAAATCCTGACTCATACCTTACCGTAACCTTTTGACACGAAAACGAGCTTCACTAGATTATGCGGTACGGTAAGAGCTAGAATAATTAAACCGTGCGCTAAGACGTCTAGAATTCCCCACTGTGGATAACGGGGGAATCATCCTGAAAAACTGATCAGCCCTCGCTGAGACAAATGAAAAGGAAGGTATCATACTACATACCTTCCTAGGAGAGGCAACTCCAACATCCTAGCGCAAAGTTTGATTATCCTAGTTCTCACAGTAGACTGAAAAAGACGCACCAGTGCACCCTTCCGGGAATTTCCCAGTAGTCCGTCTTCCATCCTGCTTCGGTTATAAGTTGTGACATCCTTCTCGAATGAAATACCGGTACATTGTCGTCATCCTGGCCATGCTGCTGAATTATTGGAGTGCCAACCATGTTCTCCGTTAGGAGTTCATGCTTGTAACTATTCAACGATGCAAAAATCACTGATTTTTTCTTAGGATCGGACTCGTGCCACATGCAATATGGTACATAGGCTGGAGGTATAGTTAGAAATTTGCCCAATAGCTGACAAGTATGGGTTAGGGGGAATTCTCACCTGATATTGAGAGATATCCTGACAGAGGGGCAGCCGCTATTATTTTGTCATTTCTTGAAGCAGTTAGGTGAGTAAACCCTAGCACAGAGAGTACTGTAAGAACTCGAATGGAAGAAAAATGTGCTAGGACGTTAGAATTTCCCTTCCCAGCTGCGTGAGGGGAAAACACCGCAAAACCAGCTTCCACTAACATGGGGCCAGGGTTTTGCGGGTTTCGGGATGGCAGGAAGGCCATTTGGTTTTAATTTGTTGTTGGGATTGCTGTTATCTGGCAGGACTTTCGTGCTTTACGTATACAAGTCGCGGTGGTGGCACTCTCCAGATGTACTACGGGATAGGCGGAGGTGCGGTGTCGGCTTATCACTTGGGGCGTGTATGCCTCAATTGGCGGTCGTCCCCTTTTCGTATAGGAATAAAAGCGTATTAAAACCCCCAAGTTGAGAAAAAACAAAAGGAGTATGCACAGCGCCTTGCTATGATAGGAGAGGCAGCCACAATGTCGTAGCACATTTTTCTTCTATTTGAGTTTTTACGGTAGGTATTGGGGAATACCTATGTGTAAGGGCGTACCAAGCCCCTTGACCTATTAAATTATTAGTTAGTTACAGTATCAATAAGATAACTGGACTTGGCAAATATACCTCCATTTGAATGACCAGTAATAACCCATTTATGCAAGTCAATGCCTTGGCCATTCCAATTGGTATCTTTCATCCAGTGAGGAATAGCCTTGATGCCGGCTTCAACATCAGCAAACCCCCAAATATCTATGCGCAAGTGGTGGGTTAGGGACCTGATATTTACGAGAACAAAAATTAATGGAGAGCAACTCACGCCAGTCATCGCCACTCCAAGTTGTAACACCGCTTGGGATGACCACCCAGGAGCAAAGATCAGGCATTCCATCATATTGGCTTCTTGACTGACTACCGTCGGCCTTGACGCCGGCACCGTGAAAAACGAGAAGAATTGGAAGTGTGTTGTTGGGATATGGGTCACAGGATGCTGCTGAAGATGGAGGCCGTAAGACAGCATAGGAAACGATCCCAGAAGGGTGAAGAAACCTAGCCCCATCAGCTTCCCTGACCATATAAAGCCCTAGCTTACCCATATTAATTAACTGATAATAATGTGAAACCTACGTGTATTTTTGAGGCAGCTCGAAACTAGCAACAGTAGCGAATGGCTTCCGGGCAGAGATCCAATTCTCTTTCGCCCCACCCTTGAGCCTGTATTTAATCTTCACGGCTAGCGCAGAAGAATTCAAGCCAATCTCATCAACAAGGAACTTCACTGGCCGGGACTGCCCCGGCGCGATCCTCAAAGGTAGATCTCCCTCTCCGATGGAAACTTTCGTGAAATTCTAGTGCGATATTAGAATCCATCCCTGCTAGCCCGACAGGGAAAACACATACATCACCACCGGACACCTCCAAAACCTCTATCCATCCCTCCGTTTCCTCATTCCGAACTGGCAGACTCACCCACTTACCAGCCAACCTGCCAGCCACCAGGTCCGGAACCATAGCCTCCTCCTCCACAGCCACTAACCCACCACTCGCAATTCTAACATCTACCTCAACCCCCACACCTGGCGGCATCCCGCCCCCAAAAGCCCTGATATCATGTGTGACCCTAATATCAATCTTATGATTACCCCGCCCCAAATTAACTACCAGAGGTGCACGCTTATACCCGTACATATCACCACCAAAGTATTGTCGATCATCGATCCAGAACTCATTTGCGCCGACGACATATACTACTACATTCTCCTCTTCGCACAATTCTATAGCCCCGCGCGCCCATGCTTGAAACTGAATCCCAGACCAGCCGTATGTTGACCGGAGGATGTCCCAGTTGGTATTATTGAAGGATACATTTATTGTTCCTTGGGAGGAATTCGGCGGTGTGGGGATCCGGGATAGAGTCGTAGTGGACCATGTCGCGCTACCGTTTACGGGAAGAGAACTAGGGAAAGTGGTATTCTCTAGTGTCAAGCTTTGGAACCCGCCATGGAAAGAGAGTGGGTCGGCACCCCATTCCGCTTCTGCAAGGTCGTTATTATTGGCTGGGGTATTGTTGATTGGTTGATTGGATAAAGGGCAGGGAGGTACTATACCCACCACGCGTGCCGATTTGAAAAGGGCCAAGTAGTTCCCAAGTCGGCGATAGAGATATCTGACTCGCGCATCGGGACAGCGCGAGTGATGGGAGTAATGCTGTTTGCAACTGCATTGTTAGCGGGAAGAATGATAGTGTTTCGTTGTTGAGTATGCTAGCCGCACGAGGTTTGTGAGGGCGAAAATGAATGGGTCCTTCTATCTTCTTCTTCTTGGCAACGATCGCCGGTGAGAACTCGGTGCTGGGTAAGGTACAGTATCATTGAGACAGCCCTTGCCTGAGCGCAATTACATTATTTAGAGAACGAGGATCCAGTTAGGTACATGTATTCCCACGAGCTTTTGATTTAGGTCCTACTTGCCTAAGCAATATCTAGTGATAGTTGACACCTTTTCTGGGGGGATTGCGCGATTCCACCACTGATTCACTCCCATACCAAAATCCTCTGCAAGACCCAATGCTTTACCCCTGTCGCGAGTACAGCGCCGGTACTAGTGCAGTACTCGAGTACAAGTGCATATGACATGAACTTAAAAAAAGCCAAAATCAACATCAAGCCCTTCAACTATGAGTGGGGAGGGCTCTTGATAAAAGGTACTTTTTGAATACAATAACGGTATCATACACCAGATAAGAGAAAAACCAAGGGGACTCAGCTTATCGCACTCTATAATACATGGCTGATCCCCCCTAAGGATGAAGGGCAATGAACGAGGGAAGGTAAACATGAGCAGAGATGCAATGTGGGGAAAAGAGAAACAAAAAGAATAATAAATAAACCTATCCCAATGCCAGAACAATTTTTTTGATTTTCTCGCCCATCCGTTCCAAACCCAACATACGTTCTATCCTGCAAAAAAAAAAGTAAAAAAGAGAAAACAAACACCCTAAAATATCTATGAAGGTATCCCCTGTCGGGAATATCCTTGCTGAAATAAACTATTACTTTGATGTTTTGTGACGTTTACTCTTTACTTATCACATGAGCTTATCGAAAGCAGGTATCAAAGTTTGGGCTGGATTGAGAGGGTTAGAGGAGGATCCCATTGAAGAGGTAGGGTAAGTAGGCTTTGACGTACCGAGCCAGAAAGAGAATACAAGCTTTGGTCCCGTCATCAAGAGCTTGGGAGTGAGACCCTTGAAGAATGAGGTAGGCCCCTCGTGCTTGATCATGTTAGAGATGATCCGGAAACCACTCTCGGGGTTCTCAAAGTTCCTACACATCACCCCTGTTAGAGGAGAAAGAGTCATAGCGAGGGGAATTGCAGGAGAGGGGCGATTTTAAACTACTTGTTTTGGATACGGGTCTTGATAACGTCCAAAGGAGCGGAGACGACGAGTGACGAAGACGCTCCGGCAATGGATGCGATGAAGTTTTGCCCCCAGGTTGCGGCATTATAGTCAGTGAGTCCCAGCATTTCCTTTGCGAATGCACTACCGCCAAAGAGCTACAGGGCATGTTAGCAAGGTCGCTGGTGCGTATATAGGAAGTGAGAATTGACGAACCGCAAAACTCCCAGGAGCGTTTCTGGCAGCGGTCCACCCCCATCCTCTGTACAAACCGAATCCTTCGTCGGAAATTATCTTGAAGAGACCTCGTCCTCTGAATGCATCCGGGTTCGTCTGGCGCTTGATCTTAAGAACGTCAAGAGGAAGGAGAACAATTTCTCCAATACCAATCAAGCTAACAGCAGTGGTTTTTTTAGCCCCCAAGTACTTTACGTATGGGGAAGAGTTAAGATAACAGTAACAAACCTTCCAGCGGTGGCATGCAAGATAGCCTTTCCACTCCCCTTCCCAAAGGCCCTGTCAAACTTCTCGCCATGATATGTGGCGAGGTAATCCCTCGCAAAAGGCTGACCACCATACTTGTAAATTCTTTGCGACACCTGTTTCACGCCATATGGTTTAGCTTTGACTATCCGCACGAAGAAGAAAACACATTTACCTTATACCCAGCAGCATATCCCAATCCAGGAAACAACGAGAAGAACTTGCGACCGAGAGGTTTGGCAGCATATTCCTTAAAGATGACATTGTTCAATTGTGACACAGAGGCGATCTTTCCTTGATTGCTCATCAACCGTTTCGCAATGGTATCGACCTTGTAGAGAAAAGGTCAGCTCTTTTGTGATACCACTCGCGACAGACTCCCTTAAATAAGGACATATAGGCAATCACTCACAGGGTGGAAAACCGCCAATTCCGCAATTCCAGCAGATCCTGAAAGACCGGGTCAGAATTGAGCCTCCGAAACGGGCTCGGAGAAGGATAATAAGGGACTATATCTCACCAGAACCGAGTAATCTAGCAACGCCGGACTCTTTCTTAAAGCCCTTCGCCGAAGCATTGGAAACGAGTGCTGGAGACATCTTTCGATCCCAAACAATTATGATCGCAAGAGAGGAAGAACTGGAAGTGGGGATTGAACTGGTATTCAAATTAGGGAAGGTTTGAGGGAGGGTTTCTTAGTTTTTTTTTCGGAGGTGGGAGGGGGGAGTGATTTTTTTTCTCGGAAAACCTGCGGGACAGGGTCATCGTCACTTTGAGATGGTTGGTTTGCTTTTGCTAACTTATCCCGTGACTTCTGGACCTTTGAGTAGTGCCAAGACAGATATGACCTGCGATAAGCAACTAATAACTATGTTAAGCTGTTTTATACAGTAAAAACTATGATGTCAGTCCTGTAATTGTCCAGGAACTATTATTACTCGAGCGGCAGGCGAAGGGCTGGAGTCAACACTAGCATTACTGTATCATAATAGTCTACTAGTCTAACTTACCTTCCAATTCCCCTTTGAACCAACTTGAGCCACTAAATTACTCGTACCCTCGAGCTCTCCGGTCTCCATACGATGACGGAGGACACCCATATTCCCCAACAACCTCCCCCCAACCGGTTCCTCTCGGCCGGATACGAATCACCCCAGCCTTAGATGCGGGAGCGAGGGCCTTTCAAGCGACTACCGGTACGGTACTCGTAGGGTGCTGTCTCCATACGTACCGGTAACCCCCCCCCGATAGGATAGATCGCCGTGTTTGTATTGGCACCCCCCCCCCCAACTTGAGAGCTTTAGAGATCCAAAAAAGTGGCCCCTAAGTTACTAATTTCTACGGCTGCTGCAAGTAAAGCAACGAGCAGCACCCCCAACGGCCAGCTCCGAGGATTCCCGTGCTCATTGCTTGGTGGTAATAGAGTGACGGCGCCCCCCATGCATAAATCAAAGTTAGAAGTCCGAAGTTCGAAGCCTTGGCAGCCATGCCCGAGGCAACGCTACCCAATGACACAAACTTCTTGCTTTGAAGAAATTTTCTTCCCTCTCAAATATTCGCCACCAGTTCCAACTTCTAACTTTCATTCCTAGGCGGGGGCGCCTTCACTCTAATACTAGAAAGAGCATATCGAGCTATTTTAGAGTGGTCAATGGCTCCTTTTCCACCTTTTATTTTTATTTTTTATGAAATTAATGCAAAGGGTCCTTTCACCACGAGTCTAGGAGGGGTACATTCCGCATCACCCACACAAACAAGACAAGCTCAGCTCAATACTCCTATTCAGAGTAAATTTCGTACAAACCACCAAGAGTCTGTAGCAGTGAATACCCCCAAACGGGCACTACACCACCCCAGTAGAAGCAGCAGCATTTCACAGGTTCACAAGTCACTATAAACTCACCCTCTGCAACATTTGCTGTCCCGACATTTACATACTATGGCAGTTTGCCGCCACCACAACCAGCAGCGATGCGAGGCATCTGGCATCAGGCCGCCGGCCAGTCATCCGACTCCACCCCAGCTGCAAGTAATTGGATCAACACAAAAAATAAAAATGAGACGTTCTTTTGTGTCCCGTTACATCGGATTGGTATGCAGGGATAGCACAGCACCGGAAAGTTACATTCGCTCGCAGGAACCTGGAAATGAAGGACACAGGGGAACACTTGAAAGGGCTAAAGGCACAGTATTGGCTTTGCCCACCGTTTCCATAAGGCTCTGCCGTAGCTGCCATACGACCCTGATAATTTTCTAGATTCCTCATCCTTCACCTGTCTCAGTTTTACAATCCGATTTCTGTGGGGTTAGCCGAATTTACCGGTGCCCGTACCAGTATGTGAGCTGTACCTTTCTTTTTCTTTTTCTTTTTTTTTTTGCCAACCGTTCCTGGTGCAGATTACTGTGCGCCATCACCGGAACCAGGCACACGAAGTCTAATCTTGTGATGCCCAGGTTTATGATATGGGGGGGGCTCTTTTTTTCCTTCTAAAAATTTCCGATTGTCCAACTCACTGAACTGTAGGCAAACTGCGGCTCCCTCGGTACAACAGTCTTTCCCTTTTTTTCCATCTTCTTTGCTTAAACCTTTTTTATCTCAGCAACCACAAGCAAGTGTTTCTCACTTTCCATTTACAGACATGCATCTCCGATCACTCGTTACCCTTTTCCCAGCAAGCCCAAGCACTCCCGGTAAAGCTGTCCCTCTACTGATACAACAAGCGATGAAGAAGAAAAAAGAAAAAGAGAGAGAGAGAAAACCCCGCCGCAGAAAGTAGGCGATGGTGCGAACGCGCAGAAAAACATATGCCATGTAATAAAGTTAAAAAACGAGCAACACTACCCCAGAATCTACCTTGAAATTCCAACCTTCTCGAGAATTTTACTTCCGGCAGCGGAGACCGGGGACTGCTTCTTCTCTTCAAAAATGCCTAAGAGTTGTCTCCAGACAACACCAGGCTCCTGCGAAGCGTCGACACCCTTCCATATATTCCTCCCCTTGTAGTATTCGACGACAGGTTTGGTCTGTTGGTGGTAGGTAACAAGACGCTTCTTGAGAGTTTCAGCATTATCGTCGGACCGCTGAATCAAAGGCTCTCCAGTGACATCATCCTTCATTCTTTCTTTCGGAGGATTGAAGATTCTATGGTAGGAGCGGCCAGAAGCGGGGTGAACAAGACGTCCGGTGATGCGAGCAACCAGCAGGGCATCGTCAATCTCGAGCTGGACCACATGGTCTAGCTTCTCGCCACGGTTCGCAAGCATAGAATCCAGACGGTCCGCTTGAGGAACAGTGCGGGGGAAGCCATCAAGAATGAAACTATAAGATAACAAAAAAAAAGACCGTCAGACAAGAGGATCGTTTCTGCTGTGGTTGTGGTTGAAATACCCATTCTTGCACTGAGTATTGTTGTCAAGCTCGTTCTTGATCATACCGACCATGATCTCGTCACTGACCAAACCACCCTCATCCATAATCTTCTTTGCCGCACGGCCAAGAGCTGTCTTTTTCGCAACCTGGGAACGAAGCATGTCACCGGTGGCCTAGAACAATCATATTAATTAATATCGAGAATAGCCCTCAAAATATTTGCATCGCAAGGAAACATACCAGATGACAGATACAGAATTTCTCTTTGATCTTTGGAGCCTGTGTGCCCTTCCCTGCATTTTACCAACGTTAGCCGAGGCGTGCGTTCTGACGGTGGTTTGCCAAAATAAACTTGAGATCTGTCTTTATGCGAAAGAAAGAAAAAAGGCATCACCAACCAGCGCCGGGAGGCCCCATAAGAATCATCCTAAGTGAATCGACTGGAACGTCAGCCCCGCTGCCAGGATCCCCAGTCATGCTTAGTTCGAGTTTTTCTATCCGTTCCTGTAGCTTCTGGACTAGGTCCTTGAGACTGGCAACATCTTCTAATGAGGGTGCCATGTTTGGAGATTATGTTGTTTTGAGTGGAGTTAAGAGGAGAGTGCTGAACGGAGTGGAGAGTGGGGAGTGGAGGGCGTAGTATGTATGAGTGGAGTCGAAACCAGAGGCGCAATTGATAAAAAGAGACGAGCCCGGGGAAGGGCGGGACGGGCTGGAGAAATAAGTTGGGGATCCGAAGGGTTGGGGTTTACTTCGGTCTCACGGGTCGTTTTGACCTGATCTCCCCTGGTCCGACTACCGCCGAAAATATGCACAGAATAGCAAAATCGGCCTCAATTCTTCTCTTTCCTACTTTCTGTTGAATGGTTTGGCCATCCTATTGTTTTATCTTTACATCTCTTTGGTGGGGTTGTGTTTCCGTATCACATAGGGCTGTTGGTGGGGCTTGAATGTTTGGGAGCCTCTCAACACCTCCCAAGCACTGCTGCAAGGAATCTTGATACCCTCAACACCACCATCCGAACCCACAGATTCATCTCTCTTAACTACAATCTCATCCCAAAAACCCCCAATAATATACAGCGATGCCTCCTACACTCGGTGAAGCTGTTCCTAGTACTACCGTCTCTATTGCTCCTCTCATTCTCCTCAGCGCCTGTGATCACTATGGTCGCTCAGCCAAGGGAACCAGGAGAAGAGTTGTCGGTGTATTGCTCGGTCAAAATAACGGATCAGACGTTAGAGTAACCAACAGTTTCGCCGGTATAGAGTTCATTGATCCTATTCTGATGAGGAGTTAATGCTGACGATGATGATTTATGTAGTTCCATTTGAAGAGGACGAAAAAGATCCGGCAGTTTGGTTCCTTGACCACAACTATGTTGAGTCCATGAACGATATGTTTAAAAAGGTCAACGCCCGCGAGAAGCTTATCGGCTGGTATCACTCTGGGCCTAAACTTCGTGCGTCTGATCTGGAGATAAACGAGCTATTTAAACGATATACACCCAATCCTTTACTAGTTATCATTGATGTGGAGCCTAAGGAGCTTGGGGTACCTACGGATGCTTATTTTGCTGTTGAGGAGATCAAAGACGTAAGATTCGCCCTAGCTAGAGATTCCGGTTGAGTTCGGGGATAGTGGTTGATGTTTTTTTTGATGGCGGAAGCTTGGGTTGACATTTCTGTTTATAGGATGGAACCACCACTACCAAGACTTTTGTCCATACACCATCGATAATCGAAGCCGAGGAGGCAGAAGAGATAGGTGTTGAGCATCTGCTCCGCGATATCCGCGACGTTGCCGTTGGCTCGTTAACCACTCGTGTCAATTCCCAACTCCAATCTCTTCAAGGCCTCCATCTCCGACTCCGGGACATTGGAGCCTACCTCGAAAAAGTTCTTAGTGGCCAACTCCCAGTGAATCACGCTATTCTCGGAAATCTTCAGGACGTCTTCAACCTGTTACCTAATCTTTCGACTCCATCCTCGACAGACGGTGAAGAGGGGCACAATAACGATTTGGCCCGGGCCATGAGTGTCAAGACAAACGATCAACTGATGGCCATCTATGTTTCTTCGTTGATCAGGGCCATCATTGCCTTCCACGACCTTATCGACAACAAAATAAAAAATCGGCAGGACCAAGCTGAAGAGAAGGAAAAGGAGGAAAAAGAGCGAGCGGAGAAGGAGAAGAAGGCAAATGGGGCTTCTTCCGATAAGGACGGCTCCTCCGATAAGGGGAAGGAGGACTCGTCTAAGGAGAAGAAGAAAGGAGACAAGGAGTAGGCACGACATAAATGTCATCGGGGCATTTGTAGGTTGAAATGCACTAGCTTTGAGGCTGTCTTCCCTGTAGCATAATGGCTAGAATTCTGGTATTTGGGCCCGCCTTTCTTCAAAAATCCTTTGTTATGCGAATGCATAATATTATTATAAAGTCAAACCTCATGATTTGAACTACCTACAGTAACCCAAGTGAGGCCCCCATTTTTATCTCAAACCCACCAAAATTTCTTCCGAGGTCACTCATTGCATCGAAGTGATTATCCGGGGCCACCCAGAGAGCCTACTTGTACTCGAATATGGCGTCGGGACGCGATAGCCAGAATAAACTAATAATCTCTTGAACTTACACTGCGATATTGTTGTTTTTTCTCCCCAAAAGGGATATACTGTATCATACTACATAGCAAGAGAATAATACACAGTTCAGAGCTTCCATAAGCACCTTAGGAAGCTGCCTGGCGCAACGTAGTTTGGCTTTTAAGCCATAGATTGTAACCACCCTACTGTTGAACCACGGTTTGAAAAGAATTCCAAACTATGGCTGGCGGTCTTGACACTTCCTTTTTTCTTCTTTAAAATCTTGGAGTGTTTGGCAGAATGGATTTTAAAACTACGGTTAGCAACTTTAAATTTACCCCAACCAAGCTTCCACAACCATATTTTGTAGACTAACTTACGAAATTTTCAAATCACGTCGCGCCAAACAGTCCCTTAGTCTCCCTCGGTATAATTAGGCATCCCTGAAATGATATCATGGGATGTCTTCGCCAAGCCAAGCCATCCCACCCAAGCAACCCCAAAAAAAAATTTATTTCTACTCCGCTCTCGGCCTCGCTCGCTCGCTCAACCAAGAAAAACCTTGCAACTTTCCAATGACCACAACTCTATCGGTGGTAGAGTCGGCCAAACGGCAGGCGGCCTACCGCGCCGTTGACGAGCACTTCCCCCCACACGCTCGCTTTGTTGGAATCGGCTCTGGCTCAACAGTAGTCTACGTCGTCGAGCGGATCATCCAGCTCGGCCGCGATGTCACCGACCCCATCACTTTCATACCGACCGGGTACCAGTCCAAGGAACTAATCATCAACGGTGGCTTGAAACTGGGCTCTATCGATCGTTACACTGAGCTTGACATCGCTTTTGACGGAGCGGACGAAGTGGACCCGTACTTGAACTGCATTAAGGGCGGAGGGGCATGTTTGTTCCAGGAGAAGCTTGTCGCAATTTGTGCAAAGAAGTTTGTTGTTGTTGCTGGTGAGCACTACGTCTCTACTCCTCCCTAGAGGCCATTACATTGCCTTGAATTATAGCTAACAAGTTTTGCCGGATCTGATGGGAAAGACTATCGCAAACTCTCACCCTCGCTTTCAACTCACTACACCCCCGGCGTACCCATCGAAGTCGTTCCTCCAGCCGCTACTTACATCTTATCCCGCTTAACCACCCTCGGCGCCGTCAGCCCCGTGATCCGCATGGGTGGAACATCCAAAGCCGGACCGTGCATTACCGACAACGGTAATTTTATAATCGACGCTCCATTCCCGGACGGATTCATACCCTCGCCCTCCTCCCCACTATCTCATCCGCACAAGCCGCTTTCGCCGGCACCCTCTGCTATTCCTGTTGACGCTGCTGCTGTTGAACGCGGCGGCGAGAGGGTTGGGGGCCTGGATATTTTAGGGAAGGAGGGGGGGCATCCCGGCGCTGCGGTCGGGATGGGCGTCGGCAGCAATGAAAAGGTGGAGGAGTTAGCAAGGGCTCTGAAGAGCATTGTTGGCGTCGTCGAACATGGGATTTTCTGGAACGGGGATCGGAAGCCGATTATAGCTTACTTCGGTATGGAGGATGGAAGGGTCGAACTCAGAAGTCATGCGTAGTCTAGTGGCTTGGTAATGTCGTAGTGGCCGGCTCACGTATTGGACATTGGATCAAAACGGCATTTTTCCCTTCGATATCCAACTTCTCCTTAGCGCTTGATCCAATCAATTTTCTTACTATGATAGTGATATTCGGAATGCTTGCCTTGGGAAGAAATTCCGCATGTGTGTAGACTATCCTACGAATGATACCTCTTTAAAGTAACCCAACCAAAAACTCCTCCACCACTAAATCACAATCTCTCACTCGAAAGATCAGTGTTCACCTGATCACGTGTGACTCACCAGAAACCGTGGCACAGCCAAGCCCATGCATGACTCGCAGAGCCCATGTCATAGCTTCAAACAGGCGAAAAACAACAAAAGCAGCCCGCCAGCCCACCACCGACCAAAGCTGGTTTTTATCCACACAGCAACCAGTTCCCAACATGAGCTCTCCCTCATTATCCCAAAGGCCTACATTAATCCGCCTTACTCGCTACGACACCCCTGATGACCAGTTCGTCCTACTGCATGCCACTCCAACCAGCACAGTACATCCATTGAATCTCAAGCTTCACGCCACGGAGGGGGAGAGAGCTTTTGCTACTGATAGTGATTTACCCACCCCCGTTCCTGCTCTTCCGCGTCCACACCCACTCCGGCTTCCAATTTCTCAAGGTGGGACATGACTAACGGTCTGAGCTCGGATCCGGCAGTTACACAATCTAGGATCTACGAGCTACGGGCAAGGTCGTACACTGGGACTTCGGAGGATTTAGAAAAGATATTCCTGGCTTTGCTGTTGAAGCAGGACACCGGGGTAGAGAGGGGTGTGGAACTGGCCGCCGCGGTAGATGCCAAAGGTGTCACGGTACGGTTGCCGCGCTTCTCTGCTTGGAACGAAAGAAGGGATACGGGGCCCGAGCTGACAAGAATAGTTAACGGTCCGACAAGATATCGGCGGGATAAAGCAGCGGATCGCTGCGTTGCAAATTCCCGAAGAAGAGGTTGAGATACCGATTTTCGAGTGGGCGGTGGAGGCTTGTGGGGATTTGAGTAGTGGCTCAGTATGTAATCAGTCTTTTTTTTCGAGTCGCACCAGTGTGGGCGGAGCTAATTTTGGGTGGTGTTGGGATGGTCGGCGTAGACTCAACTAGGTGACCTTCAGAGTAAGGTTAAATCTCAGGAGAAGGAGATTGAGGCTCTTACGAAGCAATTGAAGGATTTAGTCGTGTTCAAAAAAGAACATGAAGAGATGCTGCTGGCCAAGTGTAATGAATTGCTGAATTCTAAGAAAGCAAAAATTAGGGAATTAAGTCGAGAGCTGGAGATTAGAGGCGGTGATATGGGTATGCTCTCCCCGTGGCGGGTCACCTAACCTGATGTGCTAATCCTGAAATGCCCTGGCAGTATCCTCAATGGCGGAGTCACCAATGGTGGAAGACGAGTCGGAAGTCGCTGAGCCAGCTCCTGTCAGAGGGAGGGGAGCCAGAGGCCGAGCCAGAGGCAGAGCCGCAGCACCTAGGAAACGAAAACCAACCGCGCCCCCCACCGATTCCGAATCAGACGCTTTCGTCAAAATTGAGACAGATAACAAAGGGAAGCCACCCCCCGATGACGAAACTGAGGACTCCGAGGAAGAAGCAGGACCCAGCCGTGGATATCTACGGCAAGAGGCAAGGAGCGATCGGAGCATCACCGATGACGAAGACGATCTCCCTCCCGTTAGGAGACCAATCGCATTCACAATTAAAAAACCTGACCCCGAATCCGAGGGAACCCCCGACGAAGATGTCGACATGGACGAACCTCCCCGGGCACAACCTGCCAGGATCGGCGAACGGGCGCGAGGTGGAAATGGGAAAGGGAAGGCACCCGCCTCACTGCCGATATCACGGGGAAAAGCCAGAGCCACTCGGTCAAAGCTGAAGGACCCAAACCCCTCCCCTGCTTCTCCTCCAGCAAGCTACGACGACTACGAGATAGGGGAAAGCGAAGACGACGAACTATAGAGAGCCAGGAGATGTGAGGGGGGGAGAGGAAGTCGTGATCTTACACTCTCCCTTTTTAGACATAATAAATTAGTATCTGCTCGTGGGGTCTTGGAGAAAAAACGGTCAATTATGCCAATACATCCTTGGTCAGATGCATCCGCGTGAGGCTTTTCCTACACTGTACCTCGTTGATACGTAACTATGTATTCCACCGTGCCGCTAGCCTATTCTCTACCGGTATGTGCGAAGATGTGCGTACGCGGTGGAAAGCGGTCCCGGGCGCCCAACTGTATCATATATAGTATAATTACCAAAAAAAAAAAAAAAAAGGTACGATACAAAACAAACACAAAACCCATCTCATAACAGCAAAGCAACATAAAGCACCAAGGGGGGTGGTCTATAGATTGACTATCGGTACAGCATGATACAGTACGAGGTTGGCGATAGAAAGGAACTGACACCCCTGCCTCCCTCCCTCCCGCCCTATTCATCCCTATGATAGGTTTTTCTATACAGCTACTGCAACGGTGCATAGCGGATTTTGCGGTAACCAGAATGGAATAAAAGAATCATAGAGAATTTAAGATACTATATTATTTCTCTTGTTCTGATGGTGGCTGGTATAATACAAGTAACAATACGGTACGGTAGTCAGCGGGTGAAGCCACCGACAATGGTTGCTATTACGGTATGCGAATTGGCTGTCTTGGCAGTGCCTGGGGGAGGGGGGTGGAGGCACTTCACTCGGAGTCCCACGCAATATAGTTTCCCTTAACATAATGTTTTTTCAATCCCGTGAATTTTCTCCATGATGCTGAAAATCGCGCCGTCTAAAGATCTAGAAGAAGAAAAATTGCCTTCTCTCTCTCTTAAGTTATACTGGTAGGAGGTATAATAGATACGCCTATTATCGAGAACCGGCATTTGCACGAGGGAGAAGAAATACGGTAGAAAAAAAGAAAGACCCCCGCCGGGGTTCTACTTCTCTTTGTTGTCGCCAAGCTATCGTACGGAATAGTAATAATAATACCTTTGCATGATGTGATTCATGTCAAGGAGCAAGGGGCCCCCGAGCACCACCAGCCAGTCGGCCCAGCCACTACGCCAAGAAATTTTCCATCTCCCTCACCAAAATAAATAAATTGGAATACTACTATATACTGGCAACATATACTGTATACTATATCATGGTTGGAACACGATGATCATTTAACTACATAATTCGCGTTCCACAGGGGCAGCAGGGCAGTATCTGGTGGACTTAAGGGCTCTAAGTTACAGTATATACATATAAGTTCAGCCGGGTATGATATGCGTTGTGTTTTATAGAGAGTAAGTTAGACCTGGTCGATTATTCAATCCCCCGCCCTTCCGCTTCTTCTTCTTCTTCTTCTTCAGTAAATCACGGGAAGCTCTTATATACCCGCGCGCGCCGGGGATTTGGGAATCGGGTATGTGTAGGTTGGATTGCGAAGGGGTGGGTGGTGGTTGTTAGGAAACTTTTTCTAGCCTCGTGGTGTGCTTTGAGCCTTGCGTGTTTAGTGTGGTGCAATACCCGGGATTCGTGGCCACTCCCCTGCACCATCATTTATTCAAAGAGCGGGGGAGGGAGGGGTGGAGACCGGGGCAGAGAGTATATATGGAGGCATCGTACACAGGGGGAGGGGGGGTGCTGCTGTATAATACTACTCTCCTCTTCTCTAACTCTGCTCTGCTTCCAGGAAGGAGTTGTGGCTTGCCTACCTAGTAACCCTTCACATAAGATCACTCGAACATTAATGCCGTGAGGAAAGTATTCCTTCCACAGGTTTTTTTTCCTTTTTTTGCACTGTGGTATGTTGGCCTGATTTGGGCCGGGGGGAGGGGGGGTATGACGCCTTAGAATCGGCTCTCGTCGCCATCCAGAGCCAATGCACTCCGGTAATCCCAACATGATAGGTAGCCTTACTGCTTTGGGGAAAATATATTGTTATATTAGTCAGCCGGGTTTTTTTTCCCCACACAGGCGCCAACCCCCCGACACTATGATAACACGCCCAGACTTCCGCTTCAACTTCGGGAGCCGTCACGGCACCTTTCTGGAATGAAACTCACCCTGTAAACGTGTTCTCTACATGAATTAGGATTATTGCACGGAAGGGATAGGTGAATAATAGCGTATGATGCTGTTCTTTGGAAGGTTGGGAAATTTTGGTTGTAATTTATTTATTACTAATACCGTTACGGGAGAAACCACCTATCCGGGCTCACAGCGACCAAGTAGCGTTGCAGTCCAGTCCGGAGGGAAGCCAACTCAACACCGCCCATCCCGCAATACATCCGGAAAGTATCACCCGCACGCTTCGTAACGACTAAACCGAGGAGCTTGTTAGAGCACGGCAGCCCTAGCATAGCGTGAAGGTTAATTTCTATGGCGCTGGTACTGTACCACACCGCTCTTGGTGGAACGGAGTGCTATTGGATAGGCTGGCTGGGTGGGTAGGGTTAGGTTTCGTTTAGGTTAGGCTGACTTGGAATTTCGCTCGGGTTTTTCTAAAAGTGCAAGTTACGACGGCTTTAGTCTGCTAGTAGATGGTAATGTTAGTCCCGTAGTAGACGGCACGGTGTGAGGGGGTATGAGAAGGCAAACTATAGTTTGGGTTTAACCCGCCTTTGATAGATAAAAGAATCAGTTAGGGAGCGGCGTGTCCTCGTTCTGTATGAGGAGCGCCGTATCATGAGAAAATGAACAAAAGAAGAGTTTCCTACTGTCCGCGATACGGTAGGCCGCCCCATCCGTAGGAAAGAAAAAAAAAACCCCAGCCATGCACCGATGCGATCTACAGGTGGAAAATCCCGAGTGGATTTACCATTATCGTACCGGTACCGGCAAGCGTGGCTTGATTAGTGGATGGATGGGGTTTTTTTGCCCTTTTCTTTCTCTTGCTTGCTTACTTTGCTGCTTGCCTGTCTGTCAGGTGCTTTGAGCTTAGATTAGCGGTGGTAGTGGTGGTGGGGGGTATCGGTATAGTGCTCATTAAAGAAGAAGAGGAAGAAGAAGAAGAAGGGGTTTCTATGATTTCGTGCGACGGACGGTGTTTGTCGTGTGCTTTGGCTTTATCGTGGTCTGTCGTTTACTTGTTATTGTGCACTTTTGGTGTTTCCTTTTTCTCTCTCTTTTTCTTTCTTTTTTCTCCTTCGAAGAGGTTCGTCCTGCGGGCTTTCTGGCTGTCGTTTTTTCCCGCGGCGGGAATAATTTTGAACCGGAAGAGCGATAATTACCCTTCTCCTGCGCGCTGGTATGATAGGATGTGTGTTTTCCCTAGGCATGGTGAGTTACGGCACTTGGGATGAGAAAAACCGCCAAAAGTAGGTACCTGGTACTTGTATAATACAGGATCATGGGAAAGCGTAGTGTAGGGACACCTTATGTTGGCTAGCTCGCCTGGGCCTTTGTGTGCTGCACAGTGATGTCCTTGCTCGGAGCTGTAAGCTGCAAAATTCTAGAGTGCGGGCAGGGATCGGGAGGTGGGGAGGGAGGGAGGGAGGGAAGGATTACCCCTAGGTTAGATTCCTTGAAGATCCCTTTCTTTGGGGTCACGTTTGACCGTTTAAAGAAAGGTTAGGCTGGGGGGAGTCTGATGTGTTTCTCTCCATTAACTTAACGGGGGAATAAGTTTTGACCGCGGTATCATAGGTTATCTGGTAGAGCGCTATTGTCTACGGTGGAGATGGATATGTAGAGACATGCTATGATAGGGCTCGGGATGAGGTGAAAAGATTGTGCGTTGGTTGATTGAGGATGGTTGTTTGTCAGTACCGGTACAGTACTGCACGGTCAACGGTGGTCTGTGGTAGGTTGGGTGACAGTGCAGAGTCGGGCCAGCAGGAGTTTATCATTAACTTATTCCCTTATGATTCCCTCGGTCTTGCTGAGCTATGTGATTAAGGTGTTATTGCCTGTACTTGTATGATGCCATGTGGGTGATTTATTATTCTGAAGGCTTGCCGTACATATTTTGATCCTTTATCTGTAGTTGTGTCCCTACGGTACTAGGGACGGGGGGAGTTGTATGGCGTCTATCCTATCTCATTTCATTGCCGGTTTTTTGTTCCTGCTTTTTCCTCTTCTTTTTGTTCATTCCCTTTTTCTTCTTCCATTGCTTGCTCTATCATACCTACAGTGACGGGATTTTGGCCAGTGAGGACTCAATGTGTTTTTCACATATCAAGGCTTCAATACCGGTACAGTAGAAAAACCTCTCGATTATGATACTTGAAGCAATAAATTGGCCTTATTATAATTTCTGCCCTTTCTTTTCTTCCTTTCTTTTTCTTTTTCTTCCCCCCCTCCCTTCCTTTGATATCTCTCATAGCATGATAAGCAGTGGTTGGAAATAGTTCCATTGTATCAGAGCTTCCCTCGCCTCGTTTCGAAACAATCTTTTTTCTTTCTCGCCCTCGCCAACCCGGAGCTCTCCTTCTCACTCCCCGACCCCTAGACCTCAATCCCACGCGGGCAGCCCTGGGCGGCGAAGGAACAAGGGACTTGACAGCTACCATTATCCTATTTGGAAACTCGAGCTGCCCTTCTCCGCATAATCTTCTTTTTTAATTCCTATTTCTTAATCCTACCTTAGAGTTTTTCCTTTTTTTCCTTTTTTCCTTCATTTTTTTTTCCTTCATCGGGCGAGGCCTAAGTTACCCCCCCCCGCTCTTAAAAGTTGCGCGCGGCTCTCTCCCAGCAAAAGAGAGAGAGAGAGAGAGATCCCATCCTGAGCTTTCATACTTCCCGGCTCTGGCTGCACTTCCTCCCTTCTCTTTTTCCTCCCTCTCCCCACCACCCACACCACACGCACCACAGCTTCTACCGCACCACTACCAGGAGCAGGAGAGAAGCAGCAACACCTGCCACACCCACACCTAACCGGTGCTGCACCCCCATACCCATACGGTACGACTTAACCCAACCCACCACCACCAACCAACCCACCATCGGCAACTCCACCACCACCACCACCACCACCGCCATACCACCACCACTATCACACCTAACATCTCATCCCACCAAATACGTCCCGCTACTACTGCCTCTAACTTCCTCCGCCTCCACCTCCTACCCACGACCAACTGTCCTCCCGCTTTCGCCTGCTTCGGCATCTTTTACACCTGCCGCTACCGCTACGAATAACCCCTAACCCTTGGCACTCCCACCCCTACCCCGTGCGGTACCTTTTTTCTTGACTCCATCCAGCCGCTGTCCGCGTTTAAGCCTCACGGAAAAACCATCGGCAGCACCTAACACCTCATCACCTGTCACCCACTCTGCACGGTACACAACAACCCCCCAATTGCGTTTACCGGCCTGATCTAAAACAGCTCCCTCAAGAAATAACCGAACGACAAAACAACACCAACACACAGTCGCGAGTAGGGGAGAGGGGCCCTCGACAACCACGGTGGAGTTGGAAGTCCGGATTCAACAGCTGGTTTCACCGCTACTTCAATGGCTCATACGGCGGTCGCGTCCGCCGATGGCAGCGACGACATTGGCGCGCGTTTTTCCAGGCTTAACCTTCCGCAGAAACCCTTGATTATGGACAAAGTAAATCATGGGGGTGACTTGAAGGAGTGTCGACATCCTGAGCCTGGTCAGTGTTTTTGTTACGAGTACTTGACCTTGTTGGATAGGCCAGACTACAAAGACAAATGGCGCCCAGACAGCCCTGAACCCGAGACGAAGCTTTTGAAGGTCAATGGGAGTGCCCCTACACCCGGGAGCGGGAGTGTGCCGAGTGTTAATGGGACTACGAAGCCGCCGACGGTAGCGAAGAAGTTTAGCTTGGGCCAGTATAAGGACAGAATCGCAGGAAAGACGCCAGCAAAGGCTTCGGCTCCGGCCGCCACATCTACCCCATCAACCGCTTCAAAGAGTTCACGGACGACGGTAAAGAAGTGAGTTTTGTTTGTTTCTTTTTTCCTTTGGTAGTTCTACAGTACTGACGGCACTCGCGAAGACCTGTGGAGAACAACACCCCGGAGAGGCAGGAGATTGTGGTTAGGAGCTCGAAGGAAGTACGGGGGACCCCGGTGCGAGAAGGTCCACCTCCTAAGAAACGACAGAGAACTCCAACTCCGCCGCCCTTGCGCCCTCCTCCGCCACCGGCGATCGCTGCTCCGACTCTGCCTTCGCTCCCGCCGTTACTGAGCCCCACACTGCCACAGGCTATCGAGGAGGCACTTGCCCAGGAGGATAGGGATAGGTCACGCGCCAAGAGAGATGAGGGTCATTATGAAGGGTCAACCACTCTAAAGCAGCGACAAAGGGCAGATTCCAGCGCTAGTGACAAAGGAAAGAAACCTATAGCTTCAGGGAAAAAACTGCCGGGGTCTACTTCCAGCACTCCCCGCCATACTCTCCAGTCGCCCAGCAAAACGGTGGGAAGCAAAACGATCCCGAAGAGCGCTCTTGGCGGCAACACCACCCCCAAAACTGTATCCACTAAAACGGCAAGCAAGCGACCGGCCAGTCCAAAGTCCTCTGGCTCCCGCGTCTCATCAAAATATCCGACCCCGTCAGAATCGGGCCCCTCGCTAGTTGTCAAGTTAAAGTTCAGCCGCCGCCGCATCAAAGACGTTGTAAGTCTGTTACGGCTGAAACCTAACCCTAAACGAATTCGCCAAGATGAGGATCAGCATTTGTCGGCGCCTCCCGCCAAGCGGCAGAAGGGGAGCGAAAGCCTGAACTCTTCCGCCACGAGATCTCCCGCTTTCAAGTCTCCTGCATTGAAGGCATCTAAAGAGCGGGACATGATTACGCCCCCGAAGAAAATTAACGGCGCCGCGACATTGAAACGATCGGACTCTGAGGGACGTGTTCATACACCGGCCAAGGGGGAGAGAAATGGAGGAAGAAACGGTGTGGGTTCGGGAGCTCTACCCAAAGAGCTGGCTCCTGCTATTGTAACGGAAACTAAATGGCTTAGGAAGGAATATTCTAGGTAAGATATACTCAATCACTCCCGGTAGGCTGATCAATTGGGGCTAATGATCATGTCGCAGATTCTCTGAGTTTGGGAAACAGGCTAAATATGAAGCTGATCGAACCTTCAAGTCGCTGGACGGGCCAGCAGCTGATAAGGATAGGCTCCGATACGCTACCGTCGTTCTGACGGATTCAGTTCTGTGCTTCATGATCTCATTCTCCTTTGAGCAGGAAGCAAAACTGCTGGAACGTCGTTCCCCGCCGGTAGATATGTGGAAGTCGATTATCCCGCTCTGTCTTTTTGTTGGTGACAAGGCCGTGCCATACCCATATCTCTTCGGCCTCACGCAAGTTCCCCTCATTCCCCCCCCCACATTACCAATCAGTCCTTGAATATATCGCCAATGACTAACATCCCAACGAACAGTAAGCAACTGGAAGCCATGATCCGCCAACACATCTTTGACCTCGAAATAGCGCAGTACGATAAGATGCCCATCCCAGACACAACCTCCAAAGCACCAACCCCTGACTCCGGCGGAAATACTGCCAGCGACCAAATGAGGGTTTACCAATCTTTCAAATCTGCCCTCACAAAATCCTCCCGTGAGCTAAAAGAGTGCTGGCTCATTGGTAACAAGGGGCTCACATACGATGACATCCAAGTCAATTTTCCGCAGACTTACGCTTTAAGGAGTAAGAAGTTTATCCATCCTAGCACTATCAATGTCAAGAACGGGCAGTTCAGACAGGCGTACCAGTTGCCCCTGCATAGGAATTCAACTATGCTCGAGGCGGTAAACTTTGGATATGCCTTTTTGCTGGAGTGGGTTGCTGGGGAGGGGATTAAGTTTCAGAGTAGGTTGGCGGAAACCCTTCGGTAATGGGGATAGAGGGGATAGAGAAGGTAGAGGGGATGAGGGGGCGGTTTAGCCGCTCCGGCGGATGTGACGTTTTACTTTCGACAGGGTCTCTTTTCATAAAACTCTCGTTTGGTTTTGGGCTTTTTCGGTCTTGTCTCGTATTGGTGTTATTGGGATGGCGGGGACCCGGGATGGGTTTGCTTTACTTTACTTCACACATTTTTGGCTTCTTTTACACATTTTTTTCCTCTTTACTTTCCCCCTTTGCTTTTGCTTGGCCCTTTGTTTTTGTTTTTCCGGTTTGGGCTGTTTTTATCCATCATGTCGATTGTTATTTGGTTTTTCAAAATGTCTCTCCACTGTTCTACTTTTGCTTATATTCCACCTTCGCTTCTACCTCCACCCTGCTTTTTTCTGCTTCTATTTCTACTTCACTTCACCTCCTAACTGCATAATGTCTTTTTCCCCCTTTCTTTTTTGTTAAAAATGGCTCATGACTTTTTTTTCTTCTATTTCATTTGACTGTTGTACCTCACCTCACCTAACCTCACCTAACATCCAGCACCTCACCGCCTCTAACCAACCTAACGTATCCAGCTATGATATTTATCTACCTACCAACTTCTCTCACCAATTCTCCCAGTAAGACTAATTCTCGCAAACTTTCCCAGAGTTTGTAGAAAAAAGTACGACTCTCATTTGTCAATTGTATACTAGGGTTTCCATAAAATTCTGTATAGCATATTTCACTTTGGAGTTTTTTCTTCTTTTTTTCCCCTCTCTCGTCATCATTCCCAATGCCACGTCAATGTCAATTTGTTTTTTCTCTCACAATTTTGGACTGGATGGCGGTTTGGTTTGGTTTAGCTAGTGATATGTACAATACAATACAATACAATGGTAGCTAGGGGATTCTTATTCTTCTAGAAATTAATCGTATGGCTAGCAGATTCAAATGCCCTTCGATCCACCCATTTATAATGTAGTCAGTAGTGATATCCGGGTATTCGATGTGTATAACGTTGTCCCCCCCTCATCTTCTTCCTCCTCTTTAGGGTGATATTATACTTTTATGGAAACTACGGTATAATATATATATATATTTTCTCCGAGTGATGGATGACCTATGCTGTACTGACGTTGTGTTTTGCTTTTTTGTTATTGCTTTTTACATTTTGCTTTTTTTTTTTCCTTCCCTCTTCTTTTCCTTCCTTCCTTCCTTCCTTCCTTTTTTTTTCTCCCCCGCCCACCCCCGGCCGGGCATGGATGGAAGGGTTGATTGGTTTAACGTCAACTTTGCAGCTATCCATCATTGGCTGCGGAAAGGGTTTCGTACGATGTATGGAACCTTTTTTTTGTTTTGGTTGCGGGGGAGGGGAGGGGTTGGTTTGCTGGTATCATATTATTATGATTACAAGTATGATACCCTGCGAGTATTTGTCTGTAGTGCGGTTGGTTGGTTGGACACAGGACCAATCTTTTGAAACCTATACCGTACCGTATGAACCCGAATAATTGAACCTCACTCGCTAGGATGTTGCAGTTACCGGTATGATATAATACCTTTGCTGGGAACCGAGGTCTGGCACTTTTATTTTTTTATTTTTATTTTTATTTTTGTCTTGAGCTCGGGCTAGGGGAGGGAGGGAGGGTTCAGTTTTCGCTGTGTGCCCTCGTCCCCTTATCCGAGAGAGGGAATTTCGGACGTCTCTTAAGCGCGAGGTTCAATTATTCGAGTTTTTACGGTGTCGTTCGTTTCGATTGTCTGTTACTTTATCTGAACAGCGATAATAGCAATAGCAATATTATATATAAGGACAGCCAGATCAAGCACGGTCGGCCAGATTCCTTATTCATTCATTCCATCACTACCAGTCTTCACTCGCTCGCAGATGATTACCGGTGTGATAGAGGATATTCCGACACCAGCCAACCAGCAAGCGCTCCAAACACACCAATCACCGCGGCAACATCCTCACAATAACATTCGCGACAACTGTTTTCGCGGTGGGCGCGAGTGATTGTATGTGACGGTGCTAACACTAGCAACGCAAAAACTCAAATAGAAGAAAAAATGTGTTACGACGCTGTGGCTGCCGTCTGCGTACTCATCTTTCGTATTCCCTCCGTTTGTTCTTCTCTACCACTAACCCTCAATACTTCAGCACCTCCGCACCTCTCCTTTCCCATCTAAACCACCACACCTCTCCATCCTTTTCTCTCTCCGCTCCATCCTCAACCCTTTCGTTTCTTACTCAGTTTTCGTTTTTTTCTATCGGACATCCACGTGTACTCCTTTTTCATTGCTCGGTACCGTTTCGAGAAAATTTACATCTAAAGCAGTCCTTCATACTCTTTAGAGCATAAGTGACCGCTATGCCTAATGAAAATAATATCCAGTCAGCCGGATCTGGCGAAACTGAATTCTTGGCTTGTGAAGAATCCCCTGGGGGGGTTAGTCAACACGGAATTTCCAAAAAGGTTAAGTCACAAAAGCTCTCCTACACTTTCTTGGTCACGAAAAAAATGTGTTCACACGATAGGCAGCCCGAGTCTCCTCCTTCTGAAGAAATCACGGATGAATTGACTTTATCTCTACCTACCAGGAAGGAGGGACTCGGCCAAGCCCTGGGTCAAAATAATTCTGACGATGTTCGTTTATACTGCTTTGATAAATATTAGAGGGTGTTACTAATACTGACTAGGGCGATGATCACATAAAGACTCCGAAGCCAAACTTCCCGGAAGTCACTGAGCCGACAAATATGCAACAGTTACTTTCTAAGCTGGCTGAGCAGCAACGATTGATTGATCAACAAAGGGAGGCTCTTGAGCATAAGGAGAAGGAGCTTTTTAGGGTCAAGTCAGATAACTATCCTGGGTTTTCAGCATACACTAGTCCCTCTATCCAAGTGGCAGCGGATCCCAGCCCCGGCCCCTTCAACACCGTGCAGAACCCTGTTTCGGTGGACAACTCCGATAGTTATGGATTTCGCCCGGCCGCTCACTTTCACGAAGTCAATCGCCTTCAATCAGAGTTGAAGGTTGCCCAAAGTAAGATATCGGCCATGAACGACGAGCTTGTCCATACAAGGATAGCAAAGCACACGCTGGACCAAGTCTTAAGTCCTTCGGGAGAGGATGGGTCTTCACTGGGAGGTGATGTCTCAGAGCAAGCCATCGCTTCTTTGCAAACAGCCTTTGCACAGTCTACTCGCCCAAACACACACAGAACTGACTCCTGGCCACCGGCATCCTATGACGACTCGATGGTCGATCATTCCACCGAGTACCACCAACAGCCCCTCTCGGCTGGTCCGTATGCTCGATCTGGTATTTGGGCTACCACCCCAAAGCCTAGTATATCCCAGTTAGGATCTTTGCAAATTTCTGCCCCTGGCGAAATGCAATACCGGGATACCCTGCGTCAGGGCTCGGCCGATGCAGATGCCTATGGAGGAAGCCGAATCTGGAATAACCCACCCCGCTCCTTTAGCCTACAGGGCGGGGGTCCGCCTGTTGCAGGGGATGGTCGTTACATAGGCCGCCGTTCGTCTTACAACCCCCAGGCCACACCATTTGTCCGCTCCAACTTTGAGCATGGAAGTTCAAACAAAGTTTCCTCGAGCACAGGTTATACTCCGAGTCCAATCGGAACACCGCTTTCCCCTAACTCTACTGCTGATTTTCCTTCAGGCTCTAACAGTGGTAGCACGCTGTGGGGCCAACCCCAAGTAAGTCTCTGGGCTCTGCCGCCTTGAGTAGGTATTTGAAACTAACGGAAACTCCAAAGACATATGTATCTACCATCGAACCACTCAATTATCGACGGCTTCTCGAGCGCAGTGTCAATTGTAACTGGAAATACATTGTGGATAAGATTGTTTGCAACAATGATCAACAAGCTTCTATTTTTCTTCAACAGAAGCTTAAGATTGGCACAGCCGAACAGAAACATGCGATTGTCGACTCAATTGTGGCCCAAGCTTATCCCCTTATGATCAATCGCTTCGGCAACTTTCTCGTTCAACGGTGCTTTGAGCACGGCACTCCGGAGCAGATAGATGGGATAGCGAGTGCGATCCGTGGAAATACCCTCAACTTGAGCATGGATGCCTTTGGTTGTCATGTCATTCAGAAGGCCTTTGATTGTGTTTCTGAGGCTTTCAAGGCAACTATGGTCGCCGAATTGCTTCGACGCATCCCGGAAACCGTCATTCATAGATGTGAGCAGCAACCTTTTCCCTTGTTTTTTTTTTGATGCTAATAACATTCCAGACGCCTGTCATGTCTGGCAGAAACTTTTCGAGCTCAGATGGTCAGATTCCCCACCCCAAATCATGAAATATGTAAATGAGGCCTTGAGATCCATGTGGCATGAAGTTGCGTTGGGGGAAACTGGCAGTCTTGTCGTCCAGAATATTTTCGAAAATTGCCTCGAAGAAGATAAGGTCAGCAGCTCTGATTACTCCTATGCGTTCTCATGATATCTACTAGCTGTATATACTAACATGTGTAGCGCCCCTGTATCAACGAGGTCCTCGAGTCCATTGATCTGATCGCTCATGGTCAGTTTGGGAACTGGTGCATTCAACACATTTGGTAGGTTTCCTCCCTCCCCAACTGCCTCAAATTTCTAACCCAAGACTAGCGAGCACGGGGCGCCTCTTGACCGCTCTAGAGCCGTTGATACCGTTGTTCACAATGCCGCTGAGTATAGCATGGATCAATACGCATCCAAAGTTGTCGAGAAATGTCTTAAAATAGGCGGGAACGAATTTCTCGATCGATACCTTGATCGCGTGTGCGAAGGGCGCTCTGATCGTCCCCGAATTCCTCTCATTGATAGTATGTTTCTCCTTTTCTGCCTCTCTTCCACTACTAACTCGTTCAGTCGCAAGCGACCAGTATGGCAATTACCTAGTTCAATGGATACTCCAACATGCTTCTTCTACTCACAGAGAGCAAGTTGCGACTCATATCCGCAAACACATGGTATCCTTGCGTGGGAGTAAGTTTGGCTCCCGTGTCGGGATCCTCTGCTGCAACCCGATGTATAGCCGCACCGGCACCCCTTCCACTGCTGCTCCAAGATACAGCAGATATGGCTATCGCTAGCGCTGTCACTTTCTTATTATCCATTTACCATATCTATACGGCTTACATTCTATAAAACTGCAGTGTTTCTTGGATTTGATTTTTTTATCGTTTCTTGTTTGGTTGCTATTCAACTTTCTGCTTAGGCGGATTGCAACTCTGCATAAGCGGGCGATAGGGATGGTTCACACGATTTCTCATTTTTCCTTTGTTTCATTCTTTTTCTTGTTCCTTTTCATGTTTGAATGGATGATGGTGATGAAGTGGTGGTATGATGCATGGATTGGGCTCTTCCCCCCTCTCTTCTTATCCTTTCCGGAAAGGCCCATTATCATTTCTCAAGCCTGGCCATGCGGGCATTTGGTTAGTTGAAAATCATGGTTGGTGGGGGTGCATATGAACTGAACGGCAGTCCTGAACAGAAAACCCTATACATCTTATGAGATTGGGGTCGGCGCGTTGTGGAAAACAAAATCAGCTGTACCATCGCAATCTTGGCGCTGTTGCACAGTGTTTGCATAGCTTTCTAATGAGCACATGGGTTTACTCTTATTTCGGATCTTAATTTCAGCGGAGCTTCCACTTAAACATTTCTCTCTCTTTTTTATGTATCTAGCTAGTGATGGATATCTTTGACGATGGTGATGACAATAATTCATACTTTAGCCCACTGCGCTGGACATGGTTAATTTCCAACAGACGCTAGAGGTGCATTCCATCGAGTGATATTATGTGATTCTGAGAATTCGTTGCCATTGGTTGTCTTAATCAACACAGGCTCATATCACCGCTTCGCTCTCTGCTGGTTATAGAACTTGCGCTTGAGTGCTCGAATAATATCGGGCATGGGAATACATCCACTTTCTCGGCTTCATTGAACGCACTGGTGCCTATTGCACCATGCCAACCTCAGGCCCTATCCTCTTGCAGTGTCGATAGTGCCCAGTCTCCTTATATTATCGTGCTAAAGAGACTCTAGCGGAATTATCCGATTTCTCTGATTAGAGGATTCAATTCCATAGAGGTGTAATAACTGTCACATGACTCGGGATGTTGGTTACCGTATTAATATAGTAAATATCGACAAGGGCATCATCATCACCTCACAGTTATGATACTTCTCGTTATTATCGGGTTCAGTTGCTCTTGTATAATATTATATATTATAATATTATAAATGAAAAAAAAAAAAAATTTTATTTTCATCATAACTTGACTTGAAAATGCTTTTGATCCCAACTCGATTGACATTGCTATAATAATAATATTATCATAGAAAAGTGCGAGGCTGTTATATATATATGGTAATAGTCTTTTTAGTTTTGCATTTTAGCAAGGACAATTGTGGAGGATATATACGGTATTGCATTTTTCCGCGTATGTTTGGGTGTATGATAGGTACATACTGTACTAGTACGGTACTCGGGTACAAGGGTAAGTCAGGCGCGGTGCCACAAAAAGTCTTGGCTTATTGCCTGTTCTGGGTGTCGCCAGACTTTTTTCCTCCATACAAAAAAATGCCAAGAAACGAGTTAGTATGAGGAAAAGCCCTGGTTACCATATATGGGTGTCGCCCGACTTAAGGCACCCCCCGAGTACAGTAATTCCTCTCCGAGACACTCCACTTGTATGATATGAATCATATCATACTTGCTTTGTGGCCGTTGAAACAAAAAACTTAAAAGAAAACCTTCCTTCCTATGGGATGGATGGATGGATGGATACCTGACCGCCTAAGATAGGAAGGTTATCATACATAAAAAAAAAGCTGGTCCCTAGCATGAGTGAGTATGATACGTTGGTTGTTCTTTGGGTAATGGGTGGGGAGACAGGTTTTCCGGCTTAGTCATCAACACTAATAAATAAATATGTGGCGACTCAGGTAGCCCATGGCAGCAGCCATTAGTGATACCAGGATTGGGGGAAATTGACCTCCGATAGGATTTCCAGGTATAATATCTCTCTCTATATATATATTACGATAGCAACCTATCGTTTCTACTTACCTTTTCCTCCCCATGCGGTAAGTGTAGCGGATTAGGTTATATAAGTTAAGTTATGATAGTAAGTTAGTTAAGGGAGAAGAAACAAAAAAGAAAAAAACTGTGGTTGCGCTTCTGATTTTTGATTGGCGGAGGAAGGGGGAGGACACGGACCAACTCCATTCACGGATGCACTTTGTATCGTATCGGCGGTATAATACGAGATGTCTATTCCGAGTGGAAGTGGAAGTGGAAGTGGAGGGGAGGGGAGGGGAGGGGAGGGGAGGGGAAGGGGAAGGGGGATCAACAAGGATGGGATAGTTGGTCGTAGGGTGGTGGATTGGCATGAAACGTGCCGAGGGGGGGGGGAGATACGACATCCTGTGCTGGCCTATTAGATTGGTTTACTCACTCGGCCCGTCCTTATGCTTAGTGGTGCCCTGCTGAATACCAAGTGCATGTTTTTTCTTCATTCATTGTTTGCATAATGTGTGCATGCTGCTGCTGATCAGTGGTTTTTGCTTTGCGGTTCCTGATATCTTATCTTTAGTTCCGACTGGCTAAGCCAGTGGGCCTGTACCGCATTGCGAATGCGAGTATTATATGGCATCGCGGCAGGCAGTAAAAAAAAAAGTTAGGTGTTTCACCCCCGTGGTCCGGGTTTGGATCCCTATCCCGGCTGGTGTCAATGAAGAGGTTCTGGGCGGCAAATAAGAGTTTACGGAAGGGTTCCGGGAGGCAAATAAGAGTTTACGGAAAACTTGCATGACATACCCGGTGTCTCGAGTGTGCTAGATCTTTGAGAGGGTTTTTGGTTCTATTTCTACTTGTACCGCACTTGTTATATTATGCTGATTGCGTGGCCACTTCCTCCGCGGTTAGTATCCAATCTGTGGTGGTGAGGGGTATATACACTCAGATGGATTGATAATGATAAGTGCTTTTTCTTTCTCCCCCCTAGATAACCGTTGGGAATGGGCGTTACAGGAAAAGAAATGAAGGTGGGGGAACTGGTTCTCATGCACCACGGCAACCCAGCTACTTGGGAGACATGGCAGGGATTGGGAATCACTTTTGTCGGAGGATTGACGGGGTTGACTCGCTCGCTTGTCGGTATTCTTTCAGCCGTTTCAGTTTTGTCGGGTTCCTAGCTATCGACTTTCATATGAACCGGGCTGCAAGGTGGATGGGATCGAAATTAGGTGTAAGAGCTGAGGCCGGTTACGGGAATGAAGTGGAGTGGGCTGAAGAGAGAGAGAGAGAGAGAGGGCAATGGATAGATAGGAAAGTGCAGATTTGGTAGTATGATACTGTCGTAGATGTATGGGAAGCTCATCTCAATCGTTAATAATCACGTGCCAAGAATTGGATTCCAGATGTGGAAACGCGAAGCAGATCTCCCCCCTCTGGGGTACGCGAACCCCTCAACATCATCAACCGCGGCACAAGAACCCTCTACCCACACACAAAAATAACACGCTTCTCTTCCCCCAAACATACACCATATCCCCGTGACAGCCCTCTTATCCAACCTCCCTCCGTCCCTCTTTCTCTCCCGGCCTTTCTCCTTCACTTGTTCCCTTGTGCCACAATCTCATCGCCCAAGCCCTTCTTTTTTCATTTCCGTCTCAGCTCAGCTATCTATCACCTTTGCCCCCTCTCTCCTCTTTCCCTCGCTTGGTATCTTTACGTATTGTTCCGTCAATCTCGAATCCATCACCATATTCTGCATATACCGGTATTCTTCGAGACTTTAATAGGGCTTCCCTGTCTGTGCCCCAGGTATGCGATCACCCTAACTGGTGGCTGCCACTTTCTGGAAAGAAAAAATTGTGAGGTGCTCGCAAGCGAGTCCTCATCCGTGTGAAGACGGGTAAACAAAAAAAAAAAAAAAACACTACAAAATTTCCAATCTGCAACCTACGCAACACAAGAAAAGGGGCGACAATCACCTGCATTGTTTTCCCCTTCAACCTATACTTACCTATACAAGTACAACAAACTGATACCCTACAAAACCTCATCATTTTTTTACGACCGGAACGAAAGAATAATCATCAACACAACCGATATACCTTTGTTGACTCCTCTCTTACGCCTTGTTTTTTTTTTCATTTAACGATCTGTATCACGACACGACTCTGAAACGAATTTTCTTCTCTTTCGACCAGAACAGCATCATTTTTAGAGGGCGCACTAACGCTATAAAATAAAGTTAGGGGAAAAAGTTCAAAATCGAAATCATACCAATCGCACGCATCTCGAATCATCACAATACACGTACTCACATACAGCACCTTGGAAATTGTAGTGCCATATCGTGCGGTGACGCGATAGCAGAGCGACACACTTTGCTAATATCACACGTACACATACACACACATATACGCAAAAATTCACCATGTACACATCACAGTTTTTACACGGTCAAGCCGATAGAATGGAATGTTGGGATGACGACCCCGACTTTGCGGAAATTGATCCAACCTTTCCCCAACCTCTACCTACATCTTCTCTTGGAAATAATAAGCGAGCAAGTCTTGACTACCGCGATCGTCGCGAATCCATATCCTCGCGAATGTCCATTCAGTCCAACAGTCATGACTTTGACTCCCCTGAAAGTGGGGACCACGAGAGACAGGTCCTTCTGGATGAATCACCGGCGGCCGCGATCGCTTCCGCCATCAATGCAGGAATACCGATACCTGAGAATGTCCCCTCGTCTGCACTAATTGGAGGAACTATTAAGAGGCTAGGGACAACGAAGAAGGCGAGGAAAATTGCGACCCATGATGACTGGGGGGAAGACTTGGAACTGCCGATTTCGGGCATGTCACTAAAAGTTCGTGGCCAGGGGGGTCTCGAGTTTCCAGACACACTGCAGCAAATTTTATCGGAGTCGAGGCCTCCGTCTCGGGCGAATGTGATGCTTCCACCGTCGGCTTCAGCACAATTGAATAAATATCGTGAGGTGGAAGAAGAAGACGATAACTTTTTTGCTGATACTGACGATCTCCCGACCCCGAGGCTCTCACCCGCTAGACGTACCCTCCAGCAGCAAAGGTCTAGCGCTTCCCTCCTGCTTACGCCACCTTTGTCCGAATCAGCCACTAGAGGATCCCCCTCAGTAGACGACGATTTTGAGAATGATTTCGAATTTCCCGCGGATGCTCCTCTACAATTGAATATTAAGACAGGTGAAAGTAACAGGCATCAGGTTCAGGTTCAGGTTTTGGATAGCGATTTTGAAGATTGGGCTGAGGGTAGTAGTTTGGGAACGAGGTTTGGAGGAGCAAGTAGAGCAAGGAATTATAGCGGGGAAGAGAGACTTGGTTCGTCTATAATTTCGCCAAGCGTCTCGAGCGTTACCGCCGAGAGTGAAGACGAAGCACCATTGGATGGATTAGAGCTACCCTCGGGAAATTTACCGGATCTTGCAGTAATTCTCGAGCGGCGAAAACGTGCATCGTACCCTATGGATGCTACCACAAGTTTCCAAACGAAAGAAGACCTAACACCCAAAGAAGAATTTTTTGACGGCATAGAAATCGGAGAAGGAGAGGAGGTGTTTGATTCGAAGAAATTAACCTTAAATCGGAACGTTAAACACAAGCCACCTACAAGGAAAACAAGCCCCGTCAGGAGATCTGCAATGAGTTTGACTTTCACAACAAGCAAATCAGCGACGACGAGTACGCCCTCTACCGGAATGGGGTCAAGGGGTAATAGACTGCTTCATGGCCATCCAACGTTGGCACCGCCAATACCCATATTGGAGCCTGTGGCTGAGAGAGAAACCCAGCCTGCGGTAGTTTCGAAACGACCGGATAACCGCAATCGATGGTCCAGCGGAACTTCAATCAATGAGATGAAATGGTCTGGAAAAGATGCATTCGGGTTGAACATTCCTCCTCCCCCACCTATACCGCACTCCCGCACTTATACGGAAAGGCAGAGGGCTTTGGGGGCGAAACACTCATTGCGGGCGTTGAAAGCATCTAATCAGGAAAACATATCTAACACTAGTACGACAACCAATGCCCAATTGTTGAGGATGAAACGTTCAATGCCTAACATCGGTCGCGCTCCAGCATCATCTCCAGCCAAACAACCGAGGCCTCCAAGCCGCAGTAGCGCAGGTAGGCCTCCCAGCAGTACCAGTCAAAGTAGACCTCCCAGTAGTGGGGGTACTGGCAGACCACCAAGCAGCAGTGGTCGGCCGCCATCGCGCAGTAGTGCAGGTAGGCCGGCTAGTCGTAATGAATCCTCGAGATCAAAGGCCTCTGGCGATAGGATGGATATTGGAACTGGAAGAAAGCCGTCGGTGCCCTTCCTGCCAGCTGGGAGTTCAGTGAAGCAGAGTCAGCATATTTCGGCGAAACGGTCTCGACAAACGTTCGACTACAAAGAGTCCATTGCAGCTGAAAGACGCACAAATAGCCGTCTACAACAGCGGACGCCGCGCCATTCACCGTCTTCGTCCACCGCATCGGCCAAGACCAAAAGAGCAACGCCCACAGTTGCCCCGGAACACCTAAGAAGAGAGGCAGCCGCGATTGAAACATTGACCCAGCCCACAAGGAAAAGGAACTTTGGCGATGGTACAGAACTGGAAATTTTCGATGATTTGCCGACAAGTGCCAAGCTTGAGAATCAGTTTGTAGTTACACCTGTAAGCCGGGGAGCGCCCAAGACAATAAAACCTAGGGGCGCGCCTGTCCATGGGACCACAGCAAGAGACGGGGAAAGTCCTTCTAAGAAGATCGACCTCACCAACCGCTCTGGAGAGGTTCCAAGGTTCGCTAGGGATACTAACGGTTCGCTTCCCTTTTCCCCACTCGTTTTCCCGGGCCTCAATTACCTTTACTAATTTATGTATGACAAAAATAGCGTCCAGGAATGCACGCGAACAGAGAACTGGGCACCCACCATCAGGGGGTGGGGCCAATCCAACCATCAACCATTGGAAGGCACAAGTTGCCGCTCGCGGCACTGCAAGTCCAAAAAGCCGCCGGAAGCCACAGCAGAAACCACACCTTATCAAGCCAATGGGCAATGTTAATAGTCTCCCCAAAGGTACGTGCGTTTGTAGTGTAACCTGCAACTGATAGGCTAGACATGTCGTTGCATGATATTGCTGTCTCTTTTTTTATTATTTTAATACCATGTCGATCACTGTTTCTCGCTTACCTTCCTGCTTCTGTACCCCTGTCGATCGGCAACGCGGGTTTTCCTGCGTTTTAATGTTTCATGGGTCTCGGTGGGCTGACACGAAGTCACGTTATCGTCATGCAGTGACCGCAGTTAATGGGATGACATATAACCCCAAGACATACAGGTGGGAAGGGAACGAGGGTGACGTAAAAGGGTTCGAAACACAAAACCCCACGCCACCTCGCCCTGCCTTGATCGCCAACGTCAACCAGAATGCCTCAAAGCTGGGAATCCAGGTTGTCCGTGGCATGGTTTTCGATCCCTCAAGGATGTGCTGGCTCAAGGTCGATGAGGATCCCGATGAAGAGGAGCACGACCCATTTGAGGGGTTGGACGACCTCCAAGACCACGACATGATCAGCATCGATCGATACAGTGGGGGTATGGACGAGGGATTTGGAGGGGGAAATGTCTTTGGGGGAAGTGGGAGTGGTGCTGGGGTTGGCGGCTCTCGCGGGGCAAGGCTGAGCGGTGGATTTGGGGAATTTGTGGTAGGGGAGGAGTTCGATGTGGGACCCGAGTTCGTTAGGCGCCAGCGTGAGGAGGAGGAGCGATGGCGAAGGAGGGTTGAAGGCTGGGTTTCCCAGGGCGAGGCGAGCAAGTTAGGCAACAAATGGGCCTTGAGGGAGTTGCTGACGGACCAGAGGTGAAAAAATGAAGGGAAAGAAGGGTCATCGGAAAGGGAACCGCTTGGTCGAATTTCCTTTGAGTGGAAAACAACTCCCCCCTTCCCCTGGGGGTGAAGGCAATTGGTTAACTGGGACAGCCCCTCGTGTGTTCCGGTAATACCCATTTTCCCCGCACTCTTTCCCTATCTCGTTGGGCCCATGTCTGTTCCTTTTTTCTTGGCTCTTGTACAGCAATAGTCCCAAGTCGATGTTTGTCACTTGGCTCTTACCTAACCTTTTCCTAAAGTCCGTGCCGTAAGAACTCGAATAAACGGCCCTTGTGTTGGGACGTTGGAGCTGCCTCTCTTCGTCTTCGTAAGATCTGGCGTTTTTTTATTTTTTATTTGTCTCGGGGCAGACTTTTGGTGTTTTTGGCCCCTTTTCTAGAAGAGAGGTTCTTGGACTATCTAGCACATGGTCTATTCGAGTTTTTACGGTATTCTACTTGTACTATACTTTACTTCTCATCTTTAACTAGTATGGATGGGTGTGTGGGATCTCTAGTCACGGTGGTGTAGCATATATTATTATTTTTTCCTTCTTTCCTTTTCCTTTCTCTATTCCCTTTTTTGTTGGGCGGAACGGACGGATTTTACTTATTATACCCCACACGAGTTATGCCTCTTACTTCTAATTATTGCTTTGATCCATCTATCTTCTGCCCATTTGGCTCGGATTGTCCTTTTTATTTGGCGGCACAGTACTGGGCTGGTATTTTTAAGGGAATTGGCACTCTTGCAAGCCATAACCTTTTAGTTACTTTTTTTTGTATTTTTCTTTTTGAAAAAGCTGGATTCAAAAAAATGGGTAGTCAGCCATATCGAGGCCGGCAGGCATGCGTCAGACAGGAAGGCGAAAAGCTGGCCGGTATTAATTGGGAGTGGAGCAGGAGGCGGTGAGGAGGAGGGGGGAGCGTTTGAAGATGGTCGATTTCAACCATATATTTAGATTTGCGTGACCCTCTTTTTATTTTTATTTTTGTGCGCGGCAAACCGCTGTTCGGGGATGAAGGGTGGAAAAAGAAAGATGTTCTTTTGCTTGTTTGCTCGCTTGCTCGCTCGCTGGCTTGGTATTCTGCCAGCATTGAGGTATGATAGCTGAACACAACACGATAGTAAGCAAGCAAGCGCACTTCGGAAGAAAAACAATGTGCATGGGATGGGGTACCAGTATCATAGGTTCCACCCACCTATCCTATCCTATCGGAGAGAAGGGCATACATGTTCACCAAACTCCCGCCCGCGCATTCTCAGCATGTTGGGGAGTAGGAAGCAAATCCTATCATACCTCTGTAAGGTATGCCGATATCCCAAGGGACAAGTCATAGCATAAGTTAATAGCAGGCATCCGGGTTCCTCAGCTCGAGTTAATCCAACACGGGGGGGGAGGAGGTGTAAAGTTGAGTAGAATACCGGTATACAACCTCCGCATCGTTACTAGCATACCAGTAACAGTTGTACGCACATTATATACCCGTTCTTCTCCGCCTCAGGATATAATACTTCTGACTCATCCAGTAATATAGTCTACCTAATCCCCACTCCATTCGACCGCCAAGCCAGCGCAGGATAGAATTATTATACCAAGCCATATTATAACCCCAAAGGGCCCCTCCCGATCCCACTGACCCTCCCCCCCCCCCCCCGAGGCCCCCGAATCTCAACATCTACTGTAATACGAACGTATCATACAAACTAACCTCACCTCAACAGTTATCTATCTATCTATCCCATCCATCCATCGCACAGTCTACCGCCACAACACTATCATGCTATTATAGCTGCCAGTATGATACATACAATTATGCACCCACCAGAAAACAAAACAATCCTTTTATCCAAAACCAACCCAACCCCCATCACGATAGCTGCATCAGTGTTATTATCATTATTATTATTATTATACCTCCTAGAGGAAAAAAAGGAAACTATCCCCACATCACACCACTCTCACGCTTACTCACTCACTCACTCACTCACTCACTCACTCACTCACTCATCCCCAAACCCACAAGCCTACTTCTAAGATTTACGATTCCCAGGTTCTAAGTTAACCAAACAACTGCCCACCCATCATCCCATGACAAGTAAACCACAACCGCCACAAACTTAAAAAAAAACTCAAAAACTCAAAAACGCAACGGCACTCTGTGCGCACGCACGCATGCATGCATGCATGCACGCGCAGTATGCATATTCGTGGGTGTGTGGGTGTGGGTGTGGAAACTTATAATACTAACTGTTCTGTAATTACCAGCTATGGTAGTGGGGGATGGGTAGACAGCTAGGAATATAAACAGATAGATAGATATGGATAGATAGGTAGATAGATAGATACCGTATTCCAAAGCTATAATAGTGCGGTGGAAAAGAAAGGATACTATAGAAAAAACGTGGGATGGGGAAGAGGTGTTTATGGTTACGGTACTGTAAGGTAGGTAGGTTGAGGAGGGGGGGGGGGCTATGAAAGTCTAGATCTTTTTTCTTTTTTTTCTTTTTCTTGTTTCGTTTATTTATTTATTAATTAATTAATTTGGTCTGTCGGTATCGTACCCCCCCCCCTGCGCGCTTTTCGAAATGATTGTTTGGGCATGTATGATAGGGGGCCCTATATATATATATATTGAAAGGTACGGTATTGTAGTTTTGAGATAGATGGGTAAGTTACATACGGGTATTAATATTGCGCATCAATAAAGTCGTAGGTAGGTAGGGGTGTATAATATATACTAGTAGTACAGTAATGTATAAAAAAAAAGGTTTGCGAAATTTTGGGTTTTTTCCTACCTATGATAGTTTGTTCTTTGCTCGGTGGGTGAGTAAGCGTACTGTACTCGAGTACTGTACTGCGCTGTAGTGAGTGGGGGGAGAGTCATATTATATACCATACTCGAGTACCATACAGTACCGTACTGTACAAGCATAATACCCATAATGCAATGATAATAGTTCCTCAAAATATCGCTCGTGCTTAATTAACGCGTATACTATTATTATTATACTATAGAATTTTGCGTTTGGTTTACTCCTCAAATACTCACTAATTGTTAAAATCCGTCCTTTTTTTTTTCCCCATTTATTTAATTAATTAATTATAATAATTGATTTTTTTTTGTATTACCGTTATTATGTAATAATGCCCTGCCTCGCTCCATTTCGTTTCGTTTCGTTTTTGTTTTTTTTTCTTCTTTTTTTCGTAGGCGAGGTTACTGTGCAAGCCAATCACGCTGGACCAGATGGACGGATAGTCAGATGGATGGACAAACAGGCAGACGGACAGACAGGCGGAGAAAAGGTGCCAAGCGATCTTTGGTCTCGATCCCGATTCGATCGGTGGAGGCGTGGTGGGAGTGGGCAAGTGGGTGGATGGATGGATGGGTGGGTGGGTGGATCTTCGGTCTGGATTCGGTTTGTTTGTACTCGTACGAGTACTGTACTGCGCCGGTATGGTATGTGCTGAGAGTGGAGGAATGAATGAATGAATGAATGAATGGGGATGAGGGAGTGGAGGAAGTGTGTGGTGATCGAGGAAGAAGGGGAAGGGGAAGGGGAAGGAGGGGAAGAGGAATGGGGAATAGAGCGAAAGGAAAGGAAAGGATGTTTGCTTCTTGGGAGATAGTATACCGTCGTTGGTAGGTAAGTACGGTACGGTACCTGTACTGTATACCAGCACTCGGTCAATATTAGTAAAAAAATCCAATTAAAAAATATCATAATAACTAGAAACCTACTTCTGATGACCCCATAACTATATGTTATGCTGTACAAAACCTCCATAATAATACTACGGATTCAAGCGTTAGCCATGTTTTCCCACCGCTTTTCCAGCGATACTCTCTTCGAGCAAGTATTTCGGGTATCATTGCCCAAGTCAAGTTACATAATCCAACGAAAGCTAGGGTACTGATGTACGGTACCCTCTACAGTACTACATAGTTGAAACATCTAATATCGCAGCTACGATAGCTACCATGTTGATATTATTATTATTATACCATAACCACTACCCAGAGCAAATTATCCTATCTACCAGTACTATACAGTATCTGCCTACCTATCTGCCTACCTACCTATCCACTATCTACCCATCCATCATACCAATCCACACTTATCCACCCACTAGCTTATAGTACTCCCGTGCACCAGTATCCCCAAAAACCAAGATAACCTCCAAATCGCGAAACCCCTCCCCCTCCCCCGAATATAATCTCCCACCGGGAGTGATAGGAACCCACCCACAGCCTCCATTCATCTATCCATCCATTCCCATTCCCCTCAAACCCCACGCCTACCAAGCCACCATCAAAAAAGCTCTCAAAAAGCTAATCCACAAAACTGAAAAGAACCGCCGTATTAAAAAGCGGGTGGAAACGGGTTCAAGCTTCTTTTTCTTTTCTTCTTCTTTAGTCTATACCCTTACCCTAGTAAATCGGCATGAAACATCTTGGCGCGCACGCTCTTTAGACTAACACGCAACACAAGCGCAACACACGCATCCCAGACAGCAAAAAAAAAGAAGGAAAAAAACGGCTTTCCAATTCTAGCTCTCCCGCAGCTTGGCAAAGGAGAAACCTAACCCTGGAGGCGGCGTAAATATGCACGCCTGCAGAGCACTACAAGCAATCCAGATATCGACCAAACTTAAGATCCGAACGGAAACCTACTATGGTTGGAGTATCCCAACAGTAAGGTTATTGCCGACACATCATCGCTGAAGGGTACGATAGGAAAAAATCAATTTGGGGATTGTTTTACCCCCCACGCGAAATTTTCTTCACTGGGGGTGTATGGTGGTAGTAGGCTATGGAGGGTAGGGCAGGGTAACTAGCTACTGCTATACTAAAAACCCCCACGCACTCACCCTGCGGAGGGAGAAAGAGTGGTTTTTTTTGGGGGGGGGTCGAGTTCCTGGTAATCAATGATCCAACGTCAATTCCTCGATTTCGGTGGAATTGCCCACAGCGCAGGGGGAAGGGAAGGGGGGGGGTGTTTGTTGGTTTCTTCCGCGGGGTTTTTTTTTAAAAAATTCCCCCATTAATGTTTTTTTCGCCCTTCGCGTTTTTAATTATTTGGGTTTGGCTCGGCTTCGCGTATGTATGGATGGGTTTGCGGCTGCTGATACTGCTGCTGGAAGGAAGGTTGATGGAAGGCAGAGCAGCTCACCTACCCCCCCCCCCACCACCATCCTCACCATCTTCCAGTTTCCCCGAGATATTCGAAACAAGAATGTGTTCGCGCTGTACTTACCCATTAATCCCCTTCCCTTACCCCCGTCTTCCCTCACTCGCTCGCTCACTCCGTCCACTCTCGCCTCGTCCCAGGAAGGCGAAAGCCCAAAACGGAGGAGATGGGGTAAGCCAATCGCGGGATTGTCCGAGTAGAAGGGGTGGGGTGTGGATAAGGTAAAGGAAAGAAGGAAGCAAGAGAATGAGAAAGGTAAGGGTTGGCTTAGCTTTGCTAGTTAGTCAAATCATGTTGGGTTAGGTTATGTAGTTGTCGTTGTCGTTGTCACTGTTGTTAAGCCGGCTCGCTCGCTCGTACTCCCGTCTCGTTCGTTCGATTTGGCGATTTGATCGATCGGGTGCAGATGCTGTGATTATCTTTGGGACATTTTTATTTTATTTTTTGCTGATGTGGAGTCGGCTTTTTTTGTTTTTCCCTCTCTTGCCTCATGGAAGGTGGGAGGGAGGGAGGTTAGGGTAATTATCGAGGTTGGCGTGATGGCGAGAGACAGGTAGGGCAGTGGGTGGACGAGTGAGTGAGGTGGTGAGGTGAGGTTGATGGAGGTGTGGGATGTGGATGCTCATGAGTGAGCAGTAAGTAAGGCGAATGAGTGAGGTGTTCGCATGGAGGTTTGAAAGCTCATGTGGGCGAAGGCGTGAGTGTGAGGTTGATCCTTCTCCTCTTCCTCCGCCCGGTCGTGGCCTATCCTATCTGATAATGAATCCCGCCCTCCTTTCTGCTTCCGACCCATTCTCTCGATTTTTCTTTTCTTGCTTGGTGGTTGTCCGTCGTTGTTGTGGATGGGCAACGTACTGTACCCAGACAGAGGATGTGGAGGAGTAGGAGGAGGAGCTGTTGCTAGCTTTGCTTAGCTTTGCTTAGCTCTAGGCAGGGTAAAAAGGAAAGAAGAAGAAAAAAGTAAGTGTATCATAAAGCTAAGAGCAAAATGTAAGGTCCCATAAGTTTTTTCTTTCCATCTCCCCCACCAAACCTCCGGAGAACGCATCGAAAAGAACGTTACCCCCGCAGCAGCATCACAGTAATAGCAATGGGGAATTATCAGCAGTAGCGGCAGCAACAGCGACAAGCGAACAAGTAAAAGAACGAGGGAGGGGGATTTATACACATTTCTCTCACATTTCTCTCCAATATATCATATGAGAAATCCAACTTACCTCCCTGCCCCCCCTTCCCTCTGCCTTCTTCACCTTCTTCCAGTTCCCCTTCCACCTCACCCCCCCAAAAAAAAAACTCCAAAAAAACGGGGACATCCCTCCTGCCCCAACTGTGCCAGCAGTATTACAGGTGCCTATGCTGCACTCGCACATACTACTTGTAGTAAGTTGCATACCAGTACCGGCACACAGTTTCCATCACGCCAAGAAAAAGAAAAGAAAAATCCAAAAAAGAAACTAATAATATAGAAAATAAATATTTCCCCCAACCAACTAGCCAACCAGTCTGTCCAGTCCATATCAAAACTCGTACCTTTTTCCGCTTCACCAACGAGTTCTTTTTTTTTTTTTTTCAGAAGGAGGAAAAACCTTAGAAAAGAACAAAATATGCGGGTATATATCGGTGTATTCCCCCCGGGCAAGTCCGAAGCAGGCGGACCAAAGGGTCGAGTACTCGAGTATGTAGGTAGGTATGATACTCGAGTAGGTATTCCTCTCCACAACTTCAGTACGGTACATCCTCAATAGAAATTATGCAACCCCACCCCAGCTCGCATGCACGCTCGATAGGGGTCTAGAACATGCAAAGTATATCGCCGCAGTTGCTGCTGTTTACCAGGATGGAGGGAAAGAGATGTTAGTGTAGTGAAGTAGTAAACATTAACTCTTTTTCCCTTCAACCGCATTCGGCGCCGTCGGCCGGGATCTCACGGCCCATCCAGACATCCTTAAGCTTGGTGGTGGAAGGAAAAAACGACAGATTGGCAGTTAGGCTATAGTAACCTAAAGGGAGGTGTTGTTTTATTCAAGCTTCCGATAAGAAACAACTCACTGTTTCAGTCACTTGCTTGCATGGTGTGGGCATGAATTGCCTGTCCTCAAGGAGGTTAGTTCTAGTAGTTAGTAAGGCTGAAACAGATAGCTTTGCTGTATCAGAGCTTAGTATGGTATTCGCATCCTATCGTAGCCCCTACGAGGGAGGGAGCGGAGGGGGAAGTTACCTCAAGATCAAGCCGCCCCTTCGTCAACCCCCCACTATCAGCAAAAAAGCTCACATATATCCATCGAGATCCAATTTCTTCAAATGGTAAAAGGCAACGTAGACGCTTTTTCTCTTGTAAACATTCACACAAGGATCAAAAAGCATATTTCGGCGACCGAATCCCCGCATGGGGGCGCCAAGGGATATATGTACACAAAGGGATAAAGTAAATAAAAAAGGGTAATAGGACTGAAGAATAGAGAAAAAAGGAATTTGAGAAGAAAAACGAATACTACACGAAAGCCCAGTATTAGTACCCCTAGTCCTTCTCCCATAAACTACCTGGCCGTCGAACCCCCAAGCAATCGAGGAAAGAGAAAAGACCAAGCACAAGAAATCCCAACACAATGAGAAGAATGTAAAAGGGAAATGAAATGAAATCACAATAAGCCTTGGTGAGGGGGGAAGCCCATCTCGACAAAAGTAAAGACAAGAAAGTATTTTTCTGAACTACCTCCACCACTACCTGCCCCTCCCCCCACCACCGATAATCTTCCCCTCTTCCTCCCCCTGTACCAAGCATTTTTTGTTTCCCCGAGTAGAAAAAAAGTAAAAAAAGTAAAAAAAAGTAGGGGACCAAGATAATATAAGCCCCAAAAGCAAGAACTGTCAAGCCATTTCATAGAAAAAAAAAAGCACCAATAGACCCCGGATAACCCCAGTAAAAAGATTCCATACATCCATACAAGCGTAATCCCATGAAAAATTTGGAAGCAATTAGTCCATTCGTTATTTTTTGTATTTAAAAAAGAAGTTTTTTGGTTTATCTCTCCCTTTCCACCAGCTGTTACCACCCCCTTCCTCCTTCCCTGGGTGCTGCAAGGCTCTAGTAGCATGCTCGCTTTTCAGTTGGATAGGTCGCTAGGACCAGTTGCGTACATGCGCGGGTCAAGAGGCATCTCAGGGAAGGTGTAAGGGTAAGTATGAGCGTTTGCGGTGGCAGGAACGAGGTTTGAGGGGGGTGCAGAAGAAGACACCAGAGCCAACTGAGCCACTACCTGGTGGCTAGAAGGCAAGGTGCCCATCGATGAACTCATGGAGCTCAAGGATGATCGGTGAGAACTAGTGGGGGAGGTGATGTATGTGGGGGTGGTGTCAATTGCTTGGCGAGCGTTGTTTGCTACCGCGTATTCCAAAGGGCTACTGCGGCGGAGGGTGCAACTAGGGCAATTTCGGACGAAACGGGCAATGAGCTCCTTGGGGACCCTGATTGTGAAGAGAAATCAAAACGTTAGCCTAGGATTACTACAGAGTGGCGTCTGGGCTTCTTTGCTGAGGAAATGCGACGAGATGGAGAGAAGGGAAGCTTAATAAGAGAAACTTTGAAAAGGAACTGTGTTCATTTATGTTTGTTTCTCTTTTCTCTTATTTTCTTTTTCTTTTTCTTTAAAAGGAAGGGCATAGAAGAGCAGTAGGCACCTCCGCTCTTAAGAAATTTACCATGGAACTTGACATGCTTGCTTGCACAGCAGTAAAAGAGAGGGCTTTTGATTTTCCACTAACGTACCAGGAGAAGTATTTGCGAACTTGAGCTGAGGTCTTATCACGTCCACCATGTTGTGCCTGTCCGTGAGAGGATGTCAACACATGGTAAAGCTGCTCTCTCACGGCCACCGGCTTGCCCTCATGACAAACAACGCCAACGTTGTCGTCGTCAGGCACCAAGCGGAACATCTTCTTGGCCCAGAACCTAAATTGAGCAGATTCAATGGTTGTACACTTGGGGTCACGGAGGACGGCTAGGATGTTATCATAGCGCTTTTGAGGGATGAGGGCTTTGTCCCTCTTCTTAGGGGAGAGTGAAAGAATGTATTCGTTAAGAAGGTTCTCGAATTCCGCTTGAGTGGGGAACCCCTCTAGGCTGGCGGGTGTGTCCTCGAAGGCATTGCCCATCTCAGACGCAGGGGAAGGTAGTTGTTGCTGCTTGGGGCTCGGGTTTGCTAATGTAGTCGCAAGTTGGTGGTCCTGATGCTGGTGCTGCTGTTGAAGCTGGTGCTGGTGCTGGTGCTGGTGCTGGTGCTGCGGGTGTTGGTGCTGGTGTTGATGCTGCTGCTGTTGCTGGTGGTGATGGTGGTGGTGATGATGCTGGTGTTGATGGTGTTGGTGGTGAAGACGAAGAGAGTTGGAATCGGATTGCAAGGAGCCAGACAGAGAGAGACCCCCGGATCCAGTGCGGGAAGATGATATCTGTGGTGCGTAATGTTGTAGGAGGAAATTTGGTGGGTATGGAAAATCTCTAGGCATACGATGATGGTCAACCATCGCTGACTGCGGCGCCATTGCCTGAGTGTTCATCATGATTGCTGCTGTTTGGGAAGCGAGAAACGAGCGTGGGACCGGCCGATTGAAAAGCAAATCTCAGATATAGAAAGGCGTTTGAGGGTCGTTACCGAAGGAACACAGATCGTCCTAGACGAAAGATTATGGGTAGACAAGGAGGAAGGGGGGATTGGTAAGAGGTATTTAAACAGATAGGAGCAAGAGCAGGAAGATGAGGGTAGTGGAGAAGAAGCAACGAGTGAGGGGATGGGAGTTGAGTATTACAGAGCCGGATGACTTTGCCCTGGTCGAACTCTCGATTCTTCTTGTAGGGTTGAAGAGGAAGTTAGAAGGTAGGAGGAGAATGAAAGAATGAGGTGGGAATGGAGGTAGATATTAAACGAGCGAGGTGAGTGAAGAAGGAAGAGAAAGGGAGAGGGAGAGAGGAAAAAAGCGTGAGCGAAAAAGGGTGCCTAATAATAATAATAAACTTGGATGCAGATAGTGCTATCGATACCAAAACGATAAAGACGGTGATGGGCGATGATCGGAGACCGAGCGTAGCATAAATTATTTTTAAATCCCCGAAGCCAATACAAAATGGGCAGTTTGTTTTATTTTATTATATTATTATATTTTATTTTCCCTCCTCTCTTGGGGGTTGAATACTTTGGGGGTTGAATAATAATAATAATAATTCTTTTTTCCCTTTTCCCTTTCCCTTCCTGTTGAAGGTGGAAGACAGCTAAGGCAGGCAGGGGAGGGCCGGGGGGAGGATTATGTGGTGTGTGTGGTGGTTGTGGTAGTGGGAGTGGTTTAGTCGATTTTGGGTTGTATGGGATGGTGGGATTATGGGTTGTGGTAAAGAGGTGGGAGGAAGGGCAAATTGTGTAGAGACAGAAAAGGCGGGCGTTGGGGTGCGGTAGGAGAGTCGAGGGTTTTCTGTTGCACGACAGGCCCGGAAAGGCCAAGCACAGGGCAAAGAGTAGAAGAGGAAGGGGGAAGTACGGTAGCAGAGAGCTTTGCGGCAGGAGGAGGAGGAGCGCAGGAGTAGTAAAACGTGGGATAATGGGTGAGTAAGAGAGTGCACACTACTAATTGTTAGCTCAGCAAATAGAGATCGGGGGCCAATGTTAGAGGGCAGAGCCAGTGAATGTACTCGAGTATATAGCTGTCTGTGGTATTGTATCTGTAGGGGCCTAGAGTTACAGTAGGGTACCAGTAGTAGACCTCCTACAGTAGGAAGCCGTGTGAGTGTTAGAAGTGTGGGAGGGTTCTGAATTCGCCCTTGTGTGCTCGTGGATGCGTGGGTGCGTGTGCGTGTGCTTGTGCTGTCTTGGCCTCACGGGAGGGAGGGTGTCGAGTGCTGGTGCGTGCCGGTGATGGGTGGCAGGCAACAGGGGAAGGGAAGAGATGTGTGGTGTGTGGTGTTGCGAAGAAAGAAAAATTGGAGAAAAATAAAAAATTCTGTGTGGTGGCCTTCGCAGGCTCTGGGCTTGTGTACCGGTATGCAAGAGCCGTTGCTGTCTCTCTGGTTTTTTGGGGTTTTGCGGTCCGGGGCACGGATCGAGTCTTGATTGGCCAAGGCTATTGTTCGCTTGGTGGAGGACGCACGCACTCGGGTGGGATGTGGGTGGTCCAAATAATTGCTGAGATACTGCATCCGAGTGGGAGAGATAAAACGTACTGTAAATGTACTCCAGGATGTACTCCAGGATGTACCCTACTGCACCAGAAGAGTATTCCTGGTGTCCTGGTGGTCTAACTTGTGTACCATGGTGGAATCTCATGTGTTCAAAAAAAGGTATTGCACGAGCACTGAGACACCCTTTCCTGCGGTATGGCTGGCTCTGCCCCTAGCGAGCCAGCTAGTGGCTCCAAGCTCCCTGGCGGCAATCGATAAGTAGATTATGGTTCATGCACTCCATACGATTAGAGTGCTTGCCTGCTTGCCTCCCTTGATCTCCCTCGCCTTTTATTTCTCTATCGATAAAGAAAAACATACATACAGTGCCCTCCTAACAGAAAGAATTTTGTTATAATATGGGAGCTCTATCATGTCCTACAAAAACATCAGATATCAGCGGGTGTGATGAGGATACCGGTAGGATTCAAGGATATAAGGATGTTATACAAGGATACAAGGGAATTCCATAAATCCCACCTCCAAGGATACGGACCCCGTCAAAATTGCTTAATTACCCAATTCAATATCGCCCTGTAAACTCGGACCCGGAATCCACTGCTCCGACGTAGAAATGGTTCATTACAAGTATAGCGAGTGTCAAACTTCATACCTATATCCACTTTATACATATCTTATAGGCGCAACATAACAACACACAGCTTGGTCCAAGCATAGCACGACCACGGAGAGAGACGAAAGTACTGCAAGACGAACAGGTGAGGTGAGAAAAGCCCACCCCAGCTAAAAGCTCCAGCAACGTCGAGTGAAACTTGTTCGACATCCACGGACTAGTAGCTTATAGTTGCATACCGGGTACGAGTGCAGTTGCTACAATTGATTTCTTGCTTTTCCCCTCGAGCTGAGGCTGAGGCAGTCCTCTCCCTCCGGGATAGCGTCCCTCTCCCCTCCGCAAGTTAAGAATGTCTTCTTCTTCCAGTAATATGTTCAACTCCGCACTAGATAGCGGTATCTTCCCCCCCCTATAATAAATTTTGATAACCCCCCCTACATTTATCTCTTATTAGGTTCTTAACGCCGTTCAATTCTCGATCGCTTTGTTGTTCCTGTTCTCCACCGATATTCCATCTCAAGCACCACCACCACCTCCAACCCCCCTGACTGATTTCTTTTCCTTTTTTTTTTTTACCTTGAATTCCGCCGCATCTCCCCACACAATTACGAATAACCCCACGCAGGTTTCGACTGTCTCCCAGATCTTGGAAGGGCCAAAGACTCGGAATGCTACGTACGCAATGATTCGATCATTCGGAAGAGACAGGGAAGGAAAAAAGAAAAAGAACCTGAGGGAAAAGAAAGCAAGAAACATGAATAAAATAAGCAGCAGAAGGACAGCCTGGAACTACAGTTAGCAGGTACAGGTAAATCAGTAAAAAATGAAAAGAGGAAAGAAAAAAAAACCTTCGCCTTCTCCGTCTCCCAACAAACCCGCTCACCTCCGATATCGGGAGCTCCCCTTTAACATTTCCCCCGATCCACTTTCCCAGGCAGAAAGAACGGAGGAAGGGAAAACACACAAAAAAACAAAACATCTTCCCCCCCCTCTTCCCTTGACCGAGAAAAAAAAAACCCCATATCCCCCCCCACAAGGCTCACTCACCCATCGCCAGGGTTTTGGAGTATTGTGCATACTGTAGAAATTGAAGCTTGAGAAGAGCCCCCGGGATACCCCCCCTCCACCCCTCCTTCCCAATCTTTTTTTCTCTTCCATTACACACAGATACTCGGAGTAAGTTCCCACGCATAGGTTTCCCGTTCCCGGCCTGATTCGCATCCTGCTGAGCTCAGTGCACAGAGCTCGCAGTGTATGCGGTTCCACGCCAGCCTACATATACATACAAAACATCAACATCCATCCATCTACTCGAGCAGACTCCTTCGGATTCATTCATAGACAACTAGCAATAGACCTCCGGAGCAGCTAGCTGACTCTTGTGGGAATATATTTTTCTTCTCTTTCCCTTGGAGGGAGAAGAGGAGCCTCCCCCCTCCTTCCCCGTAAGCCAATAACGGGACTTCCATCATCCCACTTCATCCATCATCTACTTCTCAAACAGTTCCGACTCCTTACAAAGCATATAGCACTCCAATCCTTCTTTCCTTCCCCTTAGAAGTAGCGTTAGGTTAGGTTACGTTAGGTCGGTGCTTACAAATTTAGTTCAAGCCCTTTGGACCCTTTTCTTTTCTTTCCCCTCCCTCCCTCCCTTCCTCCCTTCCGCATCCTCCCCTTCCTTCCTTCGTATCCATGGATACGATAATCCCCCCCGCCAGCAAGCCATGCCAAATATGCCCCAAATATGCCATGCCATGCCAATCAATCAATCGATCAATTGTTCGTCAAATCCCTTACCCCATGAAAAAAGTAAATAATAATAATAATAATAAAAAAGAGAAACCAAGACCCCAACCCATGAATGAAAAGTGGAAAAAAAGTTTACTGCTTCTGCAACAACAACAACGTCCGTCCATCCATCCACTGTAATAATCACCAGATCGAGGCGACACTGCATTTCCCATACCCGCATTTTCCTTTCCTTGTCTGCTATGGAAGAAGAAAAGAAAGTTAAGTAAGAAATAAGGTAAGTCAAGGCAAGAATAGAAAGACCCCCCCCCTCCTCAAAGAAAAAGCAAATAGGACCACAAAACAAACTCATGATCGACAGCGAGTTGATGCTTCGTTAGAAGTGGGCTTTTCATTTTTCGGAGGGGGGGACCTTTTGTTTTCTTTTCCCTGCTCTGCCTCTGCTTATGCTGTATGTCTCTCCCCTTGGTGGGGGATTTGTAAATCGGGCTAGACGCGTGGGTTGGCAGGTGTGTGAAGTGAGTGAGTGAGTGATGGATGAATGGATGGGTGGGTAAGGGTAACTATGTAGGGTAGGGTAAGCTTGTGAAGTGGAGGGAAGGGAATGGGGGTGGATGGCTGGATTTGAGGTGTGTGTGGGAATAAGGTTATGTGGTAGGTAAGGTTGGGTTTTTGGTAAGGAAAAGGAGAAGAAAAAAAGCTTCAACAGCTCAGCAAGTCGAGACCCTTTGCTAAGAGTCTGAGAAGCAGCGACAACAACAACAATAACGGGGTTTTCGGGTCCTTGGAGAGGGGTGTGTGTGTGTGCGGAAAGAAAGAAAGAAGGAAGCTGGTATGATAGGGTCTTGAGAGGGGAGGAGTGGTGGGGGAAAAAAAAGTAGAAACTAGCTGTCTAGCTGTCTAGCTGTCTATCCGTCGTCCTAGCCTGTAGCTATAGCTGTCTGTCTGTGACAGCCCTATCGTTTCGTCGCGGTCGGTGCTCGTTTCCCGCAATTGGTGGTCGGGTTTGGGTTTTCCCCCTGTTCCCTGGATGGGATGGGCGTGGTGGGGCTAGGGATGGTGGTGGTGGGTGGCTGGCGGCCAGTTAGGTCGCGGTGTCATAGCCGGCAGCAGTGCTTTAGTACCGTAGGGTGATATCCTCGGAAGAAAAGGTAGGATGAACCGTGCACATGGGCTCTTGTTGTGGGGACAACACCACTTTTGCACAGGAGGACTACTGTAAGAACATCTCTTTTAGGATCCTTACTGAGCAGTTTTAGACTCTTTGGAGAGAGAGGTGGAGGTGGTGGTAAAGATACAGTAGTTGCATGTACCGGTACTGTACTAGTACAGTAACCCGTGTTTTGATTCCCAACTACTTATTTACTATTACTATTACTATTATCGTACTAATATATAGATAGACTCTACTCTACCAGTGAACCCTAAAAGTGACCTTTTTTTCATGTATCAAGAGATTGCTATATTATAATCTCGTACATACAGTACAGCACTCCGTATTTGTGCCTGGGTGATAATGAAATTCCAGCCGTTTGACATTCCACGGTATCATAATATTGTAGCCCTTCCCCCTTCCCCCTTCCCCAGTCCTATGGTAAGGCTTTATTTTTTTTTCTTCCTTCCTTTCATGAAGGAAAGATTGATCTTCCCCACTGGGCTGTTAGAGATAGAAGAAGAGGAAAAAAAAGTGAAAAAAAGGAAGAAAAAAAAGGCCCTTTATTATTATTATGATACGATCATCAGTCGATGGTTGGCGGATCGACCTGTGTTTCGGAATATTATTTTTTCCCCACCCCAGACGAAAATCAACGCTTCTTCGAACCATCGTCGTATTGTAACCAGACCATCACCATCACTACCCCTTCCCCTTCCCAGCCTCCTTTCTTGCTTCCCAGTTTCCTTTCTACTCAATTCACCGGTTGGGCTGCTGTAAAATATGGTTCTTAATAAGACTGGCCGGAGAAAATCCGTACATAATCTTTTCCTATTTGTTCTCTGCTCAAAGCATTGGCAGGGATTGCTGGGACTAATTAGTGCAGATGGGAATTTCAAAAAGGAGAGAAAGGGTTTAAGAAATGGTATATAAAAAGAAACAATAATTGTACAAGTTGCAATGCAGCGGGAAACCGAATTGGGAATAACTAGTAAAGTACAGCGAACCCCTTGATTATTAAGTTTCCCTTTTTCTTTTCCCCAATTATTCTCTTGGATGGTGCCCTTCGCTGGCCCGCGAGCCCTGCAAGCAAGAACGGGCCCTCTTTATTTCTTACACCTTTCCTTTTTTACTGTATTTCTTTTTATTCACTGTTCCCACGGGCCCTCTATAAAAAAATGCATAGCTTTAAACCCACACGATTCCGCTTACGCCCTCCCACCAACGTTCCCCCCGCATCCGGCTGAACCATCCATCGGGCATAAAAGGACAAAATGCGTCCACACCCTCGCCCGTCAAATCTCTCGGCGCATCCCATACCCCGGCAACCCCCCACCCAGGAATTACGGGTGGTGTGCTACATAGAACTGGGCTGCCAAGAATATTTGAACAAGAAATCAAGTGAAATAAAAATAAAAATAAAAAATAGACATACAGCTCAATGAAAGTTTTTATACCCACCGCTTTTTATATATCACGGGATACTGTATCCTGAACAACTCTGAATTTTCTTCCCTGCCCACGACACGCACACACGGCAAGCGAGTGGCGCGTACTGCCTATCTAGCAGTATTTTAGACTGGTAGCTCGAACTTGCGACCCTTCAATACCCTGTTTATAAGCACGGTCCATTAGTCTTGTTCCAAAAGCTTAACCTATCAATCGCCCTTCCTCGTTTTACCGATGATCGGCAGCCTTGTTTCAGGGTGGGGGTCAGGTAGGAAGCCGAGAAAATCAGGGGAAGGAAGGGTAACCCGTACTTGGTGTAGTAGATGTAGAAGAAGTCGGAATAAAGGATCGTCTGAATAATACCCGCTATTGTGGCGATGGGATCTGTGTAGTTTTCCATAAAGTACCGATACAGCCAATTCGGGATGTACAATGCCCGGTATGCGCCCAACGCGAAAATATAATGTGTTGTGATCGTTTCCGCCTCACCAGTTCGTTGCAGCATGAAAAGTTGGGGCATGATGGCCACACTCTCGAGCCAAATGCTAAACGACCAAAGAACCTAATTGTGGTAAAAAAATAGCAACGCCCGATCAGCCTCACAAATACCTAAAGCTCCTACAGGAACTAGACCGGCCGGTATGCGGCGGCAGGAACAATGTGTGAAAAAAATTCGCTGCCAACGCCGCTACCCATTGTTACGAAACACGGTCCGCCCCCTGGTCAATCAAGTGGATGGAAATATACCTCTGCTGTTGTCCACTTGTAAGGAAACAGTAGGGCCAAGATTGCCGATCCACCAATGAGGTACTCGACCTTGAACGTGTCAATGTTTGGGTCGTGCGTTGGCTTAAAGTCATTCAACATGAGGTAAATTGTGTATGCTGACGAGCCGATGAAGATGATCTTCATCAAGCTATTGTACGCCGAGTGGAAGTTCCATAATAAATCTTGATCGTTGCAACTTGTCAGAACCGTCGTCCGCAGAACCAGAGCTTGGATCCGAGAGGCGCATTAAAGACCACCCAACCGAGAAAACTCGTGGAGGCTTTAGTTCGGGGCAACAGACAACATAATTTTCCGTACCTAGATAACGTGTGACATAAACAACGAGATACAAAACTTGAGATTTGAACGATATTCCTATGCAACTCTATCGCATACACAATCGTCAGCGGACCACGATCAATGTGACAGAATCGATCTCATAAATATGATATCCTCTATTGAGTAAGTGACGGGGGACAGGGGGACTCTCTAACCCTCGATGTACGCATCTTGTGAAGTAAAATGAAGATGGATATGAGATGGGAGAGGTCTCCCGCGATCCGGAAGATATTCATAAGGGGGCGATTTTTTTCTTTGAGTATCGTTTAGAAGGGGTATCGTGGAGGTCGTGTTGCACGTAGTCCCTATTTGCCTAGGAACCGAAGGGGTTGAATTGTGGTAAGGGGACTGGTTGTTTGTCGATGTTTTCAAGTTGTAAGCTTTCAAATCGAGAGGACACGTTCCGTTTAACTAAGATGCCGATGAGGTGTGGTATAGCCAGATGCTTTGCAAGGATCAACCAAGAGTTCCAGCAATCGCTTCGGACTGACAGAAGATAAAAAAGAGCTTGATAGAGCCTCAACGTTAGGGTAAGGAATGAACTGCTTCACGGCTACAACTAGTTGAAGCTTCTTCGATATCGACTGTTAACAATTCCTCAGTCAGGGGTCTGGTCCGAATGCGTGATGGCTTGGCGGAGAGGATTACTGCGATACTCATACCGGCCGTGTTACCCTGCCTCCTCTCGCAGCGCCGTGCCCTTATTACCGGTAGGGTAATGAGAAATTCAAAATTCATTGTGGATCACATGACTCCGCTCTCCAAGTCCCAAGAGCCTGAGGTCGTTAATGCTGGGCTCGTGATCACTGAAGCAATTCTCAACGAGATTTCGGGAGGATCTTTTCGCTAATATTATGGCGATGGGGAGATACCATATCGTAATGGATCCCCTTTGGCGAGAGAGTTAAAATGGTGCGCACTTACACCCCGCTACCCCGGATCTCGATAATCCGGATACCTTGCTGTCTCGTATGAATCTCAGTAAGTTCTGAATTTCTCTAACACCAAAGCCTGACCTGTTGTCTTGGGTCACTCGCTGTGCTAGACGGATTCTTCAGGTTTTGGCTGTCCGGGATCGAGGGGTGTGAGTGTACCGAACCAGTAGTCCTGTGACAAGCAGGGTGCCGGGTACTGTAGTTGAAATGGGCGCTCGTGGGCGGCTTGCATGATCAATACAAGATGGTGGGACTTGGCTGAAATAACGTCAAGGACGACTATATGGGTACTGTATTCGAAATTTTACTATTGCTAAAATATTGCTTCTATTGAAAAGCATAGGACGGGGAGGAGTGTGTTTTGAGCACTTCTATGAAGCCATATCTTCCTAAGGATGTGGTTGTTGTTGGGGGTTTTCGGAGATTGTTATTGCATCCGCCTTTGATTGATTTCAAGGGCCCCTGTATGATACCACACTTATGCTCATTCAAAAGTGCTGTGACAACTTCCGAGTTTCGTTTGTAGTGACGTATTGAGTATGGCCTGTGGCTTGAATCATGAGCCGCATGTGCTAGTACAGCCTCGTTCCAAAAGTTCTCGCACCCTAGTTGGTACCGTGACAAAATTTTATACCAAATTTATTATGGCCCTTCGTGTCACAGTACCAGCTTGGGGGCGAGAACTTTAACGAAGATGTACTAGGTACTCGAGTACTCGTAGGTAGGACGAAACCGAATTTTTCACGGGTCGCGATCAGGATGCACTCAAATATGGTGCCGGGAATGGCGGAGGGGAGGGTGGAATCCCTTACCACGGTTTTCTCCATTAGTAGAAGGCAGCTAACAAGACTATCGGTATACCGGTATTGGAGTATTTGCACACACAAGCCATTCTGTGGCGCGGGAGGGGGGGCTACAGACTCCCCTATCACTTCTGGCACCATATGATCTATGATTTATATCATGACACGCATGGGTAATACGAGTGATACTGCGATGGTCTAATGTCCCACTAAGTTAACCCGAGGCTCCACAAAATATCGAGTACGGTAGACTACGGTGCTGCCGGTATGATACGGCAAAATCCATAGAAATTAATATGCACAAACATGTTTGCCGGGTTTTCGTGCCAGGAAAAATCGGGTAATGGAGACAAAGAGGGTAAGTGAGACATCACTTCTGAGAAAACTATTGGTCGGTTGAGACGACAGTGTTCCTTTTGTGCGCTGAGCAGAAGTTTTCCTGCCTGAAACGGAGCACTAGGAGGAAAGAAAAGAAAAAAACTTGGAAGCAAGAAGGGAAAATTACGGGTTCGTTTTGGATTCCCCCGGCTGGAATTGCTTTTGGAGCCTCTCTTGGCCGCTCCTGGGCTTCAGGCACCCCCCTGGCCTGGTGTCGAGGGGAAAGAAAAAACGGCTAGCAAAAAAAAAAAAAGAAGTCATCCTCATGACTCTTCCCGGCTCCCCACATTTTACTCTTCAACAACCCCCTTCTCCCCGTGGTCCGTCTATCTCCACTCAGTTCAAACTTCAATTTGCTCATTACTTTCCTTCTTTTTTCTTGAGTTAATTATTCCTGCCTTCCCTGGTTTGCAAACGCCATGTTGCGATCCGCTTCCAGAGCTCCTTTGAGGACTCTCTTTCGACAGTCCCTAGGCAAGAACTTTTCGACAACCCCCACAGCTGGGGCGATCTCACCGCATCTGCGCAATCAAGCTGTCCCTACTCGTAAGAACGCTTTAAATGTTCCTCGAAATCAATCTACCTCTGCATCGTAAGTCTCGAAGTGCTTGAAAAAGTTTTGTTCACCAGTGGAACTTCATGAAACTTTGAGTTCTTAAGGTTTGTTTAAAGTTGTGACTCATTATTATATACAGGATAAAACCAATTCCTTCATCAGCCCTCAGCCAAGATCCTCCCTCAACAGCATCTCCAGCAGCACATGCGCTGCACTCACTCCAGCCCAAACATGGCCAAGAAATGGATGATTCGTAAGTGACAAAAGTTTTCTTGCAGATTCTCTGGATCGAGATTTGCTAACAAGAATTGGCTCCATCGCAGATTTGTTGGGATGTCAGGTGGTCAGATCTTCCATGAGATGATGCTTCGGCACGGGGTTAAGCATATCTGTATGTTTTCCCTTTATTCTCGCAAAATTTTCTGATGCGCTTAATTTGCTGACTCATCGGTCTTTTTTCATAGTTGGATATCCTGGCGGTGCCATCCTTCCTGTTTTCGATGCCATTTACCGGTCAAAACATTTTCAATTCATTTTGCCCCGCCATGAACAAGGTGCGGGGCATATGGCTGAAGGTTACGCACGTGCCTCAGGTAAGCCAGGCGTTGTCTTGGTTACATCTGGCCCAGGAGCCACCAACGTTATTACCCCTCTCCAAGACGCTCTTAGCGATGGAACTCCTCTCGTGGTTTTTTGCGGCCAGGTACCTACTAGTGCGATCGGTACAGATGCCTTTCAGGAGGCCGATGTCATCGGAATCTCCCGTGCCTGTACTAAGTGGAACGTAATGATAAAGGATGTGGCAGAGCTCCCACGTCGGATAAACGAGGCTTTTGAGATCGCTACATCAGGAAGACCAGGACCTGTCCTTGTCGATTTGCCAAAAGATGTCACTGCCAGCATTTTGCGGAAAGCTATTCCCGTAGCGAGTGACTTGCCTTCTCATCCATCTGCTGCCTCCCTAGCTGCGAAAGAGGCTAGCAAGAGGCATCTTGATGCTGTCGTTCGGAGGGTTGCTAAGCTTGTAAATATGGCAAAGAAGCCTGTCATCTACGCCGGACAAGGTGTGATTGAGCGGCCAGAGGGACCAAAGTTGTTGAAGGAGTTTGCAGACAAGGCAAAGATTCCTGTCACTACAACCCTCCACGGATTGGGAGGCTTTGACGAGCTCGATGAGAAGAGCTTGCACATGCTGGGCATGCACGGGTCTCCCTATGCAAATTTGTCGATGCAGGAGGCTGACCTGATCATTGCTCTCGGAGCAAGGTTCGATGATCGTGTCACGGGGAATATCGCAAGTTAGTACTCACCACGAAAGAATAGTGTTCCTTATGTTTGAAATCGCAGGTTCTAACGAAAACCTTAGAATTCGCACCACAGGCTAGGTTGGCGTGTGCCGAGGGCCGTGGAGGCATCGTCCATTTTGAAATCATGCCCAAGAACATCAACAAGGTCGTTCAAGCGACTGAGGCTGTTGAGGGCGATGTTGCTGAAAACCTTGCTCTCCTTATCCCCCAAGTCAATTCAGTGGCTGAGCGCCCAGAATGGTTTGCCCAAATCAACGACTGGAAGAAGCGTTACCCCTTCGACTTTGAGAGAGAGACTCCCGGCTCTATGATCAAACCCCAGACTGTTATTGAGGAGATTAGCAAGCAAACTGCGCACATGAAGGAGGAGGTTGTTATTTCTACTGGGGTTGGTCAACATCAGATGTGGACTGCCCAGCACTTTAGATGGAGGCATCCCCGTACAATGATTACTTCCGGTGGATTGGGAACTATGGGATATGGTCTCCCAGCTGCTATTGGCGCTAAGGTTGCGAGGCCCGAGGCCACCGTCATCGATATTGATGGTGATGCCAGCTTTAACATGACTCTTACTGAGTTGTCAACTGCTGTGCAGTTCAATATTGGTATCAAAGTCGTTGTGTTGAACAATGAGGAACAAGGAATGGTTACCCAATGGCAGAGTTTGTTTTATGAAGATAGATTCTCTTGGACCCATCAGCAGAACCCGGACTTTGTAAAACTTGGTGAGGCTATGGGCTTGAAGTCAATGAGATGTTCGGATCCTGCCGACGTTCCAGGCAAGATTAAGGAGATGCTGGAGTACGATGGACCAATCCTCTTGGAGGTCATTGTGGACGTGAGTTCTTCCTCTGTTCCCTAATCACCCTTTCTGACACGTTTTACAGAAGAAAGTTCCTGTCTTGCCAATGGTGCCGGCCGGCAAAGCCCTGCACGAATTCCTGGCCTATGACCCAGATAAGGAGAAACAACGCAGGGCAGCACTACAAGCTCGCTTTCCAGACGGAAAATATTAGTGGCATATTAAACCAATAAAAGTTTCCTTGGGTCCTTTGATTTATAAAATTCTAGCGCTTTCTATCCTGTCTTTCTTTTCTTTTCTTCTTGGGTTGTAGGAAAAATGGGGGAAGGGATTCTTCAAAAAATTCAATCACGGTTCTTTTGACTGTTTTCTGGGGTTTTCAAAATGGCTGTTTGAATATTTTATGTTTATGTGTTTTCTTTTTCTTTACCTTTCTTTTATGAATAGGGGAAAGGCGTTACCCAGGCGCGCGTGGTGATCTGAAAAACAGAGTTTGTTTTTCTTGAAAAAAGAAAGAGATTTGCACCTATCTGTATGTAAGTCAAGCTGGGCGGGCAGGCAAGCGGAATCGAGCTATCTAAGCAGGGGAGCAGGGAAGTAGGTGCCTTATTCGTATTATACCCCACGCGTGATCTTATAATTGATGATAAAATTTGTAAAAGTAAGAACAACGCATGGCAAACCACCCGCGAAACCCGAGCTCTATTTTTTTCCTTAGAAATAAAGAAATAAAAACCCGATCTAGAGGCTTGCCGGCAGACGCATGTACCCACCCCCCAGCGAGAGTTGGTATTGTATGGTACGACCACCAGCAGCACAGCACGAGCAGCCCATTCCACCATAGGACGAGGATTTTTTTTCCTCCACCATCTTGCTTTACCTACCTGCTTACAGCAACCCTGTACTCTACTGCACAAAGAAGTACCGTATATGGACCTGTGCGTGTGAGTGCGCACACACAATCGAGCTCAGCGTAGCTGAGCTGAACCAAGAGAGCCAGCAATCTGCTGAGGAATGGCACGCACACACCAGCGTACTTTACCTTTCCCTCCCCGCGGATCATCCATCCCTGCGGTAGTAGCGGATCCCCCGCAATTTGCTCCGTCGGCCCATCTGCTCATTTCCGCGCCATATTATGCATGCCATGCCATGTCATGCCATGCAAGTGATCTGGATGTAACCGTGTTCGCCACGCAAACAGGCAGTCAAGCCGGCCGGCGAGGTCGGTGGCGGCGGTGAGTGGATCTTGGGAGTGGGGAATCTAGTGGTGGTGGTGGTGGGCGGATGGGCTGGCGAACCAGATTCGTTGATAGAGGGGGGGGGGGGGTGGGTTAGTTGATCTATGAGGGTTTAATGGGAGGAGGAGTAATATAGGATTGGAGGAGCAGTTTTCTGCGGATGTGTTTACCGGATGGGAGTCGGGGAGTTCTCCGATGGTTTGAGTGAGTGAGTGGGTGGATGGATTAGGCGCGTAGGGTCATGTTTTGTCACTCGGGGAGGGGGTTAGGGGGTTGGAGCTATGTGGAGTACATCAGGAGGGGAGGAGGAGGGAGGATGATGTGGTGTGGGTTTGGATTGGGTGATGGGATGGACGGTAGAATAGAGTAGGAGTAGAGTACGTGTTTGGTGCTTTGTTTGTTGGTTGGTTTAGGGTGAGGGGGGCTTGCGCGGTGGGATGGTATCGTACTCTACTTTGTTGACCAAGTGTGGAGGGAGAATGAAAGGAAGGAAGGGATGAAGGAAGGATTTGGGTATTCGTTACTTATTTTGGCTCGGTAGTGCCCCCGGGCATAGGTCGTTCCCATCCTTTTTCTTTCCCTTCTATGCTAATAGCTGCCCCTATAGCGCTCGAGCATTGGCTAAAGCATTCTCGACTAGCCCCCCGAGACATGACTACGATATTCTCGTAGGGAGCTAATATGTCCACGACGCGGGGCGAAGGCGTTGAGCCCGAGCCAGCAAATCCTCCTCCCGGCCTGGCTCCTTTAGACAGCCGAGGACACGGTACATACTCTGAATGTCCTGACGTTTGTGAACACGGCTGCTATTGCACGCTACTAAAATCCTGAGGTTCCGACTAGTCTTTTGCCCTATGCACTAGCAGTGTTCACAAGTGTCGGGAAAATATGAGCGCTGTGCACTGCTTCCTCTTCTATCGGCCCAGGTATAAAACCTTCAACTTCACAACTTGACCACAGGGGTAGCCTCGGCCTTCTGGGTCAGTAGGCTACCCCGACACGAAGCCATCTAACTACTCGGCCACTGGGGCGGAGTGCGTGCAACAAGCAAACGACAAATTTCGATATATAGACAAAATATGTCGGGCCTTTGTCTGTAATCTGGAAGCTTCGTGGAAGGCCTAATGAAGATGTACTGCCTCCGCTAGATAAGCTCGTGGGGATATTGATTGAAAAGAATGGTAAGTTGATAGGAGATAAATATGCCAGCGTTTTTGGCCGGAGCAGGAATATCCATAGAGCAAGGTGCACGGCTTGCTGGCAGAGGCATCCCGAGGGCTCGAGGGAGTGGGAATTATTCACCTTTTTTTTTTTTAAGACTTCGGCCTCTTTTGCTTAACCTACCTATTGGGATCCATCGCTATCACAAGACGGTTCGAGGGAAGAAAGGAAGGGGGATGGTAGTCTGGTTAGATGGGCTGGCTAGATTTATATCATGTTCTTGATTCTGTATAAATCATGCGGTAGAGTAAGAATCCATCACGTGAATATGCTAAAACCATCAGGTAAAGAAGAACACATTAGAATTCCTGGAATGTTGTAGGGGGAAACTATTCCGGTAGCGAGGACCATCCATTGGGGGAGGAAGGAAGGAAGGGAGGGAGGGGGGAAGGGTGCCAAGCAAATTGTATACGGTAGCTTAGTTAGAGCAGGCAATTTCGTAACAATTCGCAAGTATTCGAAGAAGAAAAAGTCCATTTATCACAGTTACCCTTGGTATTGTTGCCGATACAAAACAACAGAGGTATGATATCATAGCAAGGGGGAAGAGTTTTTCTTTTCGGTACAGTACAGCGCTTGTAGATAGTAGGTTTAGTTCAGTTTTCTAGCGGCTTTGTGTAATGCCTTGGATACTTCTTGGAGCCGTGGGATGGTCTTGTTCTCGCATTATTTAAGGTTAAGTTTCTATCCCCATTGGTAGGTAGGCGGGCAAAATCGCCTCCTACCGGACTATTATACCTTCTCTTGTGAGAAAACAGGGACCAATGGTGGTGGATCTTGCTGTGGTTATAACCTGGGGAATAAGCAGTATCCGAGTGATAACTTGGACCTGAACCCTCATAATTCTATTGAGTATGATACGCTGAAGTTCCAATACTGATGCTGGTACTTTACACTACTTATATGAGTTCTGAGGTTCACATTGAGCACAGTGGGGCCCTTGTTCCGCAGCATTGGAGGTTGCCATGTTACGTAATCTCCCGGAATCTGGTCACGGTTTGTACTGGGCACCGGTAGCAAAGGTCCGGAGGCAAAATAATTTTGATATTACTACAGTATATAATCACTAAATCTATTTTTGACTATAAATTAGTCATACCAAGGGATTGGGTGGGCTAAATCCAAAGCAACAGTCCATTGCGACAGTCCAAAGTTGGGCCTCAAAGTGCGAGTAAATTTACTAGTATTATACAGTACTTGTACATGCACACATAGAAAATTAATGTCGCTGTACTACTATACCGGTAGTACTCGAGTACAGGCGACAAGGGCAGTCCACGCTGCCCGGTACTGTGCCACCGTCGCGAAAGAAACCTCCCTATTTGGGCAATGCGCAAGGTTGGGAAACTGCCCAGCTTTTTGGCTGCTTTCGCGAGTTTCATCAGCCCCAACCACAGAAGCCGTGCCCTTGGAGTAAGAAGCAACGAAAAGAAGGAAGATGTCAAGGTCATTTGCAGATAATATCAACTCTTTCAATGTGTCGAATGTATCGAATGTGTCGGGATCAAACGTGTTGAATGTGTCCAATCACTATACGGCCGCCGAGGATTGGTCTGAAATCCTAGCATGGCTCTCTCCACTTGAGCCCCGTATCCGACATCAAGACCTGCGAAGCCGCCGCGCCGGCAATGTCGGGGAATGGCTGCTACAAACGGAGGAATTTCAAAGGTGGTGCAATGGTTCTCACCAGGTGGGATCGGAGCATGCGGTTTTGTTCTGCTGCGGCGGCCCAGCTGTTGGCAAGACCTACCTCAGGTGGGAGATAATCCCCGAAGAGAAATTAGAGATGATGGTGCTAATGAGCAGCAATACTAGTTCACTGGTGGTGGACAGGCTATGCGACAAGGCCAAAGAGGAGAACACTGCTGTTGCGTGTTTCTACGTTGATTTCGCCGCGCGGGAGGAGCAGTCCCCGACAAACATTCTAGGTTCACTACTAAAGCAAATCGTTGGTAGGTTAGAAAAGATCTCGGAGGAGATAAGGGGGACCTTTCAGGATTACAAAAAGATCATTGGTGGAAGGGGATTACGAGTACCTGAAATCGTGGAAATGCTGCAGACTGTCACATCTTTACGGCTAACATTTATATGTGTTGATGTCTCGATGAATGCCTGGAAAGGCATCAATGTGAAGTTTTAGATTCGTTGAGACAAATCTTTGAGAAGTGCACAAACACACGAATATTCCTAACCGGAAGACGACACATCCGGGGGGAGATTGAGAGGCGTCTTAGTGGAAGGGCGGAAATTTTGTTCATAAAACCCAACCATGATGATATCGTGGGATATATCCAGATGAGATTGAGTAAGGATACATCTCTAGGTGCGATGGATAGTTGCCTTGAGGCTGAAATCATAAAAAGTATTACCGAGAATATTCCCGAAACGTGAGTGAGCATCATGAGGGAGAAATATATTTTACCTTCGTCACTAATAGATGCATCTAGGTTTCTACTGATCTCCCTAACTATGGATGCTACCCTGGGGGAAGCCACGGCCTATGGCAGACGACAAAGGCTGGGAGCAATGCCAGAGGGCCTGGATTTGAATGGTGTTTATGGTGCGACTCTAGAACGGGTGAAGGAGCAAGGTGGTGAGAAAGCTAGGCTTGGGATGGCAGCGTTGATGTGGATCTCACATTCGGAGAGACTACTATCATACAACTCGATGAGCTTTCCCACGCCCTAGCAGTCGAGATTGGGTCTAGGGATATCAACCCTGAAAGGATTCCTTCAGTGGAGACATTGTTAAATTGTTGCTTGGGGCTTATCGTCATCGATAGGGAGGCTTCGACTATCCGCTTGATTCACTTCACCCTCCAGGAGTATCTTTACACCTACCCGAACCTTTTCGGCCCGACTCACTCGATAATGGCGGAAACCTGCCTGACATACCTCAACTTCCAGGCCATCAAGGACATTTCGTCTACGCTCCTTGCGCTACCTGAAGCAACCATATTCCTCAAATATTCCTCTCTATATTGGGGCGCCCATGCCAAGAAAGGGGCTACAACACATGTGGTGTCACTTGCGCTCAATCTTTTCAGTCAAATTGAAAGCCATATATCAACTAGGCTACTCCTATTGGATCTCATATCGAGGACCGGTCGATATAGTCGTGATATCCCCATTAACGGTCCCCTAATTGGGTTTACCGGATTGCATTGCGCATCAGCTTTTGGCATTGCTGAAATCGCAACAGCTCTCATAGACCAGCCAAATTGTGATCTCGGCAGAAGGGATTTTCTAGGTATTACACCACTCATATGGGCTGCCATATGTGGGCATGGGGGGGTGGCAGAGCTGCTGTTACAACGGCAGACTGTCGACCCCGACAAGCCAGATGGATACTTCCACCGAACAGCACTAGCATGGGCTGCTGTGAAGGGGCACGGGGGGATTGTGAGCCTACTTCTTGGCCGGGCCTCTATCAGGCCCGATGGCACAGATGGCTAGTGGGGGAAGACACCTCGAGTGGTGAATGTAGTTCGTGGAAGGAGACACGTCAACCCCAACAGGCCAGACAAATATGGCCAAACGCCAATATCGTTGGCTGCTACGGAGGGCTATGAAGGGGTGGTGCAGATATTATTAGGAAGGAGGGATGTCAATGCCGACGCTGCAGACGGATATGGCTGTACGCCTCTGTTGTGTGCCTCTAGTAGGGGACATGAGGGGGTAGTGAGACTGCTATTAGAACGAGAAGATGTCAACATTAATAGGGCGGATAAAAATGGTCAAACGCCACTCCTGATGGCTGCGGAAAGTGGGTCTGCAGGAGTGGTGGGACTACTGTTGGAACGGAAAGATACCGGCCCCAACACACACAGCAATGCCAACCAGATGCTAATCTTTCTGGCTTCTATGCGGGGGCACGATGGAGTGGTGGAGCTACTATTGGGACGGGAGGATGTCAACCCCGATGGTCCAGACAGTGATGGCCGAACACCGCTCTCGTGGGCTGCCAGGCATGGGCATGAGAGGGTGGTAAAGCTACTCTTGGGAAGGCAAGACGTCAACCCCAATATGGCTGACAACCGTGGCCAAACACCGCTCTCGTGGGCTGCCGAGAGTGGGCGTGAGGGGGTGGTGAAGCTACTGCTGGGAAGGGAAGGCGTCAACCCTAATATGGCTGACAACGATGGCCGAACACCGCTCTCGTGGGCAGCCCTGCGCGGGCGTGATGGAGCGGTAGTGTTACTGCTGAGACAAAAAGACGTCAACCCCAATATAGCTGACAACCTTGGCCTAACACCGCTCTCGTGGGCAGCCCGGCAGGGGAAAGGTGGAGTGGTGATGCTATTGTTGGGACAGAAAAACGTCAACCCCAATATGGCTGACAACCGTGGCCAAGCGCCGCTCTCGTGGGCTGCCGAGAATGGGCGTGAGAGGGTGGTGAAGCTACTGCTGGGAAGGGAAGGCGTCAACCCTAATATGGCTGACAACGATGGCCGAACACCGCTCTCGTGGGCAGCCCTACGCGGGCGTGATGGAGTGGTAGTGTTACTGCTGGGACAAGAAGACGTCAACCCCAATATGGCTGACAACTATGGCCGAACACCGCTCTTGCGGGCTGCCGAGAATGGGCATGAGAGAGTGGTGGAGCTACTGCTAGGAAGGGGAGGCGTCAACCCCGATATTTCTGACCACGCTGGTCGGACGCCTCTCTCTGCAGCTTCCGAGGATCGGCGCAAGAGAGTGGCGAAGCTACTGCAAGCCCGCAAATCTCCAAATCTCCAAATCGCAACACAACTTAACCCCAACAATCCAAAATATTTCCCATCATCCCCATAAACAGCCATTAACTGCTTTCCTTGCATCTCCTTAAAGACACTCATATATACTTCCGACCGCTTCCCACTGCTAAAAATCGCTTTCACCTCCCTCCCCGAAGTGCAGAACAATCCTGTAAATCCTCCTACTCCTCCTTTCCTTTCCTTTCCTTTCCCTTCCAGACTCCAGATTTCACTCCAGTCCAGTTCAGTGCCGAGCACAGGTATACCCTTCTCGTTGGTAATGACAATAGGAATATCCAGTCTACGTTTTGGTTTTTCTTTTTGTTTATTTCCTACACACCAATCTTGCACTCAAGTTCAGCTTAGTCTCCGTTTCATTCTCATAGATTTCTGCTTTTCCTATTTTTTACTGTTCGTAAACTACTCTTCTCTCCCTTGCGAGAAATATTATACATACTGTACATATGCACACAATAATCTCCCCTAGTATCCCCTCGCCCGGCTAGCGGTTTTTGAGGGAATGAGCAGGTCAACCCCCCAACCTCGTGACACTTACCGAGACTGAGTGGATGGAGGTTAAAATGACCCGGCCGAATAGTGTGCGACAATGTCGCCTACATTCAGTGTTCCCAGCCATCCAGTCCGTCCGTCTTCGGGTGGGGACGGGACGAACTACGCCCGGGAAGGTGAGGACCAGATGGACTATGGGGGAATAGTCCTAGCGCTTGGGCTTCGGGTACTAGCCAAGTTGAAATCATACACCTCCAAACGGGTTCTTTTCACATCATGAGACATCACTCGTGCCGGCCCCGGACGGTTGGGAACACTGCGTACTCTACATTCCAACCTACCCTACCAAATGCCAGAGGAAAGGTATATAATATTCTATTCAGACCAGACCTGGAGTTATGATAAAACGTACTTCCGATCTAACCCTGAATAACTCCCCAATAAAAGGCGGACAATGATACGCTCTCAACCGAGAATCCCAGATGTACAGTACAATAGGTGCTGTATTGGGCGCTTCTAAGCAATCCCTCACTCGCTCACTCATTCGCTATCCTAGGAACTTCAATTCCTCTCTCTTTCAAGGGCCTTACACCAAAGAATAGACAAACACGTCAGGCCTGTCTACAACCTGGAAGCTTTTATAGAAGGCCTAATGAAGACGGACAGCCTCTTCAAGATGAGCTGGTGGAAGATTGAAAGGAATGGTAAGTTGATAGGAAATAAATATACTAGTAGTGTTACCCAGAGCAGGAATATCCACAGTGCGCGGTGCAAAGGCCACGGGCCGAGGCATCCCCAGAGCATCATGTAGAAACCATTTACTTGTTTGTTTTTCTACTTTTTTTTGCACTTCGATCTCTTTCCTTGCTTCCTTCTATTCCACCCGACCTGCTTGTTAGGATCTCTCGCTGTCACTGGACGGTCGGGGGGGCAAAGGAGGAAGATGGTAGCCGGTTGAATGAGCTAACTAGATTTTATCTCATGCCGTTACTTCTGTATAAGTCATCCACTAGCAATAGAGTAGGACTCCGCCATGCCTATATACCAAAAACATAAGGCAAAGGCAAACACCTTAAATTTCCCGGAGTATCATAAGGGGAAACGATCTATGCCGGTAGCGAGAGCCATCCATTGGGGGGGGGGAAGAGGGAAGCGTGCCAAGCAAATTGACTAGTTAGAGAGCGGGAAATTTCCTAACATGTTTCGCAGGTATTCGAAGCGAAAAAGGGTGTAATACAGTTACCCTTGACATTGTTTCCCACCTAATATAACCGAAGCATGAGGGGGAAGTGTTTTTTGTTTTTTCAGTAAAGTACAGTGCTTGGGAATAGTAGGTTTAGTTCAGCTTTCTGGCGACTTCGTGAAACGCCTTATATAATTTTCTGAGCCGTGGGGCAGACGAGGGTGGGTTGACTGAGGGCCGTTATTGGGGTAGTTTTCCCGGCTTAATGAGAACTATTCTTAGCCATAGCGTTAGGGAATTTAAAGGGCTCGCAGGCCAAAACGGGTAATTGAGATGCAATTGAAAAACCGCACCTCTTGTTCCCACATTATTTAAGGTCAAGTTTCCATCCCCACCGGTGGGTAGACTAGACCGGTAAAATTTCCTCCTATGATAAGATATCATACCAGGACAAGGCTCGGCCAAAAATTTACAGTTGCAATCTTTGGACTACCATATTCTTCTTGCCGCCATGACTTTTCCAAAGACTCTGCGGGCGATCATTATTCATACTTGTACTAGTACTGTTTCGTAATATTGTACCACTTTCCCAAAGGAACCTCCCTATTTGGGTTATGCGCAAGGTTGGGCAACTATATACAGTAAAGTACCGGTACCCCTCTTTTCTTCTGCTTGAAGGAGTTTCATCAACAACCCCCAACTACGAAATCTTTGCCCTTAGCATCAGAAGCAGCGAAAAGAAGGAAAATGTCAAGGTCATCCGCGGATAATATCAACTCTTCCAATGTGTCAATGTGTTGAACGTATCCAATGTGTTGAATGTATCAAATGTGTCGAACGTGTCGAACGAGTTGAGCGCGTCTAATCACTATACCGTCGCTGAGGACCGGTCTGAACTCCTAACATGGCTCTCTCCACTTGAGCCCCGTATCCGACATCAAGATCTCCGAACCCGCCGCACCGGCAACGTCGGAGAATGGCTGCTACAAACGGAGGAATTTCAAAGGTGGTGCAATAGTTCTCACCAGGTGGGATCGGAGCATGCGGTTTTGTTCTGCTGCGGCGGCCCGGCTGTTGGCAAGACCTACCTCAGGTGAGAAATAACCCTCCAAGCAAAGTTAAGGATGTTGGTGCTGATGAGTAGCAACACCAGTTCACTGGTGGTGGACAGGCTATGCGATAAGACCAAAGAGGAGAACACTGCTGTTGCGTGTTTCAACGTTGATTTCGCCGCGCGGGAGGAGCAGTCCCCGACAAACATTCTAGGTTCACTACTAAAGCAAATCGTCGGTGGATTGGAAAAGATCCCGGACGAGATAAGGGAGACCCTTCAAGATTACAAAAAGGTCATTGGTGGAAGGAGACCACGAGCGCCTGAAATTGTGGAGATGCTGCAGACTGTCACATCTTTACGGCCGACATTTATATGTGTTGATGCTCTAGATGAATGCGTGGAAAGGCATCGACCTGAAGTTTTAGATTCGTTGAGACAAGTCCTTGCGAAGTCCCCAAACACACGAATATTCCTAACCGGAAGACGACACATCCGGGGGGAGATTGACAGGTATCTTGGTGGGAGAGCGGAAATTTTGTTCATGAAACCCAACTATGATGATATCGTGGGATATATCCAGATTAGATTGAGTAAGGATACATATATAGAGGCGATGGATGGTGGCCTTGAGGCCGAAATCATAAAAAGAATCACCGAGAATATTCCCGAAGCGTGAGTGAGCATCATGAGGGGAAAATACATTTTACTTTCGCCGCTAATAGACGCGTCTAGGTTTCTACAGATTTCCCTAACCATGGATGCTATCCTAGGGGAAGCCACGGCCTATGGCAGACGACAAAGGCTGGGAGCAATGTCAGAGGGCTTGGATTTGAATGGTGTTTATGGCGCGACTCTAGAACGGGTGAAGGAGCAAGGTGGTGAGAAAGCTAGACTTGGGATGGCAGCGTTGATGTGGATCTCACATTCGGAGAGACTACTACAACTCGATGAGCTTTCCCACGCCCTAGCAGTCGAGATTGGGTCTAGGGATATCAACCCTGAAAGGATTCCTTCGGTGGGGACATTGTTAAGCTGTTGCTTGGGGCTTATCGTCATCGATAGGGAGGCTTCGACCATCTGCTTGATTCACCATACCCTCCAGGAGTATCTCTACACCTACCCCAACCTTTTTGGTCCGATCCACTCGATAATGGCGGAAACCTGCCTGACATACCTCAACTTCCAGGCTATCAAGGATATTGCGTCCACGCTTTTCGCTCTGCCTGAGTCAACCCAATTCCTGAAATATTCTTCTCTATATTGGGGTGCCCATGCCAGGAGAGGAGCTACAACACATGTGGTGTCACTCGCGCTCAATCTTTTCAGTCAAATTGAAAGCCATATATCAACTAGGCTACTCATACTGGATCTCATATCGAGGACCGGTCGATATAGTCGTGATATCCCCATTGACGGTCTCCTAATTGGGTTTACCGGATTGCATTGCGCATCAGCTTTTGGCATTGCTGAAATCGCAACAACTCTCATAGACAAGCCAAATTGTAATCTCGACAAAAGGGATTTTCTGGGTATTACACCACTCATATGGGCTGCCATATGTGGGCATGAGGGGGTAGCAGAGCTGCTGTTACAACGGCAGACTGTCGACCCCGACAAGCCAGATGGATACTTCCACCGAACAGCACTAGCATGGGCTGCTGTGAAGGGGCACGAGGGGATTGTGAGGCTACTTCTTGGCCGGGCCTCTATCAGGCCCGATGGCACAGATGGCTGGTGGGGGAAGACGCCTCAAGTGGTGAATATTGTCCGGGGAAAGAGACACGTCAACCCCAACAGGCCAGACAAATACGGCCAAACGCCAATATCGTTGGCTGCTTTGGAGGGCCATGAAGTGGTGGTGCAGATATTATTAGGAAGGAAGGACGTCAATGCCGACGCGGCAGACGAATATGGCTGTACGCCTCTGTTGTGTGCCTCTACCAGGGGGCATGAGGGGGTAGTGAGACTGCTATTAGAACGAGAAGATGTCAACATTAATAGGACAGATAAAAATGGTCAGACGCCACTCCTGATGGCTGCGGGAAGTGGGTCTGCAGGAGCAGTAAGACTACTGCTAGAACGGAAAGATATTAAGCTCAAGACACACGGCAGTGCCGATTGGACGCCACTCTTGCTAGCTTCCATGGAGGGGCACGATGGAGTAGTGAAGCTGCTGTTGGGGCGGGATGTCAACCCCGATAGGCCAGACAGAAATGGTCGAACGCCGCTCTCGTGGGCTTCCAGGCATGGGCATGAGAGAGTGGTAAAGCTACTCTTGGGAAGGCAAGACGTCAACCCCGATATGGCTGACCACCGTGGCCGACCACCGCTCTCGTGGGCTACCGAGCATGGGCAAGAGGGAGTGGTGGAGCTACTGCTGAGGCGGGAAGATGTCAACCCCGATAGGCCTGAGGGTGATGGTCGAACGCCGCTCTCATGGGCCGCCGAGCATGGGCATGGGAGATTGGTGAAGCTACTGTTGGGAAGAGGAGATGCCAGCCCCGATATGGCTGACAGCAGTGGCGGAACACCGCTCTCGTGGGCAGCCCGGCGGGGGCATGATGGAGTGGTCATGTTACTGCTAGGGCAGGAAGACGTCAACCCCAATATGACTGACAACCATAGCCGGACATCGCTCCCGTGGGCTGCCGGGAATGGGCATGAGAGGGTAGTGAAGCCACTGTTGGGAAGGGAAGACGTCAACCCCGATATGCCTGACAAGGGTGGCCACACACCGCTCGCGTGGGCTGCCAAGCATGGGTTTGAGAGAGTGGTGAAGATACTGTTGGGAAGGGAAGATGTTAACCCCAATATGGCTGACAACATTGGCCAAACACCGCTCTCGTTGGCTGCCTTGTATGGGCATGGCAGAGTGGTGGTGTTATTGCTGGAGCAGGAAGGCGTCAATCCCAATGTGACTGACTACTTTAGCAAAACACCGCTCTCGCTGGCTGCCCGGAATGACCATGAGAGAGTGGTGAAGCTACTGTTGGAAAAGGAAGATGTTAACCCCGATATTCCTGACAACCGTGGCCGAACACCCCTCTCGTGGGCTGCCCACTCTAAGTATGAGGGAGTGGTGAAGCTATTGTTGGGAAGGGAAGACGTCAACCCCAATATGGTTGACAACAGTGGCGGAACACCGCTCTCGTGGGCAGCCCAGCGAGGGCATGATAGAGTGGTGATGTTATTGCTGGGGAGGGAAGACATCAACCCCGGTATGCCTGACAGCCATCACCGAACACCGCTCTTTCAGGCCGCTGAGCATGGGCACGAGAAAGTGGTGAAGCTACTGCTAGGAATGGGAGACGTCAACCCCAATATTTCTAACAACGCCGGTCAGACGCCACTCTCTATAGCTTCCAAGAATCGGCACAAGGGAATAGTGAAGCTGCTGCAAGCCCGCAAATCTGCAAACCCCAACACAACCTAACCCCAACAATCCAGAATATTCCCTTCCCATGTCCCCAAACAAAACGCCATTAGCCTCGCATCTCCATAGACACACCTGTATATATACTGCCGACCGCCTCCCACTGCTAAAGATCATTTTAACCCCCTTCCTAGAGTGTCGAATAATCCCATAGACATCGCTACTCCTCTTTTCCTTTCCCTCCCTCCATTTCCAGATACCCTATTTCACTCCAGTACAGTTTAAAATACCGAGCCCACAGGTATACCATTCTTGTTCCTAGTTACAATATGAACATTCAGCCTATGTTTTATTTATCCCCCTCCCTTACGCCACACCAACAACCTACATTCAAGTTCAGCTTAGTTCTCCGTTTTCCTACTCATACATTTCTACTTTTTTTTTTTCTTTCCATTTTTCACTCTTCCCAGATTACCCTTTCCCCCTCCTGATAGAAATACATACGTACATACATACAGTACATATCAAGTAACCCCCCTCAGAATCTTCCCCCTCCCCCCCAGCCACAGAGCTTGTTATTCCGGGAATGAACAGGTCAACCCCTCCAGCCTTGCGATACTTAAATTTACTTGTCGAGACTGGGTGGGTGGGTGGGTGGAGCTCAAGGCGGCCTGCCTACCTATCCAAATAGGAGTGCGGCAATCGCGCGTATATTCTAACCTACCTACTCTACTCTACTCTACTCTACTCCACTCCAACCAAATGCCCATGGGAAAAAGTACGTACACATCAGATCAGGAATCATAATAATAGAAACATAAAGTCACCTTCAAATCCAACCCCGACCTTTTCTCGAAAAAATAAATAATATATCATAAATAAAGGTGGATAAGTGCTATATACTCCTAAATACAAAAACATCGAGATGCGCGATTGGTACGTACGGTATTGTGTTTGTTCGGACGCTTTCTGAGTTGTCTCCAACATATTCGCTCACTCGCTATTTCTGGAAATCCCAACTGGCATTCTTGCCGACTTTTCTTTCTTTTTTCTTTCTTTTTGTTTCATCTGTCTTTTATCATTATTCTATTTATCCCTCCCACCCCCATCACTTGCCTGGCTCATATGGGGCAAGTAAATCAACAGCGGGAACATGAAACCGCACAAACGCGACTTACCTACTTATCTATCCATTCTGCTCCGGAAAGGCCAAGTTCGTAGATAGATAGATAGACAAAGGTATGTCACAACAGTCAGATGTATAATTTAATACATTACCGACTCCCATTCATTGCAGGTTGGAGTGAGGTAAAAAAGCAAGTGTGCTGTCCGGAGCTATGAACTAGATATAGTATTCCTAGATCTCCAGCCATGGAGCGAGGAATGAAGAAAGGAAGGAGATGTGCCATTTGCTAGAAATGCACATAATCATTCCGCCATGTTGACCATGTCCACACCAGATCCCTCCCTCCCTCAATGCACGACACTGCCAATGCTTTATTAAAGTAAAGGCGTTTGTAATTCGCCATTAGTAAATACGCCCTAGATATAATAGCTACGACCCGCGAACACCATCCTACTGTACATACCGAATACCTCCTCCTCCTCCACCACCCCCGGTCCTGAGTTTCTTTCATTCCCGATTGCATCTCAGGGGGGAAAGTTGGAGAATCTCTACCATAGCTCGAGGATCACCCTACTTTCCATCTACCCTTTCCTATAGTTTTACTATCTTGTCATCCGAATAATATTATTATAGTATATAGTTGAATCCCATCCGCCCGCCTGCCCGTTTGGACCGGACCCCCCCCTTCGCCATTCATCTTATCTTACATTACTCTAAACCATAGACTTCCCTCGCAGAAACTTCCCCCAAAAAAAATCAGCAAATCGAAATCGCTCCTTTCTCGCTATAATACTCGAGAACTTCTAGGATCCTCATGTTTTGCACCAAGTCGGCTTTCCCCATGAGTGAGAACCCATGTCCCTACGGCCTGCCAAGTCGGGCGTACTTGAATCATGCGAATGGCTCAGCCATCCATCCACGCCACAAAAAAAAAGAGATGGTAGCCCAGCCAAACTCATGCCCCCATCATAATCTATTCTACACTTCCTTCCCTGGCTATTCGTCCATTCCAATGCTTGACCCACCTAGTTCCCCGCACTTTAATCTGCCCGCAAAGCTATGATACCCCGCAAATTTTTTCTATCCCCCATAATACAAATCCACACCATTGCCACCGATGAACAAAAGCCGCAACCAAAAATTTAATCACTTGCATCATACATTCCGTTCCCATTCCATCGTCAAAAAAAAAAGGTGAAAAAAGGTGAAAAAAAGGTGAAAAAAACCTCTAAGTGACATGACGTAACCAGGCGGCGAAAAGGCAAGATCCAAAAGAAGAGAGGGAAATAATAATCGCGGAAATGGGTGAAGGGATAAAAGAAGGAAGGGAGCTAAATACAAGAATGCAAGGGTTGTAAGAAGAAAAAAGTAGAGAAAAAAAAATTCTGGTACGGAACTTGCATTAGCGATAATAGTTCGTTCCAAGTTGCTGTATGAAAGCTAACCCAAGAGAAGTAGAAAAGAAAAAAAGAAAAAGAACACCCGAGGGGGAGGGAAGGCAAAAGAAGTCAATCGTGCTAATTCGTAGTCTATAATGGCACTATCACCATAACAACATCATCTTCCCTCCCCCCCCCTCCCCTTCCCCCCTCAGCTCTCTCCAAAGAAAGGCACACCACTACCCCCCAAAAACCGCCTGCGCCTCTCTGCAATGCCCCGCATTCGGCCCCTCCGACCCAACACACACCAGACACGCATCCACAATATTACTCAAACACCCCTCCGTCGCTCCGAGCACCCCCCATCCAATCGCACCAGCAATCATCCCGACAATATACCCATATCCGCTCCCACCATTATTATCCCTCGCCGCGACCCACGCTCCGGTTCCCAAAGTCAACGCCGTTACACCGCGAGTCGCAGTCAGGAGCATCTTGCTGAGTTTATATGCCGTGCGAGGGTGCTTTCCACCAGCGCCGTAACCCGCAGTGTCCACGAAGCGCATGTTTCCCACGGCTCGCGATGATTGGATCAGTGGTTGGGAGTGGATGGCCCCGTATGTTAGGGTTAAAGGGTTTGTCAGGGCCGCAACGGGGGAGGCAATAAAGTTGAAGCAGAACATGTGCAGGATGCCCGCAATACGGCGGGGAGCAATCATTAAGGGTAAGCGGACTAGTAGAGCAACTAGGGTTGAGAAGCAGATGGTTCCAAAGAGGGTTGTTGTCGAGTGATGGAGAGCTGCAGACATTATAGCCTTTGAAGAGGTTGTTGGGATTGCGTGTCTGTGGAAGTACCACTGGGAGACGGTTGCGGCGGATGTCGCCCTGAATGCTGGTTAGAATTTTGATTGACACCCAGCCGAGGCACAAACTCACCTCTGAATCCCAGAAGTCACTCCTAGAGTCCACAGGTACATCAAGATGTAGTAAACTCCTAAGGCAGTGCTCTTGGTGTCCAAGGTCCACATAGGTTTTCCTATAAACAGTCAGCGCATGAACAACCTTTTCACAGCAATCCTTCCCAAACATACCATTCAAAAGTGTATTTCCAATCCAGAAAACCCTAGTGAACATTCCGACCCAGACCCAAGTGAAAACACAAATGCCCACAAGGGTCCCAAAGCTCAACAAGACCAACGCCGGGTTTTCCCCAAGAATTTTGCATGCCAGCTGGATAATCCCAACAGCCCTTCCCAGTGCATTCCTCCCCTTATATGCAAAGTAGACCCAGAATCCGGCCATCAATGCGGGGAAAATGCTCCCCCATCGCATAGCCTTATCCTGCGGCCCATTGCCACCCATCTTCCCCTTATACGACATAATGAGTGGGTATAGACTCAATGCCGCCAGGACCACAGGCACCGATACCAATATCAGATATATCAGCGGTTTTACAAACGACCGAAGAAGATACATCCATACTAATGACACAGCGATAGCAAGGAAAGTATCCACAGCGAGAAGGTGTACGGCCGAATGCAATGTTCGGTAAACCGTGTCAAGGGGTAGCTTTGTCTCCTCCGTATGAAGCCATACAACAAACGATGTAGTAAACATACAGGCCATCAGCACCATGTAAAGGGTGCCCCATAAGTGATCGTGTGAGGGCGGTTCTAATGGTGGATGGGCAACTTGCTGTGGAATCTATCATGTTTATTGTGGTCAGCTTAAGCTGATCAACACTACTCTGTAGGTGAAAGAAAAAGAAAAAGAATAAAGGGTTCCCATACTATGCTCATATGAGGCCCTCGTTGATGATGATGAGGTGACGATAGCCTTGGCATAAAGTTATCCGCCTTAGTTGGCGAAGCAAAAGGTAGATTGTTCGAAACCTGCGGTGGAGTCCTCCGAAACTGCTGGAAGGCCGGAGGATCATCATCTGGAGGCATCTCAATGGCGATATCATCCGGCGGACCCTGATCATCATCCTCGTCCGGTAACAGACGATGACCCTCAAAGGCCCTATCGTCTTCCAACGATCGTACCATATCCTCAGGATCGATATCCTCAGGCATCATCCCTAACCGTACGCTGTCATCCAAGCCGATATCAACCATCCTATCTTTCCCCTTCCCATGACCCTTTTCCGTCCCATCGCTCAGTACGGAACTCGTCTGTGAGGTTGACCCGACCAACGAAGAACCAGCAGACCTAGAGGCCCTCCACGAACTACGAATACCCCCAGACCCCGCTCCTAAAAGCCTAGCCTTTCCCTTTCCCTTTCCACGCCCTAGCTCTTGGGTGCTATCGCCGGAATACTCTCCTTCATCCTCGTCCTCTTCTCCTACGGTGGCATTTGTCGGAAGAGTGTAGCCCCCAAAATGCCGCCGACTACTCTTCAGGGCATAGAAATCCTGGACCTCCTGTTCGTGCTCCGGGTCGTCGGGTAGGTAATCGGCGGCCGAGTGAAACAGCGGAGCCGGGTTCGGGGGTCCATTTAGTCTTCCTTCGCGTATAGCACTAACACGAGTCTGTGATTGAGCCAGAAAGCGGGAAGCATCTATTTACGTCGAGCATCAGCAGTGAAACGACAAAGAAACAAAAGAGCCTCAAGGAAAAAACAAGAGAGAAAAGAATGACCCAAGTGTCTGGTTGTGATAAACCGAAGGCAGCTTTGTCAAGATAAGGGGCAGATAAGGTACTACATTCTGAAAACATGATGGAGATTGATGGATGGACAACTAGTCCCTAACGGAAACGGGTAGGGAAGCCAGAGATGGGTGGATGATTGATGAACGAGGCTCGTGCGGGTACTCGTGGGTTAGGGCGATCAAGACCGAGGGCCAAGGAAGTAAGGAAGGAAGGAAGCGACAGACGATAGATGACGAGTAGTAGCGATAATCTACTGTATGTACAAGAAGAGGCCTCCAGTGGAAGTTGTGGTTGTTATTGTGGTGATGAGGACAAGAGTTGTGTGGGGGGGGGGGGTGGGAGAGTAGAAAGTTGAAATGGGGCCCTGGTGATGGTGGCTGGCTCGCGAGTAGGGGTGGGAGTGTGGTGAGCGAGTAAGTGAGCAGGCGACAGAGGACGCAAGGCCAGACGACGACTACGGTACAACCACACACACTCTCTCTCTCGCACCCATTCACCCATTAGCCTCTGGCCTCCAGCAGAGAAGGTCACCCCAGAAATAACATGCAAGTTATCATAAACAAAAAAGTCAGCATCTGCCGGCGCCGAAAGAGGTAGGACCGAGTGACTGAGTGACTGAGTGACCGAGTGACCGACACAAGTGTTAATTGCTCCCCCCCGACCAGAGGCAGACTCAGGCAGTCGGTAACTTTTTCCCACACAAACCCAAACTCAAAGTGAGCACGGGCGAGCATAAACCGGTCACTCTCCCCCAAAGGGACAAGAGAACACACACACACACACACAGAGAGAGAGAGAGGGGGAGGGAGGGAAAAGACCGAAGGAGGCTGAGAAAAGAAAGGGCCGAGTTTCTACGTGTGACACCTTGCCGCTGTGGCCAGCATCATGGATGCGGAAATACTCGAGTGCTGAGTTACGGTAGCGGGGTCTGGGGTTGGCCATCGGCCAAGCCAACGGATGGAGCTTCCATAGTAAGTTCAGACACAGCTGCTTGACTCAACCCGAAAACCTTTTGACTCAAGGGGAGCAGGAAGCCCGAAGGCAACAGCATAATTCAGCATCAGCACCGGCAACTCCTATATCCACTTTTCATCAGGGGACACTTGGTCCTGGCAGAGTGACTGTTCTTGTACCGTATCTAGCATAAAGTATCTAAAAATGAGACTGCCTTTTTTTCTCTTCTTTTCTTTGCTGGTGGGTGCCTGTGTAACAATAGCTGCACTCGAGTATCTCTCTGATACCTACCGGTGCAAGTACCAGTACTGTACAGTATCATATGTGCAAGCATTCTACCCCCCTGCATACAGGCATCGTGAACTAGCCAAGTACCGGTGAGCCATCACACTGCAGACAAGCTGGTAACTTACTCCGTAACGAATCAGTCAAAATGACTTTCTCTCTCTCTCTCTCTCTCTCTCTCTCTCCCGAGTCCCAGGGGAAGGCTACCGTATCCAAAAACTCTTCCAAAGAATCCCCCCAAGGAAAAAAAATTCGTTTGTATGGGTGGCACAAGATAAGGTACTGGTGCTTGTATCATAGTACTCGTAGATAGTGATTTGCTAAGCAATGATCCGCAGGTCCCCCTCCCCGCTTCAGCAACCATGTTTGGGTCGGACAAGGGGCAGAAGGGCAGAAAGATGAAATAATTCTGCACCTTGAAAAAGCTCCACAAGATCCCTCTTTTCAGGCAATCGGCGGCGAGGGGATCTCTCACAGCCACGGCCCTAGGGCTCGCTTAGCTTGCTCATGTTGCAGGGTTGTCTTTCTCCCCCTTTGTTCGAGCGAGCTAGTCTCAACCAAGCCCAAGATGCAACTTTCTTTTCACGCTAGGCCGCCAGGCCGCCAGGCCGCCAGGGCTTCGTCTACCGGTACCGTACCGTATCATACTCACCTCGCTCTCGTCAGGAAGCTGAGCCGCCGTCACCACATGTCACTCTGATGATTAAGATGGCATCGGCTTGGAGCCTCAATGTTGTAGCCCGTCCAGGCCCTCCCTCATTCGTGTTCGAGTAGATACCTGCTATAGCACTGATTCCTCGCAAACCTGACGCCTGGTACGGCCTGCAGTTGGCATCCACGAACGGAAATGCCATTAGGCCAATAGTAAGCGTACGGCTCCGGTGTCTTTTATCTGATCGAAGCTAGGGTGCAGCATCACTAGTGCTCGCAAATCGTAGGCTAAAATCCACGACACTGGAAAGATCGTAGACATTTGGCACTGTGCATCTGATGCCGCGATCATGCTATCGCAAAGCCTTAACCGGTCGGTCCTGACTTGGCGCCCAGCCCCGCTCGAAATCAGGCATTGGTTCACTATCCTCGTAGATAGTAGGGGGCGTTGTTGGGGAACCTTAGGCTGCCCCTTGTCACCTGGTTGCGAGAATCGAGCGCGAGACAGAGCACAAGAAATACTGCTCGTACCAGCGGCGGTATGCCGGTATTATTTTCAGATGGGTGAACCTTTTCGATGCCATGTCCTTGGCGAGAAACCCTTCCGCATACCATTGACCGGGAACCAAATTACGGTATTATACCGGTACCTGTTTATGCCATCGAAATGAAACCTGTAAGCTGTGCAAAGAACTGCCCCGTCCTTAACCCACACCATAAACAACCCCTCCCCATCACCCAGTTTATGCTATAAAATTTTTCTGGAGAATTTAGAAAAATACCAGCAAGCCTCAAGTAATTCTCTGCTTTTTATGGATCATATATTTGCGTTGTTTGGGAAATAAAAGGACAGGGCATGCGCAAATGCCTTATTTTATTTGTTCATTGCAATGTGAAACCTTGTGATGGTACGTTTTTGCCAAGAATGGTATTGTACCGTCTCGAGTACGGTAAAGGTGCCTCACCTGTTTTCTATGGTGCAGTATTCTAAAGGTTCTCTCTTTTCAGACTGCAGCAATGTTACCTTCCCCCTTCCCCTTTGGGGTGTGGAGCCAAAATACACCAGTCTACAGCGCCTTGGGTTGTGTTATCGTATCGATAGGAACCTCAATCCGGCTTAGGTATTTAAGATTACGGTAGGGGAGTTATGGGCAAACTACAATCGCTTGCCTTGCCAGCTTCCACTTTTTCCCTATTCTAAATATGATGCCTAGGAAATCAGATAGCGGTATAATGTACTTCATAGCACAGACGGTTTGGAAGGCTGGAAAGGTTGTCTTTTATCAGAATATTTGCTTTGCCCAACTATTATTCAGCATCTTTGGCTCTGGTATTCCAGATATGAGTTTAAAAAGACAGTCAACTTGAACCCACTGACCCACTGCTGCTTATGCAGCTAGGCGTCTAAGTGTTTGGGGTTGTCTATGGTATCAATGCAAGGGTGTTGCTACAATACAACTATTGCAAGAGCCATGCTCGAAGACATCTCGAGAATTGGTTCTCACCCCAGGCCCACAGAGGGGGCTTGCCGGGACTCTGATCTTGCTATAGAAATACATCCTACTTGGGGATTCTATGGTAGTCACCTCCAGTATAGTTGCGAGGGAGGGGTAAAAGTAATGACTTTAGTCTCCAAAGTAGACTTGATGGTCTGTTACCAATAGCTCGCAGATGAGCTTTTATATTATTTTTGAGGTAGGAAGGTACTATTGAAATGTCCGGATTAGAAGTCCCTTGGGTGACACTGTAGAATTCCAGAAATAAGCTGCGCGCCAGGATGATGGCCATTCATAATGGAGCCATCCTTCAGGTATCCCGTTATCTCTCAACTCAGCTCTTAAACAATCTACACGGGCTAATTCTAGAGTGCCACGATACCATACTCTAGACATGGGTGGATTCGTTTGATGTTACTTTTACATGATTTCTTTATGGTTGCAGATTAACGGTTTTATAGGGCTCGGTGAGAACGGAAACTCTGAGGGCACTGCTAGCTATGGGCTATTTCCTTGCTGTGCATAATATTCAGCTACGATGATAGTATATATTTCAGGCTTCTCGATGGCCAGACCGCCGAAGCAAATCCCAAGCTGTCCCGGTGGGAACGTATCACTATGATAGGGTTAGGGCCCGCTGCCTCATCCCGGGTTCAGTTTAAGTTTAGTATCACAGCCCGTCATACATAGAACACAGGTTTAAACGAGACCCCACCATCAATTACGGTAATCCAGGTCGTGGAAATGCCACGCTGGTGGATCAACAAAATATTATTCACCTCGGGTTCCGCCCTCCAAAATCCTAAGAACGAGTGATGGCTTTTGAGTGTTACACAAACGATGACGGACAAGTACTAGTACAGCGAGAGCTCTAACCCCAAAACGCCCAGGAGTTTCCCCCGCCCCCGTGATTCAACCTGTAGCAACTACCGTTCCTGCCACGAAGAGCCAGCCAGCCAGCGACACCTATCCCTTTCCCTCTTTTTTCCACCGTCGCCACCCCATCTAAAGGACAAAAGCCCCCCCTTTCCCCACCTTTTCTAATATTGTTAATCGAGATACAAGAAAGACCGACTCACCAAACCATCTCTCGTGCAAACGAAGGAAGGAAAGAAAGGATCTGAAGAAGGGAGAAAACTATCCTGATCGTCACAAAGATGCCGCAGCCATGGGACTATATTGCTGTAAGCTAATGACGGAACGGTAATCACTTGACCGAGGGTATCACGCTGACAGACCGGACGACAATACAGAAAGTGGTCAACATCGGCGACTCCGGGTGTGGAAAGAGCTCGGTACCTTACCTTTTCCTCCTCCTCCCCACGCTATCCTATCCTATCCTACCCATCCATCCAGCCATCCATCCATGGGCGCAATCAAACTGACAGAGACTAAAAGCTCACCATCCGCCTTTGCGAGGGCCGCTTCAACCCAACCCACGACGTAACCATCGGCGTAGAGTTCGGTAGCCGTATAATCCCCGTCGACACCAGCCCTACGGCGCAAAAGATAAAATTGCAAATCTGGGACACAGCGGGACAGGAGTCCTTCCGCGCCATAACCAAGTCCTACTTCCGCGGCGCAACGGGCGCGCTGCTGGTGTACGACATCTCGCGGCGCGCGACCTTCACCCACGCTATGGAGTGGCTGGAGGAGCTGCGCGATGCGGCCGACGCGAACATTTCCATCATCCTCGTCGGTAATAAATGTGACCTTGGTGAAGATAAGCGTGAGGTTCCCGCCGAGGAGGCCAGGGCTTGGGCTGAGGGGAATGGGATCAGGGCGTTCGTGGAGACCAGTGCGAAGACGGGCGAGGGCGTGGAGGAGGCGTTTGTGGACTGTGCGAGGGAGATTTATAGGAATATCAAGAGTGGGGTGTATGATTTGAATGATAAGAGTCATGGGATTAAGACGAATACGGCGAAAACTAGTCTGAGCATGGATGAGCAGACCAAAGTTAGAGGCGGCTGCTGCTGATACTGCCTCCTCCTGGGGACATTATGAATGCAACTGGTGGGCGGTCGAATGGGTTGGGTATGCTCTTTTTCTTCTTCCTTCCTTCTTTCGTTATCATGATTCTATTCTTGTGTGTGTTAGCTTCTTCCTTCCTTCCTTCCCTTCCTTCCCTTCCCTTCCTGCCCTTTTTTTTTTTCCTTTCCCCTCTCTTATTCTGACTTTCCTTCGCTGTGATGTAGTGGTGGGCTGAGCCCGGTATTAATGGCAGGCGTTTTCGTTTTCTTCCTTCCTTTCATTCTCTCGGGTTGATATGGGTTTGATTGATGCCTCTTGGTCAATTGATAGATCTGGGGTTGGTTGTAAATACAATGCGAAGTGCTTGATGCATGGTATTTTTATTTTATTTATAATATTTGTTGGGGTGGGTGTGGGGCGGATGTTTGCATTATTTATTGGTGTAATGTCTAGTATCCTGGGGGACCTATCTACAAAGGCGGTGGGGAACGTACTGGTTTGGATATCGGTCATGGGTTCTCACTCGGTTTGGATCATTTTATGGTGGGATAAGTGATGATGGATTGTCTATTTATGTCTATAACATAGCAACGGCGCTGAATCCCTGACTAAAATTCCCCGTATACACTCCTCCCGTACCACCCCGCGGGTCCCTCCCTCCCCGCCGCGGTCCCCCAAAGCCCGGTAAGGGTCTGCTCCGCGCCATCTTCCTCAGGCCAAACCACCTCAACCCCGCCACCGCTCCCACCATTCTTCCCCCCACCCTCAAGCATATCCCTCGCCGTCGCCCAAGAAAACCTCGCCATGCCAGCCTCCCAACCAAAAACCGGGTCCATCCCCCTCTTCAGCCACCCCTTCGTCTTCTCGTCCCCCGGATACCCACTCCCAATATCCTCACCCTCCGGCATGAGGACGCCAATCGCCGCGTCGCGCGTGACCTTCGCGCAGACACTAGCCGCCGACACGATCGGGTATATCGAGTCCGCCTTCTTCGAAACGGTGATGTCGACGTTCGGGAAGAGTTTCTGCAGCTTGGACTGGTAGGTGCTGGCGGTGCCAACCGTGTCCACGTAGATTTCCTGGATGTTGACGCCGCTGGCGAGGACGGCTGAGATTAGGGTTGTGGTTGCGTCGAAGGCTTGCGCGTTTAGGTTGTAGGTGCTTGACGAGGTTGAGCGTAGCATGCCGGCGGAGATGTCCCGGGGTGAGAGGGAGATGGTGGACCAGCCGAGGTTTCGGTGTAGGGTTGTGTCTGGCGTGGTGAGGGTTTGGAGGAGGTTGGCTCGGAGGGTGTGGGTTAGCTTCTTGGAGTCTGCGGGGAGGGGGGGGAGGGGTTAGTTGGTTGGTTTTTGCTGTAGAGGGGAGGAGGAGGAGGAGGAGGAGGAGGAGGAAGGGGAACCATCGAATTTGTGCTCTCGTAGCATGGGGTTGTCGCTTTTTAGACAATATGCTACTGCGTACACCATTGGGCCTAGGACGGGACCGCGGCCGGCTTCGTCTACACCGAGGATTACCTCGCCTTTGGGGTCTTCCTGGATGGATTTGGGGATTGGGGAGTGGTAGGTGTATGTCTCTCCCTTGAGTATCTTTGCATTGTCTATTGAGGGGAGTACCTCTGCTGCTTCCTTTGCGGTCTCACCCGCGGCTTCTATGTCTGCATCCGAGAGTTCTTCAAGCGCTGGTTGGGAATCTTCTTTTTCTGTCATTGTGGGTTGTTATTGTTGCTGTCGTATGCTATGTTAATTACTCGTGATATACTGGTAATAATGGAATAAAAAAATAAAAAAAGGCGCGTTATTTATTGGCGTTCGCGCAAGAGAGCGGGTTGGCTGATGCTGGGCTGTGCAAGAAACTTTTGGGAAGACGCGTTTTGACAGGGAGCGTATCTGCCAAGACATGGAGAAGTTACAAGTACAGCTATCATACTTGTAATGTCAACAACACTTGGGGGAAAAAAAACAAAGAGAGAACCTCAAACTCGTTTTATGTCTCTGTCTGGAGAGTTCTCTTTTCCCGCATTCTTCTCTCCCCCCCCCCCTCCACCACCACCACCGCTACCTACTACCAGCACCAGCGACTACTAACCAAATAGCGTCACCCCCCCCCACCAACTTCATTCGCTTCAAGGAAATCGCCAGAATACAATCACCGCCAGGACTGCTACCACAATGGCCCCAGGATCCCCATCACAGCGTAAAGCGCGCGAAACCAACTTTACAGACATAGGCGTCGCGGGCCGGTGCGTTTTTTCTTCACTCTCATATCCTTTTTTTTGTTCCTTTTTCCATTTTATTTTTTACTGCTTTCGCGTTTCCTGCGGAAGATGGGATGGGCTGACGGTTTTTATTTCTCTTCGCGCAGAAAAACCGGCTTCATGGTTAAGGATACTGGTCAAAGGAATGCTTTCGGAATGGAACATATGGACGCTTTCTTCTCACCCGATCCTCCGCCGCCGCCGCCGCCGCCGCCGAATATGCACCCGGGGGAGAGGGCGAAGGTGAATGGAGGTGAGAAGAGGGGTGACGGGGAAGGGGTGACGGGGGTGACGGAGGATAAGACGATATCATCGGGGAGTATGGAGATTGTTACTAGTAAATACACCCATTCACTCACACCCCCCGCCATTGAGGTTCGCCTACGACTTTGCAAATATTGCAACTAAAAGAGAAAAAAAAAACATTATAAATTCACTTTATCTCTTCTTTCCTCTTTCCCTCATTCCCAACACGCTGTTTTCAACCTTGTTTTTTCTACTCTCAGTTTGACAAGCTAGCTGACTATTCGTTCCTCCTTCACTCTAAAAAGGCAGCGCCCCACAACCACCTTCATCTTCGGTCTCCTCCGTCCGGAGACTAACCTCGCTCCCACCTCGCGCAAGAAGTCCCAGAAGGACTAATCTCGGCACGCCCGCTCGAAGAGCTTCATCTGTGGGTTTCAGCTCCCCCGACAAACCCTCCCCTCTGCGCCCCGCGAATCGAAAACTTGATTTTGGTGGCAGCGGTACTACTGGGACCAAAGAGGCTCCTCCGCGCCTGAACCAGCCAGCGAAGCGCGTTTCCATGTCACCTGTTAGGAAGGAGGTGCATAGGGCTCCATCCTCCTCGTCTTCCGCTGCCGTCAAGGAGGTTGAGAAGAAGAAGGAGCCTGAGGTTGCGCGTGTTAAGCCTAAGACTAAGCAAAGACAGGCCATGCCACAGGTCGTAGAAGATACTATTATTCAGGATTCTCACCTGACTCCGCCGGTTGCTGCAGCCAAGAAGAAGAGGGGATTGCTGATGCAGGGTAAGAAATCGGTTTTGGTTGCTGCAGGAGGGAAGAAGAAGGCCTTTTCGCTCCAGGATGATGAGGACACTGAGGATGATGGAGATGAGGATGTGGAAATGAGCGATGGAGGGATTGATAATGGTCTGGATAGTGCTGTGAATTTGGGGCGGGAGGAGGAGAGGCATCCAATTGAAGAGGAAGTCTCCCAGATCCTGGGAGATGAGGACACGGTCATGACTGATGGGGAGGAGGATGTGCAAGTCGCGCCGGTTAAGAAGGGAAAGGGTAAAGCTAAGGAGGTGGCTAAGCAAAAGGCAGCTGCACCATTACCAGGGAAGAAAGCGAAACCTAATCCTCCGGCGAAGAAGACTCAGGCTAAAGCGAAGGCCGATGGCAAAGCGGATGGCAAGGCACAAGCTCAGGATGAGGGGTCGGAGGAGTCGGAATCAGGAGGGGAAGAAGAAGTGGTTAAACCGGCCAAAACAAAGGCCGCTGCTAAGGGTAAGGGCAGAGCTTTGGCGATAGATTCTCAACCAGAAACGGTCCAGCCATCCAAGGCAAAGGCTTCCACAAAGGCTAAGGGTAAAGCCGGGCCTCAGGTTGAAGAAGTGTCGTCTGATTCCGAGCCGGAAGTGCAAGCACCCAGGACCAGGGCTGCTCCGAGAGGAAGGGGCCGGGCTAAAGCCGATGTTCAGGAGGCAGAACCCGAGCCAGAGCCGGAAGAAGTTCAGGCACCTAAATCGAAAGTTGTTGCAAATGGTAAAGCAAAGACTTCCGCTAAGGTCATCCAGCCCCAGCAAGATGGTAGTGGAGTGGAGGAAATCCCAGCACCCAAGTCCAAAGCTCCCGCTAAAGGCAAAGGAAAAGGTAAAACCAACTCTACGGCCAAAGACACCGAGGACTCAGTAGCGTCATCATCAACGAAAGCGAACTCTAGAGCTAAAGGAAAGAGCAAAACAAAGGTCACAACACCTCCCAGCGAAGACGAAGCTGAAGATGAGCAATCAGAGGAAGAAGGTGATCCCGCCCCTCCTCCCCCGCCGAAGCCTAGGGCAGCTTCAAGAGTCAAAGGTAGAGCCAAGACAAAACCAGCCGGTGAGCCCGAAGCCGAGGCCGAACCAGTATCCTCTTCCCAAAAACCCAAGACGAAATCCACTGGAAGGACTCGAGGCGCCGTAAAGTCTCGCTCAGAGCCTGAGCACGAAATTCCGGAGTCCTCGCTTGCCTCAGCACCAATCGAGATTATCGACGAAGAAGCGGGAGAGGGAGAAGATGGCGATGAGGCTGCTCAACCTGCGCGTAAAAAGGTCCGTCAATCGCCGAGGACCACTAAGCCAGCGGCGACAGCGGCTTCAAAGGGCAAGAGTAAGGCCGGTGCTGCGGGCGCTAGGGGACCCACCGCCCGGGCCTCTCGGCGACGGGACGTTTCTCCAGAACTTACTACTGTTACTACTGCTACTGCTGCTAAACCATCTACCTCTTCTCAAAGCGCGGCGTCCCGTCCCCGCGGCCAGCGCGTTATCCACGAACGGCCTACGGCAGAGCCGGACTCCATCACCAACGGCCGACCAACGAGACACCGCATGAAGCCGTTAGAATTCTGGAAGGGCGAAAAAGTAGTCTACACACTAACCGACCCCTCCACCACATCCTCAATCAAGCTCCCAGAAATTGCCGAAATCATCCGCGTGGAAAGCGACGAGGAGGAAAAGGCCCGGGATCGGGAGCGCAGAAAGAAGCGCGCCGCCGCAGCCCAATCCACTGGCAACAAGCGCAAACGTGCCCTAAAGCAAGAAGACGCAGAAGATGAAGAATTTGAGGAAGAGCCCTGGGAGTCACAAATCGTCGACGGCGAAGTCGGTGTCATCCGCGGCTACGTCAAACCATTCCCACCCAGCTCTGTCCCCGAGCAATTGGAGGAAGTGGAGTTAGCCTTCTCTCGCAATAGGATCGTAACGGTGGAAGTGGCGAACGGTGACTTTACATTTGTGAAGACGTGCACACAACCATTCTTCGGCACGGGCATGATCGAGATACCGCCCGGGGGTATCAAGCGCACGAAGAACAGCGGAAAGATGCACCTGGTGTTTTACCTACTCAAGGGGAAGGTCCAGGTTCACGTTGGCGAAACGATGTTTAGGGTTAGGAGTGGAGGGCAGTTTATGGTTCCTCGAGGTATTTTCTTTTCTTTCTGAAGAATTCCGGTTCACGTGGTTTTGGGCTAACAAGGGGTATGATAGGTAATCTTTACAGTATTGAAAATCCATACGACGTTCAAGCCAAGATGTTTTTTGCTCAGGGGTGTGAAGTTGAGGTTGAGGATGATGATGAATAGTTAGTATACTGTAATAAGGAAGTTGGGGGGGGGAGGGGGACGCTTTATTATAGGGTTTTTCTTTTTCTTTTTCTTTTGATCAATGCTTGTATGGTATTTGTCCTTTTTCTTTCTTTTTCTTTTTCCTTCCACTTCTTTTCTTTTTCCTTTTTCTTTAAATACTGAGATATGGAAGGAGGAGGGTATGTAAACTATCATATAACCAACATTCCAGAAATGCAATGAGTAGTTTTGTTCCTTCTTTTTATTTTTTCCACGTTTACCTTTTGGAGTCAATGAACGTGGTATGATATATCCTTCCCGCATTTGTCCGCGCCTAGATCTTGTAGCCTAGGATTATCCCAAGTATTTATCATGCCAACGATGTACTGTACTATAATTCCCTCCTACTGAATTATCCCCCGCCGCCCTACCGATTTTACATACATACATACATAGCCCCCCCACCAGGTTTTCCCAAGCCTGGTTTCGTGGAACGGTGCGGACAGTATAGTACAGTACAGCACCGTAATCTTCCTAGGCCGTCAGCGGGGCGGGGTTGGCCGGAGGGGGCGGGCTATTTCCGAAATTTTATCCGACGGGTTCTGACTTTTAACTTTGGAAGGATACTGTGGCTTGAGTTCATTTGGTTACGCCCCGCATGTACGTTTTATGTGTGTCATCAAATATGCACTTCTCAATCACTACTGCACGTTCCCGTTCGTATATAATATCATTCGAGTGAGTGGCTGTGATGAGGCTTTCTTTCTTTCTTTCTTTGGTTTGGGTAATTTATCCGTGCATTGTGAGGGTTCTGCATATGCTATGGTGTGTGTGTCGTTTTTTCACTTTCGGATTGAGAGTTTAACGAGGAAATGCCAGGGGTGTGTGTGGTGGGTTCTCCCTTGCGGTATTCGAGTTGCTGTTGGTATAATATCATATTTTCCGAGGCGTTGTTGATTGTTATAAGGGGGTCTGAGGGGGGGGGAAAGAGAACTCACGACTAACTATTATAACTTGGATCTTCGATTGGGGGGGGGGGGGAGGGAAAGCAGTTAGTTCCCTCTTTCTTAGTAGTCACCGTTTTAGCAGCAAAGGATAAAGGGAAAATGAGGGGCGGGTTAAGAAATATTAATTACCCTGTGGGGAATAAGGGAAAACTGAAGGCTTTGAAAGTTCTTGGAAGGAGGGAGCGTAAGCGGGTGGGCGGGTTAGTATGTGCTGTGCTGGCATGGAGTTGGTATATATATGTGGAAACCTAGTTTCGGATTATATTATTATTACACACCGATAATGGGATGAAGTAAGCGGACTAGAGGAGGAGGAGGAGGAGGAGGAGGAGAAGGGATTCGAATTTGGTAATTCGATTAGTGGGCATTCACTTCAATGAGAAGACGGCTGGATTACACGAGCTATATTCTTTCAAGGTGTAGCGACATTATTATGATGAGTAACTCATGTGCTTATCAGCGTGTTTGCGTTTGTGTGTGTGGGTATTCTACTCGCGTCTAATCTTCACATATATGTCTCTTGGTAATGCGTAGGTTCTTTGGGTTCCTTCTGTTATCATCGTGCCCGGTAGACATTTTCTCCTATGGTTTGCTGATTTGGTTTTTTCTTGACGGCGGGGGGATTAGTCGGCTACGTGTTCTTCTACAACCTTTCCTGATTCGCTGGGGGAGATTAGAGCTGTTTCTTGAGTGCTTGTAGAGTGGTAGCATAGAATATGAGCGAATATGAAGAGCTTTTTTCATACACTTATATTCCATCTTATCTTTTCAAGGCATAAAGTCAGTATTTATGTGCAAGCCGACAAATATAAACTCTCTGGAAGTGTGTCAGTCCCAAGTGATTATGGAAAGGTTGTCTCGTTTGCCATTGCGAATTTGATACAGTTTCTGTTTTTCTATCCGTCTACCTATTCCCCTCCCCCCCCAACCCGTTGATACCCTAGCACGTATATTTGGAAGACATCCTGCTGAAGTCTTATATGCTCCAAGCTGCTCTCTGTTATCTGTTAAAACCGAATTAACATTTTTGTTAACTTTTAAAGTATTATAACCTTAACTTACCCGAAAATCGTCACATTTGGCCCAAGTTCTATCAGGCTGTTTGGTGAACGCGATATAGTGACCGGACCTGAGATGCTTCCCTTTATGGGAGATTACACCTCTGAGTTGGTAGGTGACATCCTTGTCGCCTTCTTTTAAGACCAGTTTCTCCTCCAATTTCACGGGATTCATGATCTTGAGCTGAGCAACCCTTCCTATCTTGTATCTTGAAAGGTTGATAACAAGAAGCTTAGGGAGTTTCCTAATCTCTGTCTTTTTGGTGAACCGTTTTGATTTCCCCGAGGGCTCCGACTTATACCCACATTTGTCGCAGGAAGCCTCGACATACTCCTCCGCAAAATTAGCTGCAAAGCAGGCTTTAAGGCTTATCAGAGCATCTGGTTTGACTTTTGGTACCAGTTGAAGGCTCAGCTGGTACTCGGGAGTAATCGATCTATTATTGCAGATAGGGCAAGTAAGGACAGAATCGTATTTTGCGCCGAACACACGATCAAAGAGATTCTCCTCTAAATTTGTATGCCTTTGCGCACTGTCAGAGTCATCAGATTTAATAACAACCTCTGGGAAGAATAGTACCTATTGAGCTGCTCTACCCCTTTGTTGAGCAGAGCAAGCATGTATTCAGATGCATCTTCCTGGTTACGTTGGCCGCGTCTGAATGGTACAGGGAGAACTTTCGTTGAGAAGTCAGCATTCTTTCTTGTAGCTCGGGAATACAGCAGCCCTACTGTTGCAGAGTCGGCTCACTACTGGCAAGCTTCGATTGAGACCCTGCTCCCCCCCGGCAGGTCTGAAATGATCCTGGAAGAAATGCCCAAGTGCACAAGAGGTACAATTAGGACCACAGTAGCCTTGAACTGATTAGGTATTCCTGAAAGGAGTGATATGGGAGCTGGGAACTTACACTTCTCCTCCATATGTTTGAGTATTTCTTTTCCAAGGATTGAGCTGGAGGCTAGGAGTTGTAGGACTGAATTTCTGTAGCAAAAAAACGAGGAATTTGCAAGGCCTTTGACCCGTAGTGCATTGTAGCGCCTCTTGGGAGATTGTTCAGGCAGGGCTTCCGGTTTTCTCTTTAGATCAGACTTTCCCTAAATAAGCAATTACTTAGTATGGCCGTTAGTTTTGAATAAATCGAAAGGCTAATAACCGAAACAACAATCTTCCCCCCGGACATGCTGATAATTAAGCCGGGGTTGAGCTTCAAGTTTTTTGATTGATTCTTGGTAGTCGGGCCCAATTCCAGAGTTGCTATACTCTGCGATACCTCCTGTTGCAAGGTAGGTAGTTAGATAAGCTTGTACGAGTAATACAACTCTGAGATAAAGTACTAACCAACGGTGTAGTTCTGTTAGGAGGGGGATAGGTTGACATTGGGTGTGAATCGCTATGAAGGTACGACTTTGGTAATTGTGGTACCTTTTGGTGTTTACTTCTCTCCTTGTCTTTTCTTGAAGGAACCGGACTCAATCTTGTACCAATTCGGTAACCAGCCTTTAGCTTTATTGGAGCTGCGTTCACCAGTTCCTCATTTGACCTATTTTGCTTCTCCTTTGGTAGGATACCAGATTTCTCCAGGCAAGGTTTACTTATCTGTCAGCAGATGTTAGAATTTTAATAAGTGTTAAAAAGGCTTTATGAAAGGAGCTTGTGCCTTTTCCGCTGAAATCTTGTGCGTTGTTTTTCCAATCGAGCCTTCTCTCACAACTCTTCGCTCGTGTGAGCGCTGGGATTGGCCGAGGAGCTCATCCCAAACAGGTTCCTGGCTATCGACATTTCTAGCCGGGATATCTCTTCTCGCCTTAACCGCTTTATCTTTTGATGAAATTGAATTTCCTTGTCTCCTCATTTTTATATTATTGAAATACCCAAGACCGGGTACGGTTTGGTCGCCTGTAAGGGGATTCGAGGTAGTTTGCGTTTTGATAAATTCTATTGGCTGTGAAAGCAGAATTTCGAGAGGAGATAAGTTGTGAGAAGGAAGTGTAAGTTGAGGCCGATGGTGAGTTTTTGGATCGGAATGGGAAGAAAGGGGAAAGGAGAGCATGGATTGATAATGATTTGTCTTGTATCCTTTCTCCCAAACTGTAGACTTAGTGTAAGAGGGACGGGCCATTATTGCAACTGGGTATCAAAAACCTATAAAGCTCGGAAAAGCTAATAGGGTCGGGTTTGTAGTTTGTAGTATGAAATCAGGTTAAAGAAACCCTCCTGTAGCTGGTATAGTAGTGCTCAAGCAAGTGAATTCTTGCTAAGGGGGTTTGAGGGAGTAAAGTAAGTGTTAGTATGTTTGAATGCGTTCAGAAAGAATCGGGTTGACTTGTAAAGACGATAGAAAATTGCGCTCCGGTATTGTTTTAAAGCGGTAAGAGAGCTCTAAAACAACTGTCCTGCCTGTTTGATGTGTAAAGGGCGATTGTATAGGTAGAAGGAGAAAATGACAAGTAATTACCGGCCCGGATAGGAACCTGTTCAGTAGTGCCTGCAGAATTCGTCTTAATCCCACAGCGGAACCCTCACGCTACCTTTCTTGGAGAACTTCAGAACTCGTAATTAAAAAAAAAGATTCTCCCCTCAAGATAGATTATCGAACCGCGGTATCTGCTGAGCCTGTAGGCACGTAATCAATTGTTTTTCGATTTTTGATTTTTTTTCTTCAGGGGACCCATACCAGCTTTCAGGTCTTCAAATTGGTATAGCCAACTGACACGGTACCGACGGCGCTGGAGTCGCAATCAGTGTAGGAAGAGCGCAAATAAGTGTAAACCCACTAAAGCTCGTAGTAATGTCGGATGAGTACTCCTTCGCTAGCTAGCGAGTGTAGGGAATGCGGCGACTCCAGGTTTTGTTAGGCACCGATTGCGATAGGCGTGGAAATGTGTGGATTGTGAAGGCCTGAGGCGGTAGGTTTTTTTTTTCTTTTCAGCGCTCTTCCCAGCCAAGCCCCATTTTTGTCTTAGATAATCTCCCAGGAGGCACCAGCAAGTCGGAAGCGCTCTAGTAAGTATGATAGCTTCAGTAAAATAATTAAGCGCGGACCCGCAATTGTTCCAGTCTCTGCTTGGATTTATCCTTACCGGTATCATGATATCCATTTTGATAAGTCTACTTCCCTTGCAAAATTTACCATATTCCGTAAATTTGTGTTACAAGTACCTTCCGGGCTTGCCGGACCGCCGTGTCGCTAAAATATCCGCTCGCCGCCATACGCTTCCAGAGGACGGAGAACGAATTCTATCGGGTACCATCTGAGATGAGTTTTCACTCTTGTTTTATCCTCTTTGACTGGCAGTTGCATGTATACTTCGTAGGTAATCTGACTCCCGGTGGTTAGATTTGGTGAATTCCGTATACTATGAGATTATCTATTGTCACTCGTTAGTCGGTTCAGATTTACATGAGAAGCAGCAAGAATGACAGTATTATAAGAAAGTTGCTCGATGGTGGCTCAGACAAATACCGAGAGTACGGCAAATGTATCGACTATTTATGAAGACATAGGTGGGCCTGCCGTAAACAGTATACTCTACCGCACACCACCATTGGGGGAACAAAGAACAAAGAACGGACAAAGAATAGCATCTGTCATGATACAAACCTAGGCCCGGTGAGAGTTTGAGGGATCGACCAACAAGGAGTATGTGAGCTCAAAGAAATACTCACACCAATGCTCTAGGCCAAAGTTGTAATCCCAGATACACCCTTATCCCTTGATTCCACAGGGACGTATTGAAAATAGTTCAATATATTCCGCACACGTTAGTCTGTGCTCGCTACACTGATATCATGCCAACGATGCCATCATTTGTACACCTGCTAGCTTGATTCTGGGCTCTGAACTTAGCCCTCGGGATCTACAATTGATAGGGAAATTATTAAAGGACATCAGCTTATTCGGGCATTTAATAACCAGAGGCTAGGGCAACCCTCAGTGTTCCGAACCGTCCAGGGGCCCCACAGGGACGGCGGGGATAATGCCAAGAAGAGGGGACCGGATAGGACCGCTAGCATTGGTCCTCCGTAGGGCAAATTACTCGGGAGACTGCTAGGCTAAGCTGGGACCGCCTGGCCTCACTCGCTAGGCCTTTATTAGTATAGTGAGATAAATAGGAAAGTGGCTGCCCAAGCGGACGGTAGGGGAGATGGCAGGACGGTAGGGGCAACTGGGGGGTATCAGAAGACCGTAGGGTGTGGGTAAGGACTACGAGCATAGGGTATAGGTAAGGACTGCGGCCCACAGAGGGTAGGTATTAGTAATGACGGTCGGGCACGTGCGAGAAAAAAAATGAGGGGGATTACCAGGGATGACTGAGGAAGATCTGGGGCTGCAGACAAACTATGAGTGATATATGGTGATGCTCTGTAACTGACAATACGGTAATAAACGATATGCCTGCAAGAAAGAGAGGTTGAAATAAATCATCTGGTGTTCCGAGTATTAAGATAAGACTAAACCAATCATTCTTCAATGAGCCTTATTTTCTCTTTTAAATACTTCCAGAAGTCTTTTGCTTTAGCTAAGTCACTGTGATGTCAGGACAAGGACAGAGAACGGATATAACCAAAGTTGACTTGTGGCATAATGCCTGAGATTTTTCAGAAGAGTTACTAGGGAACTCAATTGACCCTCTCAGATCTGGATATCTGCAACTAATATTGGAACTTTCCGAAGGTAATAGTACTAGTGCCCTCTTCAGGAAGGATATGCTAGCTGCTTTACAGGTTCATGCCAGTGATTTTTGAGTTCTAATTTGGCAAAGACTGTTGGCTATTCTATTTCTTAAAGATGTATTCTTCCTTGTTTATTGGTGGCCCCTCGGCATTTGAGAATATGGTGTGAGATATTCCTTATCAGAGAGGATGACTTCAGCTTTTTTTTTCCGGTAAACACAAACCTTCACTTTGTTACGCTGCGTTTAGGGCATTGGGTTATGGTTCATGCCATAATGTCTATCAAGCACCCGAGCACCTTTTCCTCCAGAAGACCTGTGCTGGAATAAGTGTGAACGTGCTCAACGACAAGAGTAGATTGGAATAGCTTTCGGCTGTCCCGCCTTTGGCCAAATTAGTGAAGAAAAATATAGAGCAGAATAACGGAAAGGGGCATCATAGAAGACCGAGATACGGCAAAATAAAGTCTTTCCCTCCACATCATCTCCATTGAAAACTCACCTCTGGAAGCCTTGACCTCTAAAATATTCTCGAGATGCGTAGGCCGTGTTTGATAGCCGCCGAATAATTGGTGTCCAGCCAAAGGCTGCCTAGAAAGAAAGCTACATGGACAAGTGTCACAGGAGGAAGCACAGGATGTATGCCGCAGTAGCAAGAAAACAAACCATCACAGTGGTCACATGGCAGAGCGGACAACAGGTGTGGAAAGCGAACAATGCGTTAGACATCGGGGGACAAACGTTAAATTTGTTAGGGTGGTCCGCTCTCCGGACCCCCCCCTGTTCGCTTTCCCTTCTGTGATCGTGTGCTAATCGAGGAAGAAGCAAATATCCAACACCTGGTCAAAGCTGATATAGGGTCATGATCAATGACTCGCATGTCCCATGTAGATTATTAGCACTTGGTGCAATATGATACCCACTATAAAGTAAATGAACAGTACTGTAAGTTAACCTGCTGCATAGCGCCTACCTCGTACTAAAATATCCTACCTGGATCTTGTACAATGTATTTGAATTTCGACTTGTGATATGTAAAGTCGTTTTTAATGCTTTATCAAAAGCTTACAAGAACATTCCATAACTATAGCACCAGGGGCTGAAAAATTGCCTCAACTAAGAATTCTATCAAGGGATCAGCAAGGTTCCATATCATTTTTTTCTCGTCTGTGGATCTCTCCCAACAACTTTCCTGAGAGTTGTTCTGAGACAGGTTCCCCCATGTGTTCCACCTGTTGCTTGGCTCCCCCGAGAACTTGCAGCTTGGATTGTGCTAGTTGCTAGGTGCGTCAATCGTCGCGCTAAACCCGTATGTCTTAGGTGAGCAAACAGAGCTGTGAGGGCCACGGTTGGATCTCACCCAACTTAAGCCGCAGCATCCACCCCTCCAACCCAACTACCACCTCCGCATACAGAGGAAGGATAATATCAGCCACCAATACACCTCTTATAGCACCACCCCACGCATCTCAATCGGCTTGTATTTCTTTCCATTGTAGTCAAACTCTCTTGGAATTGTATATTCAAATATCTTATTATCGTTGCTTCGTTGCCCTCCTCGTCCCGCTTGCTTTCTCCTCGTTCCATGGAAATCGTTAATCCCGAAGAGCACGAGGCATCCCATGTTCATCAAGTATATGAGCATATCGCACCCCATTTCTCTGCTACCCGTTTCAAGGCACGTATTTTTTTTCTTTTTCTTTCTTTCCCTTTCTTGATAGTCCCCAACCCCTCATTCCGGTAGGAGTCTTAGGGGATTAGAGTACTCGAGTATGTCTCGTCGATTTGTTTTCCAACACATCTCATTTTGCTCACTGGGGTGTGACTTTAGCCCTGGCCAATTGTGGAGAAGTTTCTCCGCGAGTTACCGATCGGTGCTGTCGGTCTGGATGTGGGATGTGGGAACGGAAAGTACTTGACTGTCAATCCCGATATCTTTATAGTTGGTTCGGATAGGTCCGTCATATGCACAAAAAATCACCAGCTCTCTTTTCCCTTGCTTTTTTCTTCCAATTCTATTCTTCTATTCCTCACCGCAAGGATGTCTGTCTTCTGTAACACCGACCTTAACTAACCGGCCGCTGCTATTCTACTCCCTAGGTCACCATCTCTCATTGGGATAGCTCGCAGCCGGGAAACACAGGATTCATTTGTGGCTGATGCTTTGGATCTCCCCCACCCCGACGCTCGCTTTGACTTTGCTATCAGTATAGCAGTCATACACCATTTCTCCTCACCGGAGAGAAGATGTCACGCACTCAGGAGCATCCTTGCTACCCTTAAAGTGCCCAACAATAGCTCTGATGGTGGGAGGGCGCTTATCTATGTATGGGCCTTAGAGCAAAAGGAATCTAAGAGAGGCTGGGATGAGGGGGATCGGCAAGACGTCTTTGTGCCATGGGTTATGTCCAAACAGTTCTCCACCAGTGCGAAGGCCGAAGGCAGCCAGCAGAATCGCCAAGTTTCAGATTCTCGGAAAGGCACACCTGATGACAAGGGCCGGGATACGACGAATGATGGGGGTGGTGGGCGGGGAATGGTGGAGGAGAAGGGTAGGGATGAGAAGCTCACGTATATGCGATATTACCATCTCTATCGCAAGGGAGAACTGGAAGCCGACATCGCTCGCGCCGGGGGTAGGGTTCTGGAATCTGGTTATGAGAAAGATAATTGGTGGGCGGTATGCAGCCCTGTCAGGTGAGAGGGATGAGAGGGGAGGGCGAGAGATGAGAGGGGGTGTAATGATGAGCCCACGCGTGCATGACAATTAAAATGTCATAGCACTCCCACTCAAAGGTCGTTTTTTTCTCCAACATTTCTGCCTCTTGCCTCAATGCTGTGAAAACCCTCGAGACATTGTTTCAAACGCGGCCCGGAGAGTGGAGAAGAGAGAATCAAAAGGAGGGAATATGAGGAGAGAAGGAGGACTATACGACAGAGTAGTGGTGGTTCACCGCAAACGACAGTCGAATCATATACTGACTTGGCTGTCAGCTTAAATCCGGTGTTTCTATTGGGGGTTGACTTTTTGGGTCTCATTTCAAATCTGGGCATTTAAAATGCACGCCCCGCGATGTCGTATCAATCAATCCCGGTTTGATTGTTTTTTTACCAATTGTTTGATTGCTGAACCTGACCTACGATGCTGGGCTCGAGCTAAAAAACTAAAACTTAGGTTCTGATCAAAGCGGGATTCGTATGATACCACCATAAAACTATTCTTGGTCTATAGTAGATAGAGAGGTAAGCTGGGCAGGTGAGTTGATGGGGGGAAAGAGAAAAAAGGAAAAAAATAATAATCTGCTAGTTTCTATTTTGCTCTGCCGGTACTCTATGTTATATCCCCAATTTTTTCTATGTCTCATACAAACGGAAGCACACCAAAAGCTAATGCATGAAAGAATGAAAAAGAAACCTGTAGTAACTCGAAAGTCCCCTAGATAATGTATAAAAAAGTCAAACGGAAAACAAACGAACAAAAAGAAGAAAAAAGGATAAGAAGCCAAAAACGGCCTAATATAATTTCGCCTTAGGTTCCGTTTACCGCCGCACCCACCCGCTCGCCATTCCCCGATGTATCATATGAAATTTATGACAAAAGAAACAAAAAAGAAGGAAAGAAAGAATCGAGCCAGACCACTATGACCCTGTATGCAGAAAATAATTCAAGGAATAATCTAGCAGGGAATGGAAGCAGAGCCAAAGGAAGGGAGAAGGAGAAACCGAGAAACCGAAAGAACCATCTAATAACACGACATAACATTTCTATGTAAAAAAAATTAAAAAGGACTCCCGCCGGAAACTCCCGAATGAATCCACCATTATCCCCACACATTTCCGTTGCCGTCCAGTGCAGCGTCATCCGGAAATCATCGCTATCATTATTTTGCAGCATCCCCGCCCTTTGGTGCTGAGCCCACCTCCGCCGAGGGAGCTGACGGTCCCGCGGTGGGGCTATTCGCGCTCCCGGGGCTCTGGCTCTTATGTCCGGTCGATCCTGCGTTACCCGTCTTCTTCGGCGGAGCGTCGAGGGCGATGTTGCTGAGGGAGAACGGAACGACACCAGCCCGGCGAGCCATTTCCCGTTCTCCAAGTTGCCAATGCATAGCTTCTGCAGCTCTCCAAGGGATCCCCATCTCTTTGGCCACCTGGGCCCACATCTCTGGCTTGAACCTGTTGTTTATTTGCTTGTTAGCAGCTATATCATGGGTATGCTAGGAGTGACTTCCGAAAATTTAAGATAAATCTCTGGTCGATGAAGGGAGGGGGGGGAAAGGGGAAAGGGGAAAATAAATAAACTTAGGGATATATATATACTCGTGCGGCCGAATTGAAGCTGGATACTTTGTATGGGAATTTCCACCTTGGTGCCAGCTTCAACTCAGCCGGGCGAGTGTACTTGCCATTCCAAAAGTACCTAGAAATCTTGGCATTTCGTGGCCTGGGCCGCGTCGGGATTTCCGGATACTTTTGGAATGGGCAAGTATATATAATATATAGTATAATATATTATACAAGTCCCTGGCATATGTTTCCGTACCCTCCAAAGTTTGGTGTGCGAGTGTACGAAACTAGCCCCTGGATGCTTGTGCATATACACATAAATGCATATATATATGTATCTATGTGTATGTTTATGTGCGTACCTCTCATACAGACGGGCAAGCCGGTTCTTGCGGTCCTCGTCCCATTCCGATCTTCTCTCGAGATAGTTTTGGTAATGTAGACGACAGGAGATAGCCGAGCGTCCCGGGAGCTCCTTGCTGATATCTTCCCATTTGTAACCTTTACCCCTCAGGTCAATGATTTTGGCGTCTTCATCCGCACTCCACTTGGTCTGCTTTTTGGCTGGTGACGTTTGCGCTACTTCTGGTAGAGGCCGTTTTGTGGATGGTGAGGGAGGTGGGGGGGGGAGTGTATCCTTTTGCTTGGGAGGCATTGGGGAAAGAAGAAAAGCAATTGACGCCAACGAGAAGACTTTGCAAGTATGTGCTTGGCCCGTGTACGTGGTTGCTTGATGATGAGGTTAGCGGTGGTGACGGCCACGACACAAGGACAAGGGTAGTGATAGCTATGGAGGCTGATAGTTTGTAAGGGAGGTAATATTGGTGATGAAGGTTGTCCGGATTCGATGGGATTCTGTGCTGACTTGGCACAACGAGAGATGGTAAAAAGAGATGCCCGCGGATGGGGGTGAGTGACTTGAGATGGGATGGATGCGGTTCCCGCGGTGTGCGCTTTAAGAGAGCGAAGAGCTCGAATATGTATGAGCACGAGACCCGGGGGAGGGCTGTGGTGTGAAGTAGCTGAGGGGCTGGGTCGCGGTCCTATAAGAGAATACGTCCTGCGTTGAGCAGCCCCTCATTGGCATCTGAAGATAGGCTAGTGCAGTAGCAGCGGGATGCTGTGGCATGGTGAGAGCAGAGGGGAGGATAACATGGGCTCCCTCTCTTGAACCACAGGGACCCAAGCTCCCACCGGGTTTTTGGCTAGCTTGGTGGTACACATACCAGAGGGTCTTAAGCCAGTCTCCAGCAGCATATTGGTGTCCAGTATCTCTTAGTTGCTCTATGAGCGGTTTTCCTCAGGGCAACTATCAGAGCTAAATTGACGGGTGTTAATTTCAGCATGATGACAGCCATTCGAAAGGTTTGGGGCTTGTCTCGCTTTTTTTTCCTTTTTTTCTTCTCCTTGGACAGAAAGCCCGGCTAGGGTGGAGGGGTGGAAGAGGTCTTGATCGAGTTGAGTGTCTAAATGAACTGGAATTGGTGATTATAGTGCCGCAGCAAACCAGTTCCTTCGCTTCTGGTGGCCGGGGGGAGTGGGGGGGGGGGGATAGGCATGCGAATAGTTCTGTGGTATGTGCGAGTTTACACACACATGTATCCAGCTCCCTACACCTTCTTCAATCCTGGTAACCCAAGCTTCGGGTTGCATACGTGAGCAGTCGAACGTCTACGGGGAGCTCGGAGAAAGTATTTGCTACTAAACCTATAAATCTTGCTCATGTAGCATAGTGTAGTACCACAAAGCAATAGTTGTTTTAGAGAGACATGATGAACAGTTAACCCATGCACGCAGCAAAGAACACATTTGGGAAAGCTGTCCCTGTGGATTACTGTTTTCTAGAGAACACATACAAGCTAGATGTTCGAGAAGAGGAGAGGGGCAAAAATCAACAGCAATTACTATACCAGTAGAACGATATCAAATATTGGTCTGTGCCAACCAAGATTCTAGAATCAATAGAGAGGGAAGAATAATAAGGAGTCTAAAAAAACGACTCCCCAGTTATGGTCATTGGGGGGCTCCCTGAGGATATTTTTCTCTTTACTTGCCACAACCAACCATTGGTAGAACTCCTCAGGCCACCGAGGAGGTCCCACGGTGACAAAGTAGACCTAATATTATGCTCAGTCACAGTCAGCAACAAATCTTCTCCACCCTTTATTCCATCCCACCTTTATTCTCCCTCTCCACCACTTGTACCGCTTGACATCTCCACAGTTCTGCCCTCTCTCACCAATACCACCACAATCAAGCCATGACTGTACTCGGGGTGAGCAAAAGTATGGCGAAGCCTTGGCTGCAATTTCACATGGAAAATTTGTGAGCCACGTTCGCCAGAGTTACCCGCGACCCCCGGTACATACACCATCGCAGACTTTAAAAAAACAAAAGAGAGAGTAGAAGAATTGGGAGACACAGCGAGAACCCCACAGTAGTGCCATCATGACCCACCACCAATTGAGCCTCCCGCTTGATCTCGATCTTGGTGAGCTGTAACGCGCAAGCTATTCCGGATTTTTTTTCTATTATTCCTTCCCCCCGCAAAAGGCCCTAGGCCGGATTTATCCCTTAGTATGTATGCATGTATGTATGTATGCATGTATGTATGTATAAATGAAATCTGGGTAGCCCACGTACCCCAACCAATCCCCAAAAAGAGGTAACTAGGCTCTTGACTATAAAAAAGCAAAATAGAAAGAGAAACATACGATGGGAGACCGGATCTATGTGCTCGAGTACCGGTCAGTACTCGGGCTTCTAGAAGGTTTAAAAAAGTAGAAGGAAAGAAGTGGTGGCAGCCGTATAATATTATTTCTTTTTCTCCTGTTTGAAGAAAAAAATTTACTGCACATTACCCCTGTCGAGTTTTTACTGAGGTCGTCCTTGTGTGAATCGATCCCTAGAGTAGGACTGTGGTACCTTGCATTAAGCTTCCATGTCACTGCCAGGATCAAACAGATGGCGTACAGTACCGCAGCACTGTAGTGCTGGTTCCTTCTTCTTTGCTCTCTGAGTTATGATACTTCTTATTGTAACTTACCTACTCCCCCCCCCGCTGCATCACGGGTATCTCTCACTTCCCTTGATCCTGCCCCTCCGGCTACCATTTTACACGTGACGCCTGGGGCTCCGACAGCGGAGGATGTAAGTCGCCGCTCTTCCCATTTCTCTGCCTCTATCAGCCTTTTATTTATAATACTTGTTCAATTCTCATAATATTCTGTTTGCTCTAATCCTGCCTCCTGCCTTGGTGGGCCCTCCGTTCATTCGCTTCCATCTGAATAAATCAAAAAATATCATTCCCCCCCTTCCCGCCTCACCTTCTCTCGTTGGTAACGTATGTGGCCCATCTAATCTAATTGGCACTCTGGCAACAGGATTACATCTCCGCTTATTATCATAAGTTATGTACTGTACAGTACCGTACCTATCCTCTTTTATTTTTTGGACAGCAACCGGTTTTGCAGCAGGAACAGCAACCGCATAAGTTAAGCAAGTAATTATTGTACAAGTGTGAAGGCTAGGTTAAATGCATATTTATATACTCGAGTACATATGTAGCATACCCTAGTAAATGAACGAAAGCGAATGACAAACCCTTCTCGGGTCTCAGCTTTGATAATATTATAGGCTCGTTTTCGTTGTTATACGTCAGTGTGGGTAGGCCACGGTAGTTAGCTGTCTATCTACTGGCATCAGTTGGATCTCCCCCCCAATATTTCATCTTACCATGTTGTTGGGAATTTGGTAACTTCTGACAGGTCAAAGATACATACTTTATGCACCAAATTCGTAATACGCTACCGACGTATGATAAAAGCATATCATAATAATATTACGACCGTAATGAAATAGAATTAAAATCCGAACTCACCATGTATACCCCGCCCCGTCCTCCCTCATCACCAGCACCCTTCACCCCGCCGCCGCCGCCTCCCAAACCCCACACCTTTAGATGTATGAGTGGTGCTACCGAAGGATATAATTTAGGAATAATCAAATGTCCTCAGGGATTTGACACGAGCAGTGGGGAAAGATGAGGGAAGACGCCGGGGGGGGTTCAGTTCACTTCTGGTTCTTTTTGACATCCCCGTTCGTTCACACGATACGGAGGGAGTGCTTTCCCGTAGTACGCCTAACTGACGAAATGCGCATATATGAATTTTAACGTGGAGAAGGAGGTGTCAGCGGGATCGCTTGAGTTTTCGGTCGAGGAGAGCGCAGATTTTGTTGTGTGGTCTCCGGTAGATTCGGTATTCTTTCTTTACTTTTTTCCTACTGGTATCTTATTCTTCCTTGATACCATAAAAACTCTTGAAACTCACCATCACGTTGCCAGCGATAATCTGCACCTCAGCCCAGGCAAATAAAATAGCGAAAACAGGTTAGTGAGATCTGAATGGGTTGGTCTTATATTGTGTCGGGAAAACGCTAATCTTTCTCAGGAGCTGTGTCTCCGGATCGGGGTATCGCAGAGCTGGCGGGGATAGCGAATTCCAAAGAGTTTTTACAGCAGGGGAAGACTTCAGCACTGTAAGGCTTTGGATCGGAGGTTTAGATGTTCCAGAAGCTTAGCCAAGGGAAAAAGAAAAGAAGCAGAAAGGGAGGAAAAAATTTAAAGGGCAGAAAAGGTAATAATTCCTTCTGGTACACATATCATATGTTTTTCCGCCCAATGAGTTATATCAGGACATTTTACGGTTGCATACACGAGCCCCGCATTGAAAACCCCTTCCGCTCGTACATCAGCCCCTCCCCTCTCCTATCGCCCTCGCAAGCTAAGCTTCCCATCTACTCGAGTACAATTCTCTTCCTACCGTGCCCCGAATCATTCTTCATATCGGTGCCTCATCCCCACCTTCTACTTTCTCGACAATTCTTTTTGATCAGATTCTTTGGTCTGTCATCAGATAATTGCCGACACATTCAAGCATTACCGCAAGTGCATAGTGAACAAACTCAGGCACGAGCTAGGGCAAAAAAAATTGCAACAAACGGAACACCACGGAAGAGGACAGAAACAACACTTCTTTTTTTTCTTCCCCTCCAACGAACCGAAAAACATCATCATCACATCGCCGGTACCAGACGGGAACGACAAACAGGGGCAACGAATACTCAGACCCAATGAGTTTTTCAACAACTGCAGATATTCCAGTCAGGGTCACGTCTGATAACGCTGCTTCTGAGCGCCGTATTACCCCCTCGTGGAGCATCACCGAGCTCAAGAATAAGCTTGAACCCGTCACCGGCATCCCTCCATCTTCACAGCAGCTCACACTGCGTGTGCCACATGCTCCTCAGCCTATACCCATCTCGAGCCACGATGAGGAAAACACGCAGATAGCAGCCTTTTCTCTTCAGCCTTACGCTGAACTACACGTATGACAGCCCCATCCATTGCTCTTTTTTCACACCTCCCACCTGTCGACCCGCCCCTTTTGGGAGGTATTCTGGTTTGCCCCTCCACGCTAGCCCGCGTCTGCCGAGCACACCTCAGGGACGCATTGTATATTTTCTCGTCCACACTTTCCACCTCAACCGCCCATGATTCCTTTTTTTTTTCCCCTTTGCTTTTCACACAAGACGTTGTCCTTTCTTTTATTTTTCCCTTATGTCCGTCATCAGAATTTTTCCCTCATTATACTCTACTCGTCTTATGTACAGGGTTCCTTTTATACGTCGGCAAGAAAAGGCACCTTACTAGCTGTTACGTAGCGTACTACCCTTGTCTCCCCTTATCTCAGAGGGAGAAAAAAATGAGGAAGACAGGGAACGGGAGGGAGAGCAAAAGAAAACATTCCGATTTGACACTGGTTTTTGACGTTTGTTTCATATCCACGCCAATAGGTTGCAGATTCCCGTCCGCTCGCGGCTCGCCCCAATTTCGCGGATACTACTGGTGTCGAGAAGTACGTGATGCCAGAGGAGGAGTACGATAAGCTCCAAGATAGCGTCCTTGCTTGGAAGAAGAGGAATAAACTCGGCCGGTTCGACCCAAATAAGGAGGAGAAGGACCAGATGGAGCTGAAGAGGCAGTACGACACGGTGGAGGCTAGAAAAATAGTGGTAGGTGCTAGATGCCGAGTTGGAGCATCGGAGCTAGACCGTAGAGGTGCGATCAGGTATGTTGGGGAGGTCAACGAGATTCCTAATGGTGGTGTATGGGTTGGCGTGGAGACGGACGAGCCAACAGGTAAGCTCAGATTCCCTCTTTCCCACAACATTTCGTCTGGTGTCGTGTTCGCAACACGGGGGAGAAGGGCAAGACACACATTTTTTTCCTTCTAGAAACTGACATCGGTTCTGCGGCGCAGGGAGGAACGACGGATCTATTCAGGGGAAGTCTTACTTCAAGTGTGAAGCCAAGCATGGGTCCTTCGTTCGGCCCGATCGGATTGAGGTTGGAGATTTCCCTGTGATTGATGACCTGGGCGATTTAGAGGAGATATAGTACCCCAAATGGAATTATAGTTAATTAAGCGCCGGCTAGCCTCTTTTCATTTCCCTTCATTTCTCCCTCAAGCCTTGTAACCATTACGCATGTACTGTACGTGTACCGTACTGTACAGCGCACAAATGTCCCCACCAAAATAAAAATAAAAAGCCCCACGGAGTTTTACCGTGTAGACTGCAGATACTACAGCCTTTTCGGGGATGCGAAAAAAATGAACCCCAACATTGGAGATGCACCCCTTGGGATGGCATCGCAGTGGCCGGTATTCGACACTCGCGAGGTACTATTATACTTTCAGTATAATACCTTATTCTATCCTACATATACCGGTATGTGGGCCTCGAAGTTTGTCTCCCGGTAACGGCGGCCAGAGTCCCCTTGTGTTACAACTGCAAGTACTGTACCAGTACAGCTGATCCATATTGAGTGCCGGTGGTCTGCACAGTTCTTGACTCGCTTGTTGTGGTTCAGTCGCGGCGCCTGTATTGTATCATCTCATTCGGGACGCCATTGCGTTTCAAGAGACGGGTTTGATTCTAAGAAAGGGCGAGGGAAGGGGAAGTTAACTTAGAGCCTTCTGCTCGTACAGACACGGTGGGGAATCGGATATATTGGGGGTGGCACTAGACAAGTCAAATAAGGTGTGGCTCAATAGGCTAGAAGATGGCCCTCAAGAGTTATATTTGATAATAATTTGCTATAGGGTACTATATTTACTAAAGCCTTTACTTTTTCGGGGGGAAGGATTTCCCGAAGAGGTTTACATTTACTCGCCTATTAAGCCACACTTTATTCGACTGCTCTCGTGGCCGCAATAGTTACTCTCTCATTCGTATAGACAAGTCTCCCTTAGCTTGCCGTGAACTGCCATAGCACGGTAGTACTGCGCCATCACTCGGAACCCAAACCGTCTTTTAGGCCCCCTTTACCGAACCCCATCCCATCGCATGGGCATAATCTGGAACAAATCGGACTACGGTAGCACATGGTGACTAGCGTGGGCTGGCACTGTACCACCACAAGCACGGTACTCGAGTACCCGGGGAGGGTGCCCCAGTACAAGACAGGATTGTTAACTAGCAAAATACCGGCAACCCCTGCCTTTCAAAGTACGGGAACATCTCCCCTGTTGCTTGCACTTCGTTTTCATGGTAAACCTGGCGCAATTACGCACAATACACGATCTCGGTTTTATAGTAAAAACGCCTGAAATCCGCCATCTCGGCCATCCAGCCCTGCGATCTCCGGGCTCAGACAGAACCCCCCCTTAAGAAGGATTAGCGATTTCCTGACACAGTATAAGGTCAGCTCGCTGGACATGTTGGGTCTCGTTAGCTTGTATCATATTCACAATTCTGTTGGCCTGCTCAAACTAAACCCATCGGTGGCTGACGGCCTGATTCCCGTTGGTGATCTGATGGTTGATTTCAACAAAGAGTTTTACGGCCTTAGTGCCCGACTTTTCACCAGATTCACTCGTTCTCGTATGGTAATTTACTATACCGGTACTTCGGAGCCTCCAAGCGCCTCAAACCCACCCACCCACATCCACTTATAATGGCCGACTGAGCCGCCAAGGTTCAAATGCAAAAGGCTTCACAAGGGCGACTACGAGTATGAAACAGCAGGAGCCTCGACCATTCGACCCGGAAGGAATTGTCCTAGCGAGGCTTCCGGACCGGGTACCGAGGGGATCCGAGCCACATTGTATGCTGTGGCTTTTTTTTTGTGTGGCTTCTCTTCTCTTTCCTATATTGTGAGGTGAGGTTGGATTATGGTCGTCTCGATGGCAAGTAGCGGAGCTTACTGTTGCTGTTGATTGCTAGTTGCAGGCTGGGCTGGCTGTGGGGTGGCAGTACAAGTTAGAAAAGGTACCTGTTCATACCAGTACTACAAGTAACTAGGATCACGAGTGCGGCAGTACCCTACCGGTGCAGTGTGTGCCGGTAGTACCAGTAGTTAGAAAAAAGAATTATATTATTATAGAGAATTCATTGATATACTCTCTTGAAGAAAGTCCATCCACCATCCATTGATAGCCACCACCACCACCATCTCGACCGAACACCCCCGGCTGGCTTCCTTTCTTCCCTCCCCTCCCATCCCATCCAACCCTTACGCCACGCCACGCCATGCCATAGCACCCATCCACATCTGCCATCTCATCTAACTTATGCATCACCTCACATCACAGACAACAAACGACGGTACTGGTATACCCGGCCTACGGTACCGTACTCAGCTATGCTACTTGTGCACTGCTTATCGCGAAGAATAATTATCCCGAACTGAAACTACACAACATATAATACAGTCAGTACCATACATCAACCACGTCAAAAAAATCTAAAAAAAATCACCTGCCGAGCGATGACATCAAATAAGTTCCCAAAATAAATGCCGTACCGGTATTCCCCCCTTCCCTTCCCCCCTTCAAGAGCAACGGCGCTGTAACTAGTTACCCGAGAGAGAGAGAGAGAGAGAGGAGAGGAGAGGGGAAAGAATGAAAAGTTTTCGGATTGCGACGGAATGGGAGGACGCGGACAACAAATCGGTTCACATCTGTCTGTCAGAAAAGTCATCCTGTCAGTCTGTTACAAAGCACGGTACTTGGTCGGGTTTATTCACTTACCTCACATGTTCCACATGTCACGTTTCAGGTTGTTATTTTTTTCTTCCGTGCTCATTGATTTTCATTTATCAGGTCGGTGGTTGATTGGATGGATGGATGGATAGGTTCAGTTTAGGTTAGTGGGGAAGGATGCAACCGGGTAGATTACTTGATTTGGGGCGTTGGGTGGGTGGGTTTAGGGTGCGTTGTGGCTGGCATTGGGAGGTGCGCCAGTAGACTTTAGAGCGAGAGAGGGTACGAGTAGACTACTGGGGAGGCTTGTATTATTTTTATTTATTTTTTGGTGGGGATGTTGTGGGCAAGGGAAAGAGGTATTATACAGTGCGGTGTTTTTGAGCTATTGTAGTGAAAGAAAGAGTCGGAATGAATAAAAATAAGATAGGTAGGTTATGTTGTGGTGGGTCAGGCTGGGTGAGTTGCGAACTCGATCACTGGTGGTGGACTCGGACACAACGCATCGTATTGGGTTTGTCTGAGGATGGTAGTTGATACTGCAAGGTTATGGTGACAGATGCACTCGATGGATTCACTTTTGGACTGGAATCGGACGGGATCGTTATGCCTCAGCCCGTTCCTGTTGCCGTATTGTCGTTGGTCGAATAGTGGCTGCAATAATGGTGGAGGTGGTGGTGTCGCTGCAGGAAATGCTCATTCCTCTCATTGCCAGCCGCTAAAGCAGGGAAGCAAAACAAACTACGACATCGACTGTTACATTAAATTTTGTATTACATGAAAATTCCATGCTACATACAGTACCTACGAAAGCAACAAACTTACATACTCCATATTCCTTTCCCACCTCGCCCCCACCCTCTTTTCATCATCATCGTCATCACCATCATCTCTTTAGCCCTAGCCACCTAACAACAGAGAGGCAAAGTACCACAGCTAAGGAATCGGAAGGAAGGAAGGCAAAAAAAGAAAAACAGGAGATAGATTGTGAGGTGATACATAGTTACAGCACAACTCGCCATGATGCTAACTTGGAGCGCAAGTTCGGAGCGGCAGTTTACCTCTTCCTGTCATCAGTCGAGGCCCAAGACTCAAGGAGGACAGTTACCATTCGTCCCAGGTGAGCATTCCACCCCCCTTCCTCTTACCGATTGACGGTTGATGACAGGTACGGGTATTATCAGTCGTGATACAACATCCTCTTCTCTCCCTTATACGCACCCTCAATTCGTTCTCTGGCAGCCTCTACTTGAATACCTAAACATTTTTTTATATTCTTGCCCTGTTTTGAGACATGATACGCGAGTTACCTTTTAGCTTTTGACAAGATGCGGTAGTTTGTTCCAAAGGACGAAATACAAAAAAAGAATCATATTCAATCACTTTGCAGCTTTTCAAACATTCCCCCTACTTTCTCACGCACCCCCCCTCCCGGTGTTCCCTTGCTGCCTGGCTGCCTGCTTTGCTTGCCACCCATATTGCGCAAGATATTCCTTGTTAGCCCCTGTTGGTTTTTCTTTTCCCGAGTGGTGCATCCTCCGGAGACACGATCTGATACGTCCCGGGATAATCACAGCCTTTATCGATCAGCACACATCCTATCCCATCATTGCCTTCGCCTGAGCTTGCCTGCTTATTTGACAACCAGCAGCAGCAGCACACGGTGAAATACCCATATGCAGAAAAACATTCCCGCAGACCTATCCACCCCCTCCATAACCCCGCCCCTTCCAAATCCCCACCCTTGTCCTTTGCCCTGGCCTCACGGATCTCAGGAACATCGCTGCGTTGGTTCCAAGGAACCTCCTGGAGCTGAGATTACCGAAGATGATTGCTGTTGGAAAACAGAGCAGAACATAAGAGTGTAAGGGTGCGTAACTCCTCTAGTCCGGGGGTACGGAAGGGTACAGTACGGGTAAGCTGGCCTAGACAGCTAGTGAGATGCCTCGTGAGTGAGCGAACGCTCTCACTACCGAGAATGTGATTGAGGCAAAGCATTCTATGGTCTAAACAGAATGCCCCAATCGTGGCAGGTCAAGCTGGTGGCGGAGGAGGCACGGCATTGGAGGAAGGGGTTCAAGCTCTCGAGTCCAAAATCACCTTACTGACCTATCCCCGGTGACTCACCAGAAACTGAGGGGGATTCGCACCCTCGGTAGACAAGATCTGAGAGCGGGGGAAAGTCCCATTGAGCTCATCGGACCAGCCTCCGATCTGATACTCTCATCTATCAAGAAACTAGGGATGCAAGCTCCTTCCCATCGTACCCTATCATGGAAAATATGCTGGCAAATTTCTCGTCTTCCTTCACCCTTTAATTCCCAGCTATCCGCAGATCGAACTCTAGTTATTGGTAGGCTCCACAGACTGGGTCGGGCGTGACCTTCTCCTGCATGCTCACTCCCGCCCCATCACACGCCTCCATTCCCGCAATTTTACCACCGGGGATCGGTAAGGCAATAAGGCAATCCACCCAGTCCCAAAGCACAGTACCATGTCAGCGCTAGCCAGGTGAAGTGAGGTGGAGCATTAAGAGAGGAAGGAGCTCGTGTCACGCACGCATTCATGCAGGCATTCCGCTCCCCTAATCCGGGAAAGGGGAAGACGACGAACCAAATATTTGTATGCAGCAACACTGCGAGGGCGAACCTCTTGTGCTGGGACCGCTGCAGGGATGGAGGTGGAGGACGGGGTAATGATAGGATGAGTAGGGAGAGAGGCGACGGGAGCTAGAGGGCAACAGAGCCGGACTAAGCCAAATAACCAACTAGAGTGATTTGAGCCAGTGGATGGATGGGCTGTAAATGGCCCAGGCGCGGTGCCATATTGACCTCCTTTCTTTCCCTCCCTCCTACCCTCGGAGGATCCGGGGCGGGAATGAGAGAGATACGATGGTGAGGAAAGTGGAAATGAGCATTGGTGTGGAATGAGGGCACCCGTTGGTTCGTTGTTCCATTGTGCAGTACCCATGTTTGCGCTCGGTAAGATTTGCATATGATTCATTACTGCATATTCGAGACATTATCCTGTTCTGCACTCTAGAAGCGCGAGGGAATAGAAAGGAATATGAGGGAGGGAAGGAGGACACGGGGGAAGGGAAGGGAAGGGAAGGGAAGGGCTTCGTGTCTAGCTAGCCTAGCCCGGCCTGGCATGGCCTGGCCTGGCTATGTTGATCGTTTCACTCTACTGGCTGGACATATTGAGGACAGAAGCAAGGAAGGGAAGAGAAGGGAGTATGTGTAGCTATGATAAATGAGATGTCATATTATGTCGAATCGAGTCATACAGCTAAATCTTTGTAGCCGTACTATACAGTCCTGTGGGGTGGTGTATCCCCGAATAGCATGGAAAGAGTGAGAGAGAGGAGGGAAGCTGGTGGTTGGTGTATGGTCAGTACCTGCTGCGAAGGGTCCACCGCACCGTAACTTCCCACCCACCAACTTCTCAAAATTGAGTAGATGAATGAGTGAGCGTGAAAAACCTCTCACGGTCAACTGATTTTACTCTATGTCATACCGGTGCAAGCACTATTACAATAGCTACCTGACAGGTTTTTTTTAATCAATATATACCCAGTAAGAAAACCGAACCGAACTAAACTAAACAGGGTTGAACCAAAGATCCGCGTATAAAATACACCCTCAACGTCATTATCATATAATAGAAGAGAAAATAAAGGGAAATGAAATCCCCCCGAACAAGGAACATATACCCCTTCCATACCTTCCCCACCCTTGTCGCTGTTATCTCCCTTGACGTCGTTATCAAAGCATGGGTCTGAAACGGATTACTCCTCCACGCCCAGCACACTCAAAAAAAACCCCCCAGAGTACAGATTATACTGTATAAAGTAAACTCAAGCTATCTCTCTCCCTCAAAGGAACGAAAACGAGACCAAATGTAGGCCTCTCTCTTCCTCCTCCTCCTCCTCCTCCTCCTCCTCTTTCTTCCATCACTACTACAACTGGTATGATACCTCCCTCACTTCTCCCGGGAAGGGTGGGAGGGAAGTGTGGCGAAAAGAAAGCAGAAAGAAAAAAAAAACCCGATCAGCGGTTAGTCCCCAGTTACTACCGTATCTACGATAAGCGGTCGTTTCTCTTCTTTCTGTACGAAATTCGGTACCCAATTATGTCTAAGTTTCCGCTAGTGCGGGTGAAGGAGGTTGGGGGGGGGGTTCGGGGTCTTGTGACCAGTTTCCCGCCGGGGGCGTTTGTTGGAGGCCTGGTTGACTTGGTGTGTAGATGGAATTGAAAAAAAAAAGGGAAGGGTGGAAAAAATGGGTGGATTCGGGCACACGCTGGCCTTCCTAGGTACCTATCTGCTTATCTAGCTATTATTTGTAGAAGAATAGGATTGTTCAGAGGTGTGCAAGTGATGCGAGTGATGTATTATGATTGCGGGATTTTTTATCTGTTCCTGGATTGAAAATTTGGAAGAGTGCTAGTTGATGACGCTGTGATGGATCCTTACTGCTGGAGAAAATGAGAAATTGGAATATATCTATTTCTATTACTGTCTTTTGTCATATGCTAGCTCTCTCTTCTTTATTTGCATATATTCTTATTGCTTAGTTGACTTTGAGTTTGATCTATTATGTATGATATTAGCAAAATAATTAGCTATTCATAGTTCATTTGATATATAAGTCTTATACTACGATATTAATTTCCAGTAATAATTTACCAGCTTTTTGTAATACTAGTTGTTTAGTATCTTTTTATCTCTTCCCATATCCTATAATATTAAAATATTAATTTTGCTCTCCAAATTGTAGATTATAATATTTAGCTAATATTTCATAATTATCTAAGTATTATAGGTCTTATATACTTACCAATAATATATCTTCACATCTCTTAATGATTTTTTTATTTTTATTTTTAGTATCATTTTAGTATTGTTGAAGGTACAAACTCCCCATCCTCGGTCTCCTCTACACACCCGGCGATTGAAATCTCAACACCACGAGATTATCACCACTTTTCTTTTCTCCACCCCCCGCCATGAGCGTGCTCTAGGGGGTGGAGTCATACCTCCTCTACACTCCCCTTCCCTTAGGTTTATCCCTTTAAGCTTTCTTCACTCTGGGTTGATGGATTTCGTCTTCTTTTGATGATGTTTCCTCCCCCTACCCCGCTTTTGCTCTACCTCGCTTAGAGCATCTGCACAGTCGGCAACGCTCTTCTCAACGCCCATGTTACAGACGGCCGGCAACACGGTTTGCAGTAAGAGAAAACATTTCAACAGGCCACGGTCGATTTCTCTGTTCTCTCTTTTCTTTGAGAGGCTGCCTAGTCCAGACACGAACGCGGTTACCGATAGTTTCCACGGCATAGAGTTGGGTCTACCCCTCCTGCTCCTCTTCTCCTCACGGTCGGATCGGCTAGCACCCTACTGCTTCTACACCCTGGGCCTCTGTTCCCTTCTGATCTCAGGGCTTGGGTGATTGTCATGGCTGAGTGCGTGGCTTTTGCCTGTATTTGGAGTAGGGGCTTCATGCCTGCTGCCTCTGTTGCCTCCGGGTGACATGCACTCCCTCCAAGTCTCGTTTCCGGTGGGCCTATGGTCGCTACTTCGCCCTGCCACACACTTCCGTTTGTGTTGGTTTCGGTTACCGATCTTTCTCTTGGTGGTCTTGTCTGCCCTTGGGTCCGGGACGTAAGAGCCCCAGGTATATATATATTTACCTCTTAGTGTATGGATCTATGGCCTACAGCATTGTCCTGCTGGCTCCTTGGCCCCTCCCCTGCTGCGGCAGAATGGGGTCAGTCGTTGGGCTATGGGTGGGTTGCTTATGGGTTCGGCTGGGATTTTTCTTCCTTGAGTTTGTTGAGGTTTCTGTACTTTCCTTGGTTGTTCACTGTTGGGGTGGGGGGTTTTCTTATGGGCTGCACGTCTGCGGAGGTTTTTTGGTTTGTTGTATTCAGGCCTGTACGCTCTTCTGTAGTTTCTACCCATAGTACCGGGCGCTTTGGTGTTGGGCAGGGTCAGAGGGTTTTAGCACAAGGGATGCGGGATGGACTGTAGGTGGAGGTTTTGCCTGTCTTAGAGCGATCTGCATACGGGAGTTTGTACCTTAAACAATACTAAAATGATACAAAAAAAAATAAAAAAAGGTACAAACTCCAGTATGCAGAGTGCTCTAAGACAGGAAAAACCTCCACCTACAGTCCATCCCGCATCCCTCGTGCTAAAACCCTCTGACCCTGCCCGACACCAAAGCCCCCAGTACTATAGGTAGAAACTACAGAGGAGCGTACAGGCCTGAATACAACGAACCAAAAAAAACCTCCACAGATGTGCAGCCCATAATAAAACCCCCTATCCCAACAGTGAACAACCAAGGAAAGTACAGAAACCTCAACAAACTCAAGGAAGGAAAATCCCAGCTGAACCCTTAAGCAACCCACCCATAGCCCAACAACTGACCCCATTCTGCCGCAGCAGGGAAGAGACCAAGGAGCCAGCAGGACAAAGCCATAGGCCAAACACCACACACAAAGAGGTAAATTTACCTGGGGGTTCTTATGTCTCCGGGCGAAGGGCAGACAAGACTACCAAGAGGAAGATCGGTAACCGAAACCAACACAGACAGAATTGTATGGCAGGGCGAAGTAGCGACTGTAGGCCCACCGGAAACGAGAGAGGGAGGGAGTGCATGTCACCCGGAGGCAACAGAGGCGGCAGGCATGAAACCCCTACCCCAAACACAGGCAACCACCATGCACACAGCCATGACAATCACCCAAGCCCAGAGATCAGAAGAAAACAGAGGCCCAGAGCGTAGAAGCAGTAGGGTACTAGCCAAAAGCAAAGCAGTAGAATGCTAGCCGATCTGACTATGAGGAGAAAAGGAGAAGAAGGGGTAGACCAAACTCTATACCGTGGAAACTATCGGTAACTGCGTTCGTGTCTGGACTAGGCAGCCTCTCAAAGAAAAGAGAGAATAGAGAAATCGACCATGGCCTGTTGAAGTATTTTCTCTTACTGCAAACTGTGTTCCCAGCCGTCTGTAACATGGGCGTTAAGGAGAGTGTTGCCGACCGTGCGAATACTCTAAGCGAGGCCCAAAGCAAAGGCTAGATGGGAAGCGGAAACATCATCAAAAGAAGATGAAATCCATCAACTCAGGGAGAAGAAAGCTCAAAGGGATAAGCCTAAGGGCGGGAGAAGTAGAGGGGAGATGCGCTCCACCCCCTAGGGCGAACCCATAGTGGGGGTGGAGTTTGAAAAAGTGGTGATAATCTTGTGGTGTTGAGATTTCAATCGCCGGGTGTGTAGAGGAGACGGAGGATGACATGTCTTCATCTTTGTTAGAGAGTATGTGAATACTCTTTACCCTAAATAATTAAAATACTCAAACTTAGTGAATCGATTCAATTCAAATTGTATCTGAGAGTTCTCCTACTCCAGTAGTAGGTAGTCTTTAATCTCTTGGTATCTTACTTATTTACTTACTTTATAGCTTATATACAGCCCTGAAGATAACATATCAATTATAGAATTATTGAATACAAAGTAATTAGTTTGAATAGCTATTCTTCAAAGTTTTTTTCCTCATTATTAAATCTGTGGTATTCTTTTAGATACATGCAAACTAAAGTAAACACTTCCCTAGGCACAAACCACTACATTCGGAAAAAATATCATAATAAAGAAAGCCCAAAGCACTAATAAAGGAAAAAAAATCCCAACTCTGTCCAATGTCCTTTAATCCTATAGTCCCTTAGGTATGGAACCAACTGCATATCCTCTGCTAAGAAAGGCAGACAGAGAAGAAAAACACCACCAGTTGACTCCAAAAACAAAAGAAATAAACTATCAAGACTAATAGACTTCTACTTCAATGCTTTAATCATAGGTAAGCAGGTTAAATACTTTTTCTTGTTTTAAGAATCAAGAACCCTTTATTGTATATAGCTGAGACCAGCTTGGAAGAACTAACTCTCAGAAGATTGGTATAAGCTAGGCGGCAGGGGTGCAACCCGAGGTAGTGCAATATGAGCAATTTATTGTCATGAGTCCCAGCTGTTTGTCACAAATCGTGACTAAGCAAGGCAGATTTCACATGACTAATAGTTATTAGTCATAAGGTATGTTTCACACTATGCAGTCAGTTGACTCATAGTTCTCACATGACTCGCACTTGCGTGTCATCGTTATGTTATGATTGGTTGATGTTTCTATGACTCACAATTGTGAGTCATAATTATGTTTCACACTATGCAGTCAGTTGACTCATAGTTCTCACATGACTCGCACTTGCGTGTCATCGTTATGTTATGATTGGTTGATGTTTCTATGACTCACGATTGTGAGTCA